>Ga0068855_100003069_pt1 | contig 20428 bp, 12 predicted proteins | sample KBSCornC52_FD_66592 | JGI IMG/M metagenome (GOLD analysis project Ga0068855, IMG submission 66592) | Corn rhizosphere microbial communities from Kellogg Biological Station, Michigan, USA - KBS Corn C5-2 | ecosystem: Host-associated > Plants > Roots > Rhizosphere > Soil ...
AGCGCGACAATGCCTGCCACCACCGATGCTCACTGCTGCATGGGTGGTGGCAGGCATTGTCGCGCTGCTTAGCATTCAGCCGGCGCTTAACCTGCTTTCTACAAACCAGGTAATGAATACATCTTACGACCCGTTGGAACTTGTTAACAGCTATGGCGCGTTTGGCAGCGTAGGGCAGGAGCGGGCCAACGTGGTTTTTGAAGGAACCATGGATGATACCACCGGCGGCGAAGCAAACTGGAAACCGTATATCTACAAAGGCCTGCCGGTGCTGCTCAACAAGCCGTCCCCGCAAATTGCACCGTACCAGCTAAGGCTCGACTGGCAGATGTGGTTTGCAGCCATGTCGACCCCCGACCAATATCCATGGACGTATAACCTGGTATATAAGTTATTACACAACGATGCCGGTGCAGTAAGTTTATTCGCTGGTAATCCGTTTCCAAATAAGCCCCCAAGGTTTATCCGGGCGGTGTTATGTCGCTATGAATTTGCCGCACCCAACAATCCGCAGGGGCTTTACTGGAACCGCGAGGTGCTGGGCGATTGGATACATCCAATGTCGGTAAATGATCCCTTGCTGCTCAATTTTTTGAAAGCTGAGGGCTGGACAAGATGAAATAAAAAAAATGTCATTTCGACCGTAGGGAGAAATCTTATACGTTTTGCATCTGCGCTTTGCAGGTGGGAATGTCCTTGTGTACAAGATTTCTCGTTTTACCCGAAATGACATTGAGATATCGTCATGTCTTTAAATTATTGCTTTTCCGGAATTTTAAACCCGAGATAAGTTCCAGCTGTAATCCCCTGCATGGTTAACAAAGTGGCCGAAAAGTCAGGCATCATTAAGTTGGCCCACACGGTATAAATAAATACCATGCCCAACACCATGGTAAAGGCAATCATTTGCAGGCGGTGGAAACTCACACCGTTTTCGTCGGTCAATATATCATTGAAAAAATTGTCCTTAGTCTGCGTAAGGCTGTCTACCAGCTTTTTAATATTTGCAGTGAGCTGGTCGCCCAGGAAAACGTTATATTGAATTTTTTCGGGAACACCCGCAGCAGGCAGGCTGGCCGTAAGCAGCGCTGTTGATTGCTGCAGATTGCTTTGCTGTGCCTGCAAATCCTGTATCTTTTTTATGGTAGCGTCGGCTTTGCTGTTGTTAATGCTGATGGCGCCCAGGCCGGTGCCCGCACCTATGCCAATGAGTACCAGTGTGCCCGAGTTTATCAGCTCGTAGTTGTCGGTAATTAACCAGATAAATATGTACGAGGCGAGGATAACAGAAAACCAGAAAGCCATTTGTACTTTGCCTAAGCTATAGGGAGCATTACCCGCCGCCAAACCCGGGATGCCAAGCGGTGTAAGATCGGCCGGGGAATCGCGCAGCATGGGTGTTTTCTTAGCATACCAAAAGAGCACAAAAAAGTAGACGAACAATATGGCCATGCAGCCGGCAAACCATCTTGGGTCTATCCGTATAAAGGCGAATTTCTTATTGTTGTCGACATCCGTAGGCACAGGGCTGTGGCCTGTAAGACCGATACTCACGGTTACCGGCAGATCAAAAAACTCCTTGCCAAATTCTGGGTAGCCCAGTATCGTGTTCCATGTTTTGTTATTGGCATCCGTACGTTGCAATAAAAACTTAACATCGGCGTCGTCGCCTTTCATCGCCCAACCAATCGGTACCGAGGCCTCAATTTCCAGGGAGTTAATAAACAGCCTCACCTGTTTAATGTTATTGTCGGGTACACTGGCTAGCAGAGCTCTAAAATTAATTACGTGCACTACCATTATGTCGGCGATTGCTGCAGCGCTTTTTGTTGCATCGCCTTCCACATAGGCATGGTCGACTCTTGAAGGTGGTTGGACTGGCGTGTCTGCTGCTTTTACGAACAGGCTAAACAGCGTTAAAAATACGGCTAAGGTTAGTTTTCTCATGATTCAGGTTATTCGAGTTAAAAGTACCTGTTTTTTTGAGAAAAACAAATGAAGGGGGTATGACAACAATCGCTTATAAAACCCATCGCTATCCGGAGCAATAAGAATATGCAGCAACGCAAGCGTTCCGGTGTTCCATTTTTTTACATGCGGAACACCCTGGAACACTGTGAAACACGCTTATTATCAACTATTTTACATTTTAACAAATTGCTGAAAGTGTGTAACTTATTGATAGTCATTGTTTTTAATATAAAAATGCAAATTGTTGATAATCAGCATGTTCCATCGGTAGGTGTCGCCTGGTTTACACTAATTAATCCAGCACAGCTAAAGTCAGCTTAATAATATCGTCAAAAACAGCTCTTTCGGTGGTCGACTTGGCAGTCACCTGTAAGCCTTTTACGTTGTTGGATATGAAGCGGGCCAGCGCGCGGGCATCGCGGAGGGGACTGATTTCGCCGGTGTCTTGTCCTTTTTTTATGGCTTTGTAAAATGTTTCTTCAATCTGCTGATCATTTTTGCAGATCATTTCGCTTACTTCCTGGTCGTGCGGGGCCACTTCCACTTCGGCGTTTACCATAAAACAGCCTTTTTGGTCGCGGTCTTTCAGGAGCCCATTCGTTATAAATTCCAATAAATTTTTAATGACCTCCTTCGCCGAAGCGGAGCTATTCATGATATTGCAAATTTTATCCGAATTAATTCCCTGGTAGCTTTCCAATGCTTTAATAAACAAAGTGTGTTTATCGCCATAAGTATCGTACAGGCTTGAGCGACTGATGCCAAGGCCATCAACCAGGTCCTGCATGGAGGTGCCGTTGTAGCCTTTGTGCCAAAAAATGCCTATAGCCTTATTGAGCACTTCGTTTTCATCAAAATCTTTCGTTCTTGCCATAGCAGGAATAGCTTTTACCTCACCCCAAACCCCTCTCCAACCGCGTGCCGCCTTAGCTTTAGCGGTGGCGCAGGGAGAGGGGTTTAGAAAAGGCAAAGCTATTCAATTTTTATTGTTTTACCGTACACCACCACCGGCAAGCAGGGTTTCGCCGGTTAACCAGCGCGAATCCTCCGATGCCAGGAATACGGCCATTAATGCAATATCTTCCGGCTGACCAATACGGCCAAGGGGTGCGGTGCGGATAGTTTCTGCTTCAAATTCACTGCCGATAAAACCTGCAGTATGCGTGCCTTCGGTTTCCACCATACCAGGGTTGATAGAATTTACCCTGATTTTTTTGGGGCCGAGTTCTTTTGAAAGTACATGCGTGATAGCATCAACAGCGCCTTTTGTTGCGGTGTAGATCGAGCTGCCAACAGGGGCAATGCTGCTTACTACCGAACCGATGTTGATGATACTTCCACCTTCCTGGTTAAAGCTTTTGAGTGCGCCCTGTGTGGTGAGCAACAAACCCAATACATTGGTGTTAAACTGACTGTGAAAATCTTCTTCGTTTATTTGTTCAATAGCGCCGAATTTGTAAACGCCGGCATTATTTACCAGGATATCCACCGCGCCAAAAGCGTTTTGAGTTTCATCAAACAGGCGGCTGATGTCGGCTGCTTTTGATACATCGCCCTGTACGGCTATGGCCTTGCCGCCATTGCTGATGATCTCGGCAACTACCTTATCTGCCCCGGCTTTGGCCGATGCATAGTTTACCACTACTGATGCGCCTGCGGCTGCTAAACTTTTAGCTATGCCTGCGCCAATACCTTTTGAGGCTCCGGTTATTACTGCTACTTTGTTTTCTAACTTTTTCATGATTTGGTTGATTGTTTTTTTATATTTGGAACAATCGTTCCGCAAATGTATATCTAATTGGAATGATTGTTCCAATATTATTTAAAAGATTATTTTGGACTGACATTTGCCGTTTTTTCAAAGGGGAGGGCGGGCAAATTGGGGGCGGGGTGAGATTTTACCACAGACGTAACAGAGGACGTGCAGAGATCACAGAGGTGAACATTATTTGATTGAAGAAGATATATAATTAAAAAATTTTACGAAGCTATCTCTGTGATTCTTTGTGCCTTCTCCGTGCTCTTTGTGGTAAATTTACCGCCAAACATCAAGGCGGGACCGATAGATATCGCGGAGATATTCATTATATTAGCCAGCTTTACAACCACCAATTTATAAACCATGAAATTGATAGCTGTATTTGCTGCTTGTTTGCTTTGTTATGTGCAATCGTACGGCCAGCAAAAAAACCTTGCCGAAAAACTGGGTTATCCCAAAGATGCCAAACTGCTTATTATCCATGCCGATGATGCAGGTTTTTCGCATAGCGCCGACTCGGCCATCATGAGTGCTTATTTAAAGGGCAGTATAAACTCAGCAAGTATCATGGTAACCTGCCCCTGGTTTCCGGAGATAGCCGCTTTTGCAAAAAAGCACCCTGAAATGGATTGGGGTATCCATCTGTCGCTTACATCCGAATGGAAGAACTACAAATGGGGTGGAGTCTCGCCATCTGACCAGATCCCCAGCCTGCTGGATAAAAACGGGTATTTATTTGCGTCGAACGAAGAGTTTGCCGCAAGCGGCAAGGTTGATGAGGCCGAAAAGGAAATTCGAGCGCAGATTGAAAAAGCAAAAGCCTTCGGTATAAAAATATCGCACATTGATAATCATATGGGAAGCATTTTGGCTTCGCCCGCTTTGATGAAAATGTACCAGCGCATTGGCCGCGAATATCACCTGCCCTCGCTGGTGCCCATAAGTTATTTAAAAATGGTAGCGCCAAAACTGGTTGCTTTTATTGATAGCGGAGCGATCATCACCGACAATTTTATTATGGCTTATGCGGTAACGTCCGCTGATAAATGGAAGAACTTTTATAATTATAACCTGCAGCATTTAAAACCCGGCCTTAATGAACTGGTATTTCACCTGGCCTTTGATGATAACGAAATGCGCGCCGTTGCCATAAACCACCCCGACTATGGCAGCGCCTGGCGCCAGCAGGATTACGACTACGCCACCAGCGACGAATTTAAAGCGCAGCTAAAAGCCGCAGGCGTTTATTTGGTTACCTGGGGGCAAATAAAAAAGGCCGTTTACGGGGATTGATGATTGGATTGTTTGAGAACATTTTAAAGTATTCTTTTTATTAACAGACTAACAGCCAATCGCATCTGCTAGTGCCGTGCGGTTTCATTATATCCAGTACTCATATCATTTAAACCCGAGATTTTTAGCAATGACTTATAAGTGGGGGGATCATCTCTTTGACAGAATAATAGTGGAATTAGCAGCATGATGATTATTTTAGCAAAATAAGGAGCTAAGCAATATGAGCATCAGCGAAATTTTAACGATTACCATTGTTTTGGCTGCGGTGTTCGCTTATGTTAATCATCGTTTGATTAAGTGGCCTCCCACTATTGGAATAATGGTGCTTTCACTGGGCACTTCGTTATTATTGGCAACTGCAGGTAAATTCTATCCCTTACTTGCCAACAAAGCGGTACAACTTGCGGCTTCGATCAATTTCCGGGACGTGTTGATGAATTTCATGCTCAGCTTCCTTTTGTTTGCCGGCGCCATCCATATAGATGCCGGTAAATTAAAGAAGGAAAGATGGCCTGTGCTGGCATTATCTACACTGGGTATCGTTATTTCAACTACTTTAGTTGGAAGCATAACCTGGTACCTGTTTCAGCTATTTCATTTACCAATACCATTTATTTATTGCCTTCTGTTTGGTGCGCTTATTTCACCAACCGACCCAATAGCTGTACTCGCCATTCTCAAGGAGGCCAAAATACCCTCGTCACTGGAATTGAAGATATCGGGCGAATCTTTATTTAACGACGGCGTGGCGGTCGTGGTTTTCGTGACTTTGCTGGAAGCAGCCCGCTCTGGCGTCGCCAAAATTGAAATGGTTGATGTAGCGAGGTTGTTTTTGCAGGAGGCGGCTGGCGGACTGATTTTTGGGGGGGTATTGGGCTATATCGGCTATTACGCGCTGCGCTCGATAGACGATTATAAGGTTGAAGTATTGGTGACGCTGGCTATCGTGATGGGGGGCTATTTTATAGCCGGTCATTTGCATGTGTCCGGACCTTTAGCAATGGTAGTTGCAGGTATTATCACGGGTAATAAGGTAAAAGATGAGGTGTTATCGGATGTGAGCCGCGATTACCTCGGTAAGTTTTGGGAATTGATCGACGAGATATTAAATGCCATTCTTTTTCTGTTAATCGGATTAGAAATGCTTATTATCAAGATCAATATTACTGTCCTGATCATCGGCAGTATATCAATCATCACGGTGTTATTGGCCCGCTGGATTTCCGTTTTTTTTCCGATCCTCTTACTTCGTTATAAAATTAAATTTGAAAAACATGCCGTTGCTATATTAACCTGGGGTGGGTTGCGGGGCGGCCTGTCTGTTGCGCTGGCGCTTTCCTTAACCCCTGAAATGCACAGGGATGATTTTGTATTGATCACTTATATTATTGTTGTTTTTTCCATATTGGTTCAGGGCCTTACCATTGGCGGCTTAACCAGGAATTTGCAAAGAAAAACTGCATGAAAAGCTGACAGATTGAATTTTAAATCAAATCCTAAAATATAATATTTCTCAAGCAGTTTATCGGCAATAAATAAGTTATCCTGCGGCTTAAACAGAAATTCTTCAGGTTAAATCTGCCTTATTTAGTTCCATATCTTTTGTTGCGATTGACGATTTGTTTTGCAACATTTTCCCCTATATTGTAACCTGTTTTATAACAGCCTTTTTAAACCCGCAATTATTATAAACTTATGAGTAAATCCACTACTTACCTGGAGCCGAAGCGTCATTATGAAATATTGGACGGCCTACGGGGTGTCGCATCTATTATTGTTATTACTTTCCACGTTTTCGAAACTTTTACGGGTGGTAACCGGTTTATTCAAATCATCAATCACGGTTACCTGGCGGTTGATTTCTTCTTTTTATTGTCGGGTTTTGTGGTGGCTTATGCCTATGATGATCGCTGGGTAAAAATGGGCCAATGGGATTTTTACAAACGGCGCCTTATCCGCTTACAGCCAATGGTTATTATGGGTTCGCTGATAGGCGCGGCGCTTTTTTATTTCCAGCGAGGCGCGGCTTTTCGACTGATAAATGGCACGCCTGTTTGGGAAATGCTGTTGATTATGCTGATTGGATGTACGCTTATACCTGTACCGCCATCGATGGACATCCGTGGCTGGCAGGAAATGCATCCGCTGAACGGTCCGGCCTGGTCGCTTTTTTTTGAATACATAGCCAATATATTATATGCTGTTATTTTCCGCAGGTTCTCCAAAACATTACTTGCCATATTTGTAGCGCTGTTTGCCCTGATGCTGATTAACTATTTAGTATTTGGATATTTTATATCAGACCCACAAGGCGATGTAATTGGCGGATGGGCCATTGATAAAGCCAATATCAACATTGGTTTTACCCGTTTGCTTTACCCATTTTTTGCCGGTATGCTGCTATGCCGTATGGGTAAGCTTATCCATGTAAAAGGCGCGTTCTGGGTTTGCAGCCTGCTTATTGTAGGCGTTCTGGTTATTCCGCGTATAGGCGATAAAGACCATTTATGGATGAACGGTATTTACGAATCGATTTGTATTATCCTCGTGTTCCCGTTAATTGTTGCTATTGGAGCCGGAAGCCATATCAACAATAAAAACTCCGCCCGGATCTGCAAGTTCCTGGGCGATATATCGTACCCGCTTTATATTACGCATTACCCGTTGATCTATATTTTTACGGCATGGGTGGTTAATAATAAAATACCTTTGGGTCCGCAGGGCCTGCTGGTGGGCGCCGGCTTGGTGATTGCCGGAATTCTTTTGGCTTATGCCTGCCTCAAGCTGTATGATGAGCCGGTTCGCAGGTGGCTGACTAAACGTTTTTTAATTAAAAGCGCATAACACACCTATCAAAGAAGGTTTCAATTTTGAGGCTGTTTTTTTCGCAGCCCGGGCGTCGGCGCGCGTATTTTAATACGGGTATTTAACATTTCTTGTATTCATTTAAACATTTGTGTGAATCCGCCCGAATTTAAAATCGATAGTTTTGCCGCCGGACTTATTTAAATACTGTCCGAACGCTTAATTATTTAACCAGTTATGTTGAACAAAACCCTCAAAACGCCCGGGCACAAAACCCTGGTGCTTATTATTTTTAGCCTGGTAATTTATGTATTCCCTGCAAAGGCAACAATTATTGCACACCAGGTAAAACATGGGGCTGTGGTTTTTACATTAGATAAAGGCCTGATGCAGGTTAATATTTGTAAGGCTGATATTATCGAGGTAAAATATACCACCTTCGGCAGTTTTGAAAACAGGGCATCGCTGGTGGTTAATAATAAGTGGGATTATCCTGCTTTCAAATTAGCAGAAACCAAAACAGCATTTGTAATTACGACTACCCGGCTAAAGGTTATAGTCAACAAAGCTACCAACGCTGTAACTTATACCGACTTGAAGGGCAATGAAATTACCTCGGAAACTACTGATGCAAACAAAACCATAACGCCTGCAACTATTGCAGGCATCAACACCTATAACGTAAGCACGCAGTTCAATTCACCTTCAAACGAGGCGTTATATGGCCTGGGCTGCCACCCGGAAGATTCGCTCTCCATCAACTATAAAGGCCGCAACCAGGAATTGCTGATTAAGTACATGACGGGGGCTATACCGGTACTATTATCAACCCGTGGTTATGGCTTATTGTGGGATAACTACTCTGCTTCGAACTTTTACGGCGCCGAAGCAGGCAACACCAAATTTAAATATGTATCCGAAAGCGGCAAACAGGTAGATTACTATTTTTTCTACGGGCCGGATTTCGACCAGATCATCAATTTATACCGCATTGCTACAGGCAAGGCGCCGATGTTCCCTAAATGGGCTTTCGGGTTGATCCAGTCGCAGGACAGGTATAAAACCCAGGCCGAGATATTAAGTGTTAAGGATAATTACCGTAATAACCATTTGCCGGTTGATGCCGTAGTGCAGGACTGGTATTGGTGGTCGCCATTGCCCATCGGCTCGCATATCATGAACCATGAACGCTATCCTGATCCAAAAGGGATGATTGATGAGCTGCACAAAGCCAACCTGCATGCCATGATATCCATTTGGCCGGTATTTGGCAGCGGCACCAATGATTTTAACGCATTAAAAAACAATGGCTTTTTAACCAGTATAACCTGGGATAATTTTGTTACCCATACGTTTGATACGTATTACGATGCCCATAACCCCAAAGCCAGGGCCCTGTACTGGCAGCAGGCGCGCGACAGCGTTATTGCCCGCTACGGCTGGGACGCCTGGTGGGTTGACCAATGCGAACCCGATAACGGCTCATTGCTGGATGAACGCCGCAAAGCAAATTTTTCGGTAGGCAGGGGTATCGACTATTTTAATACCTATTCGCTGGAGCATTCAAAGGGCCTTTACCAGGGATGGCGCAGGGATATAGCCGGTAAACGTGCTTTCCTGCTCATCAGGCAATCATTTGCAGGTGAGCAACGCAACGCGGCCACCTTATGGTCATCGGATATTACTACTACGTTTTCTGCGTTGCGGAACCAGGTGCCGCAGGGGATTAACGCTTGTGTGTCGGGCATTCCGTACTGGACATCCGATATTGGCGGTTACCTGTCAAGGGTATCGCCCGATGGCATTCCCGATTGGTCGAAACCGGCTTACCGCGAGCTGTTTACCCGCTGGTTCCAGTTCGGTACTTTTTGCCCCATCATGCGCATACATGGCAAAGGCGAACGGGCGCTATTCTCCAGCAACTGGGACGACAATACCAAGGCCATCCTGCTAAAATACGACAAGCTGCGTTACCGCCTGCTGCCCTATACCTACTCTTTGGTAGCCAAAGTAACACGCGAAAATTATACCATTATGCGCTCGCTTAATTTCGATTTCAGGAATGACCCTGCTGTGCATAATATCCCGGATCAGTATATGTTTGGGCCGGCATTTTTGGTGAACCCTGTTACCGAACAGCTATACACCGGCACTAAAGCCGCGGCGAGTAAAACCACACGTAACGTTTATTTACCGGCATCAACCCAATGGTTTGATTTTTATACCGGTAAATCATACGCCGGCGGCCAGACCATTGCCGCCGATGCGCCTATTGATATTATGCCATTGTATGTAAAAGCGGGCTCGCTGGTGCCGATGGGCCCGGTGATGGAGTATGCTACAGAAAAGCCATCTAAAACTATTGAACTACGCATATATCCCGGCGCTGACGGCCAGTTTGAATATTATGAGGATCAGAACGATACTTACAATTACGAAAAAGGCCAGTACGCCGCCATCAAATTAAGCTGGAACGATAAACAGCATGTGCTCACCATAGCCGATACCAAAGGCAGTTACCCCGGCATGATTAAAAAACACACCTTTAATGTCGTTTTAGTTAACGAAAAAAATGGTGCAAACGTTAATGCGGCGGATACGTTCACCAAAACAATAACCTATTCAGGTAAAAAAGTATCAGTGAAAATTTAAATCCGGTTAAAATGGTATTAAAAAAAGCTTTTTTAATACCATTTTATTTGGGCTGATAATTAGTGTTGCCTTAACATTTATTATTACCTTAGTCAACCAGTATTTTGCTCCAAACGATACTGCAAACCAGTTATAGGCTATGCGTCTGAAATTTACAATACCGGTAATGGCGTTTTTGCTGATGCAGCAGTTTCTGTTTGCACAGAAAAGCGATTACCAGTTTTCGCACCTGGACATAACCAATGGCCTGTCGAACAACCAGATTAACTGTCTTTATAAAGATGCCAACGGTTTTATGTGGTTTGGCACCACTACCGGCTTAAACCGGTACGATGGGTACAACTTTAAGGTATTTAAGCACGAGGCCGGCAACAGCAATTCGCTGATTGAAAACAACGTATCACGGATTGACGAGGGCCCGGATAACAGCATGTGGATTTACACCCATAGCAACATCAGCGTTTACAATTCAAATACCGAAGCTTTTTCGAACGATATATCGCAGCAGTTGCTGCACTATAAGGTTTTAACCGACCAGTTAACGGCGGTAAAGAAAGATAACGAAGGGAATTTTTGGTTTTTGACGAATAATAAAGGCATTTATTGCTATCACCCTTCCAATAAAACAACCGATTCATACAGCACCTCTATCTACTCAAAAACCACCCTGCATTCAAATTATGTAACCGATGTTGTTGATGGCGCGAACCACACCAAATGGCTCATTTATAACGACGGCGTTATTGATCAGCTGGATCCGCGCAACAATAGTATGCTGGTACGCAACTATAGCTTAAGCAAAGCCAATCATAGCAAACCCGGAATTTACTCGGCTTTATTGGGCGGCGACCATAATTTGTGGATCTACTATACCGGCAGCTACCTGGGGGTTTATTGTTTCGATATAAAAAACAATGTGTTAAAGCACTATGGCAAGGATACGCCCGACATTAGTCTGAACACCAACGTGGTTAACAACATTGTACAGGGTAACGATAATGATTTATGGATAGGCACCGACCACGGCGGTATCAACATAGTGGATATGGCCACCCATAAAGTGCGCTATTTGTTAAACCGCGACGACGATATCAGATCGTTAAGGGGCAACAGCGAGTACCTGTACAAGGACAATACGGGTATTATATGGGCAGGCACCTTTAAACAGGGCATCAGTTATTATCACAAGGGAATCATACAGTTTGCGTTGGTGAGGCATTACGACTCGAACCCGGCGAGTTTGCCTTACGAGGATGTGGATTGCTTTGTTGAAGATAAAAAAGGAAATTTATGGATTGGCACAAACGGCGGCGGGCTGCTGTTTTATGATAAGGCGCAAAAAAAGTACACACAGTTTAAACACGATGCCGGCAATCCTAACAGCCTGGCGAACGATGTGGTGATCAGTTTGTGTATCGATCATGAAAATAAACTTTGGGTAGGCACCTATTTTGGCGGCATGGACAGGATGGAGGGTGGCCAATTTGTGCATTACCGCCATAACGATAACAACCAGGCGAGCATATCGGATGACCGTGTTTACAGTATTATTGAAGATTCATCCAACAGGTTATGGGCAGGCACTTTTGCAGGCGGGCTTAATATTTATGACCGGGCAACCAACAGCTTTAAGCACCCGCAGCACAATATGCTATCGGAATATACCGCGATGCTGTATGAGGACCGGCAAAAAAATATCTGGATAGGCCGGGATAAAGGCATCGACGTTATTGAGGCATCCGGAGCAATGAAGCATTATACCAACCAGGCCAAAGTTGCTAACAGTTTGATAGCCAACGATGTAAATAGCATCATCCAGGATCATGCCGGTTTATTTTGGATAGGTACCAAGGATGGCCTGAGCATATTAAATACGCAAACCGGTAAGTTTACCAATATTAATGAGGAGAAAGGGCTGCCCAACAACAATGTGCTGAATATACTGGAGGACAAAAGCGGCCAGGTTTGGATAAGCACCGCAAACGGGCTTGCCAGCATCAAACTCAATAAAGCTGCAGATAATTATACTTACGAAATACATAAATACGATGAATTTGACGGTTTGCAGGGCAAGGAGTACAACGCCAATTCATCATTAAAAACCCGCGAAGGCGAGATGATTTTTGGCGGCGCACACGGTTATAACATCTTCGATCCGCAAAGCATACATAGTTTTCACCAGAAGCCCAGACTGTTGCTGACAGATTTTGAGCTTTTTAACAAAAGCGTTAAAGTGGGCGATCCGATCATCGGGAACGTAGTGTTAAACCGATCTATTACGCAAACGGCCTCGGTGGTGCTCAATCACAATCAAAATGTTTTCAGCATTGAATTTGCTGCCTGCGATTATTTTAACCCGGATAAAATAACCTATCAGTATAAGCTCGAAAACTTTGATAAGGATTGGCTTGTTTCGCCGAAAGACCTCCGTAAAGCAACCTATACCAATATTGATGCAGGCGACTATGTATTTAAGGTGAGAGCAAGCAACGTTAACGATCCCGGCGATGTGAGCGAAATTACCCTGAACGTAAAAGTATTGCCTCCGTTTTGGAAGTCAACTTTTGCCTATTTCTGCTATGGGCTGGCCATCATAGGGCTATTGCTCTACGCGCGCCACCGGGGTATATTAAAAATTAAAAAGACATTTGAATTAAGGCAGGAGAAACTGGAGGCCGAACGGCAGGTAGCCAAGGAACGCGAGGAAGCACGGCGCATGCACGAACTGGACCTGATGAAAATCAAGTTTTTTACCAATGTGAGCCACGAATTCCGGACGCCCTTATCGCTGATCATATCGCCCATTGAAAATTTAATTAAGCATAATGAAAAGCCAGAGCAGCAACAGCAGCTTTTAATGATTAAACGTAACGGCAGGCGCCTGCTCAACCTGGTTAACCAGCTGCTCGATTTCAGGAAGATGGAATTTAAGGAACTGAAGCTTAATTTGGTAAAAGCCGATATCATTAAATTTATACAGGATGTGTGCTCGTCATTTACGGATATGGCCGACCAAAACCATATCGGTTATTTGTTTGACAGTGATATAGAATCGTTAACAACCAGTTTTGATCATGATAAAATTGAGCGCGTGTTGTTTAACCTGCTCTCCAACTCCTTTAAATTTACATCGCCCGGCGGGCATATCAGCGTGTTTTTAAGCATGGCAGCCGAAGTTGGCGAAGAAGACCAGCAATTCCTGGAGATAAAGATCATGGATACGGGTATTGGTATCTCCAAAGAAAAGCAGGAGAAAATATTCGAACGTTTCTTCCAGGATAACCTTCCGGAAGGACTGCTGAACCAGGGAAGCGGTATAGGCCTGTCCATCAGTCGCGAGTTTATAAAGATGCACGACGGCGACATTTTTGTAGAGAGCGAGCCCGGCGACGGAAGCTGCTTTACCATCAGGCTGCCTGTAGGCCGCGAGTGCGATAAAGTTAGCGCCGCCCTGCCACAGCATAAGCACACCAATAGCGTTCCGAAAAATGGGGAGCATGCTTTGGATTCGGGTAAAAAGCCTGTGGTGCTGCTCATTGAGGATAATGACGATTTACGGTTTTACCTCAAGGATAATTTAAAACACATTTTCCATATCATTGAAGCCGTTAACGGCAAGGATGGCTGGCAAAAAACGCTTGCCCTGCATCCTAATTTAATTGTGAGCGACGTGAGTATGCCTGAGATGAACGGCCTGGAATTGTGCAACAAAATAAGACGCGACGAGCGCACAGCCCACATCCCCATCATTTTGTTGACCGCATTAACAGAAGAAGAGGACCAGCTGGCCGGAACAGCCAGCGGCGCAAATGATTATATCACCAAACCGTTCAACTTCGAGATATTGCTCTCGAAAATCAACGGTTTGTTGCTGATGCAGCAAACGCTGAAGAAAACCTATCAGAAACAGGTGGATATTAATGTGCAGGAAATGGAAATTGTTTCGGAAGATCAGAAGTTCCTGAAAAATACATTGGCCTGTATCGAACAGAATATTACCAATCCGAACTTTTCGGTAGAAGAACTGAGCCGGCAAATGTCGTTAAGCAGGGTGTCGCTTTACAAAAGGTTGCTTACGCTTACAGGAAAAACGCCTGTGGATTGCATCCGCACCATCCGCCTGAAAAAGGCCGTACAGCTTTTGGAGAAGAGCAAACTGAGCATAGCCAGCGTTGCCTACGAAGTGGGTTTTAACAACCCAACTTATTTTTCGAAGGTTTTTAAAGAAGAGTACGGCATGCTTCCGTCCGAATATTTGAACGAACTCCGCAAAAAGGAAAAAGAATCGCTGCACCCTGTTAATGAGTTTGAATAACCTGAATCCCGATAATTATACCAAATGAAGCTTGTTTATGCAATTTTTATTGCCGATTTACCGGCTATGTGGGGATCCTTTGCTAAAAATGGCGTAAGAAATTACGCTCCAGGGTTAGTGTTGCGCGCCAAATGAACATTGATCGGATTAAATCGATATTTATAACATCATGATTAAAAAGTTATTTGTAATACTGGCGTTAATATTGCCTGCTCATGGTTTTTGCCAAAACAATTTAAAGCTCTGGTACAAAAAACCTGCTAAAATATGGACGGACGCCCTGCCGGTAGGTAATGGCCGCTTAGGCGCTATGGTATTTGGTGGGGTTAAGCAGGAGCTCATCCAGCTAAACGAAGCCACTTTATGGTCAGGGGGACCGGTGCATACCAATGTTAACCCGGGCGCGTTTGCAAACCTGGCTTTAGCCCGGGAAGCGTTGCTGAAGCACCAGGACTATGCCGCTGCCTACGAATTTGAAAAGAAAATGCAGGGCTATTACTCGGACTCGTACCTCCCGCTGGGAGATCTGACAATTAACCAGGAATTTAAGGATTCGATCCCTTCAGCCTATTACCGCGACCTGAATATTAAGGATGCTATTTCGACAACCCGCTTTACGATTGACGGGACGGAATTTACCCGGCAGATCATTACCTCAGCACCTGACCAGGTAATTGTTATTCATTTGACAGCAAGCAGGGCGGGGATGCTTAATTTTAAAATTGGTGCAAAAAGCCAGTTAAAACATCAGAACACAGCATTATCCGGCAATGAAATTATGATGAAGGGCCGGGCGCCGGCGCATGTGCAGCCCAATTATGTTCAATCGGCAAATCCTATTGAATGGGTTGACAGCTTAGGGTGCCGGGGCATGCGCTTTGAAATGCTTGTGAAAGCCTTAAGTAACGACGGAACGATAAGTGCGGATACGAGCGGTATCAAAATAAAAAATGGGACGGATGTAACTATTTTGCTTTCGGCTGCAACCAGCTTTAACGGTTTTGATAAATGCCCCGACTCGGACGGTAAAGATGAAAATGCCATAGTTGTAGGTTACCTGAAAAAAGCATCGGCAAATAGCTGGCAGGCGTTGTTAACGCGGCACCTGGCCGATTATCATAAATATTTCAATCGTGTAGCCTTTAAACTGCCCGCACCGGCTGATAACAGCAATGCAGCCTTACCAACTGATGAGCGGCTGGTATCCTATACCAAAGGCGCCAAAGACCCCTGGCTCGAAACGCTGTATTTTCAATACGGGCGCTATTTACTGATTTCGAGTTCACGCACATTGGGCGTTCCTGCCAATTTGCAGGGTATTTGGAATAAGGAAATACAGCCGCCCTGGAGCTCAAATTATACCACAAATATTAATGTGCAGATGAATTACTGGCCTGCCGAGGAAACCAATCTTTCGGAAATGCATATGCCTTTAATATCGTTTATCAAAAATTTATCGGTTACGGGTAAAGTTACGTCGGCGCAATTTTACCATACCAAAGGATGGGCGGTTCACCACAACAGCGATATCTGGGCGCTGTCAAACCCCGTGGGCGATATAGGGCACGGCGACCCGATGTGGGCCAACTGGACCATGGGTTCGCCCTGGCTATCGCAGCATTTATGGTGGCATTACCAGTTTACCAAAGACAAAAGCTACCTTAAAAACTATGCTTACCCTTTAATGAAAGGCGCGGCGGGGTTTTGTTTGGATTGGCTGGTTACCGATAAAGACGGCTACCTGGTTACTGCACCTTCTGTATCGCCTGAAAATAGTTTTATTGACGAAAATGGCAAAAAAGGAAGCGTATCGGTAGCTACTACGATGGATATTTCCATCATTCGCGACCTGTTTAATAACCTGATTGATGCCTCAAACGTGTTAGGGGAGGACAAAGCTTTCCGCGATATCCTTATTGCGAAACGGGCCAGGTTATATCCTTTCCACATCGGCAAAAAAGGAAACCTGCAGGAATGGTACAAGGATTTTGATGATGTTGAGCCGCATCACCGGCATGTTTCGCATTTATTCGGACTTTACCCAGGTAACCAGATCTCGCCGGTTACTACACCGGAATTAGCCACCGCTGCCAGGAAAACATTGGAATTGCGCGGCGACGAAGGCACCGGCTGGAGCCTTGCCTGGAAGATAAACTTTTGGGCACGGTTACTCGACGGCAATCATAGCTATATGCTTTTAAAGGATATTCTGCGGGCAACGGGCCAGGCGGGCGTCAATTATTCGCGTGGCGGCGGTTCATATATTAACTTGTTTGATGCACATCCACCGTTTCAGATAGATGGAAATTTTGGAGGCCTTGCGGGGATGACAGAGATGCTGCTGCAAAGCCAGAATGATGAACTTGCCCTGTTACCGGCCCTGCCGGATGCCTGGGCCGATGGCGAAATATCGGGCTTAAAAGCACGCGGAAACTTTGAAGTGAGTATGCAATGGAAAAATAGAAAGCTAACCAGTGCAATGGTTTTGGCAGTGGCGGGGGGCAAGTGTACCTTGCTTACAGCCGCGCCTGTAAAAATTGCCGGAGTAACGGCTCGCTCCAAAAAGACGGTAAATGGTTATGTTACCAGCTTCCCGACAACAAGGGGTGCGAAATACAATATCATCGCAGCGGGAAAATAATATCATCAACAATCCGGTTAAAAACATGGCAAACTTGAAGCAATCCTCCCGGCGCAATTTTATCAGGCAGGCATCTTTTTTAGGCGCTGCTGCGGTAGCGGTTCCTGCGGTGATAAACGCTTCGCCCGTGGAGCAGGATAACCCCGGTGGCGAAGGTTTTACTTTTTTATTCCAGGGCGATTCGATAACCGATGGTAACCGCACCCGCGACATGGATTGGAACCATGTGCTGGGGCATGGCTATGCTTATTTAATTGCGGCCCGGCTGTGGTTTGACCTTCCGCATAAACAATTCCATTTTTTTAACCGTGGAATAAGCGGTAACGCCATAACGGAATTAACAACACGCTGGGACAACGATACCATAGCCCTAAAACCGGATTTGTTGAGCATATTAGTGGGCGTTAACGATACCACGCGTGCGGTATATGGCGATAAGAACCATACTGTTGCCAGCTACGAAGACGGTTACCGGGCATTATTAACAAAAACCAGGCAAACTTTACCACAAACACAGCTGGTAATTTTGGAGCCATTTATTTTGCCTGTGGGCAAGGTAAAAGAAAAATGGGACGATTATCAGCGCGAAATTTCGGGAAGGCAGGCGGTTGCGAAAAAGCTGGCAGATGAATTTGGCGCCATATTTTTGCCGCTACAGGACAGCTTTAACAAAGCAGCCGCAAAATACCCACCAGATGTATATTGGCTGTGGGACGGCGTGCATCCAATGCCTAACGGACATGAATTGATTGCGCGGGAATGGATAAAGCAGGTTGGAAAAAAATTGAAGTTTATCAGGTAGTATTTACCGGAGATCAGGCTTTAAGAGGCCTATATTATCCGAAAATTGACCGGGAGGAATACCGGGCCACATTTTATTGGTTAACATTTTAATGCCGGACTTTTAAGCTTAATATAAAGTATTTAAGTATTCGCTAAATCGAGATAAAAGCAAGTTAAGTAATCAACAGCAAAAATCAGGATGGGAAATAGATCAAAAAATATTTACGGCAAAAGCGTTAAAGGATTGTTCATGATTTTACTGTTTGTTGTTATTTGCGCCCCGGACTACGCGCAAAACCGGCAAATTAACAATCCAATAGTTAAAGGCTACTATGCCGATCCGACGATCATTAAAGAAAAAGGCATCTATTACATATATGCTACTATTGACCCATGGGGCGGCGACGAATTAGGCGTGCTGGAAACCAGGGACTTTAAAACCTTTACCACCAGGCATATCAACTGGCCTACAAAAAAAGCCTGCACCAGTCCGACCTCTAATGGGTCTATGGTGTGGGCGCCATCGATACGGAAAGCGGCTGACGGCAAATTTTATTTGTATGTAGCGGTTGGCAGCGAATTGTGGGTTGGTGTAAGCGAAAACCCTCTGGGGCCATGGAAGAATGCAAAAAATGATAACTCGCCGCTGGTGGCGGCGAAGGACTTTCCAAGCGTGCATAATATCGATCCGGATTGTTTTATTGATGATGATGGCAATGCTTATTTGTACTGGGGATCGGGCTTTAATTGGGTTAACGGGCATTGCATGGCCGTGAAACTGAAAAAGGATATGGTAACTTTTGACGGCGCTCCCGTTGATATTACGCCCCCGCGTTATTTCGAAGCGCCGCACCTGGTAAAGTGCAACGGGCTGTACTACCTGATGTACTCGTACGGTAAAGCTATTGATTCCACTTACCAGGTAAGATACTCGGTTGGTAAAACGCCTCTCGGGCCGTGGACCGAAGGCAAATATGATCCTATACTTTCTACTACTGCTGATGGAAAGACCATTGGCCCCGGTCATCATACTGTGTTTAAAAATAAGGGACAATACTACATTTTATACCACCGTATCCATCCGCAACAAAAGGAATATGTACTGAGGGAGCTCTGTATCGATAGTCTAAAATTCGATGGTGAGGGCAACATATTAAAAGTTAATCCAAAAGGTATTACTGCATTTGATCGTTTCAGGTAAAATAAGTATCATACAGATTTTCAGCACTTCCCGGTGCTTTTTCGTGTATAAAGTTTGTTAATCTGCTGTATTACAGGCTTAATTAAACCGCATCGCAACGCCTGTAAACCCAATAGCCAATCGGCCGGTGTTATAATAAGCTTAAGAAATGTTAAATAATCATCTAACTGCCCGTTGATAAGGGGCAACAATGCCTTTTTTTTGTGGTTTTTAGCGGAAAATCCGTGTTATCTTATTGTTAATCAGGTATTTAATTAGCGATTAACATTTGTTCTATAATCATTAACATTTGTATTACAATCGATTGTGAGCCGGGTATAATTTTACGATGATAAATAATGGCGCTTCTTTAACACCGACAGTTGAAGCATTCCTCCTATTTATCCTGAACCAATTTTAAACCTATAAATGTTATAAATGTTATGATTAAAAAACTACAAATTAAAAATCTTGTAGCTTTAATTGGGATGAGCTTATCGCTTTTGCTGGTAAGCATGTCTGGTTATGCACAAAGTGGAAAGGTTTCCGGTACGGTTACTGATGCCGACAACGGGTCGCCATTACCAGGAGTAACCGTTAAAGTAAAAGGTGCCGCAGGGGTAACCATTTCCAACGTAGACGGAAATTACGCCATTACTGCCGATGCCAAAGCCACCCTGGTTTTTAGCTACATTGGCTACACAACCCAGGAGATCCCGGTGAATGGCGGTTCGGTTGTAAACGTAAAATTGTCGACCGACAATAGAGCCCTTTCCGAAGTGGTTGTTATTGGTTATGGTACGGCAAAACGCAGCGACCTTACTGGATCTATCAGTTCGGTGAACGCCAAGCAGATAGAGTCTGTGCCTGTTACGTCACTGGATCAAGCCCTGCAAGGCCGCGCAGCAGGCGTGCAGGTTACCAATAACGATGCCTCGCCAGGCGGTAATGTTACCGTACTGATAAGGGGTGTTGGTAGTTTGGCAACCAATGGCAACGGCCCCTTGTATGTTGTTGATGGTTACC
>Ga0068855_100003075_pt1 | contig 20410 bp, 15 predicted proteins | sample KBSCornC52_FD_66592 | JGI IMG/M metagenome (GOLD analysis project Ga0068855, IMG submission 66592) | Corn rhizosphere microbial communities from Kellogg Biological Station, Michigan, USA - KBS Corn C5-2 | ecosystem: Host-associated > Plants > Roots > Rhizosphere > Soil ...
GCTCAATTCGATCAAGCTTTCCGGGTTCAAGTCCTTCGCGGATCCCACCAACTTCCAGCTGCCCGGCCAGCGCGTCGGCGTCGTCGGGCCCAACGGCTGCGGCAAGTCCAACATCATGGATGCGGTGCGCTGGGTGCTGGGCGAGAGCAAGGCCAGCGAGCTGCGCGGCGAGTCGATGATGGACGTCATCTTCAACGGCTCGGGCACGCGCAAGCCCGCGGCGCGCGCGAGCGTCGAGCTCGTCTTCAACAACGAGTCGGCGCGCGCCGGCGGCCCGTGGAACCAGTTCGCCGAGATCGCCGTCAAGCGCGTGCTCACGCGCGATGGCGGCTCCAGCTACTTCATCAACAACCAGCCGGTGCGCCGGCGCGACGTGCAGGACGTGTTCCTGGGCACCGGCCTGGGGCCGCGCGCCTACGCCATCATCGGCCAGGGCACGATCTCGCGCATCATCGAATCGCGCCCCGAGGAGCTGCGCCTGTTCCTCGAGGAAGCCGCGGGCGTGTCCAAGTACAAGGAACGCCGCCGCGAGACGGAGAACCGCCTCAAGGACACGCGCGACAACCTGCTGCGCGTCGACGACATCCTGCGCGAGCTCAACGCCAACCTCGAGAAGCTGGAGCGCCAGGCCGAGGTCGCCACCAAGTACAAGACGCTGCAGGAGCAGGGCACCACCAAGCTGCACCAGCTGTGGTTCCTGAAGCACCGCGACGCGTCGACCGAGGCCGAGCGCGTCAAGCTGGCCGTGCTGGAAGCCACCAACGGGCTCGAGTCGCGCATGGCCGACCTGCGCCACGTCGAGGCGCAGCTCGAAGAGGTGCGGGTCGCGCACTACGCGTCGTCTGACCGCCTGCACGTCTCGCAGGGCGAGCTCGCGCAGGCGCAGCTGGAAGTCAGCCGCCTGGAAGAACGCATCCGTTACGTGGTCGAAGGCCGCCAGCGCGCCGAGGCGCGGATGGCCGAGCTGCAGGCGCAGAACGCGCAGTGGGTCACGCGCCAGGAAGACGCGAAGCTGGAGCTGGAGCGCAACGCCGAGACCATCGCCGGCGCCGGCGAGCAGGCCGAGCTGCTCGCGGCCCAGGCCGAAGAGGAGGCGATGCGCCTGCCCGACTTCGAGGAAGCGGTGCGCATGGCGCAGACGCGCGCCAGCGGCCAGCGCGGCGAGGTCACGCAGGTGCAGCAGCAGATCCAGGTGCTGGCCGCCGAGAGCCGCAGCATCGAGGAGCAGGCGCGCGCGCTGCGCGCCCGCCGCGAGCGCCTGGCCGCCGAGCGCCAGCAGCTCGTCACGCCCGACATGGACAAGCTCGCGGACCTGAAGCAGCGCAGCGCGCAGGCCGACGAATCCAAGGACGAGATCGAGGCGCGCCTGCACGAAGCGAGCGAATCGGTGCCGATGCTCGACGAGCAGCGCCGCGCGCAGCAGGAGACGCTCAATCGCGACACTGCGCGCCAGGCCGACCTCACCGCCCGCCTGGAGGCGCTGCGCGCGCTGCAGGAGAAGGTGCAGACCGAGGGCAAGCTCAAGCCCTGGCTGGCCAAGCACGGCCTGGAGGGCCTGGCCGGCCTGTGGACGAAGGTGCACATCGAGGACGGCTGGGAGACCGCGCTGGAGTCGGCGCTGCGCGAGCGCCTGAACGCGCTGTCGGTCGGCCGGCTGGACATGGTGCGCGCCTTCGTCGGCGACGCGCCGCCCGCCAAGCTGGCCTTCTATTCGACGCCGGCGGGCGCCATCGCCAACACGCACCGCACGCTGCCGCGGCTGTCCGACCTGCTCAGGTTGAACGACGCCGGCCTGCAGGCGCTGCTCAACGACTGGCTCGAGGGCGTCTACACCGCCGCGTCGATGGACGATGCGCTCGCGCAGCGCGGCCAGCTCACGCACGGCGAGATCATCATGACCCGCGAAGGCCATGCGGTCTCGCAGTTCGCCGTCGCGTTCTATGCACCCGATTCCGAGCAGGCCGGCATGCTGGCGCGCGCGCAGGAGATCGAGCACCTGGAGCGCGATTCCAAGGCGCAGTCCATCGTCACCGACGAATCGCGTGCCGCGCTGATCCGCCTGGAGGCGGCCTATACCGATGCGGCGCAACGCCTGCAGTCGGTGCGCCGCGAGGCGTCCGACGCGCAGACGCGCGCGCACGAGCTGCACGTCGAGCTGCTGCGCCTGTCCTCGCAGGCCGAGGCCGCCACCACGCGCCGCACGCAGCTGGAAGACGAGCTCGCCGAGATCGACGAGCAGGACGAAGGCCTGATCGAACGCCGCATGACCGGCGAGGCGCGGTTCGAGGAACTCGACCAGCAGCTGGCCGACACGCAGGGACGCCAGGCCGATCTCGAAGAGGCCGTCATCGCGGCAGAACGCAAGCTGTCGGACGCGCGCGAGCAGCTGCGCGCACTCGAGCGCCGCGCGCAGGAGGCGCAGTACGACACCCGGGCGCTGTCCGCGCGCCAGGGCGAGCTGCAGCGTTCGATCGAGACGGCAGCGCAACAGGTGCAGGCCAACACCCAGGCCGGCGAGCAGCTCACGCTGGAGCTCGACAGCTTCAACGACCAGGCCGCGCAGGCCGGCCTGCAGGATGCGCTGGCGCTGCGCTCCGAACGCGAGGCCGCGCTCGGCACGGTGCGCACCGAGTACGACGAGCTGTCCGCGCAGCTGCGCAAGGCCGACGAGCAGCGGCTCGAGTTCGAGCGCAGCCTGCAGCCGCTGCGCGACGCCATCACCAAGCTGCAGCTCGAGGAGCAGGCGGCTCAGCTGGGCGGCGCGCAGTACATGGAGCAGCTGGTCGCCGCCGAGGTCGACCTCGAGGCGCTGGGCAGGAACATCGAGGACAACGGCGTCAAGCTGCATGGCCTGCAGACGGAGATCGACCGCATCGGCCGCGAGGTCAACGCGCTGGGCGCCGTCAACCTGGCCGCGCTCGACGAGCTGGTGGCCGCGCGCGAGCGCAAGACCTTCCTGGACGCCCAGACGGAGGACCTGAACGACGCCATCCGCACTCTCGAGGGCGCGATCCACAAGATCGACCTCGAGACGCGCGAGCTGCTGATGAAGACGTTCAACCTCGTCAACGAGCAGTTCGGCCGCATGTTCCCCAGCCTGTTCGGCGGCGGCCAGGCCCGGCTCGTGATGACGGGCGACGAGATCCTGGACGCCGGCGTGCAGGTGATGGCGCAGCCCCCCGGCAAGAAGAACTCCACCATCCACCTGCTGTCCGGCGGCGAGAAGGCGCTCACCGCCATCGCGCTGGTGTTCGCCATCTTCATGCTCAACCCCGCCCCGTTCTGCCTGCTGGACGAAGTGGACGCGCCGCTGGACGACGCCAACACCGAGCGCTACGCCAAGCTGGTGGCCGAGATGTCGCACAAGGGCACGCAGTTCCTGTTCATCTCGCACAACAAGATCGCGATGGAGATGGCCGAGCAGCTGATCGGCGTGACGATGCAGGAGCAGGGCGTCTCGCGCATCGTGGCGGTCGACATGGAGGCCGCGCTGTCCATGGCCGAAGCCGCCTGATCGACGTCGCCCCGATGCACCTGAACCTCACCACCGCCCTGATCGCGCTGGCCGTGCTCGTGCTCGGCGGCATCGTCGCCCAGGGCGTGTGGAAGGCGCGCCGCATCGCCAGGCGGCCGGGCGGCCTGAGCGTGGTGGTCGACGACGACCTGCGGCGCGAGCCCACGCTGGGCGGCGAGGCGCCGGCGCCCATCGACGACGAGCTGCCCGCCGCCGCCACGGCGCGCGCGGACAGCCGCCTGGCGCCCGCCCGGCGCACGGTGCGCCTGGACGCGCTGATCGACGCCATCGCCACCTTGAGCGTCGAGGCGCCCGTCGCCGGCGAGCGCGTGCTGCCGCACCTGCCCGGCGCCAACCGCGTCGGCACCAAGCCCTTCTTCATCGAGGGCCTCAACAGCGAGACGGGCGAATGGGAAACCATCGCCGCGAACGCGCGCTACAGCGAGTTCCAGGCCGGCGTGCAAATGGCCAACCGCAACGGCGCGCTCAACGAGATCGAGTTCTCCGAGTTCGTCCAGAAGCTCGAGACCTTCGCGCAGGCCATCGGCGCGTCCACCGACCTGCCCGACATGCTCGAGAGCGTGGCCCGCGCGCGCGAGCTCGATGCCTTCGCGAGCCAGCACGACGCGCAGCTGGTGGCGCTGCTGCGTGCCAACTCGGTGGCGTGGTCCGTGGGCTACCTGCAGCAGGTCGCCCAGCGCCACGGCTTCGTGCCGGGCGCGGTGCCGGGCCGCCTCGTGCTGCCCGCGATCGAGGAGGGCGCGCCGCCGGTGCTGGTGCTGGGGTTCGATGCGCAGGCCGCGCTCGCCGACGACCCCGGCCACGCCGCGGTCCGCGAGCTCACGCTGGGCCTGGACGTGGCGCAGACCGAGGAGCTCGCCGAGCCCTTCGCCGCCTGGCACGGCATCGCGCGCAAGCTGGCCGACGACCTGGACGCCGCGATCGTCGACGACCAGGGGCAGCCGATCACGCTGCACGCGTTCTCCGCGATCCACGCCGAGCTCACGCGCCTGTACGAGGCGCTGATGGCGCACGACCTGGCCGCCGGCTCGCCGGGCGCGCGCCGCCTGTTCAGCTGACGCGGCCACGCGTTCGCCCTTGGGAATGACCACCTGGCTCCGTTCGGCTGAGGCCGATCCACGCTCGCCATGACGCCTGTGCACCCGGTTCCATTCGTCTGGCGCCCCGTGACGCCTGCCGACGTCTTCACGCTGGCTGCGATCTACCGCGATTGCGCGCTGCGCCTCGGACCGCTCGTATACACGCCGGAGCAGTCGCACGCCTGGGCGTCGTTCGCCGAGGATGCGGCGGGCTTTCGCGATTACGTCCTGCAGGCCGACACCTGGATCGCCGAGCGTGGGGGCGACTCGCGGGCGCTGGGCTTTTGCGGCGCCAGCCGCGATGGCACGCTGCGCGAGATCCATTCGCTGTACGTGACGCCGATGATGACCCGCCGCGGGATCGGCGCCGCGATGCTGCGGCGCACGCTGCAGCGCGCCGAGCACGAAGGCGCCACCCGCTTTGCCGCCTGGGTCACGCCATTCAGCAAGCCCGTCTTCCTGGCCGCCGGCTTCGGGCTGGCGCAGACGGTGCAGGCGCCCTTCGCGGGCGTGATGTTCGAGCGGTATCGGGTCGAGAAGGGCTGAACGCGGGCGCGAATGGGTCGCACGGCGCGCCGCTGCCGAAGGGGGCTGGCCTCTCCTCGCATCGCGCCGGATCGCGTGCTGTCGGTGATGCGCCTGGTCGCGATGCGAGGACAGGCCTGACCCCCCGCTTCGCTCGGGATCGGGGTCAGGCCTGTCCATCGTCCGCGGTGGCCCGCTCTCCGATTGCAGAGGCCCTGGCGCGGACTCCGGAGAGGCCAGACCCTGCGGCGCGGACTCCGGAGAGGCCAGACCCCTGCGGCGCGGACTCCGGAAAGGCCAGACCCCTCGGGGGTCGACATCCTCGCGCTTCAGCGCGCCGAGTCCGGAAAGAACACGTCCAGCGTCGGAAACCTCACCCGCTCGTGCAGGCAGTCCCACAGGAAGACGGCCAGGCCGATGTCGCCCGTCCACAGCGAATGTCGCAGCCGCCCGGTGCGCGCCGATTCGTCCTCGAACTGCGCGATCGCATGCATCGCGAATGCGCGGGCGCGGGCGCGCCAGCGCGCGTCACGCGTGCGCGCGAGCAGCACCAGGAAGGCATAGGCGTTGCCTGCCGTTCCGTGGCACAGGTTGGAGCCCTTGGCGAGCGGGCCGGCGGCCCAGGTGGCCTCGCCCGCCTCGGCCAGCAGCGCATCGAGCGCGCCGCCCGGCAGGTCGGCCAGGCAGATGACGAAGCCGGGGGCGCCATGGCAGAACTGCATCAGCCATTTCTGCGGCGTGCCGGGCGGCTCGTCGGCCTGGACGGGCCAGGTGGCGCGGCCGTTCTCGCGGATCGCGGTGCTGGCCACCGTCGTCTCGATGCAGGCCTGCCATTCCAACCAGTCGGCCTCGGGCAGCAGGTGGCGGCCCCGCAGCAGCGCGCGAGCGGTGGCGACGAAGCCGTGCACGGCGTCCAGGTAGCGCACGTGGCGGCCGTACAGGTCCTGCGACCAGTAATGGCAGGCCTGGCGCTCCGACCACAGCAGCTGCTGGCGCAGGCGCTTCGCGATGCGGCGGAACAGGACGGCCCAGCGTTCGTCGCCGGTCGCGCCGTGCATCATCGCGGCCGCCAGCAACGAGCCGGGCGCGCCCCACATCAGCTCGCGCGCCGGGTGGTCGATGTTGCCTTCGATGAGCGCGGCGATCGTGTCGGCGCGCGCGGCGGTGGGGGCATGTCCCCAGGCCATCATCTCGAACGGCAGGTCGCCCATCAGGTAGCTGCCCATGTTCTCGCCGGCCAGCCCGGCGCGGTTGCGCTCGCGCAGCGGCTCCAGGTGGCGCGCGAACGACGGGCTGTCCGCGGCCCCGGCGGCGCGCAGCCAGTCCAGCGCCCAGATCACGCCGGCCGCGCCGTAGTACAGGTTGGTGACGCGCGCGTCGGGGTCGTCGCCCGGCTCGAGGTCGCGCGGGTGCACGGGCCACAGCGCGTCAGGCCCGGCGGCGGCCACGGTCTGGTCGACGATGCGCGAGATCGTGGCCCGCACGCGGCCCTCGTCCCAGGCGATGGTGCGAAGCGCTTCGTGGCGGGCGGGGTCGTGCAGCATCGGCGGGCTCGCGGTTCGGCGGAAGTCCATCCTACGCCGGCAGCCGACGGGGTGGCGAACGATCCATGGCATCCTGCGCTTTGCCCGCAAGGAGACCATTCTTGACGACCCCGCCCGAGGTTCCCGCCGATCCGCTGCAGGCCGCGCTGCTGCACCACCGGCGTGGCGAGCTCGACGCCGCGCAGGCGATCTACGCCGAGCTGTTGCGCATCGACCCGCGGCGCGCCGACGCGCTCAACTTCATGGGCGTGCTGCTGGTGCAGCGCGGCGAGCACGAGCCTGCGCTGGCGCTGCTGAAGAAGGCGTCGATGATCGCGCCGCGGGAGCCCGGCGTGTGGAACAACCTGGGCAACGCGCTGCTGGCGCTCGACAGGCTGTCCGAGGCCGAGAAGGCGCTGCGCCGCAGCCTCGCGCTGTCCGCGAGCGCCGAGGCGCTGGCCAACATCGCGCGCATCCACTGGCGGCGCCAGGAATGGGCGCGCAGCGAGGCCTCGGCCCGGCGCGCGATCGCGCTGGCGCCGCAGTCGGGCGAGGCGTGGCACTACCTGTCGCTGGCGCTGCTGGGCCTGCAACGGCCGGAGGAGGCATTCGAGGCCGCGGTGCAGGCCGAGTTGCTCATGCCGGCGCACGCGCATCGCCGCGAGACCTATGGCCGCGCGCTGTGGGCCGCGGGCCAGCACGCGCAGGCGGTGGCGTTCTACCGCGACTGGCTGGACAAGGAACCCGGCAACCCCTATGCGCAGCACCACCTGGCGGCCGTGCTCGGCGAGACGCCCGAGCGCGCGAGCGACGCCTACGTCGAGAAGGTGTTCGACCAGTTCGCCGCGAGCTTCGACACCCAGCTCGCCACGCTCAAGTACCGCGCGCCCGAGCTCGTGGCGGAGGCGCTGGCCGCGGCGCTGCCGGCGCCGTCGGCGCAGTTGGACATCGCGGACCTGGGCTGCGGCACCGGCCTGTGCGGGCCGCTGGTCAAGCCCTGGGCGCGCACGCTGGTGGGGTGCGACCTGTCGGGCGGCATGCTGGAACGCGCCGCGCCGCGCGGGGTCTACGACGAGCTCGTGAAGGCCGAGCTGGTGCGCTTCCTCGTGGAGCGCCCGGGCGCGTTCGACGTGCTCCTGTCCGCCGACACGCTGATCTACTTCGGCGAGCTCGCGCCCATGCTCGCCGCCGCGCACGGCGCGCTGCGCCCCGGCGGGACGCTCGCGTTCACGCTGGAGGCGCTGGACGAGGGGTCGGGCGCGGATTTCCGCCTGACCGAGAGCGGCCGCTACGCGCACGCGCAGCCGGGCCTGCGCGCGCGCCTGGCCGGGGCGGGCTTCGCCGAACCGGCGATCGCCGCCATCACGCCGCGCATGGAGAGCGCCCGCGCCGTGGCGGGCTGGCTGGTGACGACGCGTCGCCGGTGAGATCCGCGCTACCCTGGCGGCATGCGCAACCTCTCCCGGGCCTCCCTGGCGACCGTGCTCGCCGCCCTCGTCGCCTGCGCCACGCCCCGGTCGCCCGCCGCGCCTGCCCCGCGTGCCTCGACGGCCGGTGCGGGCGTGCACGTGCTGGCGCAACGCCTGCCGATGCCCGGCCTCGGCCGCGAGCGCACGCTGCGCCTGTACCTGCCGCCGTCATACCCCACGTCGCCTGGCCGGCGCTACCCCGTGATCTACATGCACGACGCGCAGAACCTGTTCGACGAGGCCACGTCGGCCTTCGGCCAGGAGTGGGGCGTCGACGAGACCCTGGATGCGTTCGCCCGCACGCGCGGCTTCGAGGCCATCGTCGTGGGCATCGACCATGGCGGCGACGAGCGCCTGCACGAGCTGTCGCCCTGGACCAACCCGAAGTACGGCCCGGCCCAGGGCGAGCAGTACATGGCCTTCGTGGTCGACGTCGTCAAGCCCTTCATCGACGCGCGCTGGCGCACGCTGCCCGACCGCGCCCACACCGCGATCGCGGGCAGCTCGATGGGCGCGCTCGAGTCGCACTACGCGCTGCTGCGCTATCCGCAGGTGTTCGGCAAGGCGGCGATCTTCTCGCCGTCGTACTGGTACGCGAGCGAGGTCTACGCGCAGACGCTGGCGCATCCATGGCCGGCCGATGCGCGCGTGTACTTCTACATCGGCGGCCGCGAAGGCGACGAGTCGCTGCCCGACGTACAGCGCATGCTCGCGCTGCTGGCCACGCCCGGCGGCGTCCCGCGCGAGGTCACGCTCCACGTCGAGCCCGAGAACGAGCACGACGAGCGTGCATGGCGCGCGGAGTTCCCGCGCGCCGTCGCCTGGCTGTTCGACGTGCGGCCGCTCGGGCAGACGCCCTAAGATGTCGGCTCCGTCGCCGCCAGAGTTCCGTGTCTTGACCCGTCCCGCCCTGCCTGACCGCGCCTTCGCCGCCTTCCTGTTCGACATGGACGGCACCCTCCTGAGTTCCATCGCCTGCGCCGAGCGCGTGTGGACGCGCTGGGCCGAGCGCCACGGCCTGGACGTCGCCGCGTTCCTGCCGACGATCCACGGCATGCGCGCGGTCGAGACGGTGGGGCGGCTGCGGCTGCCGGGGGTCGATCCCGTCGCCGAGGCCGCGGCGATCCACGCCGAGGAGATGGTCGACGTCGAAGGCATCGCCGCCATCGCCGGCGTGGCCGCATTCCTGGGCGCGCTGCCGGCCGACCGCTGGGCCGTCGTGACCTCGGCGCCGCGCGAACTCGCGTCGCGCCGCATCGCTGCGGCGGGCCTGCCGGTGCCGCCGCGGATGATCGCCGCCGAGGACGTGGCGAACGGCAAGCCGGCGCCCGACTGCTTCGTGCTGGCGGCCTCGATGCTGGGCGTGTCCGCCCGCGACTGCCTGGTGTTCGAGGACGCCCCGGCCGGCATCGCCGCGGCCGAGGCCGCGGGGGCCGGCGTGCTGGTGGTCACCGCCACGCACGCCCATCCGATGGACATGCGCCATCCCGGCATCGCGGACTACGCCGCGCTCGCGCCGCGCGTCGAGGCCGACGGCGCGCTGCGCCTCGTGCCGCTGGCGGGCTGAGCGCATGGCGCAGGCCGGACTCGTGCAGCGCGCGCTGGCGCCCGCCTGGGTGCGGCCCGAGGCGCTCAACGTCACGCCGGAGCTGCTGGGCGCGCCGCTGGCGCCGCACGGCAAGCGCGCGGCGGCCATGGGCGTGGACGTCGCGCTGGTCGGGCTGCTGTCGTCCACCGGCATGTTCTGGGTGGTGGCCGGCATCGGCGCGCTGGCGGTGCAGCTGCGCACGCCGACGCCCGGACGCCCGCGTTCGCGCCGCGTGCTGATGGGGGTCGCGCTCGCGCTGCTGCTGCTCGTGGCCTTGGACAGCGGCACCGAATGGTGGGCGCATCGCAACGACCCGCCCCGCGCCGCGGCCGCGGGCAGGGACGACGATGACGACGACGTGGCGACCGCGGCGGCGCTGGCCTCGGCGGACGCCGCCTCGTCGGCGCTGCTGGCCGCCGGCCGGCAACACGCGCGGGATGCCGCGCGCATCGAGGCCCTGCAGGCGCAGCTGGCCGAGGCGCGCAAGCCGCGGCCGCTGCAGTGGCGCGACCAGGCGCTGCAGCGCCTGCACCGGCTGGGCCTGCGCTTCGGCTGGGCCATCGCCTACTTCTCGCTGCTGCCGTTCTGGTGGAAGGGGCAGACGGTGGGCAAGCGGCTGTTCGGGCTGCGCGTCGTGCACCTGGCGGGCAAGCCCCTGGGCGTGATGGACTGCTTCGGCCGCTACGGCGGCTACGCGGCCGGGCTGGCCACCGGCGGCATCGGCCTGCTGCAGGTGCTGTGGGATCCGAACCGCCAGGCGGTGCAGGACAAGCTGGCCCACACGGTCGTCATCGACCTGCGGGCGCCGCGCGCGCTGCCCGCCGGGGCCGCGCCGGCGGCCTGAGAACCTGTGAACGAATCCGACACGCCCGCTTCGCCACGTCAAGACGGGCCCGCTCTGCGTTGCAAATGCTCGCCCTAGCCCGAGCTACGGCTGCGCTTTGCGCCTTGATCGGACTCGTCTTGACGCGTCGCTCGAGCGCGCCGGATTCATTCACAGGTTCTGAGCCCGGCGGGCGCCGAGCCGTCCGTTTCGGCCCTGCCGGACGCGGGCGGGCCCGGCGGGGGCGCCTACACTCACGCGATGACCTCGACCCTTCCCGACACCGCCCGCAAGCGCGCCGACGAACTGCACGAGATCCTGCACGAGCACGCGTACCGCTACTACGTGCTGGACGAGCCCAGCGTCCCGGACGCCGAATACGACCGCCTGTTCCAGGAGCTGCAGGCGCTCGAGCAGCAGCATCCCGAGCTCGCGCGGCCCGATTCGCCCACGCAGCGCGTCATCGGCCAGGTGCTCGACGGCTTCGCCCCCGTGCGCCACGCCGTGCCGATGCTCAGCATCCGCACCGAGACGGACACCACCGCGGGCGGCGCCGAGGCGTTCGACGCGCGCGTGCGCCGCGAGTTGAAGCTCACCGACGCCGATCCGCCCGTGGCCTATTCCGCGGAGCTCAAGTTCGACGGCCTGGCCATCAACCTGCGCTACGAGCACGGCGTGCTGGTGCAGGCGGCCACGCGCGGCGACGGCGAGGTGGGCGAGGACGTCACCTCCAACATCCGCGCCATCAAGCAGATCCCGCTGCGCCTGCGCGGCGTCACCGCGCCGGTGCTGGAGGTGCGCGGCGAGGCCTACATGCGGCGCGACGACTTCGAAGCCTACAACGAGCGCCAGCGCGCGCTGATCGCCGCCGGCGCCAAGAACGAGAAGACTGTCGTCAACCCGCGCAATGCCGCCGCCGGCGCGGTGCGCCAGCTCGACTCGGCGCAGTCGCGCCGGCGCCCGCTGAGCTTCTTCGCGTACGGCCTGGGCGCCGTCGACGGCTGGACGGTGCCGCCCACGCACGGCGAGCTGCTGGACGCACTGTCGGCCATGGGGATGCCCGTCGCCAAGCAGCGCGTGGTCAGCGAGGGCGCGGCGGGCCTCGTCGCCTTCCACCAGCAGATCGCCGACCAGCGCGACGAGCTGCCGTTCGACATCGACGGCGTCGTCTACAAGGTCGACTCGCGCGAGCTGCAGGCCCGGCTGGGCTTCGTCAGCCGCGAGCCGCGCTGGGCCGTCGCGCACAAGTACCCGGCGCAGGAGCAGATGACCACGCTGCTGGACATCGACGTGCAGGTGGGCCGCACCGGCAAGCTCACGCCGGTGGCCAAGCTGCAGCCGGTGTTCGTCGGCGGCACCACGGTCAGCAACGCCACGCTGCACAACGAATCGGAGGCGCAGCGCAAGGACGTGCGCGTGGGCGACACCGTCATCGTGCGGCGCGCGGGCGACGTCATCCCCGAGGTGGTGGGCGTGGTGCTGGACAAGCGCACGCCGGAGATCGCCGCCAAGCCGCTGTTCGACATGATGTCATGGGTGAACGGCCAGTGCCCGGTGTGCGGCAGCCCCATCGCCAAGGAGGAGGACGAAGCCGACTGGCGCTGCACCGGCGGCATCACCTGCCCGGCGCAGTTCAAGCAGGCCGTGCTGCACTTTGCCAGCCGCCGCGCGGTGGAGATCGAAGGGCTGGGAGACAAGGTCGTCGACCAGCTCGTCGACGCGGGCATCGTGCGTTCGCTGCCGCAGATCTACAAGCTGGGCGTGGCCAAGTTGAACGAGCTCGAGCGCATGGGCGACAAGAGCGCGCAGAAGCTGGTGGACGCGATCGAGCGCAGCAAGGCCACGACGCTCCAGCGCTTCCTGTTCGGGCTGGGCATCCGGCATGTCGGCGAGGGCACGTCCAAGGCCCTGGCGCGCCATTTCGGCGACATCGACCGCATCATGGACGCCAGCGTCGAACAGCTGCTGGAGATCCCCGATGTCGGCCCGATCGCCTCCGCCAGCATCCGCGCGTTCTTCGACCAGCCGCACCACCGCGAGGTCGTCGAGCAGCTGCGGGCGGCCGGCGTGCACTGGCCCGCCATCGAGGGCGTCGCCAACGATGCCCATCGGCCGTTGCTGGGCAAGACCCTGGTCATCACCGGCACGCTGCCCACGCTCGGCCGCGACGAGGCCAAGGACCTGATCGAGGCCGCCGGCGGCAAGGTCAGCGGCTCGGTGTCCAAGAAGACGACCTGGCTGGTGGCCGGCGCCGAGGCCGGCAGCAAGCTCGAGAAGGCGCAGGCGCTGGGCGTGGAGATCATCGACGAGGCCGGGCTGCAGGCGCTGCTGGCGGCACCGGCGTCGGAGCCGGCGGGCGGCAGCGAGCCCGGCCAGTGACGGGAGGCCACCGGCCGGCGCCACCGACCGGCGCGTCTCAGGCCGGCAGGCCGTCGAGCTCCTCGCGCGTCGGCAAGCCGTCGCTGTCGCCCGGAAACTGCACGACGCGCGCACCGACCGCGTTGCCGCGCCGCACGGCCGCCACCAGCGGCAGGCCTTCGAGCAGGCCGCTGACGACGCCCACGGCGAAGCCGTCGCCCGCCCCCACCGTGTCGACGACGCGCGGCACGGGCACGCCGGGCACGTGCGCGCGCAGGCCGCCGCGGTCGGCGCAGAAGGCGCCTTGCGCGCCCAGCTTGACCACCACGGCGGAGGCGCCCGCGGCCAGGTAGAACGCGGCGATGTCCTCGGCGGACTGGTGACCGGTCAGCAGCCGACCTTCGGCCAGGCCCGGCAGCACCACGTCGGCCTGCGCCGCGAGCGCGTTGACGGTGGCCACCATCTCGTCCCGCGATGCCCAGAGCCGCGGCCGAAGGTTCGGATCGAACGAGATCCGCGCGCCCTGCGCACGTCCCGTCCCGGCGAGCGCGAAGGCGAGGTCCCGGCAGCCATCCGACAGCGCCGGCAGGATGCCCGTCAGGTGCACGTGGCGTGCGCCCGCGGCCGGCGCGCGCGCGAGATCGGCCGGCTCCATCGCGCTGGCCGCGGAACCGCGCCGGTAGTAGTCGATGGCCGGGTCGGCACCGTCGTCGGCGAGCGACTTGAGCATGAAGCCGGTCGAGCGCGCCCGATCGACCGCGACGAACTCGGGCGACAGCCCCTCGCGGCGCATCGCCCCGAGCAGCGCCCGGCCGAAGGCGTCGTCGCCGACCCGGCTCAGGTAGCCCACGCGCAGGCCCAGCCGCGCCAGGCCGATCGCGACGTTCAGTTCTGCGCCGGCGCAAAAGCGCCGGAACTGCTCGACGTCCTCCAGCGGCCCGGGCGCCTGTGCCGCGAGCAGGACCAGCGCCTCGCCCGCGGTGAGGACGTCCAGCCCGCTCACATCACGGCCCCGAGTTGCCACGGCACGAATTCGTTGTTGCCCAGGTCGTGCTCCTCGCTGAGTGTGCGCCGGCCCGAGGCCGTGGCGAGCATCAGCTCGAACAGGCGCTCGCCCGCCTCGGCCACGCTGGCGCGGCCGTCGATGATGTCGCCGGCGTTGAAGTCCATGTCCATGCGCATGCGGTCGAACATCGCCGTGTTGGTGGCCAGCTTGATCGAGGGCGTCGGCTTGCAGCCGTAGGTCGAGCCGCGGCCGGTGGTGAAGCAGATCAGGTTGGCGCCGCCGGCCACCTGGCCCGTGGCGGAGACCGGGTCGTAGCCGGGCGTGTCCATGAAGACCAGCCCGTGCGCGGCCACCGGCTCGGCGTATTCCACCACGTCCATCAGCCCGCTGGTGCCGCCCTTGGCGACGGCTCCCAGCGACTTCTCGAGGATGGTGGTGATGCCGCCGGCCTTGTTGCCGGGCGAGGGGTTGTTGTTCATGTCGCCGCCGTTCTTGCCGGTGTAGTCCTCCCACCAGCGCAGGCGCTGCAGCAGGCGCTCGGCGACCTCGGGCCGCGCGGCGCGCGCCGTCAGCAGGTGCTCGGCGCCGTAGATCTCCGGCGTCTCCGACAGGATGGCGGTGCCGCCATGGCGCACGAGCAGATCCACGGCGGCGCCCAGCGCGGGGTTGGCGCTGATGCCCGAGTAGCCGTCGGAGCCGCCGCACTGCAGGCCCACCGTGAGCCGGCTGGCGGGTACCGTCTCGCGCCGCGCCGTGGCGGCCAGGGCGAGGAGCTCGCGCACCCGCGCGCTGCCTTCGGCGATCGCCTCGCGGGTGCCGCCGGCGTCCTGGATCGTGAGGGTGCGCACGCGGTCGCCGGCGGCCGCGAGGGGCTCCACGAGCGTGCCCACCTGGTTCACCTCGCAGCCCAGGCCGATGACCAGCACGCCCGCGAAGTTCGGATGGGCCGCATAGCCGCGCAGCGTGCGGCGCAGCAGCTCGATGCCCTCGCCGCTGCCGCTCATGCCGCAGCCGCCGCCGTGCGTGATCGCCACCACGCCGTCGACGCCGGGCCATTCGGCCATCGCCGCGCCGGCGAACGCCTTCTCGATCGCCTTGCACACCGTGGCCGAGCAGTTGACGCTGGAGATCACGCCCACGAAGTTGCGGGTGCCGACGCGGCCGTCCGCGCGCACGTAGCCCTCGAAGCTGGCGGGCCGCGGCACCGGCGTGGTGGGCACATAGGCGCGCCCGACGCCGTGCACCGCATGCGGGTCGCCCATGTCCAGGTTGTGCACGTGCACGTGCTGGCCGGCGGCGATGGGGATGGACGCCACGCCGATGACTTGGCCGTACTTGCGCACCGGGTCGCCGGCAGCGACGGCGCGCGTCGCGATCTTGTGGCCGGCGGGGATGTCATCGAGCGCCTGCAGGCTGCCGTCCGGCCCGGCCAGCGCGGCACCGGCGGCGATCGCGCTGCGCGCCACGGCGACGTCATCGGCCGGATGCAGCCGCAGCAGCAGCGACGTGGCGGGATCAGTCGACATGGAACACCTCCTCCATCGCTGCCCAGTGTTCGCCCGGGGCGCGGCTCGCCAGCGGGCGCTGGCACGGGTCGGTGAAGGTCCACCAGCGCTGCGTCTCGGGGTCGGCGGCGATCGCGGCCATGTCCGCCGCCAGGTCGCTGCCGTGGTACTCCCAGGACGCGAACAGCAGGTTCTCCGGTTCGCGCAGGTAGATCGTGTAGTTGCGGATGCCCGACGCCGCGATGCGCTCCAGCACGCCCGGCCAGACGGCCGCGTGCAGCCGCTTGTAGTCGGCCACGCGCTCGGGCGCGACGCCGATCACCATGCCCATTCGCTTCATTGCGGGAACTCCTTCGCATGCAGGCCGGCGGCGGAGGCGAGGGCGCCGCGCAGCCAGGGTTGGGCCAGCGCGGGCGCGCATCGCTGCGCGGCCGCGACGACGGGCGCCAGGCGGCGCACCTTCTTCTGTTCGTGGTTGGCGGCGATGTCCGCGAGCCGGTGCGCGAGCCAGGGGTTCATCAGGCGTTCGCGCAAGGGGACCAGGTAGGCACGCGCCGCGTCCCCCTCGCCGAGCGCGTCGAACACCGGCAGCACCTCGTCAGACCAGAGCCGCTCGAGCGCGGCGCGCGTGGTCGCGTCCTCCATCGCGGCAAGGACGGTGCGGCCGGCCGGCTGCCCGTCGCGCAGCCATAGCTCGGCGAGCGCGGTGTGGCCGAGGTTGAGCAGCCACAGCTTCAGGCGCTCGAACGGGCCCAGGTCGTCGACCAGCACGAGGTCCGGGTGGCGGCAGGGCAGGACCAGGCCGGGCTGGCGCTCGATCGCCCACAGCGCGTAGGGCTCGGCGACGGCGCCGGCCGGCTCGATCGCCTCGGGCACGATGCGGTCGACGAGCGAATTGGCCCACACCGGGCGCCGCGGCAGCCAGGCCTGGAACGCGTCATCCAGCCGCCATGCCAGCGCCAGGCCGCCGACGATGTCGCGCAGCCCGTCGCCGTTGCGGGTCACCAGTTCGCACGGCAGCAGCGTCAGCGGCGCATCGGGCCGCGCCTGCCAGCGATCGTGGAGCAGCACCAGCAGCTTGGCCGGGAAGGCGCGTGGCGGCGCGGCGCCGGGCGCGAGCGCCCGCGCGTCGTCCGTGTCGTCCAGGCGCCAGCCGGCGTCGCCGGTGTTGGACACGACGACCTGCAGCGACGCGCCGGCGAACTCGCGCCGCACGGCGGCCCAGTCCGTCGCGGTGCGCAGGGCCGTGCGGATGGCGTCGCAATGGCGGCGCTCGTCGATCGCCTGCCCGTGCGCCAGCCCGCGGATGCGCACCTCGTGGCCCTGTCCGCGCGCGAGCGCGGCCACGCGCGCGGCGCTGCGCGGATCGTCGGTGGTCTGCACCACGGTGATGCCGCCCAGCGCGTCGCCGCGCGCCAGCGCCTCGGAAACGAACAGGTCGACGTGGGCCTGCAGGAAGCGGCTGGTGCCGAACTGCAGGATGGGTTGGCCGGCCGCCATGCTCAGCACTCGACGATCGCCTTGATGACGTGCTGCTGCGGATCGAGCAGCGCGGCGAAGTCGCGCGGCACGTCGGCCAGTTGCAGGCGATGCGTGGCGAGCGCGGCGCCGGGCACCTGGCCGGCGCGCATCGCGGCGAGCACCGTCTCGAAGTCGGCCGTCGTGGCATTGCGACTGCTCAGCAGCGTCGCCTCGCGCCGGTGGAATTCCGGATCGGCAAAGGCGATGTCGCCCTGCACGATGGAGACCAGCACGTAGCGGCCGCCGTGCGCGATGAAGCGGAAGCCGCGTTCCATCGCACGCGCGTTGCCCGTGGCGTCGAAGACGGCGTCGAAGAACTCGGCGTCGGTCAGGCGCGCGAGCTCGGCCTCGTCGCCGGCGCCGACCTCGACCGCTGCCGTGATGCCCAGGTGCGCCAGCGCCACGTCCAGGCGATCGCGCCGCGAGTCGAGCGCCACCACGCGCGCGCCGCGCAGCGCGGCGAACAGCATCACGGCCAGCCCGATGGGGCCGGCGCCGGCGACGAGCACGCGCTCGCCCGCCGCGATGTTCCCGCGCGCCACGGCATGCGCGCCGATGGCCAGGAATTCGAGCATCGCCGCCTCGTCCAGCGAGATGCCGTCGGCCTTGTGGACGAACGGCGCGGGGACGGCCAGGTATTCGGTCATCGCGCCGTCGCGGTGAACGCCCAGCACCTGGATCGACGTGCAGCAGTTGGTCTTGCCCTGGCGGCAGGCGATGCAGCGGCCGCACGACAGGTACGGCATGACGTAGACGGCGTCGCCGGGCGCCAGGCTGCCGCCCGCGTCGGCCTCCTGCACGATGCCCGACAGCTCGTGGCCCATCACGCGCGGGTAGGCCAGGTAGGGCTGGTTGCCGGTGAAGATGTGCAGGTCGGTGCCGCAGACGCCGACGCGCCGCACGCGCAGCAGCACCTCGCCCGGCTGGCGCACGGGACGCGGCCGCTGCTCGGCGACGAGCTTGCCGGGGGTTTCGCAGAGGACGGTCAGCATGGGCAGGGGCTCAGAGCCGGTAGAGGGTGGCGGCATTCGCGCCGAGGACGGCGGCGCGCTCGGCGTCGGTGGCCGGGGGTTGCATGGCGGCGAGCAGGACGTCGGTCGTGGCGAGCCAGCCGGGGTAGTCGCCGGCCAGGCGCAGCACGGGCCAGTCGCTGCCCCACAGCAGGCGCGACGGGCCGAACAACGTCCAAAGCACCTGGAACCAGGGCTGCAGGTCCGCTGGGCGCGTGTTGTCCCCGGCTTCGGTGAGCAGGCCCGAGACCTTGCAGTGCACCTGCGGTTGCCCGGCCAGGCGTGCCAGGTCGTCGCGCCAGGGCTGTTGCGGGCCGCGCGCGATCGGCGGCTTGGCGGCGTGGTCGACCACGATGGTCAGGCCCGGATGCCGCGTGGCGAAGGTGTGCAGCGCGCGCAGGTGGCGCGGCAGCACCAGGGCGTCGAACACCAGGCCGTGCCGCGCCATCGCTTCGGCAGCCGGCGCGGTGGACGGGTCGGCGATCCAGTCGTCGTCCGCCAGGTCCTGCAGCATCGGGCGCAGGCCCTTGAGCAGCGGGTCGCGCGCGAGCTCGGCGATCGTGTCGACGGCGTCCGGCGCCTTCATGTCGACCCAGCCGACCACGCCGCGCACGAAGGCCGTCGCGTGCGCCTGCGCGAGCAGCGCGCGCGTCTCGGCCACGCTGGGCAGCGATTGCACGAGCACCGTGCCGTCGATGCCGCCGGCCTGCAGCAACGGCGCGAGGTCCTGCGGGCCGAAGTCGCGATGGATGGCCGCGAGCGTGGGCGGCGGCCACGCGCCGCCGCGCTCGGCCAGGCGCCAGAAGTGCTGGTGCGCGTCGATCCTCACGGCGTGCTCCGCTCGTGCGGGCAGGGCGCGGCCGTGTCCAGGAGCGCGCGCTCGCGCAGGGCGGTCCACAGGCCGGCGGGGATCGCCTGCTCGAACCAGCCGACGTTCTGGCGGACCTGGGCCGGCGAGCGCATGCCCGAGACCACCGAGACCACGGCCGGATGGCCCAGCGGGAACTGCAGCGCGGCGGCTTCCAGCGGCACGTCGAATTCGTCGCAGGCCGCGCGCAGGGCGGCAGCGCGCCGCAGCAGGTCGGGCGGGGCGTCCGCGTAGTCGAACTTGGCCTGGCCCGCGAGCAGGCCCGAGTTGAACGCGCCGCCGACGACGATGGCGTGGCCGCGCCGCGCGCATTCGTCGAGGAAGGCGAGGCTGCGCTGCTCCAGCAGCGTGTAGCGGCCGGCGAGCAGGCTGCAGTCCAGGTCGCATTCCTGCATCGCGTCCTGCATCACCTCCCATTCGTTGACGCCCAGGCCGATGGCCGCGACGACGCCGTCGCGGCGCAATTGCTCCAGCGCCCGGAAGCCGCCGCCGCGTGTCAGGGCCTCCCAGTGCGTCGCGTGGGCGGCGCCGTGGGTGGCGCGGCCGATGTCGTGCACGAGCAGCATGTCCACGCGGTCCAGCCCCAGTCGTTGCAGGCTGTCTTCCACCGAACGCAGGATGGCGTCGTGTCGATAGTCGAACACCGGCCGGAACGGGAGCGGGCGCGCCCAGCCGTCGCCGCCCGCCGCCGCGGACGCGTCGGGCCGCATCAGGCGGCCCACCTTGGTGCCGAGCACGAACGCGTCGCGCGGCTGCTCGCGCAGGAACGCTCCGGCGCGGTGCTCGCCGAGCGTGTAGCCGTAGTAGGGCGCCGTATCGATGTAGCGCAGGCCCGCGTCCCAGGCGGCGGCCAGCGTCGCCGCCGCCTCCTGGGCGCTCACCGGTGCGTACATGCCCGCCAGCGCGGCGCCGCCCAGGCCGAGGGCGGTCAGGTGCAGGCGGCCGTCGGCGACGGGACGGCGATCCGCGGCTTTCACGCAGCGTCTCCTCAGTACAGGACGTTCTTGGCCTCGGGTGTGTCGATGTTGGTCTTGGTGACCATCACGACGCCCGTGTCGAGGAACTTGGGCACGGCCTTCTTGTCGAGGACCTGCACCGCCGTCTTCACGCCCAGCGCACCCATCTGGTAGGCGCTCTGCACCGCGATCGCGGCGAGCGTGCCGTCCTTGACGAAGCCCTGCAGGTCGGCATTGCCGTCGAAGCCGATGGCCACGACCTTGCCAGCCTTGCCGGACTGCACCAGCGCGCGCCCCATGCCGATCGCGGTGGGCTCGTTGGCGCCGAAGATGCCCTTCAGGTCGGGGTTGGCGGCGAGCACGTCCGTGGTCTGGTTGAGCGCCGTGCCCATCTGCGAGTTCGAATAGAACGGGCCGACGATCTGCAGCTTGGAATGCGCCTCGATGTACTTGCGGAAGCCGCCGACGCGGCCGATCTCCGAGCCCGAGCCCGCGGTGTACGACATGATCGCGATCTTGCCGGTGGTGCCGATCTTGTCGATGAGCGCCTGGGCGCACAGCTCGCCGGCCTTGTTGTTGTCGGTCGCGAGGAAGGACTGGTAATAGGCCTTGCCGCTGTCGGCCGCGGCCGAGTCGATCAGGAT
>Ga0068855_100003077_pt1 | contig 20406 bp, 17 predicted proteins | sample KBSCornC52_FD_66592 | JGI IMG/M metagenome (GOLD analysis project Ga0068855, IMG submission 66592) | Corn rhizosphere microbial communities from Kellogg Biological Station, Michigan, USA - KBS Corn C5-2 | ecosystem: Host-associated > Plants > Roots > Rhizosphere > Soil ...
CGGTGGCTTGCGGCTTGCGGCGCCGACTCTGCGGAATCAGGGGGCGCAGCTGTGTTTTGGCCACTGCCTGGGCCGCGGTGAAATCAAGTTGATGAGCGGAGAGGGCGCAAAGGATTGGAAATCCGCTGATTCAAGACGTCCGGGGGCGGGGCTTGCGACTCTGCGGATCAGCCAAGCCACTGCGCGTTCGGGTTGCGCGCTCGAAACGTGCCCTAGCTGGCCTTTGACTGGTGTGCTGGCCGGGCTACGCGAGAGGCCGCGCCGGGGCGGCGGGATCGTGCGCGGGCCCACCGAACGCCGGGGACCTCGTCGGGCGCGATGAGACCGTGCCTTCGCCATAGGTGCGTGAGCAGATAGGTTCGAGGTGGCGCTGTAACTTCACGCTCTGGCGGAGGGGGAGGGGCCAACCCATGCAATGCTTGCCAGCCGTCGAATTCGAGCGCGGAGCTGCAGGGGTCGAAGTACCAAGGCGGGAGGCTCAAGCCCCGGTCGGCGGCGAGGTGACGTCGTTCGTTGAGCAATACGTAGGCGAGGGCGTGACGTACCTCGCGTGGCGTTCGCAGCGGGTACGCATGGTAGCGCTCGGCAAACACGCGGCCGCGACGCGAGAGCGCGGCGTTCACCCTCCGCGCGATGCGAATCGCAAGGCCTTGCACTCCGCGCGATAGAAAGAGCCGGCTCGTTGCTTCGACCAAGAGATGGATGTGGTTGCTCTGTACGGAAAAATGCGTGACGCGAAAGTGCTCACGGTGTTTGGCTTTGGTGTTGGCGAGCGCGAACGCGCGTTTGATGCTTTGAAAGATGACCTTCTTGCGCAAGTTGGGAACACCCTTCACCACGCGCAAAGTAAGGTGCAACGGCTGATGCCGGTGGTGCAAGGGTCGCACGGTATGCGCTACCGTTGCTTTGCCCCGCCGTGGTCTCCCCGCGCCCTTGCGCGCGCCACCCCAGCTTCGGAAACTGAACGCCAATTGTTTGCCATCACTCGAACGCTTCGACCCCCGCGCCATCCTTCGCCCTCGCTTCGCGAATCATGTAGCGCCGAACGCGCGGGGGCAAGCGTCGCATTGAAAATTGGCGTCGTGTGAAGTGGTGCGAAATCTGCCGAATCAAGTTGGCGCGTTTTGAATGGCGGCTGGAATCGGTAATCTCGCGCGGGGTTTGCGCGCGAGATTGCCTGGTGCGGCGTATCGGTGAGCCCTGACGCGGGCCCAAGGATTGGCTTGGTAGTTCGGTGAGGCTGAAAGGCGGAACTTGAATCGGCAGATGTCGTGCCGGCGGTGTTGAAGGGGCGACAGCGCGCGCGTGCCGGCGCGGGTTTGGCGTGTCGAAACTTGAATCGGCAGATATCGCGGCCGCGCTCTTGAGAGGGCGAAGACGCGAGGTGCTGGGCGTCTCCTCGCGTCGCCGTTCGGCGTCGCACGTTGCGGGTGTCGTCGTGGCCGTTGGTCGCGCCGGGTCGCGGGGGTATCGTGTCGTGGCCGTTGGTCGCGCCCGCTCGCGCGGTATCGTCGTGGCCGTTGGCCGCGCCGCGTCGCCGTTCGTTGTGCGCGTGCGTCTTCTTGCGGCGAAGTTTCGTCGCGCGCGCGTCGTAACGTCGCCGTTCGTCGTTGCGCGGGTGTCGTAGCGTCGCCGTTCGTTGTGCGCGTGCGTCTTCTTGCGGCGAAGTTTCGTCGCGCGCGCGTCGTAACGTCGCCGTTGGTCGTCGTGCGTGCGTCGTAGCGTCGCCGTTCGTCGTTGTGCGCGTGTCGTAGCGTTGCCGTTCGGCGCGCGCGTTAGCTGGGGAAGGCGAAGCCGAGGGTGCCGGGGCGGAGGGATTCGGGTTGGGGGTCCGGGTCGCCGGAGGTGAGGGCGAGCTTGTAGGCGGCGCAGCGGTCGATGAAGGTGCGGGAGCTTTTGGGCATGGGGACGCGCGCGCGGGTGATGGCGAGGACGAGCTCGCGCGCGTTGCCGAGCAGGCGTTGGGCGCGTTCGAGCAGCAGGCGCTCGGCGTCGGTCTTGCCGCGTTCGGGGCCGTAGCTGGCGAGCTTTTCGCTGGCGACCACGAAGTCGGCCCAAACTTCGAAGATGTCCGGATCGTCGCGCAGGGTTTCGCAGTTGATTTTGGCGGCCTTGGCGAAGTTCCAGATCAACGGCTCGATGCCAGGGAACAGCGGCTGAGAGCTGAAGGTGGTGTACACGGCCTCCGCGATCTCGTCGATGCAGCGCATGGTGAGCGCGATCTTGATGTAGCGGCTCTCGTAGAATTTTTCGATCGGGTAAGCGAAGGCCTTGAAGGGCTCGCCCCACAGCTCGTCGATGCCTTCTTCGCCGCTGCGGTGCAGGACGGTCTTGCCGAGCTCGAGCGCTTCTTGCAGGTGTTGGCCGCACTGGCGCATGAGCGCGTTGTCCGACTGAATTCGGATACCGGCGGCCTCGAGCTCTACCAGCTTGGTGAAGATGTCGGTCGCGCGGTTGAACAGCGCGCCGGCCAGCATGGCGCCCTTCACCCGCTTCTTGGCGGGGTCGACCTCGGCGTCGAAGGCGGCGCGCGCCTCGTCGGCGCGGGCGCCGGGAATGTTGATGCCCGGCTCGGTGTGTTGGAACAAGCGACGTGTCATCGCGTCGATCAGCTGGCGCTTGGCTTGCCAGCGATCGGCCGGCACGTCGTAGGCGCGGATCCAGTAACCGTCGTAGAAAATCCGACGTTGACCGTTGATGACGCGCTCGGTGCCTTGGGCGAGCTCGGCTTCCATGATGGCGAGCGTGGCTTAGCGCGCTCTGGGCCCCCCGTCACGCCACACCGCCGAAACATGACGCCCGGTTGGGCCGGCGTGAAACGGAGGGCTGTGGACTACTCGCGCAGCCTGGTCGCCTCGCAGCCCTAGGCGCCGCGCAGCGCGGCCAAGGCCGCATCGAGTGCGTTCAGGACCGTCTCGATTTCAGACAGGGCATTGGGAAAGTGAGGGGCGAATCGCAGCAGGCCGTCGGGCATGCTGGCGAACACGCCCCGGCTGCGCAGTTGCAGCACGACGTCCGTTGCGCTGACGTCGCGAGGCGGCTCGAACGACAGGATGCCCGAACGGCCGTCGGCGGTGCGTGCTCGGCGGCTGCGAAAGCCCCGGGCCGCGACCGCCGGCTCGAGCGCGTCCAGGTATTGGTTCACGTGGGCGTAGATGGCTGCCGGTGAGAGGGCCAAAATCGGCTCGATACCTGCCTCCAGGGCGGCAAAGCCGAGCGTGCTGGAAGAACCGCCCTCGAGCATCTGCAGGCTGGCCTTGATCGGCCGGTCGTAGCGCAGCTCACCCGGACCGGCGAACAGAAAGCGCGTGCCGTCCTCGTGGCTGAGCCAGCCGGCGGTGCGCGGCACCAGCGCCCGGGCCCGCTCGGGGCGAGCGTACATGAAGCCGACCCCCTCCGGGCCGAGCAGCCACTTGTGGCCGCCGGTCAGCAAGTAGTCGATACCGAGCGCCGGCGCGTCCAGCGGCACTGCGCCGCAGGCTTGAATGGCGTCGACGCACAGCTCGGCGCCGTGGCGCGCGCAGAGCTGTGCAATCCGCGCGAGCGGCATCTTGAGCCCGGTCTGGAACTGCACCGCGCTTACGGCGACGAGCCGGGCCCCGGCTTCCAGCAGCCGGGTGAGCGGCAACATGAACGAGTCCTCGTCTTCGATCGCGTGCGACATGGGCACGAAGTCGACGCGCAAGCCAAAAAGCCCAGCCGCGTTTTGCCAAGGGCTCACGTTGGCCGGAAACTCGCGGTCGAACAGCACCACGCGCTCGCCCGCTTGCCAGGGCAAGCTCAGCGCGAGATCACTGATGCCGCGGGTCGTGCCGCTGGTCAGCGCAATGTCGGTGGCCGGCGCGCCGACGAGTCGCCCCAGCTTTTCTCGCAGGCGCTCGCGCTGCTCGATCCAAGCGAAGAACGCGACGTTGCCCTCTTCCGCGAAACCGTCGAGCACCTGACCGACGGCTGCCTTGACGAGGGCGGACACCGGCGCGGTCGCTGCGTACGCGAGGTAGGCGCTGGCCTTCAGCTCGGGGTAGAGGCTCCGATCACCGAGCGCAAAATGCGGGGCTGTCACTCGGCCAAAGTTACTGCAGCGCTCGCCTCACGTCATTCGGCCAGGACGACGCGCTCCAAACGCAGCAGCTCGCCCACCGACCAAGCTTGAAACGGGCAGCCCCGCGGCAAATGGGGCGAGTCGGCGTCGGCAATCTCGCTCACGTGGCCGAGCCCGGCGCTTTCCAGGTGCTGCCGGAGCGGCGTCACGAAGCGCGCCCTGGCTTCGGCCTTGGCTTCCGACGTGCTGCCGCGCACCTTCAACCAGGCTTCCACGAATGCCCCGATCAGCCAGGGCCAGACGGTGCCTTGGTGATAGGCACCGTCGCGCTCGCGCACGCTACCCGTGTAGCGCGGCCGGTAGTCGGGGTGGTGCCGCTCGAGCGAACGGAGCCCGAGCGGCGTGTACAGCTCGCGCTCCACGGCCTCGACCACCGAGCGAGCCTGCTCGGGCGAGAGCAGCGTGACCGGCAGGCCGCCCGCCGCAAAAATTTGGTTGGGCCGACACGCGGTGTCGACCATGCCCGGAATGTGCTCGACATCGACGACGTCGAACAGCATGCCGCGCTTGGCGTTCCAGAAGCGACGCGCGAACGCCGAGCGCGCCCGGCCGTGCAGATCGGCAAAGGCGGCGTCGAGCTTGGCGGCGTGGCCGAGCGCCGTCAGCCAAAGCGCCTGAATCTCCACGGGTTTGCCGCGCCGGGGCGTCACCACCCAATCGCCGACCTTGGCGTCCATCCACGTCAACTGCAGCCCCGGGGCGCCAGCAGAGAGCAAGCCATCCACATCGGCCGCGATGCCGTAGCGGGTGCCGCGCGCGTAGCCGCCCACGATGGCGAGCATCGCTTGCTCGAGCTTTTGACGATCGGCTGGGTTGAGCGGCGCCTGGGTCAAGAGCTCTTGCGCGGTGACGACGAACCACAGCGAAGCGTCGACGGAATTGTACTCGGGCGGCTCGTGGGCGTTGTCCGAAAACCGATTGGGCAGCATGCCTTCGGAAACGGCGCCGGCCCACTCGCACAAGATGGCGCGCGCGGTCTCGAAATCGCCGCGAGCCAAGCACAAGCCGCGCAGGGCAATGAACGTATCTCGCCCCCAATCCCCGAACCACGGGTAGCCGGCGATGATGCTCTTGCCTTCGCCGCGCCGCACGATGTAGGCGGCCGCGGCTCGCTCCAGCACGTCGGGCGTCTGTCCGCGGCGCTCCAGCTCGCCCCGACGCAAGAGCTGCACGAAGGTCGTCGCGCCCTCGATCGGCACTGCCAAGGCGCCGCTCACCTCTCCTTGCAGCAGCCACCAAAGCTCAGCCTTTTCATGCTGCAGCGCCAGCTCCAGCACGCCCGGCGTCGCCAAGTCTTCGACGGCGTCCAGGCCGCGGGCGGCTTCTTCGCTGTAGAAGAAGCGACGGTACCAATCCGGGGCAGCCTCGAACCGCGCATTGCTCAAGCTCTGCACGGCGGGAGCGCCCGGGTAAGGAGTGAAGCGCAAAAGCTCACCTTGGCGCTGTGCCCCAAAGTGAAACGCTGGGTTTTCTCGATGCAGCGCGTGAAAATCGCGGCCCGAGAGCAGCGGGCGCACCCGCAACGTGACGGGGCCATCGAACGGCTCGGCCAGTCGGAAGCGCAGCGCCACCGCCGGCCTGCCGTGCGGTACGAACACTTCCACTTCGATCACGGGGCCCAGCGAGGTACGGAGTCGCCAGCTCGGCCAGGGCTCACTTCTGAACTCCTCCACCACCGCGTCGCGCTCGGACACGTGGCCGCCGGCATAAGCTTGGGGCCACAGCTCGGCGCGGCCCTGCGACGTCTGGATCCAGGCGACGAAGCCCTGAACCAGCAGTCGCCGGTCTTGTGGCGGCTTCAGCGCGCACAAAAGTAGGCCATGGTAGCGGCGGGTGCGGACGCCGGAGCGCGTGCCGCTGGCGAACCCGCCCAGGCCATCGGCCTCGAGCCACTCGTCGTCGGCGGTATCCGGAGCTTGGCGGTCCATAGCGTTGGCGAGCCTAGCCCATGCCGCCAGCACCGGGAATTGCCGGCCTTTTTGCGGCTTGGCTTTGACAGTCAGCAAGGCTTGCAGCTACACGCGCTGACGTGAGCCTGCTCGTCGCTGTCATTCTTGGTTTGGTGGAAGGTCTGACGGAGTTTCTGCCCGTCTCGTCCACGGGTCATCTGATTCTCGTGAGTCAGTGGTTGGGCTCGGTCGACGAAGGAGCCAAGTCGTTCGACATCGTGATCCAGCTCGGCGCCATCCTGGCCGTGGTCGTGCACTATCGGCGGCTCTTCGCCGAAAAGCTCGCCGGCTTGCTCGCGCGCGACCCGGTGGCGCTGCGGCTTTGGGGCGCGCTGGTCGTTGCCTTCCTGCCGGCGGCGGTGGCGGGCTTGCTGCTGGGCAAGACCATCAAGCGGCTCTTGTTTGGACCGATGCCGGTCGCGGCCGCGCTGCTCGTCGGCGGCATCATCATGATCGTCGTCGAGCGCGTGCGTCGCGCAAAGCAGGTCGAAGGGCTCGTCGGCACCGAGCACGTCACGCTCGGGCGCGCCTTGTTGATTGGCTGCGGTCAGTGCTTCGCGCTCTGGCCGGGCATGTCGCGGTCCATGAGCACGATCGTGGCAGGGCAGCTGGCGGGACTCTCAACCGCCACCGCCGCGGAGTTCTCGTTTCTGCTGTCGGTACCGACCCTGGGCGCAGCCACGCTGTACGAGATCTACAAGGGGCGCCACGAGCTGTCGCACGGTGTCGGTGCGGCGCAGTTGCTGGTGGGATTGCTGGTCTCCTTCGTGGTGGCCTGGGTGGTGATCGCCGCGTTCGTACGCTATTTGAGCCGCCGGGGGCTCGAGCCGTTTGGCTATTACCGTATCGCGCTGGCGGTGGCGGTCGTGCTGCTGTCGATGTAACGCGGGCGGCCCTTGTGGCGGTTCGCGGAGTTGCGTACCATGAGCGATTTCAATCGAAGGAGTCGCACATGTCGCTGAGGAAAGAGGGCTTTCTCGCTGTGGTCGCGGTGGCTCGCGCAGACGGTTTGCTCAGGGCCGACGAAGCTCGGGGCTTGCTGGGTGCTGCCAAAGAGGTGGGGTTGGGCGAGGGGGATTTGTCGGAGGTGAAGGCGGCGCTCGAGCAGGGGCTGGAGCTCTCCTCCCTGGACCTGAGCGTCCTCAGTGGCTCGGAGCGAGCCCTTACGTACGCCTTTGCGATGTGGCTGGCGAAGGTCGACGGCGTCGTGAACGCCGAGGAGCTGGCGACGCTGCGCAAGCTGGGCAGCCAGCTCGACTTGCCCGAGCCGAAGCTCAAATCGGCCGCCTCGGCGGCTTTCGACATCACCTGCCTGCCGGGTGGCAACCGCCCCGAGAAGTTCGAATTTGCGAAGCTCGAGCAACGCTTGCGGGACAAGCTGCCGGCGCTCATGTCGCAGAAATAGCGCGTGCCGCGGGCGCGCGTCCGCGTGGCACGATTGTGAAATAACGTGTTGCTTGCGTCGGCGCCCGGTCCAGGTCGCGCAATCGGCTGGCTGCTTTTTGCCACGTGAAGTAGATCTCGCGCCGTGCTCTACTTGTCGATCCTATTTTTGCACTTCATCGGTTTGGCGCTGGGCGTGGGCACCAGTTTTGCCATGCTCACCCTGGGCGCCGCCGCCCGCGACCTGTCGCCCGAAGAGCGCAGCAAGTTCATGTTGCGCGTGTCGGCGCTGCGCAAGAACGGCAGCTACGGCCTCGCGCTGCTGATCCTGACCGGGGTCGCCATGCTGGTGCTGCGTGGGCCGGCGGCGGTCTTCGCTTGGGGCGGCGGCGCGTTCCACCTCAAGCTCACGCTGGTGGTCATTCTGATTGGCTTTTTTGGCTACGTGCAGGTGCTGACCAAAAAGATTCGCCTGGCCGGTGGCGGACCGTTGATGGCCAAGCTTCCCAAGCTCAGCTTGATCATGCTGGGGCTCAGCGTGGCGATCGTGGCGTCGGCGGTGGCGGCCTTCAAGTGAGGCGCGGGCCTAGTCCGCCGCCGGCAAGTAGATCTCGAACGTGGTGCCGCGCCCGGGAGCGCTGTCCACCGCGATGGCTCCATCGTGCGATTTGACGATGCCGTGCACGACCGCAAGGCCCAGGCCCGAGCCTTCACCCGCCGGCTTGGTCGAGAAAAATGGCTCGAAGATGCGGCTCAGGGTCTCCGCGCTCATGCCTTGTCCGGTGTCTTGCACCGTGAGCTGCACGTAGTTGCGGGAGTCGACCAGCTCCGGCGCGCGCAACGTCAGCTCCGGCGTGGCAACGACTCGCGATAGTCGCACGGTCAGCACGCCGGACTTTTGCATGGCGTGCGCCGCGTTGACGCACAGGTTCATCACCACTTGATGGATCTGGACGGGGGCGCCCAGTACCGGCGGCAGGTCTGCAGCGAGCTCGCTGCGCAGCTCGAGCGTGGTGGGCAGCGTCGAGCGCAAGAAGCGCAGCGCCTCGTCGACGATGGGACGGATCGCCGTCTTGGCGCGCTCTTCGCCCTTCGGACGGCTGAAGGTGAGAATCTGCTGGACGAGATCGCGGGCGCGAAGCGCGGCCGCTCGCAGCCCCTCGGCGTGGCCGCGCACTTGCGCCGGATCTTCGGCGTCCAGCTCCATCAGGTCCGTGTACGAAAAAATCGCCACCAAGATGTTGTTGAAGTCGTGCGCGATGCCGCCCGCCAGGCGACCGAGCGCCTCCAGCTTTTGTACGCGATTCACGCGCTCTTCCAGCTGCCGCTGCGCGCTCACGTCGCGAATGGCGGTCACCCGCACGGGTCGGCCCGACCACTCCGCCATCTTGGCCTGAGCTTCGACCTCGATGGTGCTGCCGTCTTTGCGCAGCGCTAGGTGCCGGTAGGGGGTTTCGCGGGCCGAACGGATGGCGATGTTGACTGCCTCGCGCGACTCGGGCGCCACCATTTGCGCGACCTCTTTACCGATCAGCTCGGCGCGCTCGTAGCCCAACATGCGCGCCATCTGGTCGTTCACGTCCACCACGATGCCGCGCTCGGTGATGCTGATGCCTTCGAATGAGGCGGCGGTCAGCGCGCGAAAGCGTTGCTCGCTCAGTTGGAGCGCCTCTTCGCGCTCGCGTCGCGCGGTGACGTCGCGCCAGATGCCCTGGTACCGACCGTCGGGCAACAGCTTCGCGCTCACCTCGGCGGTGAAGGTCGAACCGTCCTTGCGGCGGATCTGCCACTCGTGCAGCACCCACTCGCCCTTGCCGACGCGAGCGCGCGCCTCGGCCAACACTTCTTGCTCGGCGTCGCTGACTAGTTGGCTGATGCGCTTGCCGATCACTTCGTCTCGCGTCATGCCCAGCATGCGCGCGCCCGCCTCGTTCACGTCCACGTAGACGCCGTTGTCATCCGACAAAAAGATCCCGTCGGCGGCCTCTTCGACCACCTGGCGGTAACGATCCCCGGACGATGGCGGCTCGCTAGGGTCCGCGCCGAGGTCATTGGCGCGCGCCGACTCGCGCTGGGCGGCCAATAATGCGAGCAGCTCCTCGCGCGACAGATGCTCGTACGCAGTCCCCATCAGCAAGAACCTCCAGTCTATCCGACTTTGTCGCAGTCGCGCTTTTCCCCCGCGATTCTGCAGGAGAGGGCGACTTGGCGAGCCGGTGCCACGCCTCCCGGCGCCTCGGCCGGAATGGCGTACCTGCGCGAAATGTTGCTGAATTGTGTAGGGAAGCCCCAGCGCTGTTCGTCGGTTCGGCAAGGACTAGGATTCGACCGTGCCTGAAACGAAACCGACCGGAACGCAGATTCTGGCCATGACCAAGAAGCGGCGTCGCCGCGCGCTCGTCCAAAAGCTGCTGGTCGTGGCGCTGGTGCTGGGCGCCTTTGGCGCTTGGTTCTGGCAACGCACCATCAAGAACAAGGGCACCGGGCCGCGCTACGTGACCGCTCAGGCCAAGGTGGGCCCGTTGCGCGAGACGGTGATGGCCACCGGCAAGTTCAAAGGTTTGGACTCGGTGGACGTCGGCGCGCAGATCTCCGGGCGCGTGGCCAAGGTGATGGTCGACTTCAACGATCAGGTCAAGGCAGGGCAGACCCTGGCCGAGATCGATCCGGCGCAGCTGTTGTCGCGCGTGGAGCAGTCCCGCGCGCAGGTGAGCGCCGCCGATGCGTCGGTGCGGCTGGCAAAAGCCACGCTCGCTCAGTCCAAGGCGGCACTGGCTCGCGCTAAAGACATGGCGGAAAAGGGGCTGATTTCCAGCAAGGATCTGGAAGCGGCCCAGGCCGACGCCGAGCGCGCCGAAGCCAGCGTCGGCTCCTCGCAATCGCAGGCGATTCTGTCGCGGGCGTCGCTGAAAGACGCCGAGACGTCGCTGTCGTGGACGACCATCAAGGCCCCCATCGACGGCGTGATTTTGGCGCGTTTGGTGGAGCCGGGTCAGACGGTGGCCGCGTCGTTGCAATCGCCGGTGCTGTTCACGGTGGCGCGCGACTTGACCCAGCTCACGCTGTACGTGGACATCGACGAAGCGGACATCGGCAAGCTGCGCGAAGGGCAAGACGCCTCGTTCACGGTGGGAGCTTGGCCGACGCGCAAGTTCGTGTCGAAGGTGATTTCGGTTCACAACCTGCCGACGGCGGGCCAGACGGTCGTCACCTATCAAGCCGTGCTTTCTGTCGACAACAAGGACCTTTTGCTGCGGCCGGGCATGACCGCGACTGCCAGCATCGTCACCTCGGATCGGCCCGAGGTGCTCACCGTGCCGGACGCGGCGCTGCGCTACACGCCGCCTGCGCCGCCCAAGGACAAGCCCTCCTCGTCGCCGTTCATGCCGATGACGCCACCGCGCATGGGAGGTGGCCAACGACGACCAGCGGGCGGAGCGGCCAAAGGCGACGCCGCCGCGGCCGGGCGCAGCGCCTTGTGGGTGCTGGAGAACGGCGTGGCCAAACGGGTGATGGTGCAAACGGGCGGCAGCGACGGCCAAAACACCGAAATCATCTCAGGCCCGGTCAGCGCCGGCACGGTGGTGATCACCGATCAGGAACAGTCCAAGACGCCGTGACGCCCGCTAGCCTCATGACGCAGACCAGGCCCCTCATCGAGCTGTCGCAGGTTCACAAGCGCTACGGCGAAGGTGAGTCCGAGGTGCGCGCATTGGACGGGATCGATCTGCGCATCGAGCGGGGGGAGTTCGTGGCCATCATGGGCTCGAGCGGCTCGGGCAAGTCGACGTGCATGAACATCTTGGGCTGCTTGGATCGCCCCACCGCCGGCGAATACCACCTGGCCGACGTGCTGGTCACGGACCTGCCCGGTGACGGTCTCACCATGTTGCGGCGGCACTACATCGGCTTCGTGTTTCAGGGCTTCAACCTGCTGGCGCGCACCAGCGCGCTCGAAAACGTGGAGCTACCCCTGGTCTACCGGCGTGTGCCGCGCGCCGAGCGCGAAGAGCGGGCGCTGAAGGCGCTGGCGCTGGTCGGGTTGGAAGATCGCGTCGATCACGCCCCCAGCCAGCTGTCGGGCGGGCAGCAGCAGCGCGTGGCCATCGCGCGGGCGCTGGTGACCGAGCCTGACATTTTGATGGCCGACGAGCCCACCGGTAACTTGGACTCCGCCCGCACGCAGGAAGTGATGGAGCTACTGCAACAGCTCAACCGTGAGCGGGGCATCACGATCGTGATGGTGACGCACGAGCCGGACGTCGCCGCGTTCGCGCGGCGCAACCTGGTCTTCCGTGATGGTCGCATCCTGTCCGACACCTTGGCCGGAGAGCGCGCATGATTTGGGCGACGATCTTGATGGCGCTGCGCGAGATCCGCCGGAACGGCCTCCGCTCGTTGCTGACCATGCTGGGCGTGGTGATCGGCGTCGGCGCGGTGATCGCGCTGGTGTCGGTCGGGCGTGGCGCTACCGCCAAGGTGACCGAAGACATCGGCAAGCTGGGCAAGAATTTGCTCACCGTCAGCGCGGGCACGTTTTCGCGCGGTGGCGGCGGCGCTGGTATCAGCGCGCCGCCGCTGCGCATCGACGACGCCAACGCCATTCGTCGCGACATCTTGGGGGTGGACGCCGTGGCCGCCGCCGCCGCCAGCTCCGCCCAGGTGGTGTTCGGCAACTCGAATCAACGCACCTCCGTCACCGGCTCGGACAACTCTTTCTTCGAGGTGCGTGGCTACGTGGTCGACAAGGGGCGGTTGTTTAGCCGCGCCGAGACGCAGAGCGGGGCCGCCGCCTGCGTGATCGGCGCGACCGTGCGCTCGAATCTATTCCAGGCGCGCGATCCGATCGGCCAAAGCCTGCGCGTGGGGTCGATCGCCTGCAACGTAGTCGGACTGCTGGTGGCCAAGGGCCAGGCCGGGATGGGCCAAGACCAGGACGATTTGGTGGTGATGCCCATGCGGGCAGTGCAGCGGCGAATCACCGGCAACGACAACATTCAGAGCATTTTCGTGGCCGCGCGTGAAGGTGAGGGGACGGGCGTGGTGGCAGAGCGCATCCGCGGCTTGCTGCGCCAGCGCCGGCATCGCTCCGAAGGATTGGACGACGACTTCACGATCCGCGACATGGCCGAGATTGCCGAGACCGTCACCGGCGCGTCGACGGCGTTGACGGCGCTACTCGGCGCCATCGCCGCCGTCAGCTTGGTCGTCGGCGGCATCGGCATCATGAACATCATGCTCGTGTCCGTCACCGAGCGCACGCGCGAGATCGGAATCCGACTGGCAATTGGCGCCTTCGGCAGCGAGGTGATGCTGCAGTTCTTGCTCGAGGCCATCGTGTTGTCGACGCTGGGCGGCGTCATCGGCATTTGCTTGGGGCTGCTCGGTTCGTATTTTGCGGCCAACGCCCTGGCGTTGCCGTTCGTGCTGGCGCCGGACATCGTGGCGTTGGCGTTCGTGTTCTCGGCCCTGGTTGGCGTGGTGTTCGGGTACTTGCCCGCGCGCAAGGCCGCCAACCTCGACCCCATCGAGGCCCTTCGTCATGAATAGTCGCTTATTTTCGCTGGGTTTGCTGCTGCCGTTGCTGTCGTTCGCCGCGCCCGGGCAAGCGCAAGAGCCGCGCGCGTTGCGCGAGCAAGACGTGGTGGTGGCGGCGGTGGTGAACAACCCCACCCTGCACGTGGCGCTGCTGCGAGCGCAGCAGAATCGTTACAATTTGAGCGCCGAGCAGGCGCTGTACACGCCCGTGCTCGACGCCAACGCCGGCTACACGCATTCGCGGACGCCGTCGCTGGTGGGGCCGCGCTACGACGCCAACGGCGTGCTCGTGGAGCCGGCCGGCACGCGCATCGGCGCCAGCGACGTGATCGACGTAGGAGCGGCCATCACCAAGCCGTTCGCGTACGGTACCGTGCTGTCCGCGTCGCTGTCGGGACAACGTTCGTCGCGCACCTCGCTCGAGCAGCAGGCTTTGCTGGGCGCGAGCGGCCCCGGCTACGCGCTGGTCGGGCGCCTGACCGCGACCCAGCCGCTGTTGCGCGGAGTCGGCACCGACGTCGGGCTCGCGTCGCTGCGCCAGGCTCGCCTCAACTTGACCGCCAGCCAACTGGCGGCACAGGCGTCGGCCAGCGCGCTGTTGTCGCAAGTCGTGTCCGCCTATTGGGAGCTTTGGTATTCGGCCGAAGCCGTGCACATCAACGAGGCTTCACGGGACCTTTCGCGCGTGCAGCAAGAGCAAGCGCAACAGCAGGTAGCCAGTGGCGCTTTGGCGCCGGCTTCGGCCTTGCCTTACGCCACGCAGCTCGCCGTGCTCGAAGAAGCGGTGCTGGCCGCGCGCACGGACGTGCGCCAACGCGAGCTTTCGCTCTCGCAACTGCTGGGGCAGGCAAGCGGCGTCGGAGAAGAGCTGACCGCGACCGACGGCCCACAGGTCCCGCAAGACGACGAGCCAGTGCTGACGAGCGCCGTCAACGACGCGCTGGCAACCTCGTACGCCAGAAAGCAGCTCCAGACCCAGCTGGCGATCGTGAAGGACCAACTCAAAATCGCCGGTGATCCGCTGCGACCGCGGCTCGATCTCGACGCCTACGTGCAGGCCCAGGGTCTCGGCAACCAGCGCGTACCGCCCGCGTTCGAGCAGTTTGGCCAGATGGACGCGGTGAGCGCTCACGTCGGCTTGACGTTCGAGATGCCGCTGACCGACACGCGCCGCAGCTCGCAAATTCAAGCAGCCCAGACCGCCGCCCACGTGGCGGAGAAGCAGCTGCAGGAGAACGAGCTGGAGCTGCGCAGCAGCGTCGCTTCTGCGATCGCCCAGCGCCGGGCCGCGCGAGAAAAGCTGGAGCTGGCTCGTCAAACCGAGAAAATTGCGCGAGCACAGGCCGAGGCCGAGCGCGCCCGCTTCCTGGCCGGCGGCTCGATCGCCATCACGGTGCAGCAGGCCGAAGACTCTTATCGCCAGGCGCAGCTGCGCGTGCAGCGCGCGCGTGTCGACTTGGTGCTGGCCGACATTGCCCTGGCCGAGCTACGCGGGCAGTTGCTGACGCGCTACGCGGATGCGGTGAAGCACCTGCCCGCCGACGCGCGCATCACCTTGACGAACGACGCTGCCAGCAACTTCTGAGCGCGCCGCCCACCATGTGATCTCAGGTGCGGCGTGGTCGTCCTACCGCGCTTTTAGGCGCAGGGGCAGGGTCGGTGAGTGTGGCCGGCGCACGCGGTCGCCCCCGGCGCGGCCCGCGGCTTATCGCCACGAAGCCCCGGCCGTTGTGCCAACAGCGCGCTCGAGAGAAGCGCGTACGTGCGTGACCGTGCGCACGGTGTGCGCGAGCGCGAGCGGCGCTTGCCGTCGCTTTGAAGCGTTGTCGGGCGGCGTGGCTCATGACACGATTGTCTGTTGTTTCGATGACTACTCCGTCACCTCGTCGGTTCCCCAGGCTCGTCGAAACCGTCGGCGAAGAGTCTCCCTTGGAATCAAGCTCACCCCCGCGACCAGAAGCGCCGGAGCCGAGCCCGTACCTGGCGGGCGAGGTGGTGGGCGACCGCTACCGGCTGGTGCGTGAAATCGGTCGCGGCGGCATGGGCGTGGTCTGGGTTGCACACTCGCTGGTGTTGGGCGTCGACGTCGCGCTCAAGCTGATTCGGGCGAGCGCCGCCAGCTCGGCGCTGTCGTCGCGCATGGCGCGCGAGGCGCACGCGGCGGCACGGTTGGGGCACCCGGCCTTGGTGCGGGTCTTCGACTTCGGCTGGACTCGCCACGGAGACCCCTACCTGGTGATGGAGCTCGTGCAGGGTGAGACCTTGGCCGCACAGGTCAAGCGCGAGGCGCGCATTCCCGCCATCCGCGCCGTGCAAACCCTGCTGCCCATCGTCGACGGTCTGCGCATGGCGCACGACAAAGGCATCGTTCACCGCGACATCAAGCCGGACAACGTGTTCTTGGCGGCGGACGCGCTCGGTCGCCGTCAGCCCAAGCTGCTCGATTTCGGGATCGCCAAGGTCGACAAGCAGATCGATGGTCGGCTGACTCAAGTCGGCGCAGTGCTGGGCAGCCCCGATTACATGTCGCCCGAGCAGGCGCTGGGGCTCGACGACATCGACGAACGCACGGACATTTGGTCACTGTGCGTCGTGTTGTACGAGGTCATCACCGGCACGGTGCCGTTCCAGAAGCCCAACTACAACGCGTTGATGCACGCCATCATCAACGAAGACCCGACGCCGTCCGTCGACTGTGGTGCGGGCGACAAGTCGCTCTGGCAAATCATCGAGCGCGGTCTCAAGAAGGAGCGCGAAGCTCGCTTTCAAACCGTGACCGACTTGGGTGAAGCGCTGGCGCTCTGGCTGTACGAGCACGGCGTCAAAGAAGACCTTTCGGGCAACTCGATTCGCGCCGTTTGGCTGGACGCGGCGCTGTCCAACGCCACCCGTGATTTGCGCTCCGCACGCCCCGGCAACGGGGACTCTGGCTCGATGCGCAACGGCGTCTCCAAGACGCCGACGCTGCCAGCTCCGCAGACGTCCAGCGCCGAAACCCTGCCCACCTTGCCGCCGCGTGGCGAGGCGCGCAACCGGCGCGCGTTGTACGTTGCCGTACCGGTGGTGGCGCTGCTGCTGGGCGCGGTCGGTGCCTGGTCGGCGGTGGCGCTGAGCCGTCCGGCACCGGTGCCCTCGGCGATGCCGCTAGCGGCTGCGGCCAAGGCGCCCGAGCCCACGCCAGTCAAGCTCGAAGCGCCGGCAAGGGCCGAGGCGGCGCTGACCGAGCCCGTGCCCGTCCCGGCGACGTCCTCGGCCAAGATTGTCGCGGGCGCCGCCAAACCCAAGGCGCGCCTGCCCGCGTCGCGCAAGAAGGGGCACGACTTTGGGTTCTAGGTGCGTTGCTCCGGCGTGGCTTGCGGCTTTTGCCCTCGGATTTTGCCTGTGGACGCAGCCCGCGGGCGCTCAGGAGCCCGACGCTGGCACGCGCATGGCTGCGCGAGAGCTGGCCGAATCAGGCGCCGAAGCGTTCGACCGGCAAGACTTCGCCACCGCTCTCGACCGCTTTCAGCGCGCCGAGTCGCTATACAAGGTGCCGTCGATCTCGATCATGGTCGCACGCTGCTTCGCCCGCACCGGGCGCGTGGTCGAAGCCGTCGACAAGTTCGAAGCCACGCTGCGAGTACCGCTCGACGCGGCGGCGCCCGAGGCTTTCCAGCGCGCGGTGGCCGAGGCGACGACGGAAGTCGAAGCCGCCCGGGCGCGGGTCGCGCGGCTCGAGTTGCGACTCCCGACGGACGCGCCCGCCGACACCGTCGTCACCCTCGACGGCAAGCCGGTGCCTGCAGCCTTGCTAGGCGTACCCACGCCGGTGAATCCGGGCTCGCACCGGCTGGTCGCCAATGCGGGGGGGCGGGCGCCGTATTCGCTGGACCTCGTGTTGCCCGAAGGCGGACGGCAAGAGGTCGCCATTTCGCTGCCGGTGTCGGCAGGACGGTCACCGGCGGAAGAAGCGCCAGGCCGAAACGCCGGTCGTCGCCATAGCTCGGCCTTGACCATCACGCTCTTGAGCGGTGGCGGGGTTGGGCTCGCGCTCGGCGCCATCACCGGCATCGCGGCCATGAGTCACAAGTCCAGCTTGGATGCCGCATGCAAGCCTGGTTGCCCCAGCAACATGTCCGAGGACCTTGCGGCGTTTCGCCGCGACCGCGCGCTTTCTTACGTCGGGTTCGGTGTCGGTCTGGCGGCGGCTGGTGCCGGCACGTATCTGCTGCTTCACGAGAGCGCCTCGGGCTCCGAGGTCGGAGCGCTGGTGTTGCCGGGTGGAGCCGCCTTGACGGGGACCTTCTGATGGCGTCGCGCGCGGGGTTGCTCGGTGCTCTGCCGGTCGTGCTGCTCGGATTGGGCGGGTGCCCCGTTACCGACGACTACTACATCGAAGCCTCGCAGATGATGGGCGCCGCCGGACAGTCGCTCATCGATCAAACGACGTTTGCGGCGGGAGGAAGCGCGGCCGGGCGTGGTGGCAGCGCTGGGACGGTCGGCGGTAGCAGCGCCGGCACCGCGCAAATGTCGGGTGGAGGTGCTTCGGACCCGGCCGGCGGCGCGGGCGGCGCGGCTTGCGTGCCCAGCACCGAGCGCTGCAATGGCCACGATGACGACTGCGACGACCTGATCGACGAGCTGTCCTGCAACAGCATGATGAACGGCACCGTCGGCTGTTCCGGCTTCGTGCTGCCCGACGCGCCGGCTCACGGTTACATGTTGTGCGTCGGCACCAAAGATTACACCCACGCCGGCGACGCCTGCGCGGCTCAGAACATGCGCCTGGCCTGGCTGGAGACGTCGGCCGAAAATAGCGCGGTGTCGAAGAAGGTCGCGGCCCTGTCCAAAGATGCCGAGGTCACCTTCGGCGCGAACGACATCGACACCGAGGGTCATTGGGTCTGGGACGGCGGCCCGCAGTTTTGGAACGGCGACGAAAATGGCCAGCCGGTGGGCGGCCTGTTCAACGCCTGGACCGACGGCACCCCCAACGACGAGAACAACGACGAAGACTGCGCGGTGCTGATGTCGGCTACCAGCACCTGGGGCGACCGTTCCTGCAGCGCCAAGTACGCCTACTTGTGCGAAGAAATCGCGCCGTAGCCCGAACGCTAGCGACGCCCGCCGCCGATTTGCGTGCGCTCGTCGTGAAATACGTTTTGGCGCATGACCTGGTGGATGGTCGCCACGAGCAGGTCGATTTCATACGGCTTCTGCAAAAATGCGCGCGCCCCGCGCTCGCGCACCACGACCTCGCGCTGGGGGTCGGCGTGGCCGGAAGCGAACATGATGCGAGCGTCCGGGTAGCGACGCAGCAGCTCGACCTGGGTGACCTCGCCGCTCATACCCGGCATATCCAGATCCAAGATCACCAGATCGTGCTGGGCCGCCGCGTACAGGGTCAGTGCTTCGGCGCCGCCGGCGGCTTCGGTGACTTGAAAACCGTGCTGGCGTAGCAGGCGCCCGAAGCTGCGGCGCAAGAGCTGCTCGTCGTCCACGAGCAGGATGCTCACCGGGCGATCGCCGCGTGCCGGCAGCTCGGTGACGGGCGCGCGCTCGCCGGTGGTGGCGAAGGTTTGGACATCCAGGGCCGGGAAGTACAGCCGGAAGACGCTGCCCTTGCCCTTGGTGGTGTCGAGGGTAATCCGCCCGCCGTGCAGCTTGACCAAGTCTCGGACCGTCGACAGCCCGATGCCGGCGCCTTCGCGCTTGGTCGTGAAGAATGGCTCGAAGATCTGGGCTTCGGTCTCCGGGTCGATGCCGGTGCCCGTGTCCGATACCTCCAGCACCGCGCACAGCCGGTCCATGGGCAGACCGAGGCCGGCGCGTGGCGGCACCAGTCCTACCGCCACCCGCAACCGACCGCCCTGCGGCATGGCGTCGCGGGCGTTGAGGCACAAATTGAGCAGCACCTGCTGCAGCTCGGAGTGGTTGCCGTGAACGACGACCTCGGGCTCCACGGCCGTTTCCACGTGGATGCTGTGGTCGATGGTGTGGCGCAAGATCCGCGCTACCTCCACCACCAGCTCGCCCAGGTCGACGGCTTCCCGCACCGACCGCTTCCCGCGCACGATGCGTAAGATGCCGCGGGTGAGCTCGGCGCCTTGGCTGGTGGCAAGGCTCAGGTCCCGCAAACACTCGCGCACCCGGGGGTCACCCAGCTCGGTCGTGCTGGATAGCTGTTGCAGGAAAGCAGTGCCGGCGTGCAGTGCGGCAAGAACGTTGTTGAGGTCGTGGGCAATGCCGGCGCCCAAGCGACCTACGGTTTCGAGCCGCTGGCGCTGGACGACTTGCTCTTCGATCACGTCGAAGCTGGCCAGAGTGAGCACGACCCGCGGCCCGACTCGTATCTTGTCCCCCAAATTGGCCAACGCGTGCTCGATGCGCGCGCCGTTCAAGAAGGTGCCGTTCTTGCTGCCCAGATCTTCGACCTCGAAGGTGCCGGCCTCGCTGCGGCGGATGCGGGCGTGAAGCCGCGAAACCCCGGCGTCATCGACCATCACGGTCGCGTCGGGCGAGCGACCGATCGTAGCGACACCGTCGATCTTGAACTCTTGCCCGATGGCGGGACCTTCGACCACCGTGAGTCGGACCGAGGTCGGTGGGCTGCGTGAGTTGTCCAGGGTTCGGCGGGCGGTGTCGCTCATCGTGGCTGCTCGAGTGCCAACCATGTCAACGGCCGGACTCGTTCAACCTAACCATGACATGGAAGTCAGACCTCGCAGCTCACTCCGCGCGTCTGTGTTGCCATTTCGCCCTGCGACTGAAACTGGCACGCAGACTGCAACGTAACTCCCAAGAGATGGTGACGTTCGGTCGAGTGCTGTTGTGGATGGTGGTGCTGGTAGCTCCCGGCGGGTTCTTGCTCGTTCCGGTGTTGGCGGCCACGTCCCTCCGCGGTCGGACCGCCAGCGCGCCCAGCCTGCGCGAGCGCAGCGCCGAGTGGTATGCCCGCGCCCGCCAGTCGTTGGCGGGGCTGCAGCGTCACTGGACGAAGTCGTAGTACTCGACGCCCAAGTCTTGGAACGAGGCGCCGTACTGCTTGCCCACCCGCGCGATGGCGAACTCATCCTTAGGGGTGTAGGTGAGTGAAGGCACCTCCGTGCCGTCGTGCAGAGCCTCGTATTGCTGGCGCGTCAGGGTGACGCCGTCCTCCAGCGCCCGAGTGAAGCCGATGCGAGTGGCCGCGGTCTCGTAGCCGCGCTCGACGTACAGTGGCAGCGCTTCGGCGGCGTCACCGCTGCCGTAGCCGACGGCGACCATCGGGGCGTCGGTCAGGTCCAGCTTCTTGCGTCCAGCTTCCTCGAAGCCGGCCGCAATCCAGGCGGGTAAGGCCGCGCTGTACAGGTTGCCCAGGTCCTTCACGGGCTCGGACCCCAGGCCCATCTTCTGCTCGAGCAGCAGCCGAAAACCCTTCTGCTTGCGCAGCAGACCAGCGACGGCGGTAGTGGC
>Ga0068855_100003078_pt1 | contig 20405 bp, 19 predicted proteins | sample KBSCornC52_FD_66592 | JGI IMG/M metagenome (GOLD analysis project Ga0068855, IMG submission 66592) | Corn rhizosphere microbial communities from Kellogg Biological Station, Michigan, USA - KBS Corn C5-2 | ecosystem: Host-associated > Plants > Roots > Rhizosphere > Soil ...
ATCGTCGAGACGGCGACCGGCATCATGTCCGGCGTCGAGGCGTTGCTGCGCTGGCGGCGCGCCGACGGCTCGATCGTCCCGCCCGACCAGTTCATCCCCATCGCCGAGGAGACCGGGCTCATCGTCCCGATCGGTACCTGGGTGGTGCGCGAGGCCTGCCAGCAGCTGCGGGTCTGGCGCCTCGCCCACCCGGATGCGCCGCCGCTGTCGATGGCGGTCAACGTCTCCAGCCGGCAGCTGCTCAACGCCGAGCTCGTCGACGCGGTGCTGGTCGAGCTGGACCGGCTGGGTCCGGACCGGCTCACGCTGGAGATCACCGAGACGGCGTCGGCCGAGATCCCTGAGACCGCCGTGCACGCGCTCGAACGGCTGGACGCCCGGGGCGTGCGCATCGCGATCGACGACTTCGGCACCGGCCAGTCCTCCCTCGCCCGGCTGCGCCAGCTACCGGTCGGCATCATCAAGATCGACCGGCAGTTCACCGCGAACGTCCTCAACTCCGACAGCGACCGCCGCATCGTCGAGGCCATGATCGCCATGTCGCACGCGCTCGGGTTGCAGACGGTGGCCGAGGGCGTCGAGACGGCGGAGCAGGCGGCGTTCCTCCACGCCGCCGGTTGCCCGTTGAGCCAGGGCTACCTCTACGACCGGCCCCGCCCGGCCGAGGAACTCGCCGCCCGCCTGGCCCGGCGGCACCTGGGCGTCGCCCCGAGCCAACCCGAGCGCCGCAGCCGGGCCGGCGCCAGCGCCAAGCGCGGCGTGCACGCCCACCCGAGCGCGAGCGGCGAACGGGCCACCCGCCTGGACGCGGTCACCTGACCGTCCCGCGTCGAGCACCAGGTTCGCGAGCGCCATTTGGCGACCGGGCTCCTTGTGTATGACAATCGTTAAACTGGTTCCATCCCCGGACGTCAGGAGTGCCCGGATGGCCGACGACTACCGCGCCGCGCTTCGCGCCGCCAGCGACCTGCGCCGCGTCGGGGAGATCGTCCGCTCGGCCGCCCGCACGGCCGCCGACGCCGACGGCGCCACGTTCGTCCTGCGGGACGGCGACCTGTGCTTCTACGCCGACGAGGACGCGATCGCCCCGCTGTGGAAGGGCCAGCGCTTCCCGATGAGCGAGTGCATCAGCGGGTGGGCGATGCTGGCCAAGCAGTCCACCTGCGTCCGCGACATCGAACTGGACGATCGCATCCCGATCGAGGCCTACCGCCCGACGTTCGTGCGCAGCCTGATCATGGTGCCGATCGACCGGCACCGCCCGGTCGGCGCGATCGGCGCGTACTGGTCGGAGATCGGCGCACCGCACCCGGAGCGGCAGGCCGCGCTGGAGCGGGTCGCCGACGCCGCGGCGGACGCGATCGCCCGCATCGGCCTGGCCGACGCCCCGTGGGCACCCAACTTCCGCGTGCCGGGCGCTTCGCAGCGACCGGCCGTCCTCGCCGACTGACCGCCGGCGACCGACCGCTCGTGCCGCCCGCCCGCAGTGCCGGGCTCCTGTTGTACCGGCGCGCCCCGGGCCTCGAGATCCTGCTCGGGCACCTCGGCGGCCCGTACTTCGCCCGCAAGGACGACGGGGCGTGGTCGATCCCGAAGGGCGAGTACGAGCCCGACGAGGAGCCGCTGGCCGCGGCCCGGCGGGAGTTCACCGAAGAGCTCGGCGTTCCCCCGCCGGACGGATCGTCCTACCATCCGCTGGGCACCATCCGCCAGCGCAACGGCAAGCAGGTGATCGCCTGGGCGGTCGAAGCCGATCTGGACGTCACCCGGATCGTGAGCAACGTCTTCGAGATCGAGTGGCCGCCCCGGTCCGGTCGCCGGCAGAGTTTCCCCGAACTCGACCGGGCCGGGTGGTTCGACGTCGAGACCGCGCGGACGAAGATGATCACCGGTCAGAGCGCATTGCTCGACCGCCTGCTCGAGCTACTGGCCTGAGCCGGCCTCGACGTCGCCGCGCCACTCTCCGGTCTCGGCGCCGCGCTGCTCGATGAACTCCTTGAACCGGGCCAGGTCGTTCTTCACCTGCCGGTCGTCGACGCCGAGCGCGGCGCCCGCCTTCTCCACCAGACCATCCGGCTCCCAGTCGATCTGAGCCGTCACCCGGGTCTTGTCGTCCGCCAACCGGTGGAAGGTGATCACCCCGGCGTGCGTCTTGCCGTCCGTGCTCTTCCACGCGACCCGCTCGTCCGGGTGCTGTTCGGTGACCTCGGCGTCGAACTCGCGCCGCTGCCCGTGCACGTTGACCACCCAGTGGAGGTGGGTGGCGTCCAGCTGCTTGATCTCGTCGACCCCGCCCATGAACTCGGGGAACGACTCGAACTGCGTCCACTGGTTGTAGACGGTCGTCAGCGGGGCTTGAACCTCGATGGCTTCCATGACTGATGACAAGGTTTCGGACCTCTTCTTCTCGGAGTGTTTACCTCCGGCTCCTACCCGCGGTGCAGATCGCTAACACGCACGTCGCGATCGACGCCCGCTGCCGTCCGCTAGCCTCCGGTCAGCCGGTCCAGCGCGTGGGCCAGGTGCAGGGCGAGGATCCGCGCGTCGCGGACGTCCCGGGCGCTCCAGCGGCGCGGCGAGTCACGGAACAGCTCGACCGCGCCTTTGGGCACGCCCTCCACGGTGAGCGGCACCAGCAGCAGGCTGGTCATGCCGAGCCGGTCGAGCAGGGTGCGCTCGTACGGGTCGGCATTCACCTGGTCGACGTACACCTCGAGCATCACGCCGTCGCGCAGCGCAGCCGCGGTGGCCGGGTAGTCAGCCAGCCGGTAGGGCGTGGGGTCGATGTCGGCGCCGGTTGCGATCACCTCACGCAGCGTGCCGTCCTCGCCCAGCAACGACACCCCGATCATCGTCATCCCGAGGGTGTAGCTCGCCGCCACGATCGCGCGGTCGAGCTGGAAGCGGTGCGCGGTGCGGGCGAGTTCGGCGGTGACGTGGTGGATGTCGATCTCGGCGGCGGACCGGGGCAGCTTGGGGGCGAGGTGCAGCATCTCGCGGCGGACTTCGAGGCACGCGGCGCGGACGGCCTCGGGGATCGGCTCCAGCTGGGGAGCCGGCGAGGCGATCGCCCAGCCCTGCACCAGATCGACGTCCAGGTCGGCGAGCACGGCCAGGTCGTCCAGGCATTCGACGCCTTCGGCGAGGACGAGGCAGTCGAGGCGGCGCCCGAGGCTGACCAGCGCCTCGACGACGGCGACGTGCTCGGTGCCGGCACCGACCGCCCGGACCGCGCCGCGATCGATCTTGATGATGTCCGGCCGCAGCTCGGCCAGCCGCATCAGCCCGGCGTGCCCGGTGGTCACGTCGTCGACCGCGATGCGGGCGCCCCGCATCCGCAACCGGGTCAGGGCCTCGCTCAGCCGGCCGAGGTCGGCGGCCGGCTGTTCGGTGATCTCGAGGATCACGCCGGCCAGGCTGCCGCGCAGCGCCTCCTGCATGAGCGGGTGCTCCAGCGCGTCCGGGCTGATGTTGATCGCGACGTCCACGCCGGGCGGGACGTCCGCGAGCAGGTCGAGGGCGGCCCGCACGCAGCGGGCTTCGAGCGCCACTCCGCCACCGACCGCGTGCGCCCGGGCGAACACCGACCCCACCGGCAGTTCGGGTGCCTCGGGGAAGCGAGCGAGGGCCTCGGCGGCCACGGTCTGGCCGGTGGCGAGGTCGACGACCGGTTGCAGGTACATGACGGGATGCCCGGCCGCGGGCAGCGCGCGGGCGGCGGTGCCGTGGGCGCCCGGACCTAACACGATGCTCATACTTCCACGATCACCGCCGCATGACGCCAATCCCGGCGAGCGCGCGTCGGCTCGCCGCGCGGTACGTACCTGATTGCCCGCTTTCCCGGCCGACCGCGGGCGTGAACTGCAGCGGGGACGCCCTCAGCCGGTGCCGCTGCGGTGCTGCCGGTAGAGCCGGCGGTTGCGCCGGTAGAGGTCGGTGAAGGTCGCGAACTGCCGCTCGTACACCGCGCGGACGGCCGGGTCGGGGTCGTACTCGTGGGCGATCCGCACGCGGTCGGGCACGTCGGCCCAGGCCAGCTCGCCGATCCCGACCGCGGCGATCAACGCGGCCCCACGGGCGTTGGCCAGCACCGGCTCCTCGGCCTGCCGGATGCGGCAGCCGAGCACGTCGGCCAGCGTCTGGCACCACAGCGCCGACCGCGCGCCGCCGCCGATGAAGGTCAGCGCGGGAAAGCCGCCGGGTTGCTCACGGCGCACGAGCCGTTCGACCGCCTGCTTCATCCATCGCGCGTTGAGCGCGATGCCCTCGAAGACGCTGCGGGCCAGATCGGCCCGGGTCGTGCTCAGCGACACGTTGAACCAGCCACCACGCACGTCGGGGTCGTCCACCGGGGTGCGCTCGCCGTTGAGCCAGGGCGTGAACACCACGCCGTTGCTCCCGGGCGGCGCGCTGAGCGCGAGCGCGTTGAGCCGCTCCAGCGCGTCCGGCGGCGCCGGTTGGGAGTCGAGCATGCCGTCCTCGGCGTAGACCACGCGCTCGATCAGCCAGTCGATCGCCTTGCCGGCGACGTCCTGGACCGTCGCCACCCAATATCGGTCGGGCACGACGGACGGCAAGGACGCGACGTTTCTCAACACGTCCGTGCGCTTGAACGGCACGTGGCAGCTCAGCCAGGCGGACGTGCCGATGTAGAGGTGCCCCGCGTAGTCCTCGACCGCGCCGGCGCCGACCGCGGCGGCCGTCGTGTCGCCGGTGCCGGTCACGACGCGGACGCTGGCCGGCAGGCCGAGCTCGGCCGCGGCCTGCGGGTGCAGCGGTCCGACGACGCTGGCCGGCCGGACGAGTTCGGGCAGGCGGGCCAGGTCGAGCCCGCACCGGCGGGCGAGGTCGGCGTCGTAGCGCACCGCGCCCGGATCCCGGTTGTCGGTGCACCACCGGAGGGTCGCCGTGTCGAACGCCGCGACGGCACGCCCGGTGAGCCGCATCGTCAGGTACTCGGGCACGTCGAGCAGGTAGGCGGTGGCCTCGTACACGTCCGGCCGTTCGTGCTGCAGCCACTGCGCCTGGCCGACCGGATCCTTGCCGGTCCGGCTCGGCGCACCACCGGTCTTGCGCAACCATTCGCGCAGCGCCCGCGCGTTGTACCCGGCACCCGGCACCCGGACGCCGCCCGAGGTCAGCGCGCGGGAGTAGTCGCCGCCGCGGCTGTCCATCCAGGTGATCGCGTTGTGCAGGTGCTGGCCCCGCTCGTCGACCGGCACGAGGCCGCCCCACTGGCTGCTCATGCAGATCGCCGCGACGTCCTCCACCGGCGCGAGGTTGCGCGCGAGCAGCCGCCGGGTCGCGGTGACGATGGCGTCCCACCAGGCCTGCGGATCCTGCTCGGCGCCGCCGCCGGGCAGCAGGATGAGGCCGACGCGCTCGGCCTCGTGGCCGAGCAGCGTTCCGTCCGTGCGGGCGAGCACCACCTTGGGCCCGCCGGTCCCGAGGTCCACGCCGAGGACGCAACGGGTCATGCCGACCGCCAGGCGTCGTAGTGATCGAGGACGGTCTCGGCGACCGGACGGTAGGTGATGCCGAGTTCGTCCACGCTGCGGCGGTTGTCGACGGCGAAGCGGATGCCGAGGTGGTCGCGGATGTACTCGGGCGTCAGGCCGAAGCGCGGGCCGACGAGCCGCACGGCCCAGTCGGGCACGCGGTGGGCCGGCACCAGCAGCCGGCGGGGATGCCGGCTGCGGATGATGCGGGCCATCTCGGCGAAGGACACCATCTCGGGCCGGGCCACGATGTAGCGCCCGGTGGCACTTTCGAGCGCGGCAGCGCGGACGTGCGCGGTGGCGACCTCGCGGACGTCGACGAAGGTGAAGCTGAAGTCCGGGGCGCCGAAGAACAGCTTGCCGCCCATCAGCTCGGTCATCAGGAACAGGCTCCCCGAGGCCGAACCCGGCACCAGCGCGGGGCCGAGGATCAGCCCGGGGTTGATCGCGACCATGTCCCACCGGTCCTGCGCACGGGCGGCCGCCCAGGCCTCCTGCTCGGCCACCGTCTTCGCGTAGTGGTACGGGTTGCTCTCCAGCGTGCTGCTGGTGTTGACGTACTCCTCACTGAGGGTCCGGTCGCGCATCGCGAGCACGTCACGGTAGTGGCCGAAGATCGCGCCGACGGTCGACGTGAGGACGAGCCGCCGCACGGTCGGGGTGCGCTCGATCGAGTGGAGCAGGTTGCAGGTACCGGTCACCGCCGGCTCGAACAGTTCGCGGCGCGGATCGGTGATCTGCTCGGGCAGGAGGAACGGCGACGCGACGTGGAAGACGACGGCGCAGCCGGCCATCGCCTCGTCGAACGCGCCCGGCTGCAGGAGGTCGGCCGCGACGAGTTCGAGCCGGCCGGGCGTCCCCTCGGCCAGGGCGCGCACCGGCGCGAGGCGCACCGGGTCGTCCAGCCGGCGGACGCTGGCCCGCACGTCGTGCCCGTCCACCAGCAACTGCCGTACGAGGTGGCTGGCCACGAAGCCGGTGCCGCCGGTAACCAGAACCGGGGCGTTCATGCGACGACTCCGCCGGCCTCGACCGGCTCGCCGTGCGCGCGAGCGTGACGGGGCAGGCGCAGCGCGACGGCGGCGCCGGGCAGCCCGAGCAGCGCCATCGCGCCGAGCGCGAGGTAGGCGTTGCCGATCACGATCTGGACGAGCAGCACGAGCACGACGCCACCCAGGTTGCCGGCGAGCAGCAGCAGCCCGGTGGCGGTCGCGGCTCGCTCGGGACCGGCGTCCAGCTCCGACCAGTCGAGCACCACCGGGAGTCCGGCCAGCAGCACGAACCCCTCCACCGCGAGCGCGCAGGACACGAACACGATGTCGTGCACGGCCGCCACGGCGAGGAAGACGATCACCGTGCTGAGCGTGGTGGCGAGCAGCAGCTCGCGGCGCCGGTCGCGGCGGGCGGCGACGTTGGGCAGGACGGCCGCGCCGATCACGCCGGCCACCGTCATCAGCGCGATGAGGTGGCCGCCGGTGTTGGGGTGGCCGAAGTCCTCGAGGATGCTGTCCAGCCAGGTGGCGGCCGCGTTGAAGACACCCACGCCGACGAACAGCAGCGCGGCGAGCGCCAGCATCAGTGGGTCGTGCCGCAGCCACTTCAGCGCCGACCCCGCGTTCGCGTGAGCGACGGTGGTGTAGGCCGGCGGCACCCGCAGCGCGAGGAGCACGGCCACCGCCGCGGCCACCGCGATCACCGCGTGCAGGACGATCACGCGGTGCAGCCCGCCGCCGTGGACGAGCGTCCCGCCGCTGGTGGTCGCGGCGAGGATGCCGACGAACTGCGCCGCACTCGCCACCGAGATGGCGGCCGTCCGCTCGGCCGGCGGGAAGTACCGGGCGGCGATCTTCGTGCTCGCGTTGAGCACCAGCGGCTGGCCGGCCGACACGACGACCTGCCCGGCGATGGCCCAGCCGTACGAGGACGAGTCGACCGCACGCAGCAGCGCCCCGGCCGCGGTGAGCAGCGCGCCGGCGGAGACGGCGGTGGTGAAGTGCCGGTCCATCCAGCGCCCGGCCGGGATCGCGAGCAGCACGTACATCAGTGGGTTGACGACCGCGAGGTCACCGATCGCGCCCTCGGAGACGCCGAGGGCGTGGTGCGCCTGGGACGTGATCGGGGCGTACGAGAGCCAGAGCAGCTGGCAGGTGGCGACCAGCAGGCCGAACGTCACGAGGACGAACCACCGGCTGGGCCGGGCGGCGTCCCCCGGCACGGGCCTAGACCCCTTCGACCAAGGCGAAGACCTGGTCGAACCGGTCCAGCGCGTCGTCGACGACCTCGTCGGTATCGGCCATCGAGGTGTACATGCGCGAGCCGGCCAGCGTGATGATGCCGTGCGCGGCGTACGCCGCGCCCATCTGCTCCATCAGCCGCTTGCGGGCCTTGTTCTCCTTCATCAGCTTCACCGGGTTGCGCATGTCGAGCAGCATGACGCCGCTGCACTCGAGGTGGACTATCGAGCCCTGGTTGTAGACGACGTACGGCAGGCCGTACTTGTCGATCAGCCGGCGCAGCCCGTGCGCGAGGCGGTCACCGGCGCGGCCGGCAATGACCGGAGCGTTGGTGCGAGCCAGCTCCTCGATCGCGAAGTAGCCGGCCGCGCACGACAGCGGGTTGGCCGACAGCGTGCCGCCGACCTGGATGTGCGCCCCCGACTTGCCGTCCAGCCCGGACCCGAAGACGGCCATGACGTCCGACCGTCCGCCGACGCCGCCGGCCATCGGGTACCCGCCGGCGACGGCCTTGCCGAAGACGGTGAGGTCGGGCGTCACGCCGAAGTAGCCGGCCGCGCCGCCGAGGCCGACCCGGAAGCCGGTCACCACCTCGTCGAAGACGAGCAGCGCGCCGAACTCGTCGCACAGCTCGCGCACCTTCGCGTTGTAGTCGCGCGGGACGGGCCGGGTGCCCGACTCGGGGCCGAGCGGTTCCACGACGACGGCGGCCGTCCCGCCGCGGGCCCGGTTCTCGATCAGCTTGCGCTTGAGCTGGCCGAGGTCGTGCGGGAACGTCTCGCGGGTGTTCAGCGTCGCCCCGAACGGGATGCCCTTCGCGTTCATGCGGTAGGTACCGGGCACGCGAAGACCGTAGACCAGCGTGTCGGACCAGCCGTGGTACGCGCCGCCCACCTTGACCACCATGTTGTGGCCGGTGAAGGCCCGCGCGGCGCGGACGGCCGCCATCACGCCCTCGGTGCCGGACCCGAGCGAGCGGTACATCTCGACGTGCGGCATGTACCGGTGCACGATCTCGGCGAGCTTCAGCTCGTACTCGTGGAACAGCCCGGTGACCGGTCCGGACTCGGCGATCACCGCGGCCACCTTCTCGTTCACCGGCGCGTAGTTGCTGCCGAGGATCGTCGGGCCGCCGGCCTGCAGGAAGTCGACGTAGGTGTTGCCGTCGTGATCGGTGAGGTAGGCACCCTCGGCCCGGCTGATCGCGAGCGGGAACGGGTAGTTGAAGGCGAGGTTGTGCTGCACGCCGCCGGGGATGCGCGCCTTCGCTCGGTCGGTGATCTCCTTGCTGGCGGCGCACTTGTTCTCGTAGTAGGCCAGGACGTCCAGCAACGCGTCGTGCCGCAGGCCGCGGACGGGCTGGGCCACGAGCGCGCGCAGCCGGCGCATCGTGTCCTCGACATCGGGGTACTCGCTGATCGCATACCCGAGGCGGGCCGACTCGCTGCCCGGCGTCGCGACCACGGCGGTCTCGGCCTCGACCGGGCCGGCGGCGGCGAGTTCGGCTGCCGTCGCGTCGGCGCTGGGGCGCGGCTCGTCCTCGTCGACGCGGGCCGGCGGGACGGCATCGGTGATTTGCGCGGCGATGCGCTTTTCGTCCTTGCGGAGCTTGCCGAACGCGATCTCCCGGATCGCGGTCGGGATCGTGTAGACCTTGCCCGACTCGGTGGTGAGCGCGAGCAGGTAGGCGATCGACACCTTCTCCAGCAGCGCCATGTTGAACACGGCCCGCTCCGGGTCGGTGCCGAGCGCGACGATGCCGTGATTGGCGATGATGAACGCGTTGTCGCCGCCGGCGACCTTCTTCTCGACGTTCTTCGCAAGGAAGCCGGTGCCCGACGGTGCGTAGTCGACGATGGCGACCCGCTTGCCGAGGAAGCGCACCTGCTCGTCGGTGAGGGCGGGGATCTCCTTGCGCAGGAAGGCCAGCGCCGACGCGTAGGGCTGGTGCGTGTGGACGATCGCGTTCACGTCCGGCCGGGTGCGGTAGACGTTGGCGTGCATGCCGCACTCGATGGACGGGACGAGACCGGTGACTCCGTCGTCGGCGACGTGCTGGCCGGCGAAGTCGACGATGCACACGTCCTCGGCGCGCATGCGCTCGTACCCGTAGTTGCTCGGCGTGACGGCGTACAGCTCCCGCCCGGGGATGCGGACCGACACGTTGCCCTCGGTGGCCTTGAGGTAGCCCCGCTCGAGCATGGTGTGGCACATGTCGACGACGTGCTGGCGTGAGGTGCGGTACTGCACGGGGGCCACCTTTCTCGGTTCCGGCGCCTCAATGGTCGCCCCGCGCCGATGCCGGCGCTGCGCATCGCGCGGAGCGAGTTCGGGGGCGGCATTTATCACGCCGTGACAAACTGACCCAATGAGCGCGTGCGGAGGCGAGCGTCCGGCGGCTGGACTGAGGAGTCGACGAGCGCAGCGAGGAGCGACGAAGGAAGCCGTCGGGTCAGCGAGCCGAGCAATCGCGCGGGAAACACCGTGGGCCCGGCTGCCGGCCGAGCTCGCCCCGGCGCTGCGACTGCGGCTGGACGAGACGGCCCGGTCGGTCGCCGCGACGGTCACCGCGTCGATCCCGGCCTTCGCCGACGTCGACGACCCGAAGTTCGAGCGGGACGTCCATGCCGGGGTGCGCCTTGCCCTGGAACGGTTCGTCGAGCTCGTCGGCACGACTGACGCGGCCCTGCCGGCGCCGGTGCGGGAGAGCTTCGTCGCGCTCGGCGCGGCCGAGGCCCGGGAGGGGCGCGGCACCGAGACGCTGCTGGCCGCCGTGCGGCTGGCCGCCCGGCTGCTGCTGCGCGGCGCGGCCGAGGCGCTGGCCGAGGTGCGGCCGGTGCGGGCCGACGAGCTGCTCGACCTCTCCGACGCCGTGGCGTCCTACACCGACGAGCTGGCCGCGGCGGCGACCGAGGGCTACTCGTTGCAGCTGCGCGAGCAGGCCGGCGAGGCCGATCGGCGCCGACGGCTGCTGGCCGAGCTACTGCTGCGCGGTGATGCCGCCGAGTCCGCCGTCACTGCCGCGGCAACGGCGGTCGGGTGGCGCCGGCTCGCGGCCCTCGTGCCCGTCCTGTTGCCGCCGGAGCAGGCTCGGGACGCCCGCTTCCGCTACGCCGACGAGGCGGTCGTGGTCGAGCGCGAGCGGGACTGCGTGCTGTTCCTGCGGGACGGGCCGCGAGCGACGCGGGACCGCCTCGCCGCCGCCCTGCACGGGCGCGGCGGCGTCGTCGGGCCGCCGCTGCCGTGGAGCCGGATGCCGGAGGCGGTGCGGCTGGCCGAACTCGCCCGCGAGCTGACCCGGCCGTCGAGGGGCGAGGCGGTGTTCGCCGTCGACCACCTCGCCACCCTGGCGCTGCGCGGTGAGGCCGGGGCCTTGGACGTCCTCGCCGAACGGCGCCTCGCCCCGCTCGCCGCGCTGCCCGACCCGACCCGCGAACGGCTGCTGGAGACGCTGCACGGCTGGCTGCGGCACTGGGGGTCGCGGGCGGACGTGGCCGCGGAGCTGTACGTCCACCCGCAGACCGTCAGCTACCGGCTCAACCAGCTACGAGCCCTGCTCGGCGACGTGCTCGACGATCCGGCCGCCCGGTTCGAACTGCTGCTCGTGCTGAACCGGCGGCGGGGGCTGGGCCCGCGCCGTCAGGACGAGGACGGCGAGGGGGACGGCGAGGGGGACGGTGACGGCGGGACCGGGTCGGCGTAGGTGTAGACGACCGGGTCGGCGGCGCCGAACGGTGAGCGCAGCGTGATCCGCACCGGGCCGGCCCGATGCGCCGGCACGGTGAGCGTCAGCTGCGTGTCGCTGCCGACGACGACCGGCAGGGACTGCCCGCCGAGCGTCGCACCGGTCACGCCGGCGAGGTGCCGGCCGGTGATCGTCACGACCGTCCCGCCGGCCGTCGGCCCGGAGGCCGGGGCGAGCCGGCTGACCTGCGGGGCGGCGACGTACTGCAGCGCCGTGCGGGCGGTGCCCCACGGGTTGGACACGGCGATGGACGGCGAGCCGGCGCGGTGCGCCGGCACCCGCACGACCAACCGGGTCGCCGAGCGCTCGACGAAGGAGTAGATCGTCGTCCCGGCGACCCGGACCGACGTCGCCGACGCCAGGTTCGTCCCCTGCAGGGTGACGAGGCCACCGGTGGTGGGCAACGCGGGCGTGGCGACCAAACCGGCCGGCGCCGCGCCCTGGGCGCCGTGCGTGAGCGGGCGGGTGGCCCCGCTGTAGTGGCTGTAGGCGACGAGGTCGCTCAGCCGCGAGGTCCGTACGGCATGGCCGCTCTCCGGGGCCTCGACGATCAGACCGCCGCCGGCATACACGGCGACGTGGCTGATCTGGCTTCCGGCGGAGCCGGAGAAGAAGACGAGGTCGCCCGGCACGAGTTGCCCGATCGTCGGGTGGAACCGGCCGGCCTGACCCTTCTGCGTCGCCGCGAAGTGCGCCAACGACCGGTACGGCGACCAGGCGTAGAGCGCCAGCCCCGAGCAGTCGAAGCCGATGACGTGGCAGTCGAGGTCGCCACCGTTGTGGACGCACACCCCGCGGGTCGGTCCGGAGCCGTTGCCGCCGGCCCACGAGTAGGGCAGGCCGAGCCACGACTCGGCGCGGCGCAGCGCGGTGAGCCCGACCGCGGGGGTCCAGCCGTGCCGGCCCGACGCGGTGGGGACGTTGCGGTGCTTGGCCCGCACCTGCGCCGAGACGTGCTGCTCCTGGCGGGCCGTCCAGCCGCCCATGATCGGGCTGGACATCGTCGGCCGGGCGAAGCGGAACCGGTCGGCCCGGCGCCGGTGGGACGTGCCGGCGTCGGTCGAGACGCGGACGTGCACGGTCGCGTAGTCGTGCCACGGCACCCACACCGTGATCGAGAACGGCGAGTTCACCCGCGCCACCGGCGCCCAGGCCGTCCCGAACCGCACGTCTCGCACCGGGGTCAGGCCGGAGCCGCGGATCGTGAGTTCGAACCCACCCCAGTACGCGCCGTGGTGGGTCGATAGCCCGGTGATCACCGGGCCGGCGGACGCCGAAGCGGCGGTCGCGGGAAGGAGGCCGAGGACGAGCAGGGTGCACATCAGGGCGAAGCGGTGTCTCACGCCTATCCGATCGGCGCCGCCAGGATGGCCCTGAGTTCCGGCCGCGGTGCGATCACAGCAGCGCGAGCCCCAGCCCGGCCGCGGCGCACGCCAGCCCGGCGGCGAAGCTGCCGGCCACGTTGAGCGCCGCCGCGGCGAGCGCCCGGCTCTCGGCCAGGGCCAGCGTCTCCCAGGCCCAGGTCGACAAGGTCGTGTACCCGCCGGCGAACCCGGCGCCGACGATGACGGTCGGGGTCGGGGCCAGGCCGTGGTGCAGCGCCAGCCCGGTGGTCAGCCCGAGCACCAGGCTGCCGCTGAGATTGATCACCAGCGTGCCGTAGGGGAACTCGCCGCGGGTGCGCTGCTGGACGAACTGGTCCACGACGTAGCGCAGCACGGCACCCACTCCGGCCGCGAGCGCGACGGCGAGCGACAGCATCAGCCTTCGTCCTGGCCGGGCCCGGCGGCCGGGTCGCCGACGTAGCGCACCACCTCGACGTCCTCGACGATCACCAGCCCGCCGGTGATCAGCTCGTCGAGGGCCGGCAGGAACTCCCGCACGCGGGCCTCGGTGTCGATGATCACGATCGCAACGGGCAGGTCCTCGGACAGGCTCAGCAGCCGCGCCGTGTGCAGGTGACCCGTGGCGCCGAACCCCTCCGTACCGCGGAACACCGAGCATCCGGCCAGTCGCGCGCGCCGCGCCCGCTCGACGATCTCGCTGGTCAGCGAGTGGTGCCGGTAGTGGTCGCTCTCCCCGATGAAGATCGTCAGCCTCTTGGCCGGGCCTTGCAGGGTCATGCCGAGCTCCCTTCGGTCGGGCCGTCACGGCGCCGGCCGGTCGCCAACCACCGTCCCACCAATAGGCCGAGGACGGCGGCGGCCAGCCCGCCGGCGACGGTGGCGACCAGGTACGCCACGCCCGTCCCGACCCGGTCGTGGGCGAACAGGCGATCAGCGGTGACCACGACGGAGGAGAACGTCGTGAGCGCGCCGCAGAAGCCGGTGCCGACGAGCGGGCGCAAGTACCGCGACGGCACCAGCTCGGCGGCGATGATCACGACGAAGGTGAGGACGAACGCGCCGGCGAGGTTCACGACGAGGGTCGACCACGGGAAGGCGCCGGTGCCGGCAGGATGCGCGGTGGTGAACCAGTAGCGGGTGGCGCCGCCTAGGCAGCCGCCGGCGAACACCACCGCGACGACGTCCGGCCGCAGCCGCGCAGCTCCCCGCATGGAAGCCACCGTAGGGGGCGGCGTCGTCCGGGTGGACGAACCCCTAGGCGCGGTGGCGCGGGACCGACGCGACGATCTCCGTGCGTACCGCCCGCTCGACGAGCACGGGGACGAAGTCGCGGATGCGGCTGTCCTCGAACTGCTCGTAGCGGCCGTGCACGGCCCGCACGATCTCTTCCTGCTCGACCTCGGGGAACTGCTCCATGAGGCGGCGGATCAGCGCGTCCAGCGCCTTCTCCTCCGCGCGCAGGCGGGCGGACGGTGTGGTGACTGCTACGGACATCGAACCCCCGTTATGTGCGGCACCAGAACAATTCCGTCGCCAGACTAGTCCCCCGCCGCCGCGCCGTCACGACCGCGCCAACCGGCGCCGTCCGGGAACCGGTAGCGCTCCAGGCTCGCCGCCCGCATCTCGGCGCCCGAGCCGGGACGGACTGGCGGGAAGTAGCGGCCACGGACGACGTTGACCGGCTCGGCGAAGTGCTCGTGCAGGTGGTCGACGTACTCGACCCAGCGGCCGTCCTGGCTGCCGCTGACGGCGACGAAGTCGAACATCGCCAGGTGCTGCACGAGCTCGCACAGCCCGACCCCGCCGGCGTGCGGGCAGACCGGCACCCCGAACTTCGCGGCCAGCAGCAGGATCGCGACGTTCTCGTTCACTCCCGCGACCCGGCAGGCGTCGATCTGCACGACGTCGATCGCCTCGGCCTGCAGCAACTGCTTGAAGATGACCGCGTTCGCGGCGTGCTCGCCGGTCGCGATGCGAACCCCGCCGGCGCCCCGCCGGATCGCCGCGTGCCCGAGCACGTCGTCGGGCGCGGTGGGCTCCTCGATCCAGTAGGGGTCGAAGCCGCGTACTCGCGCGATCCAGTCGATGGCGTCGGGTACGCCCCAGACCTGGTTGGCGTCCATCGCCAGGCGCACCTGCGGCCCCACGGCCGACCGGGCCAGCCCGAGCCGGCGCACGTCGTCGTCCAGGTCGGCGCCGACCTTGAGCTTGATCAGGTCGAAGCCGTCGGCCACGGCTTCGCGGCACAGCCGCTGCAGTTTCTCGTCGTCGTAGCCGAGCCAGCCGGGTGTCGTCGTGTAGGCCGGGTGCCCGCGCTCGAGCAGCTGGGCGATGCGCCCGGCCCGTCCGGCCTCGGCGCGCTGCAGGATCGCCAGCGCCTCGTCCTCGGTCAGCGCGTCGCGCAGGTAGCGGAAATCGACGAGGCCGACGAGGGCCTCCGGCGACAGCTCGGCGAGCAGGCGCCACAGCGGGCGGCCGGCCCGCCGGGCCGCCAGATCCCACGCCGCGTTGACGATGGCGCCGGCCGCCATGTGGATCACGCCCTTCTCCGGGCCCAGCCACCGGAACTGGCTGTCGGCCACGAGGCGCCCGCTGAGGGCCCGGGTGTCCCCCGTTGCGTCGGCGACCGGCAGGCCCACGACGAGCGGCTCGAGGGCGCGGATCGCCGCCGCCTGTACGTCGTTGCCCCGTCCGACGGTGAAGACCAGCGCGTAGCCGCAGTCGCCGGCCGACGTGTGCAGCTGCACGTAGGCGGCCGAGTAGTCGGGGAACGGGTTCATGGCGTCCGACCCGTCCCGCTGCCGCGAGGTCGGGAACCGGACGTCGTGCACCGTCAGCCCGGTGATCGTCTCGGTTTCCGTCACCGGCACCGCCGCCGGCGGCGCGATCATCTCGCCGGTCATCTCGGCACGGTCATGTCGCCACCGTCATGTCGCTCTGCCTTCCCCGGCGGTGTCGCCGCCGCGAGCGGAAAGCTAGTCGGCTAGACATTGGATGTCTATCCGCTAACATAACGGTCCGGTAACGGCGTTCGATCTCGACCCACTGGGCGCACCACTGGCTGAGCGGGCCAAACGTAGGATGGTCCGGTCCCCGGGCCGGCCCCGGACCGAGCACGGAGGCGCACACGCATGGCAGCACCGGCGACCGAAGCGGCGATCAAGGCGATCCGGGAGCTGATCATCAGCGGCGAGCTGCCCCCGGGCGCGCGGCTGCCGGCCGAGAACGTCCTCGCCGCCAACCTCGGGCTGTCGCGGAACACCCTGCGCGAGGCCGTCCGCGCACTGGTGACCGCCCGCGTCCTCGACGTCCGCCGCGGGGACGGGACGTTCGTGACCAGCCTCGAGCCGCAGCTGCTGCTCGAGGGCATCGGCTTCGCGGTCGAGTTCATGCAGCAGGGCCGCGCGCTGGAGTTGCTCGAGCTGCGCCGGATCCTCGAACCGGCGGCCACCGCCTTGGCGGCCACCCGGATCGCCCCCGAAGAGCTGGCCGGGCTCGGCGAGGCGCTGGCGGCGATGGAGCACAGCCACGGAGAGACCCGCATCAAGCAGGACATCGACTTCCACGCCCGCATCGCCCGGGCCTCGGGCAACCAGACGCTCGCGACCATGCTCAGCGAGGTGTCGGGCAAGTCGGTGCACGCCCGCATCTGGCACGGCACCATCGAGGCCCACGCCGATCAGCGGGCCCACGCCGAGCACCAGGCCATCCACGCCGCGCTCGTCGACGGCGACCCGGTGCTGGCGCACTCGGCCGCCCTCGTGCACGTCGCCCACACCGAGGTCTGGTACCGCCGCATGCTCACCGAGGACGCCGCCCGCGTCGGGTGATGAAAGCGGGACGACCCGTCCGATGTCTCCCGCGGAGCCCGCGGTCACGAATTGGGCTCTAGACATCGGATCTTTCCGGAGCTAGCCTTCCGCGTCACAGAAGGAAGGCGGGTGACCGGTGCAACCACCGTCCATCAGTCCGTCGGCCGAACCGGCCGCGATGGAGGCCGCGGACGCGGCCGAACCGTCCGGTGTCACCGCCGAGGTGATCGACGTGCCGGCCCGGCGCCGTCGCCGGCCGTCCCGGCTGCACCTCGTGCGCGGCACGCTCGTGCTGCTGCGCCTGGGCCCAGGGCTCATCCTGGTCGGGTTGGTGATCGCGCTGAACTTCGCCAGCGACGTCTTCCTCACCACCGAGAACGTCGGCAACGTCCTGGCCCAGACCGCCGTGATCGCCGTCCTCGCGATCGGCCAGCTGCTGGTGATCCTCACCCGCGGCATCGACCTGTCGGTGGGCTCGACGCTCGCCCTGGCCTCGGTCGTCGGCGCGATCACCTTCAGCTCGGTGGGCGGCAACTGGCTGCCGATCCTCGCGATGCTCGGGACCGGCGTGGCGGTCGGGCTGGTGAACGGCATGGGCTACGTCTTCGGACGCCTGCCGCACCCGTTCATCATCACCCTCGCCATGCTCAGCGTGGCCCGCGGCCTCGCGCTCGGGCTCTCCGACGGGCAGCCGAAACAGGGCATGCCCGGCGCCGTGCAGACCATCGGCGGCGGGTCGGTCGGTTGGCTGCCGAACTCCACGTTCCTCGTCGCGGGCGTGGCGATCGTCGCGCTGATCGTGCTCGGCCGCCTCGTGTGGGGCCGCTGGATCTACGCCGTCGGTGGCAACCCCGACGCCGCTCGGCGGGCCGGCATCCCGCATCGCGCGGTGCTGGTGTCGGTGTACGTGTTCAGCGGGCTGCTCGCCGGCGTCGCGGCGATCATCACCTCGGGCCGCCTCGACGCCGGTTCACCGACGTTCGGTGATCTGGCCGAACTGGACTCGATCGCCGCCGTGGTCATCGGCGGCGCCAGCTTCCTGGGCGGCCGCGGCAACGTGGGCAACGCCCTCGTCGGCGCGTTGATGATCGGCGTCATCCGCAACGGCATGAACCTGCTGGACGTGCAGGCGTACCTGCAGCTGATCGTCATCGGCGCGGTCATCGTGCTGGCCGTCGAGTCGGACGTCGTCCGCGGCCGCCTCGAGGAGCGCTTCCGCGTGCTGCAGGCGGCGGGGCAGCAATGACGGCGCCGGCCCTGGCCGTCCGGCATGCCACCAAGCGGTTCGGCGCGGTGATGGCACTGGACGACGTGTCCTTCGAAGCCCGGCACGGCGAGGTGCTGGCGATCCTCGGCGACAACGGCGCCGGCAAATCGACCTTGATCAAGTGCGTCAGCGGCGTGCACCGGCTGGACAGTGGCTCGATCGAGGTGGACGGCGCGGAGGTCACCATGACCAACCCGGGCGTCGCCCGCGAGGCCGGCATCGAGACCGTGTACCAGGATCTCGCGCTGTTCGACAATCTCGACGCCGCGGCCAACTTCTACGCCGGCCGCGAACTCGCGCGACCCGCGTGGCTGCCGCGCGGGCTGCGGTGGGTGAGCCGGAAGGACATGGCGCGGCGCAGCGCCGAGGTCCTCGGCCGGTTGCAGGTGCGCCTGCCCGACCCCAACGCCACGGTCGGGATGATGTCCGGCGGCCAGCGCCAGGCGATCGCGGTCGCCCGCTCCAGCGCCTTCGCCTCACGCGTGCTGATCTTCGACGAACCGACCGCGGCGCTCGGCGTGCGCGAGTCCCGCCAGGTGCTCGACCTCATCTTGCGGGTGCGCGCGGCCGGCCACGCCGTCGTCGTGATCTCCCACGCGATGGACCACGTCATGGAGGTCGCCGATCGGGCGATCGTCATGCGCCGTGGACGCAAGGTCGGCGAGGAGATCCCGAGCGCCGACAGCCGGGCCCGGCTCATCTCGCTGATCGTGGGAGGTGAGGGCTAGCGCATCCGATCGGCTCTGCCAACTTCGTCCCACAGGGAAGCGAGGAACCATGAGCATCACACGGCGCGCTCTGCTGGCGCTGGCCGGGGGCGCGGTGCTCGTCGCCGCCGGCTGCTCCAGCAGCGGCACCGGGTCGCCGTCCTCCACCGGAAACGGAGGAGGGGGCAGCACCGGTGCGGCGAACACCGGCGCTGCGACCACCTCGAACGGCGGGAACATCAAGATCGGCTTCATCACCAAGTTCCCGGTCGACTTCTACGACACGATGGTCGATGCGGTCAAGACCTGGAACGGACAGCACTCGGACGTCCAGGTGCTGTTCGCGCAAGGCAAGAGCGGAACCGACGACGAGGGCGAGATCAACGCGATCCAGTCCATGGTCAGCCAAGGGGTCAAGGCGATCGCCATCACCCCGACGAGTCCGAACGTCAAGGACGAGTTGCAGAAGGCGGTCGACAAGGGCATCAAGGTCGTCCTGATCGACAACGACATCCCGGGGTGGAGTGGCAAGAGCTCGCTGGTCGCCACCAACAACCTCAAGGGCGGCGAACTCGCCGGGCAATGGCTGGCGCAGCACTTGCCCTCGGGAGCGAAGATCGCCGTGCTGCAGGGCGTGCTCGGGAACCCCTCGCTGGACGATCGCGTCACCGGCATGGTGAAGGCGCTGGGCGATCACGGCAGCGTGGTCACCAAGTTGCCGACCGACTGCGATCAGACGAAGGGCCTCAACGCGGCGCAGGACCTGCTCACCGCGCACCCCGACGTCCAGGCGATCTACGCCGCCTGCGGCCCGCCGCTGCTCGGCGCGCTGCAGGCCGTCAAGTCGAAGGGCAAGACCGGAAAGATCACGATGATGGGCTTCGACGCGGCGCCGGGCGAGATCGACGCGATCAAGGCCGGTACCGAGGCGGCCTCGGTCGCGCAGTTCCCGGCCAAGATGGGGTCAATGGGAGCCCAGGCCGCGCTCGATGCGGCGCAGGGCAAGTCGCCGCCGGCGAACATCGACACGGGTACCGAGATCGTGACGAAGGACAACGCCAGCCAGTTCGGCTGACGCTCGATCGGCAATGGCGACGTCCGGCGGCCCGTGCCGCCGGGCGTCGCTGTGCTCTGCTGCCCGCGCGATTGCTCGACTCGCTGACCCGACGGCTTCCCTCGTCACTCACTCGCTGCGCTCGCTCGCTCCTCAGTCCACCCGTCGGACGCTCGCCTCCGCACGCGCTCAATGCTTCCCGCGCGATTGCTCGGCTCGCTGACCCGCCACCAAACGGGTGTTGATCAGCTTCGTACCGCGGCGGGCCGCGATCCGGGCGCCGTAGCGGCCCGTCGACGGGCAAACGTGATCCGAACCCGGGCCCGCACGCCCTCCCCCACGCCCGCCATAGTGATCAACTCGGGTTTCCGTGCCAGATCTGGCACGGAAACCCGAGTTGATCACCGGGTGGGAGCGGCTGGGGTCCGGCCGCCGGCGGGCTGGTGAGGCAGCGGCGAACTCAGCGGGGCAGGTCGGCCGGCGGGACCTCGGTGTCCAGCCGCCGCCCGGCGCGCTCGGACAGGATCTGCGGTCCGCGCGCCGGAGCGGCCATCGAGGTCGGCGCCCAGCCGAGCGCGGCGATCGCGTCGACGTCGACGGCGACGCCGATGCCCGGCTCGTCCCCCAGCACGAAACAGCCGTCCGCGACAGTGACGTCGACCGTCAGGCCGGTGGGCGGCGTGAGGTCCTGCAGCTCGGTCACCATGTGGTTGGGGACGGCCGTCGCCGCGTGCAGCAGCGC
>Ga0068855_100003080_pt1 | contig 20392 bp, 15 predicted proteins | sample KBSCornC52_FD_66592 | JGI IMG/M metagenome (GOLD analysis project Ga0068855, IMG submission 66592) | Corn rhizosphere microbial communities from Kellogg Biological Station, Michigan, USA - KBS Corn C5-2 | ecosystem: Host-associated > Plants > Roots > Rhizosphere > Soil ...
GCAGTACGCATCGGCCGAGCGTGGACGTGCTGTTCGAAAGCGCAGCTCAGGCGCTCGGCAAGCGCGCGCTCGGGATCGTGCTGACCGGGATGGGAAATGACGGCTTACTCGGGGCCAGCGCGATCCACGCTGCTGGCGGCGAGCTGCTCACCGAAAGCGAGCAATCCTGCGTGGTCTACGGGATGCCCCGTGTGGTCAAGGAAGCGGGCTTGGCCGCCGCTGAGGCCACGCTCGAGGACATGGCCGCAGCGATCATGGCGCGCCTGTAGACGGCTCTAGTGTCGGCGGGCAGCGTGAAACATCCGCCCGCTGGCGCGCGCATGCTGCGCCTCGCGCTTCAGCGCCCTTCGGAGTTGGGCATGGCAGTCTCGCTCGGCTGAGGCGAAGCGTCGCCGGCATCCGGGACCTTGGTATCAGCTGCTTTCTCAATCACGGGCGGCGGCACCGGCTTGGACCCCGGGCGCGTGGCGCACGCAGGCAAAAACACCATCCCCACGCTAACCAGCACCGTTCGGCTGACCCGGTTCATCGGACACTCCTTCGATCAAGCACGGCCGAATCGATTCTGGAGGCACGAGATCTGCGGCGTGCTGCGGCCATGACCACGAGTTAGCAAACGCCATGCCGCGGACCGCCCCAGCGCGGTGCTGCGACGGCCCCAGGCCGTACGCGCTCGCGCGTCGCCGAGCGCGCCAAGCGACACACGCGGCTCGTGCCTGGCCGGCTCGGCGTGGTGTGCACCGCGCGCTCTCGCGTCGCGCGCCGATGCTGCCTGTCGACACGCCGTTCGGAACTCGCCACATGCATGGATGCATGAAGGCAACTGGCGAGTTCCGAATGGATCGACGAATGCGAGCTCAATTGACGAGGAGTGCATAGTAATCGAGCCATTTACTAAATATCGCGTTACGTTTTTTGAACACGTAAATCCGAACTTCGTATCTAAAACCATCGATTTGGCAATTGACAGATTCGGCAGCCGGCGCGACTCTCGCTCACGCGCTGGGCGTGAGTGTGTCGACAGTCGACTCGCGCGCTGCCCATTTCAAAGGAGGTCGCCATGAGCGTCCGCAAAGGGACAACCGTGCGTGTTTTCGCTGAAACCGGCACAAGTCATGCTACGGCGCGCGTGCGCAGCTCTCGCGCCGCGCACTTCCGCTCCCGGTTCGAGCTCGCGGGAGCTTCGCTGTTGCTCTCGCTCAGCGTCGCCGCTTGCGGCAGTCAGAGCGAGAGCAATTCGCTCGGTGTCGTGGAGCAGGCATCCGTGCGGACCGCGCAGACGCCGCTCGACGGCGCCACCATCCCGAAATACGTCGAGCCACTGACCATGCTTTCGGGCGCGCGTCACAACGGTAGCCAGACGCAGAACATACAAATGCTGGAATTTCAGCAAAAAATACTGCCGACCTCGGTGTACGCCGCGCTGCCCGCGCCGTTCAACGCGGGCAGCTACCTGTGGGGTTACAAGCTCAACAGCTCACCGCCGAGCTGGCCCGCGGCGACGATCGAGGCGCACCAAGGCAACTCCACTACCGCCATTTACACCAACAATTTGCAGCAGGCCAACGGTTCAGCACCGGTCCTCGCGCGCTACCTGACGCAAGATCTCACCTTGCATTGGTCGGATCCACTCGGGACTTCGCGGGCCAACAATTGCTCGCATGGCGCGCTACCGCTCGCCGGGCCGTGTCAGTCGCCCTATGTCGGGCCGATCCCAGCAGTGCCGCATTTACACGGCGCGGAGGTGCTGTCCGCGTACGACGGTCACCCCGACGCCTGGTTCACGCCCAATTTTTCCATTCGCGGGCCGGCGTTCATCACCAATCAGTACAACTATGTAAATCAGCAGGAAGCGACCACGCTCTGGTTCCACGATCACGCGCTCGGTACGACCCGGCTCAACGTGTACTCGGGCCTCGCCGGCTTCTATCTACTTCGGGACGGCCGCGACACCGGGCTCGCCAGTAACCCCATCGGACTGCCTGCCGGCCCGTTCGAGCAGGAGCTGATGATCGCGGATCGCCAATTCGATACCAATGGGCAACTCTTGTTTCCAGACGGTACGCCGCCGGAAAACCCGACGGGCATCAACGGACCGCCGCCGAACCCGGACCATCACCCGTTTTGGATCCCGGAGTTTTTCGGCGACGTGATGACGGTAAACGGGAAATCTTGGCCGTTTTTCCGAGTCGAACCCCGCCGCTACCGCTTTCGCGTGGTCAACGCCTCGAACGCGCGCTTCTTGCAGATGCAGCTCGTGCGCGAGGTGAACGGGCAGCCGTCTGCGATTGCTGGACCCACCACCTGGCAAATCGGCTCGGACGGCGGGCTGCTGAACGCGCCCGCCCGGCTCGATGACCCGGCGAACCCCAATGCCCCGCATTTGTTCTTGGCGCCGGCGGAACGCGCCGACGTGATCGTCGATTTTGCGGGCCAGGCCGGACGCAGGTTCATTCTGTCCAATCTACAAACCGCGTTCGCGCCGTTCCCGAGCGGCGATCCGCCTGATCCGAACACGAGCGGGCAAGTGATGGAATTTCGTGTCGACCTGCCGCTCAGCAGCCAAGATACGAGCTTCAACCCCGCTGCCCCACAACGCGCACTTCGCGCGCAGCCGATCGTCGACATCAAGCCCGGAGACACCGGCAAACCCGCGGACAAGCTTCGGCAGCTGATCTTGGTCGAGGTCGAGGGCGACGGCGGGCCGATCGAAGTCTTGCTCAACAACTCGCACTGGGACGGCAATCGCGAAGGCACGACGACGCCCATCCCGGGCTCCGTTTCCAACGGCAAAGGCCTGAATGTGACGGAAGCGCCACGGCAAGGCTCGACCGAAATTTGGGAGATTGCCAACCTCACCGAGGACGCGCACCCGATCCACGTTCACCTCGTCCAGTTTCAGGTGATCAATCGCCAGGCGTTCGATCGCGACAACTATCGCACGTCTTGGGACGCGCTATTTCCGGGCGGAACCTTCAACGGCATCAGCTACGCCCCGGGCACCTTCATTCCCGGGTTTGGTCCACCTCGGAATTACTTGGCGCCGAATGCGGCGGGGGCCATCGGCGGCAATCCGTCGTTCAACCCCTTCTTGCTCGGCGCGACCGAACCGCCGGATGCGAGCGAAGCCGGTTGGAAGGACACGGTGAAGGTGAAGCCGTTCGAGGTCACGCGCATTGCTGCCCGGTTTGCTCCGCAAGCGCTCGCGGTCAACGCGGTCAGCGCAGGGCAGAACAAGTTCCCGTTCGACCCCACAACGGGCGGCCCCGGCTACGTCTGGCATTGTCACATCCTCGATCACGAAGACAACGAGATGATGCGCCCGTACCTGGTCGCCAAGTAGCACACAGGATAGCGCGGGCGTGCAGCGCCCGCGCTGTCCGAGCCAGCTCGGCCGGCGGGCGCTGCCAAGGGCGAAGCGCCCGCTTCGGCTCAGCGCGTGAGGAGGAGCCATGAATCGTGAAAATCGAGCAACCGGGCCGGCGCTGGTGTTCGTCGGGCGAGTGCTGCTGCTGCTGGTAGCGCTGGGCGCGCTCGGCACCGCGCTCGGGCTAGCGCGGGTGTTCGAGCGCTCCACCTTGGCTGCAGCTCCTGCAAGCTACGCTTGCCCGATGCATCCGGAGGTAAAATCGCCGGTTCCGGGCACGTGCCCGATCTGCCGCATGGCCTTGGAGCGAGTGAAGGAGCCGAGCTTCGAGCCTACATTGGCGCCGCCCATGGGCACCGCGAGCGCCTCGGCGCCGCTCTCGGTACAAGCCGAGAATCTGCTGCGCTATGGCATCGCTTTCGCGCGTCGGCACGTGTTTCCGCAAGAGATCTACGCGCCCGCGTGGCTCGACCAGAGCGGCGTCGCGACCGCGATCTTGTACAAGGATGAGCTGGCCGAGCTCGCACCGAGCGAGCAGGCAGAGTTCTTTGCCGCCAGCGCGCCGAACCGCACTGTCCCGGTCGAATGGATGCTGGAGCCGGAGCAAGCGTCGGACGACTCGACCTCGCAAGCTCGCTTTCGCGTGATGGCGCGCGGCAACGAGCTCCGCCCTCGTACCGCGCAAGTCGGCTGGCTCAAATTACCGCATAAGAAGCGGGAAGCGCTGGTCGTCCCGGCAAGCGCGCTTTTACAGTCGCCAGAAGGGCCGTACCTGCTCGTTTTTCTGCCCGAGCAGCACGCGGTGACGAAGCGCAAAGTCGCCGTCGGGAAGACGCTCGACGGCTTCACCGCGGTGGTCTCCGGCCTCGGTGACCGCGAGCTCGTGGTCGGCATGGGTGCGTTCTTCATCGACGCGGAGCGGCGCAACCATGAAGAGCTCGGGAGCGCTCGGTGATCCGGCGCGTCGTCGCGTTCAGCATGCGCCATCACTGGCTGATGATTGCGTGCGCGCTCGTGCTCGCGGCGGCGGGCGACGCGGGGCGGCGCGCGCTCGCGCGCGACATCATTCCCGATCTGTCCGAGCCTCAGATCGTGCTCGTCGCGGACTGGATGGGGCACCCCGCGAGCGAAGTTGCCGAAGCAGTGACTCGACCGCTCACGAGTGCACTCGACGGGCTACCCGGCGCAATCGCCGTGCGCGGCGCGTCCATGTCCGGCATGGCCTACGTGGACGTCGTGTTCGGTGCGGCAGAAGATCTCGGTCATGGGCGCGCAGCCATCCTCGCTCGAATCGAGAAAGCGCGCGCCGCGCTGCCGAGCGTTGTCCGCGTGCAGGTCGGTCCGGAAGCATCGAGCACGGGCTGGGTCTTTCAATATGCGCTCAGCGATCCCGCGCGCAGCGCGTCGCTGGTCGAGCTACGCCGGATCCAGGAACAAGTGCTGCGCCCGGCGCTGCAAGCGATCCCCGGTGTGGCCGAGGTGGCGTCGGTCGGCGGTGGAGTCGAGCAAATCCTGGTCGAGGCCCGGCCGGAGCAGCTGCGCGCGCGCGGCCTCGCGTTCAGCGATCTGCTGGCGACCTTGCGCCCATTGCTCGCGTCGAAACAGGCCACGCTGGACCAGCTCAGCGCCGCGCGCGTGATCGCGCCAGAAGCAAACACCGGTTCAGCCACAGCGCTCGCTGACGTTGCGCTCGTGCACGTGACCGCCGACATGCCGAGCGGCAGCGCCGATCTGGACGGCGCCCCGGCTGTCGGAGGCATCGTCATTGCTCGCCGCGGCGCGAATCTGACGCCGCTGCTCGAAGGCGTCCGCCGTACCCTTGCGCGTGAAAAACAACGCCTGCCGCCGGAGATCCAGCTCGTCACGGTGTACGACCGGCTCGAGCTGGTCGATCGCGTGAGCCACACGCTGTGGCAAGCCTTGGCCGAAGAGGTCGGGGTGGTGGTACTCGTGATCTTGATCTTCCTGCTCCATGGAAGGAGCGCGTTGATTCCGCTGCTCACGCTGCCAGCGGTGCTGCTCTTGACCTTCGGAGCCATGTGGCTCTTGCACGTGCCGGCGACGATCATGAGCCTCGGCGGCATCGGCATCGCGCTCGGCATGGCGGTGGACGCGGATGTGGTGGCGCTCGAAGCCTGCCACCGTTTCCTCGAAACGGGCAACGCCGTGCGAGTCGAGGAACAACGACGTAGCCGGCTGCTCGCCGCGGCCGGCTCGTTGGCACCGGCGATCCTGACTTCGCTGTTGATCACGGCGTTGAGCTTCCTACCGGTGTTTGCCTTTACGGGCGAAACTGGCCGCCTGCTCCGTCCGCTCGCGCTCACCAAGACGCTGGTCATCGTCTCGGCAGCGCTGGTGGCGCTCACGCTCGCGCCCGCGCTCCGCGATCGGTTGCTCTTCGGCCGAGTGCGGCCGGAGCTCGACAATCCACTCACGCGCCGCCTGGTGACCCTGTACCGGCCGTTCGTGCATTTCGCGCTGCGCCGCCCGGCGCTCACGCTCACCACCGCCTTGCTCGCGCTGCTGTCGTGCGTGCCCCTGCTCCCGCGCCTGGGCGGGGAATTTTTTCCGCGTGTCGACGAAGGCGCGCTGCTCTTCATGCCCACGACGCTTGCCGGTGCTCCAGCCGATCAAGCCGTGATGCAGCTTCGCCGCCAGGATCAAGCGATCAGCCGATTCAAAGAGGTCGAAACTGTGTTCGGCAAGGTCGGTCGCGCCGACAGCGCGACCGACCCGGCTCCCTACTCGATGGCAGAGACCACGATCCAGCTCCGGCCGCGCTCGGCCTGGCCGAAGGTCCCGCACAAACGCTGGTGGGCCCCTGCGCCCGCCTGGCTGCGCCCTGCCCTCGGCTTGGTCTGGCCCGAACGAACGGCAGCGACGTCAGCAGAGCTCGTGGCCGCGCTCGACGCGGCCAGCCACTTGCCCGGTTGGACCAACGCGTGGACCGCACCAGCGCGCGCACGTTTGGATATGATGTCGACCGGCGTGCGAACCCCGGTCGGCATCCGGGTGGTGGCGAGCGATCCATCGCGCATCGAGCAGCTCGGCAGAGCCGTGAGCGCGCGCGCGCGGCGCGTGCCCGGCGCACGCAGCGCCGTCTTCGACGCATTGGGCGGCGAAAGCAGCCTCGTCTTTCAGCCTGACCCGAACCTGCTCGCGCGCTACCACGTCGCTCCCGGAACGCTCGACGAAACGGTGCGGCTGCTCACCACCGGTAATCAGCTGGGCGAGCTCGAGCGGGGTGGGCGCGCGCTGCGGGTGCGCGTCTATCCCGACGTGAGCGAGGCCATGCGCCCCGCGGCCGATCAGCTGCGCGCGGCGAGCGTGCGCTCGCAACCGAGCGCAGAACTCGGCCCGGGAGTGCCGACTCCGCTGGCTTTGCTCGGCCACCCAAGCTACGTCACGCGGCCCGCAACCGTGCGCTCCGAGCGCGGCGAGCTGGTCGGCTACGTGTACGTCGATTTGCTCGATGGGACCGATCTGCTCGGCTACGTCGAGCGCGCACAGCGTGACTTGGCGGCAGCCACGGCGAGCGGTGAGCTCACGCTCGGCCCGGGCGAGCGCATCGAGTGGACCGGCCAATACCAACTGATGGCCGCGGGCAAACAGCGCCTGCGCTGGATCTTGCCGCTGGTCGGGCTGAGCATGCTCGGGCTTTTGTGCGTGCAATTCCGTAGCTTGAGCGAGGCGCTGATCGTGCTCATGTCGGTGCCGTTTGCGCTGGTGGGCAGCATCTGGACCCTGTTCTTGCTCGGCTATCCGCTGTCGGCACCGGTCTGGGTCGGGCTCTTGTCGGTGATCGGGCTCGCCATGCAGACCGGAGTGGTGATGGTCGTCTACATCGACGATGCGTTTCAGCGCCGCGTCCGCGAGGGCAAGCTGAACAACCGCGAAGATATCGTGGCCGCGCACGCCGAGGGCACGGTGCAGCGGCTGCGCCCGAAGCTCATGACCATCACGACCATGGGCGCGAGCCTGTTGCCGCTGCTCTGGGCCGACGGCGCGGGCTCCGAAGTGATGAAGCGCGTGGCCGCGCCGATGCTCGGTGGGCTATTGAGCAGCGCATTTTTGACGCTCGAAGTGCTGCCCGTTCTGTACACGATTTGGCGCTACGCGGCGCTTCAACGCGCGCGAAAGCTCAGCACGGCGCCCGAAACGGTCGCCAGCGCGGCGCCCAGTTGGGCGCGGCGCTGACGATCACAGCCGCGGCGCGGCAGCAGCCGATCAGGGCACGCCGCGGCAGGTGCTCGGCAATGCGCCCGCGCCCGCGCCGAGCAACGTGCTGCCGATCAAGGCGCCGCCTGCGAAATAGGTGCCGCTGCTAGAGCCTGGCAAGATGTCGTACGTCGCCGAGAAGGGGTACGGTTCGGATTCGACGGAGATGACCGTGACACCGTCGAGCGAGCTGCCGGTTCGCAAATCACCGAAGGTGTGCCCGTCCGCGGTCGGGTGCGCGGCGCTGATTTCGAGCCGCTCGCCCGTAGCCAGCGTGACGCGCATCACGTGATGGTGACTCACGGCGGTGTGGTTGATGCGCACGATGGGCACGACCTTCACCGCGTTGCCATCGACGCTGTACACCAGATCCCCCACCTTTAGGCTGGCGATCGGGCGCTCGCCACTCGGCGTCGCGATCGGCGTGTCGGGCGCGGCGCACACGCACAGCGGCGCGCAGCCCATGGGGCAAGTCCCACTGTCTGTGGGCGTCGTACAGCGTGGGCCGCTGTCGAGTGGGCCTTGCGGATCACAACAGATTTGCCCGGTTTTGCAGCACTCCGTGCCGCAACAGCTGTCGCCGGTACAGGTGGTTTCGCACGGCGGTGTGACGCACTGACCCGCGCCGCAATAAGTGCCCGTGTCACAGGTTTTGCCGCATGCGCCGCAGTTGTGCAGATCATTGGCTTCATTCACGCACTGCCCGGCGCAGCACTGACGCGACGGGCCGCATGCCGGATTGCACGCCGAAGCGCCGCTCGAGCCGGCGCTACCGGCAGCACCACCCGCAGTCGCTCCGGCCGCGCCGCCGCTGCCGGCGTTCCCGGTGCCCCCGGAGGCCGTGCCTGCGCCGCCCCCGTTTCCACCGATCACGGTGCTCGAGCCACCGCAGGCGACGGTCAGCACCAGCCCGAGACAGGCACAAGAAATACGCTCGATCCTCGACGCGCTTCGATATTTCATCGGCAGCTCCTCAGGCACAACGTATCACGATTGAAGAGCTGCCGGTTCCGGCGATTGCTTGTTTCAGCCACCGCACGTGCCCGTGCTCGCGCTCGCCGCGTCTGCGACGCAGTTGCCGAGCGTCGGCGTAAAGCACGCGATGGCGGGACAGGCGTAGTGGCACGACTGCTTGTAGGTGTGGAGCGCGGCCAAATAGGCCTGATTGGCGGGCGCAGTGCTGGACGCGGACTCCACGGCCACCGGACAGCAGCTGCCCTCGATCGTGCCTTGGCACTCGGGCGTCGGTTTGGCCGCGGCAGGGTTGCAGGCTTGAGCTGCCGCAAGTTTTGCGTTCACGTCGCTGAGCAACGCTGCGCAGTCGGCACCGCCGGAGCCACCCGCGTTGCCCACGCCACCCGCGTTGCCCACGCCGCCGTCATTGCCCGAACCGCCGGAACCTCCGCCACCCGAGCCCGGATCGCGACAAACCAGATTGCAGCCCGCGCCGAGCGGCTCGTGCACCGCGCATTCCCACACGCCATTGACGCACGTGCGGCCGTCGCCAATCGGACTGCTGCACGAGTCGCCTGCGACCTTGCAGGCGTCGCCACAGTTGTCGAGCGGGGCGGCTCCGTCCGAGCAGGCTTTGCAATCGGGCAGCGCTTGGTCGGCACAAGGGTCGGTGCCACCGGAGCCGCCCGCATTGGGCCCGCCGCTTGCGCCCATCGGCGGACAGCTGCGAATTTCCCAACTGCAGGAATCATTGGCGTTCGGCAGACAACGGTTGGTCGGGCCAGCGATGCTGCCGTCCGCGCAGGTGTAATTGGCGATGCCGAGCTGAGGTCCGCAAGCGGACGCCGGGCATACGACCGGTGACGATCCGCCGCTGCCCGCTGTGGCGCTCGAGCCAGCGGAGCCGGCAGTGCCGCCCTCCGCGGAGCCGATCGGCAAGGGGTCGTCACTGCATTTCGCGGCCACGAAAGTTGGCGCAATCAGCAGCGCGCCGAGCCAAGTCCAGCGCAATTTCAGATGATGTTCGAACATATTGAATGCCTCCGCGTTCGGCAAGAAAGCCGCTCTTCACCTAAGCTATGGAGCGGGCACCGAGCTTCCATTGGCAAATCGACGCCCGTTCGCGTCAGGGGCTGGCGCAGGTCGCGCGGATGCGCGCCGAAAGCGGTGAGCGCGGCGAATCCGCCAGAAAGCGCAGCGCGAGCGCGCGTGCCTCAGTGACGCGCCCGAGCGCGCACAGCGCGACGATTTTCGCCGCGCGCCGCTCTTGCCCGAGCTCACCCGACGCAAACTGGGACTCTTGCTGCTCGATGCGCGACAAGGCTTCGCTGTTGCGCCCCTCGCGCAGCGCGCGCTGCGCGTCGGCGAGCGCGCGCGCTTCGGCGCTCAACACCGCACCGGGCGCGCTCGGTTGCGGCGCGGTCACGGCCGACTTCGACGCAGCCAGCGAACCGAGCTCAGGGAACGCCGCCACCGAGCTGGCACGCGGCGCGCTCGCTTCGCCCGCCGGCGCTGTCTCCGGCACGGACGGTGCCACCGCTTCGGACAGACCATTCGCTCGCACGTCGCCTTTGCCGCTGGGCGCCGTGCCGCCGCCACGCGCGGCGCTCGCCGCGGCGGACGGCAGCTCCGGCTCGGATAGACGCGGCGCGACGCCGGGCTCAGCGCCGGGTTCGGCGAATACGGGCGGCGCGCTGCGCGACGCGAAGTGCGCGCTCGAGGCGGGCGACGGGAGCGCGTGCTGGCTCGCACGCGGCTGCACATAATGATAGAGGCCAGCGCCCGCTGAGCCAGCGAGCGAAAGCCCCAAGACGAGCTTGGCTCCGAGCCCAGCCAAGCTCGTGGCCGAAGCCGCACTCGCGCCGCCGCCCGCCGCGCTGCTCGCTGAAGCCGAGTGTGCGGCGAGCGTGCTGGTCACGACGCCAGCGCGCACGAGCACGCCGCGGAGCACGCGCTCGCGGTCTTCGTCGCGCGGCTCGTGCCCCGCACGGCCAGCCTCGAACAATGACTGGGCTTGGTCGCTGAGCTCGCTCATGGTTGCCTCTCTCGCGCGCGACTCCGCGCGAGCGCGCGCTCGAAATCGGCGCGCGCGGCGCGAAGCCGCGTGTAAATGGTATTCGGATTGACGGCGAGCAGCTGGGCGATTTCGGGCACGCTCATTTGTTCGAGCTCGACCAACACCAGCACCTCGCGTTTGTCTTCATCCAGGGTGTCGAGCAATTGGTCGAGCAACGCCACCGCTTCGCGCTGCTCGAATTGGCGGTCGGCCGCGGTGGCCTTCGGGTCGGCGACGTCTTCGGCTTCGGAGTTGCGCTCGTTCAGGGGGCGCCGTTGCTGCGCCCGCCGGTAATCGCGCGCGACCCGCACCACGATGCCGTACAGCCAGCTTCGCGCCACATCGCCACTGTGCAAATCCGCCAAGCGCCGGTGCACGACGATGAACACGTCTTGCGCCGCGTCTGCGACGCTCGCAGGCCACACTCCGAGCCGCCAGAGCGTGCGCCAAACGAACGCGAAATACGCGTCGTACAGCGCGCGGAACGAGGGCGCGACCGTGAGCCCACTCGGCGCTTCGGCTCGCGACTCGGCGGTGAGCAAAATCATGCCTTCCTGCGGCTATGGACCGGCCGCACCGAATCCGTTTCAGAAAACGAAATCTACCCCCACTTCACCGCGACCAGCGGCCGGATCCGGGCGGTGCACGGGCGGCGGGGAAATTCCATTCAGCACGAACGGATGGCGGCCGAGCAGCGGAATCGCGGCCCCCGCTGCGAGCCGCGCGCGCCAATGCTGGGTAAACGGCACGAAAAACTCGAGCCAAGCGTCGGCTGCCAGCCAAAAGGTCGCGGCGTCGCTGGTTGATTTGAGACCGGCGCCGATGCCGTGACCGTTGAGCCGGCCGAGCTCCGGTCCGGCACAGAGCTCCAGATTGAGCGCGCTGGGGAGCGGCGCCGCGCAGCCCGCTGGGCGGACCGTCCACCAGCTGAAGTGGCCGCCGGTGGTCGTCCCGGACAGGTAGCCGTCTTGTGGCAACCAGTACCAACCGTCGACGAGCGCGGACCACGTGCGAGCGGTGAGCCCGAGTCGGCCGCTCAGCCCCGCAGCAACGCGCGGCAACGTGCCCGTGTCCGCGGCGGCCCCCGCGCCCAGTTCGAAGCGCGGCAGTGCCCGCGCGGTCGCGCTCCGCGGCGCAGGCGCCGTTGACGGATGCGCACTGCGCGCAGGCGGCGCGCTCGGCGGCGTTTCTTGCGTGGGCTCTGCCGGCGGCAGCGCGGTCGGGCTGATCGCCAGCGCGAGCACGACCTCGACCGCTTCCGCTACCGCGCCGCAGCTCGGAGCGGTCAGCATGCGCTCGGTGCCGTCGCTCGGCCGGATGTGCGCGGTGTATTGTCGATCGGCCGCGGAGATCGTGACCTGCACGGCGAGCGGGTTGGCTCGTTGCTTCGTGATCAGCCGCGCCACGGCGGCGCGAACGTCGGACTCACTCGGGCACTCCGGCGGCGCGAGATACTGGAGCGTGAGCGGTAGCTCATCGGCGCGCGCCTGGCCGGCGAGCGCGATCGCGACCAGCGCGCTCGCCAGCGGAGCAAGACCGCAGGAGCGACGCCACGCTCGGTGATCCGCGCCGCGTTTGCTGCCGGCGCTGGCGCGCGACTCGTCGTTCCGCTCGGGCATCGGCACTTCTCTGCCACGCCAGTGCCCTGCACCTCAAGCGCTGCGGCTGCGGGCGTTGTCGGCTTGCCGTCACCCGAACGCAGTTTTGCCGCGGATCGCAGCCCACGCCGCTCGCCGTCCGCGACCACCGAATCGGCGCGGGGCGAGCCGGACAACACGGCGCGGCGACGGGCAGCTCCGGAATCTTCGGCCGCCGCCACCGCAGCGCGACGCCGAAGGCTGGGACGCGGCACGTCGTGCCGCGTGACCATCAACCCATTGGCAAACTCGACCGCGAACGTTCCGTCACGGGAAGAGGTGGTTGCGCCGAATCACTGGATCGACGGCGAAGGGCGCCTCGGCGAAGATTTGGCGCGTGAAGGCGCCGGGGTTCGCCGCGGGATCGTAGCCGCGCCCGCTGATCGTGTTGCCGATGATGCGATCGTGGTTGCCGATATCGAAGACGCCGACTTGAGTCTTGGACCCGTTCGTGAGCGACGACTTGAAGATGGCATTTTCCTCGACCAGGTTGTCGGTTGGCGTGGGCGGCGCGGCGCCCGTGGCATCCGCGGGGTTGTCGAGCAACACACCGACATCATTTTCGAGCAGCAGGTTGTGGCTGATGCGGAGCCCCGTGGTGTACGGGCAGGGCGTGACCGAGCAGCCGGTGAGCGTGGGGCCGCCGACGACCAGAATTCCGCTCGCTTCGACGTGGCCGGCAGTGCCCGTGTAGGAGTTGCCGGTCACGACGTTGGCCTCGACGCGCGCGTCCGCACCAAAGCCGATTTGAATGCCATTTTGGGCGATGAAATCGACCGGGCCGAAGCCGGCCACGGCGTTCGCGCGCACGACTGCGTCCACGTTGCCGGACACGACGATGCCGGTCTTTTGGTAGGCATCGAGCAGATTGCCTTCGATGCGCACGCGTTCGGTCGAGCCAAAGCTCTGCGCGGTGATGGCGTTGCCTTCTTGGCAACCGCTGTGTCCCGCCGCCTGATTCAGATCGCGAATGACGTTGCCGATAATCGAGCCAGAGGCGCCCACGAGCTGAATGCCGCGGAGCGCGTTGTCGCCCGCATCACAGACATCACTCAGATTGCTGGTCGTGATTTGCAGGCGCTCCACGCTCGCCCGGGCGCCCACGTTGCGCACGACCGCGCCGAGGAAGTGCCCGCCCGGCGGATCGACGGCGGTGATCGTGAAATTCCGACCGCGCAAGGTGAAGCCGTCAGGCACGAAGATCGTCGCGTCAGTCTGACAGTCCCCTTGTAAAACCATGGCGGCGTGATGCATGGCAAATTGGCAATCAGTGGTCGCGTGCGCGTTCGCCGCGTACAGCAAGCAGGACGCAGCGGCCGGCACGAGTGCACTCAACAGACGCAACCTCGACATATGAAACCTCCCTCGCTAGCAAAATCGTGCCTGCAAACTACGCCTGCGAGCAGCGCGCGCAAAGCGGGTTATTCGAAAAATCGCATTCAAAAATGACACACTGGCGAGACCCGACGACGCGGGCCGATTGGTAAAGCATCGGCACTCACCGCGCCCCCCGCCCGGAAGTGTACGGCGTGCGCCGTAAGCAGTAGCGCGCGCGCTCGCTCGCCGATTCGAAGTTTGTACCATTGCATGCGGCGACGGCTGATGCGGCGCGCATCGACTGCACCGGTTCACGGAGCCGCATTGCACGTTCATGAGGCGTTTGCGCGAAACCTCCCTCCCCGCCGGCCCGCTCCGCGAGCTCATCGCACGCGCGCGCTGGCCACTCGAGATCGGCAAGAAGGCCGGGAACTTCGTGGTAGTTAGCCAGCCTCGAGCGCGCGGAACGTGGCTCGTGCGCCGCTTGCGGCTCGTCGAAAGCGGCGGAAAAAGGCATGCTCGAGGCATGCGTCAAGTTTGGATCACCAAGTCCGGCCCTCCCAGCGTGCTCCGGGTGCGTGAAGCGCCGGACCCGCAGGCCAAAGCCGGTGAGGTGCGGGTGCGAGTGCGCGCCAGTGGGATCAACTTTGCCGACTTGATGGCGCGTGTTGGCCTCTACCCCGACGCGCCCAAGCTACCGTGTGTGGTCGGTTACGAAATTTCGGGCGTGGTCGACCAAGTGGGCGATGGGGTGCGTGATTTCAAGGAGGGCGAGCGCGTGCTCGCGCTGTGTCGTTTCGGTGGCTACAGCGATGTCGTGGCCTTACCGGCGAGGCAGGTGCGGCAGATGCCACGCGCGATGAGCTTCGAGGAGGGCGCCGCGTTTCCGGTCGTGTATGTCACCGCGTACAATATGCTGCTGTTCACGGGAAACTTGCGCCCGGGCTCGAGCGTGCTCGTGTTCTCGGCGGCTGGCGGCGTGGGCGTCGCAGCCATGCAAATCGCGAAGACGCGAAATTGCACGATCTTTGGCAGCGCATCACCGTCGAAGCACGCCTTCTTGCGCGAGCAGGGCTGCCATCACCCGCTCGATTCGGGCTCGGATTTCGCGCCGCAAGTCCGGTCGATCGTGGGAGATCGTGGCATTGATTTGATCTTGGATCCGGTAGGCGGAAAGTCTTGGACCAGCGCGTATGACTTGCTCGCGCCGTGCGGTCGGCTGGTCGCGTTCGGCTTGTCTGCGGCCGCGGCCGGCAACACGCGCAGCTTGCTTCACGCGGCAGCCTCGCTCTTGGCCGTCAAGCGCTGGAGCCCGATGCAGCTGATGAACGACAACAAAACGATCAGCGGCACCAACATGGGCCACCTCTTTCACCGTCCGGATTTGCTCGAGCCGCAGCTGGTCGCGCTGCTCGAAATGTACGAAAAAGGTGAGCTGAAGCCGCACATCGATCGCACCTTCAGCTTTGCCGACGCGGCCGCCGCGCACCAATACCTCCACGATCGCAAAGCCAAGGGCAAAGTGCTGCTCGTTCCGTAGCGAGTGCTGAGCGGCATCGTGCCGCGCGGCCTGCAAGCCAGCGCGCTCGGCATGACGCGCGCACGCCTGCGCCGAGCGCGCGATCGGAACGCGCGTTGCCGCTCGTTGTGGCGCCGCAAAATGTCGCGCTGTGCGACGTGCCGTGAGCAGAGCGAGCGAGCGGGACCACCAACGCCCGCGCACTGCGACTTTGGTTCACCGCGGCCAAGCGCGCGAACGGCGGCGAGACCCGGGCCTTTTCACGACCCAGTGCGGGCCTGGCCTTTGCAGTAACGCGAAGCCTCACAAACGAGGTGCCCTCCATGTTCATGCATAACAAGCGGCTTCAGTACACCGTAAGAGTGACGGAAACGAACCCGGGGCTCGCCAACTTGATGCTCGAGCAGTTCGGCGGTCCGCAGGGCGAGCTCGCAGCCGCCATTCGTTACTTCACGCAGGCACTCGCGGAAGACGATCCGGGGCGCAAAGACATGCTGCTCGACATTGCCACTGAGGAACTGAGTCACCTCGAGGTGATTGGCAGCATCGTCAGCATGTTGCTCAAGGGCGCCAAAGGCAAACTCGCGGAAGGGGCGATGGAACAGGCCGAGCTCTACCGTGACATCAGCGGCGGCGGAAACGACAGCCATGTGACCCAGTTGTTGTATGGCGCGGGCGCACCGCTCACCAACTCAGCGGGCGTACCTTGGACCGCAGCCTATATCGACACGATCGGCGAGCCGACCGCCGATCTGCGCTCGAACATCGCCGCGGAGGCGCGCGCCAAGATCATTTACGAGCGGCTGATCAACCTGACTCCCGACGTGGGCGTCCGCGAAGCGCTGGGCTTCTTGATGACCCGCGAAATCGCGCATCAGAAATCATTCGAAAAGGCGCTGTACGCCATCGACCCGAATTTTCCCGCGGGCAAACTGCCGGGCGACCCGCGTTTTACCGACAAATATTACGATATGTCCCAAGGCAACGGCTCGCCGCGCGGCCCTTGGAACCAGGGCGAACAGTGGGAATTCGTCGAGGATCGCGAGCAGCAAATGGCGGTCGACGGCGGCGACGGCGGCGCTCGGGTCGAGCAGCTCACGGCCGAAGAACGCAGCGCGCTGCTCGCCGCATCGCGACGCACCGCCTCGGATCCCGCTTCCGACCCAATTACCGGTGCGGATCTGGGCGCCGGCCCAGGCTCAGGCAGCACGACGGATCAGGTGGAACCGCGTTCGTGAGCGAGCCGCGACTTTTGCAGGCCGGGCCGCGCGCGCTGCTGGGAAGCATGCTCGGGCGAGTCCGGCGCTCGGTGACGTTGCTCGGCCCGGCGCTGCTCGTCAGCGTTGGCTACACCGATCCGGGCAATTGGGCCACGGACTTGGAAGGGGGGGCCAAATTCGGTTATGGCCTGGTCTGGGTGCTGGTGGCGAGCAGCACGATGGCCATCGTGCTGCAGAGCCTGAGCGCGCGGCTCGGGATCGTGAGCGGGATGAACCTCGCGCAGGGCTGCCGTCTGATCTACTCGCCGCGCGTGAACGCATTTTTGTGGGTTCTGGCCGAAGTCGCGATCGTAGCGTGCGACGCGGCGGAAGTGGTCGGGAGCGCGATCGCGCTCAACATGTTGTTCGGGCTGCCGCTCGTGCTCGGGGCCATTTTGACGGCGCTCGATGTGTTGGTCGTGCTGCTGCTCCAGCACCGCCGCTTGGCCGTGCTGCAGGCGTTCATCGCCGCGCTCTTGCTGGTGATTGCGCTCTGCCTCGCCGGCGAAATGTGGCTGGTGCGGCCCTCGCCGAAGGCGCTGCTGCACGGTTTGACACCGCGCTTGCCGCCGGGCGCGCTCTACACCGCGGTCGGCATCTTGGGCGCCACGTTGATGCCGCACAATTTGTATCTGCAGTCGGCATTGGTGCGAAAGAATACGGGGCCGAATGCGCGAAAGAGCCTACGCCAAAGCGTGCTCAGCACGGCCGTCGCGCTGAACGTCGCGCTGCTGCTCAACATCGCGATTTTGCTGCTGTCCGCCGCGGCATTTTCGAGCCGCGGCATGGTCGTGACCGATCTGCGAGATGCACAACGGTTGCTCTCGCCGCTGCTCGGTTCGAGCTTGGCCTCGCTGCTCTTTGCCACGGGTTTGTTGTGCTCGGGACAGAGCGCCACCGTCACCGGTACCCTCGCAGGCCAGATCGTGATGGAGGGCTTTCTACAGACCCGCCTCTCGCCGGCCCTGCGCCGCCTGCTCACGCGTTGCGCGGCGGTGGTCCCGGCGGTGGTCGTGCTACTCACGGTGGGTAGTCGTGGGATGATGCCGCTGCTGATCGGCAGCCAGGTGGTGCTGAGCTTGCAGTTGCCATTTGCGATCGTGCCGCTGCTACGCCTGACGAGCTGCCGGCGGCTGATGGGGCACGAGCTCAGCGGGCGCAGCATGCGCGTCGCGAGTGCGTGCTGCGCAGTGGCGGTTTGCGCCGCCAATGCCCTGCTCTTGTACCGAACGTGCTTGGAGCTGAGCGCGCTGAGCGCCGTGGTTGCCGGCTCGTTTGCGGCGCTGTGCCTGGCAGGCGCCGGCTTTTTGCTCTGGGTGCTGCTCGTGCCCCTGCGCGTGGAAGGTGGCAGCCAGAAGGAACCCGAGCGCCGGCGCCTGCTCAGGGCAGCGTGATCGGCTAGTCGCCGATGTCGGTGGATTTACCGGTCAGCGCGTCCCGTGCTCGGTCGAGCATCGAAGCGAATGGGCCAGCGAGGATATTTGCTGCTTGGGATTCGACGCCGGCATGCGGCCGGGTGGGCGCGACACGCTCGGCAAAGCTGACCGCTTTCCGCATCCGCTCGAGCCGCTGCGCGTCCAGACTGTCGCCGAGCGGCTGGAACTCCTGGCGCTCTTCCGCCTCGGCGTGCGCGATGACATCGGCCTCCAACAAGGTGATTTGCGCCTCGAACTCGAGCGAATCGAGCTCGAGCTCCTCGATCGCCGCAAGCTGCTTTTTCGCCTTGTGCTCTTCCTGCAAGCGAATATCGACGATGGCGTCGCCGCTCGGCAACGCCTTGCGCGCGGCAGGATGGATGATTTCCTCTTCCGCCGTTTCGTGCACGGCCAAGAGTCGCCGCAGCGCAAAGAACGCCTCTTTGCGGCTGTCGCCCTGTGTCGAGCGCACTTCTTTGAACATTGCCTTAATCTGCTGGTGCTGTTCCTTGAGGAACGCGACCACGTCGATCGAATTGCTGATCATTCGAGCCATGACTTCTTTGCTCCATCGACGCCTGACGCTTCAGGCAAGTTCGCCACGCCCGAGCGCTCGTTATCTGACGAGTGAGCGCGCGGCGCAGCTCGATCTGCGAAATCGAGCCTGCGAAAATCAAGCCAGCCGAGCGCGGGATCTAGCGCGAGCCCGCCGCCGGAGCGCGGCACCCAGGTTGAGACCGAACAACGGCCAGAGCCCGCTCAGCGGGCGCGGCTCGGATCGCGCGGACTTGGCGAGCTCGCAGCCACAGCCGGACGCGCGGCGCCGAGTCGGGCTCGTTGCCCGCGGTGACGCGCTCGGCGCGCTCACCGCGGACGCAAAGCAGGCGCGGCTGAATGGCTTGCTCGGCGTACTCGGCTCACATTTTTTGCCGCTCTGACCAATTCGCTCGGCCACCGCTGGCCATTCTCCCGCGCATTTTGCGCCGACCGAGCTGCTCGCAGCGCACGCCGCGGGCGCGAGGCACGGGGTGTCGAGCAGCGGCGTGTAGCTTCTGCCTTGATCGAGCGAGCGGCCCACGATGAAGCCGTGCCGCCCGCGCTCGCCGCAACCGAGCAGACCGCGACTGTCCCAGGCGAGACAAGGCAGGCCCTCGCAGGCGATCCGTTCGAAGCTCAGGGTGCTCGCGTTCGCGACGTAGGCGCCGGCTTCGAGACTGCTCGCCAAGATCTGCTCGCCATTCGGGCTCACGGCCACGCCTTGCAGCGGCCCAGGCATGCTCAGTACAGTCCGGAACGTCCGGCCCCCGTCGTCGCTGACGCGGAGCCGCCCGGGCAAGCCGGTAAAGCGCAGGTAAAGTGTGTCGGGGCGTTTTGGGTCGAGCGCGGCGAGAAACGGTTGGGTCCCCGAATCGCTGTCCGGGAGCGCCGCAATCGTGAACGTCTTGCCGCCGTCGTCCGAGCGCGCAAACGCGCCGCTCACGGTTTCTCGCCACACGAGGCCGGTCATGTACACGCGCTCCGGCAGCGCCGCGGGTGAGGCCAAGGAAAGCGCGGTGAAGCGCGGCAACACGGCGCCCAGGGCGCTGAAGCTGCGCGCGTGATCCTGCGATTTCCAGAGCTGCGAGCTCGAGTCCGGATACGACACGCTCACCGCGAACGCCGCGCCCGGCGTATTCGGCAAGGCCACCAGATCGACGACGTTGGCCGTGATGCCACTCGCCGGCCGGAACTCGCAGCCCGCGGCGTCGCCGGTCGAGACGCCGTCGGCGTGGCCCAGAACAAGCTCGCCGCCGTTCAGGATTGTCAGCGCGGGCTCCGCGCGTCCGCGGTAACCCATGCCCGCTTTGCAGCGAAAGTCCCAAGTAATGCCAGCGTCGCGCGAGACCAATAAGCCGAAATTCGAGCGCAAGGCGAGGTGCCGCTCGTCGCCCGGATCGAGCACCAGCTGACTCACGTTCGGTGGCGGAGCTTGGGCGTGCACGGCAGCGCTCAGCGAGCACACGCCTGCGCACAGCCCGAGCGGCACCCAAGCTCGAATGAACAGGCTGCGACGCCGGCCGCTCAATTCAGCATACCGTAGACCCGCAGCGCATTGGAGAACGTGGCCATGTAAACGTGGCCGTTCGCGATCATGGGCGGCGTGAATTTGGCGAAGTTCCCGACGGCGTCGCGCGTCGCATTCTGCTGACTGCTCCAGAGCACGCGCGTGATGTCGGCTGCGTCGACCGCGTACAGCGTACCGGGCTCGGTTTGGTGCCATGCGTCTTGCTGCGGGACCGAGCCCCAAAGCACGCCGCTGCCCGCCGTGCCGTTCGCCGACAGGGCCAAGATGCCGCCCGGGTGACCCGGAACGAACACGTTCGATTGAGTCTCCGGCGTCTGTAGCAGGTGCGTCGTGGGATCGAACTGGTAGCCGATCAGCGGGCCTTCTTCGGGCCACAGGTACAGCCACTCGGCACCGCCGGGCACTTGATAATAGATCGGACCGCCGTGCAGGTGACCGCGCTGGCCGGCTTCCTTGCCCGGCGTGGTGAGCTTCTGCAAAACCTGGTCGCCGCTCGCGTTGTACCTGCCGAAATTGGTGCGATCGAGCAGGTACATCTGGCCGTCTTTGCTGCCGGTTACGAGTCGATCGTGCGGCAGCAAGATC
>Ga0068855_100003081_pt1 | contig 20392 bp, 20 predicted proteins | sample KBSCornC52_FD_66592 | JGI IMG/M metagenome (GOLD analysis project Ga0068855, IMG submission 66592) | Corn rhizosphere microbial communities from Kellogg Biological Station, Michigan, USA - KBS Corn C5-2 | ecosystem: Host-associated > Plants > Roots > Rhizosphere > Soil ...
GCCGGCGCCGTTCGCGCCCAGCACGGCCACGATGGCCCCCGGCGGCACGGCCAGCGACACGTCGCGCACGGCCAGGATGACCTGGTCGTAGGCGACTTCGATATGGTCGACGGTCAGCAGATTCGTCATGCTCAGATGGCCTTGGTTCCGCAATCGCGCGGCGTGATGCCTTTTTCCTTCGCATACTTGCGCGCCGAGTCCTCGATGATGGGGCGCAGCAGCTTGCGGTCGGCCTGGATCCAGTCGGAGATCACGTTCCACTTCTGGCCATCCCATTGCTGGAAGCGCACAGCGCCGCCGCCTTCGTGGTCGGCGCAGCTCAGCTTGAGCGGCTGCACCAGTCCCAGCGCCCCGAGTTCCGCCAGGCGCTTGTTGTCCAGCCTGATGTTCTCGAAGCCCCAGCGCACTTCCTCGCCCGTCAGCGGGCGCTTGCCGAACTTGGCTTGGGCCACGCGCACCGCTTCCACGTTCAGGATGCCGTTCACGACGCCGAGGTTGTAGTAGACGTTGCCGAAGCGCTTGGGATCGGCCAGGTTGCCCTTGCCGGCATCGACCACGGTCTTCCTGATGTCCTGCAGGACCGGGAACTGGGTGCCGGACGGGTGGGTCGTGATCGAGATATAGCCCTTGGCCGCCGGGCCGGCCGGCGCGGCGTCGTCTTCCGAGTTGCTCCAGATATTGCCGATGATATGGTCGGACGGGAAGCCGGTCTTTTGCGCGGTCTTCAGCGCGACCGGGTTCATCACGCCCCAGCCGCGCAGGATCACCCAGTCCGGCTTTTCGCGGCGGATCGTCAGCCATTGCGATTGCTGCTCGTTGCCCGGATGCGGCACTTCGAGCAGGACCAGCTGGAAGCCGTATTTTTTCGCCAGCAGTTCGAGGATCGGGTTGGTCTCCTTGCCATACGGCGAGCCGTGATACAGGGTCACGATCTTCTTGCCCTTGAGCTTGTCCAGCCCGCCCGCCTTCGCGCCGATGTAGTTGACGATCGCCGACACTTCCGAATACGGATTCAGCTGCAGCGGGAACACGTACGGGAACACCGATCCGTCCGTGGAATCCGTGCGGCCGTGGTTAATCGTGATGAGGGGCAGCTTGTCCGCCGCGGAGCGCTCCAGCGTGGCGTAGGCGATCCCGACGGACAGCGGATTGGTGGCGGCGGCCGGCGCCTTGTCCAGGCCTTTCTTGAGGCGCTCGTAGCATTCCACGCCCTTCTCGACGACGTACTCCGTTTCGCACTCGCTCCACACGAGCTTGACGCCGTTGACGCCGCCTTCCTTGAGGTTGACGTACTGCATGTAATCGATGAAGCCGCCGAAGAAGCCGGTGCCGCCCGCGGCGTAGGGGCCGACCCGGTAGCTCTGCAGCGGGAAATACTGTTCCTTCGCCTGGGCCGCGGCCGTCAGCGTGGTGGCCGCCAGCGCGAGGCCGAGCGCGAGGCGGAGGACGAATCTGTTCTGGTGCATGGTAAAAACTCCTTGGAAATCGAAGGTCGAGGTAGGAACTCAGGGCCGCAGCGGCCAATTGCTCAGGCGCAGGCCGGCGGCATGCCACAGGCGCGCCAGGCCGGCCGGCTCCTTGATGAGGAACAAGATGATCAATGCGCCGAACAGCATCTTCTGGACGTTCTCCAGCTGGCCCGGATCGATGGCGCCGCCGGACACGAGGCCCGCCAGGTTCGACAGCAGGACCGGCAGCAGGACCATGAAGGCCGCGCCGAGAAAATTGCCGAGAATGCTGCCCAGGCCACCGATGATGATGATGAACAGGATCTGGAACGAGCGCGCCAGGTCGAAGCCGTTCGGTTCCACCGTGCCGAGGTAGGTGAACGCCCACAGCGCGCCGGCGACGCCGAGGTAGAACGAACTGACCGCGAACGCCAGCAGCTTCGTGCGCAGGATCGGGATGCCGATCACGGCGGCCGCGCTGTCCATGTCGCGCACCGCCATCCATTGGCGGCCGACGGGGCCGCGCACGATGCGGTTGGCCAGCCAGGTCAATGGCACCACGATCGCCAAGGTCAGCAGGTAGCGGCCGGCCGGCGCGCCGACATCGGCGCCGCCGATCCGCAGCGGCGGCGCGGTGATCACGCCGGACGCGCTGTCGTTGGACAGCCAGCCGAACCTGGTCAACGCCCACAGCACGAAAAACTGGGCGGCCAGCGTGGACACGAGCAGGTAGAAGCCCTTGATGCGCAGGCTCGGCAGGCCGACCACGACGCCGAGCATGGCCGCGCTCAGGCCGCCCAGCGCGAAGCTCGCCAGCAGCGGCAGACCGGGCACGCGCAGCTGGAAGTTGTATGCGGCGAACGCGCCGATCGCCATGAAGGCGGCCGCGCCGACCGACAGCTGGCCGGCGTACCCCGTCAGCAGGTTCAGCCCGAGCCCGGCCAGCGACAGCACCAGGAAAGGAATCAGGATGGCGCTGAACCAGTAATCGGTGCCGGCCAGCGGCAACGCCACCGCGGCCAGTGCCAGCAGCGCCGCCATGGCCCAGCGTTGCTGGCGCAGGCGCCACGTGCGCCTGTCCTGGGCATAGCTCGTGCTCAATTGTCCTGCCTGACTGAACAACATGCGAACCTCCGTCAAATCCGTTCGATGGCGCGCTCGCCGAACAACCCGGCCGGCCGGACCAGCAGGAACAGCAATGCAAGCGCATAAGGAAACCAGTTTTCGATGCCGCTACCGATCAGCGGCCCGACATACACCTCGGCCAGCTTTTCGGCCGCGCCGACGATCAGGCCGCCGACGATGGCGCCCGGGATCGAGGTGAAGCCGCCGATGATCAGCACCGGCAAGGCCTTCAGCACGATCAGCGTGAGCGAGAACTGCACGCCAACGCGGGCGCCCCACAGCAGGCCGGCCACCAGGCCCACGAAGCCGGCCACGGCCCACACGATCGCCCACATCCGCTCCAGCGCCACCCCGACCGACAGCGCCGCGAGCTGGTCGTCGGCCACGGCGCGCAGCAGCAGCCCGACGCGGGTGCGGTTGAACAGCAGCGAGAGCGCCAGCACCAGCGCGGCGGCGATGCCGGCGGCGAACAGGTCGAACTGCGACAGCAGCAACCCGCCCACCTCGAGCGGTTCGTCGGCGATGCCCAGTTCGAGTCCATGGACCTGGGCGCCCCACAGCGACTGCGCCAGGCCTTCGATGACGTAGGACAGGCCGAGCGTGGCCATGAACAGCGTGATCGGCGGACGGTTCACCAGCGGGCGCAGCACAAGGCGCTCGGTCAGCAGGGCCAGCACGATCATCGCGCCGAGGGTGACGCCGAAGGCGGCCAGCGGCGCGACGCCGCGCTCGACGAGGCTGACATGGGTCAGCGCGGCGAACAGCACCATCGCGCCCTGGGCAAAATTGAACACCCCGGAGGCCTTGTAGATCAGCACGAAGCCGATCGCCACCAGCGAATACATGACGCCGGCCAGCAGGCCGCCCGTCAGGACCTCGAGAAAGAACTGCATCTGTGCTCCTAATGCCGGGTGCCGAGATAGGCGGCGATCACGCGCGGATCGGCGCGGACGTCGGCCGGGGTGCCGTCGGCGATCTTGCGCCCGTATTCGAGGACGACGACGTGCCGCGCCAGATTCATGACCACGCCGATGTCGTGCTCGATCAGCACGACGGTGGTGCCGAATTCGTGGTTGGTGTCGGAGATGAAGCCGCTCATTTCGTGTTTTTCCTCCCGGTTCATGCCGGCCATGGGTTCGTCCAGCAGCAGCAATTGGGGTTCGGCCGCCAGCGCGCGCGCCAGCTCGACGCGCTTCTGCAGGCCGTAGGGCAGCGTACCGACCATGCGATGGCGGTGCGGCTGGATGCGCAGGAACTCGATGACCCGCTCGGCCCATTCGCGCTGCCGCGCTTCCTCGCGGCGCGCCCGTCCGATGCCGAGTGCCTGTTCGATCCAGTGGCTGCGCAATGTCAGGCCGCTGCCGGCCAGCACGTTGTCGAGCACGCTCATCCCCTTGAACAGGGCGAGGTTCTGGAAAGTGCGCGCGATCCCGCACCGGGCCGCGTCGTGCGGCCGCATGCGCCTGTGCTCCCGGCCGGCGAAGCGGATCGTGCCTTCCTGCGGGTGGTACACGCCGTTGATCACGTTGAGCAGCGAACTCTTGCCGGCGCCGTTGGGGCCGATCAGCGCGCAGATTTCCCCCTTGCGCACGCCGAACCCGACGTCGCTGACCGCCTTGATGCCCTTGAACGACAGCGACACGCCGTCGAGCCGCAACAGGATGTCGTCCGTCATGCCGGCCTCCAGCGCAGGTCCGGAGCGGATCCGGTCGCGGCGAGGGTGTCGTCCGCGCGGCCCGGCAGCCAGCCGTGCAGCTCGGGCCAGGCATGCACGTCGATACCGAGCGCATGCAGCAGGTCCCGGGTGCGCACGTCCAGGGCGTCGCCGACGAGCAGCGGGGTGCGCAGGCGGGTGAATCCCAGCACCTCGCGCAGCGGCCTGCGCACCAGCCAGCGGCCCGCGCCGCGCACCAGCGGACCGGCCGCCGGCGACAACGCAGCGTCGACCAGGCGCCGCACCAATGTGCCGGGCGCCGGCAAGCCGTCGAACGCCAGTTGCGCGACCCGCGCATACGTGGCGCGCGTCCCGAGCACGAGGGTCGGTCCCAGCTCGCGCCGGTCGTTGTCGCGCGTGTCCGCGTTTTCGGGAAAATTCAGCGTGAACCCCGCCGCCAACCATGGCCCCAGCAGATAGCGCGCCACCTCGCCGCCGGAAAAGGCGCGCGCCGCCAGCGCGTCCTCGCACGCGGACAAGGCTTCGTGCCGCACCAGCGCCCGGGCCTCGGCCAGCAGGTTGCGATGGGAATGACGCTGCGCCTCCAGCTGCCCGTCGCCGTCCAGGCGGTAGAACACGAAGGCCGTGTCGTCGGGCGCGGGCGCGGGCGCGGGCGCGGGCGCGGCGCCCGCCTCGTCGAGCGCGGCGCAAGGCAGCAGCGCCGGATGGCGGTATTGCGCCAGCCCGCGCGCGTCGGCATAGGCCAGCAGTTCCGGCGCCGGCACGGCCGCGAGTACCCGGTCGACCATCGCCTGGTCGTCGGCGAACACGAAGCGCGGCTGCAGGCCGGCCAGCAAGTCGTGCAGCCGTTCGCGCGGCTGCAGCGGGTCGAGCGGGACGGCGCGCGCGCCCAGCGACTGCGCGGCGAGGGTCAGCAGCAGGGCTTCCAGGCGCGGATGGGCCAGCAGCACCAGGGCGTTACCGCGTCCGACGCCTCGGCGCGCCAGCCCTTGCGCCAGGCCGGCGACGCGCGCCGCCAGGTCGCGCCAGGTCAGCACATGCCAGATGCCGAGCCGCTTGTGGCGCAGCGCCACCCCATCCGGACGGATGGCGGCCTGCGCCGCGATCGCCGCGGGCAGCGTCGCAGGCTGGGCATGGGCGCCGTCCGGTTCACGAAAAGCCATGGCCGCGTCCTTTCTCAGGCCGCGACGGCGGCGTCCTCGCGTTCGCGCTCCAGCGCGCGCACGAGCGGCAGGACCTTGGCGCCGAAGTAGGCGACTTCTTCCTGGAAGTGGAGGAAGCCCGCCAGGATCAGGTCGACGCCGACCTCCTTCAGCGCCAGGATGCGCTCGGCGATCTGGCGCGGCGTGCCGATCAGGTTGGTCTTGAAGCCGTCGTTGTACTGCACCAGGTCCTCGAAGGTCGACTTCGCCCAGTTGCCCTCCCCTTCCGGACTAGCCTTGCCCGCCTGTTTGGCCGCGTCGCCGAACGCGTTAACGGCTTCCGGATCGGCCTTGTCGATGATCTCGGCCAGCACCGCGCGCGCTTCCTCCTCGGTGTCGCGGGCGATGATGAAGGCATTGATGCCGACCTTGACCGCATGGCCGTTCACGGCCGCCTTGGCGCGGATGTCGTCGATCTGGACCTTCACGCCTTCCACGGTATTCCCGTTGGTGAAGTACCAGTCCGACACGCGCGATGCCATGTCACGCGCCGCGCGCGAACTGCCGCCCTGGAACACCTCGATATGCGGCTGCTGCAGCGGTTTCGGGCGCAACGTGTAATTGTTGAAGCGGTAGAAATCGCCGCGGAAGCTGAAGTTATCGGTGGTCCAGATGCCCTTCAGCGCGCGGATGAATTCTTCCGAGCGGCGATAGCGCTCGTCATGTTCGAGCCACGGCTCGCCCAGCGCCGTGAACTCGCCCTTGAACCAGCCGCTGACGACATTGATCGCCACGCGGCCTCCGGTCAGGTGGTCGATGGTCGCCAGCTGCTTGGCCACCACGGCCGGCGTCCACGGGCCGGGCAGGATCGCCGCGATCACCTTCAGCTTGCTGGTCGCGGCCAGCAGCGCATGCGAGAACGCCACCGACTCGTGCTGGTATTCGGCGCCGTAGCCGGCCGTGAACCGGATCTGGCTGAGCGCGTACTCGAAGCCGCTGGCTTCGGCGATCTGCGCCAGCTTGCGGTTGTAGTCGATGTCCCAGCTGGTGCGTTGTTCGATCTTGCTGACGACGAGGCCACCGCTGACGTTCGGTACCCAATAGGCGAACTTGATGTTTTCAGTGCTCATGAATCTGCTCCGTTGAATGAAAGGTGCCCGGGCTCAACCCGGGATCGCGGCGGCCGCGACGTCGACCTGGCGGTGGCTCAGGAACGGCTTGGCGCGCTCGACCGCCAGCGCGATCCGCTTGCGCAGCGCCTCGCTGCCGATCCGGTAATCGGTGAAATCGGCTTCGGCGGCGTACACGCCGATCGGCAAGGTCAGTGCCTGGAAGAAGCTGAACAGGGGGCGCAGCTGGTGGTCGATGACCAGCGCGTGGCGATCGCTGCCGCCGGTGGCCGCCAGCAGCACCGGCACGTCGAACAGTTTCTCGTGGTGGACGAAGTCGAACAGATGCTTGAACAGGCCGGTGAACGAGCCGCGGTAGACCGGCGTCGCCACCACCAGCAGGTCGGCCTGCTCGATCGCCTCCAGGTCGGCCTCGATCTCGGCCGGCAGCTGGCTGCGGTACAGCGCGCCGGCGAAACCGGGCGCGATCCGGCCCAGCTCGATCACGCGCGCCTCGATCTGCAGGTGTGCGCCCAGGCCGGCGAGGATCTCCTCGGTCAGCACCAGCGTGCGCGACGGGCGCGACACGCTGCCGCACACGGCGACGACTTTGAGTTTTCTGGTCATGATGGCTCCTTGTTGAATGAATCGGCACGGCATCGATCGCCACGCATGACCAGTCTTCTGCAGGTATCGTGCCAGCCGCGCATTGACTTATAAATCAATGACTTGGGAAAAACCGAGCCGATCGCGCGGCGTTCGGGCGCACGCGGTTGCTGATCCGATGCTGCCATGGCAGCAGTCCCTGCTCGCCATCCAACACTGCTGCTCAGGCAGCAGGACGCCAGCAGCCGATGCTGCAAACACGGCAGCGGCGCGCGGCGCGGCGGGTTTTACGGGGGGAACCCCAATGGCATGGTTCGTGCAGAAGGCATCGGGTGGCAGGCCGGCGCGATGCCGTGCGGCCCCACCCCATCCGATCCATATAGGTAGACAACATGACCCACGACACCACCACCGCATTGCCGGAAGCCCCGGCACAACAGACCACCCGTCCGCACGCGCACATCATCAAGAGCGACGCCGAGGCGATCGAGGTCGCGCACCAGGTCGCGCGCCAGCTGGTCGCCGGCGCCGCCGAGCGCGACGCCCAGCGCCGCCTGCCGCGTGACGAGCTCGACCTGTTCTCGCAAAGCGGCCTGTGGGGCATCACCGTGCCGCGCGAATACGGCGGCGCGTTCGTGTCGAACGTCACGCTGGCCGAGGTGATCCGCATCATTGCCCAAGCCGATCCGTCCATCGGCCAGGTCCCGCAAAACCATCTGTACATGGTCGAAGCCGTGCGCCTGGACGGCACCGAGGAACAGAAGCGCTTCTTCTTCGACCTGGTGCTCAAGGGCGTCCGCTTCGGCAACGCGTTCTCGGAAATCGGGACCAAGGACCTGAACGACGTCAAGACCCGCCTGACCCCGACCGCCGACGGCTACTCCCTGTCCGGCAAGAAGTTCTATTCGTCCGGCGCGCTGCTGGCCGACTGGGTGCCGGTGGTGGCCAAGGACGAACACGACAATACCGTGGTGGCCTTCGTGGAGCGGCATGCCAAGGGCCTGACGATCATCGACGACTGGTCCAGCTTCGGCCAGCGCACCACCGCCAGCGGCACCACGGTGCTCGAGAACGTGTTCGTCCCGCGCCACTACGTGATCCCGCACTACAAGGCGTTCGAACGCGCCACGCCGATGGGCCCCATCGCCCAGATCATCCAGGCGGCGGTCGATACCGGCATCGCCCACGCGGCGCTGGAAGACACCATCGCATTCGTGCGCAACTACACGCGCCCGTGGATCGATTCCGGCCAGGACAAGGGCTACGAGGATCCGCTGACGATCCGCGAGATCGGCGACCTGCAGGTCCGCGTGCACGCCGCCGATGCGCTGCTGCGCCGGGCCGGCGAATACATCGACTCGGCCCAGCGCGACGCCACCGAAGACAGCGTGGCGCAGGCATCGATCGCGGTGGCCGAGGCAAAGGTGCTGAGCACCGAGGCATCGCTGCAGGCCGGCAGCAAGCTGTTCGAGCTGGCGGGGACGCGCTCCACGCTCGGCCAGTACAACCTGGACCGCCACTGGCGCAATGCGCGCACCCACACGCTGCACGATCCGGTCCGCTGGAAGTATTACGCGATCGGGAATTTCGCCCTGAACGCGGTCAATCCGCCGCGTCACCCCTGGATCTGAACCGGAAAGAACCTGCCCCGCGGCAGGTTCTTTTTTTTCCGGCGCCCCGTTCAGGAATAGAAGCTGGGCGACGGTACGGTCCCGTTCAGCGCCCAGTCGCCCAGCTCGCGCAGCTTGTAATCGAGCGGATCGTGCAGGGAGTGCACGCGCAGGTTGCGCCAGAAGCGGTCCAGGCGCAGGCCGGCGGTGGTCGCGCGGGCGCCGGTGACCTCGAACATGCGGCTGGTCAGGTCCAGGCCCGCGCGCGTGGCCACGACCTTCGCGCTGGCGACGGCCAGCGCCACCTCGCCCCGCTCCTGCGGCGCCAGGTCGAGCCCGCGCGCCAGCGCGGCGTCGAGCAGGACCGCCGCGCGGTCGCCGAGCAGGCGCGCCGCTTCCAGGCCGGCCTGGAATTCGCCGTAGTGCAGCAGCGTGTAGGGATCCTGGTTCGCCTGCGTCGCCAGCGAGGCGGGCCACACGCGGCTTTGCTGCAGCGTGAACTGGCGCGCCTGGTCCAGCGCGCCTTCGGCCAGACCGATGTACACGTTCACCAGGATGAGTTGTGCCATCAAAGGCCGCAGGCACGCGTGGGGGGAGCTGAGCGGCCCCGGATCAGCCAGCACCTCATCGTGCGCCACCTGCAGGCGGTCGAATTCCGCGCTGCCGCTGTCGGTCTGGCGCTGGCCGATGTTGTCCCAGTCCTCGAGCACGCGGATGCCCTCGCGCGCGGTCGGCACCACCGCGATCACGAGGCGCCCGCTGCCCTTCTCGAAGGCCGAGACCAGCAGCCGGTCGGAATCCAGGGCGCCCGAACAAAAGCTCTTCTGGCCGCTGAAGGAAAAACCTTCCGCAGTGGGCTGCGCCTCCGTGCGGGTGTCGAGCGGGTTCAGGGCATTCCCCCAGAACCAGTCGTGGCGCGCAGTCTGTTCCAGCCAGTGCCGCCACTGCGCGGGCTGGCCGAACAGGCGTGTCGTGGCCAGCAGCAGGTGGTGGAAGCCGAAGACGTGGGCGACCGAGCTGTCGACCCGGGCGAACTGGCGGACAATAGCCAGCAGTTCGGCCCAGCCCGCGCCGTGGCCGCCCAGATCGGCGGGAATGGTCAGCCGCAGCAGGCCGCTGGCGCGGAGAGCGTCACGTTCGCGCTTGGGCGTGCCGCCCAGGCGGTCGCGCTCGACAGCGGTCTCGGCGAACTGGCGGGCCAAGCCGGCGGCGATCTCCGCGCGGGCCCGCGCGCCATCGTGCAATGGCGGGTTCGTCATGCCGCGCTCCTTGCCGCCGTGGCGTCGCGCGCGCCCGGCGGCACGATGTCGTTGGCGATCATCTCGCCGAACGGGCCCGTCAGGTTGGGCTTTTCGCCGGAACCAGGCCGCGCGTGCGCCAGCGGCAGCAACGGGAACAGCAGTTCGGCGACGCGATAGCATTCCTCCAGGTGCGGGTAGCCCGACAGGATGAAATAGTCGATGCCCAGCGCCGCGTATTCCTTCAGGCGCGCCGCCACCTCCTCTGGGCTGCCGACCAGCGCCGTGCCCGCGCCGCCCCGGACCAGCCCGACCCCGGCCCACAGGTTGGGCGCCACTTCGAGCCGGTCGCGGCGGCCGCCGTGCAGCTCGGCCATGCGGCGCTGTCCGACCGAGTCGAACCGCGCGAACGCCTTCTGGGCGCCGGCAATGGTCTCATCGGTCACGTGGGAGATCAGCTGGTCGGCCGCCTGCCATGCTTCCGCGGCGGTCTCGCGCACGATCACGTGCAGACGGATGCCGAATTTCAGCGTGCGGCCGCGCTGCGCGGCCAAACTCCGCACTTCCTCGATCTTCGCGGCCACCGCCCCGGGCGGCTCGCCCCAGGTCAGGTAGACGTCGACCTGTTCGGCCGCCAGCTCGTGCGCCGCCGCCGACGAACCGCCGAAGAACAGCGGCGGATAGGGTTTTTGCAGCGGCACGTACATGGTCTTCGCGTTCTCGACCTTGTAGTGGCGCCCTTCGAAGTCGACGGTCTCGCCGGCGGCCACGCCGCGCCAGATGCGCAGGAATTCGTCGGTCGCCTCGTAGCGCTCGGCGTGTCCGAGGAAGACGCCGTCCCCGTGCTGCTCGTCGGGGTCGCCGCCGGTGACCACGTTGATCAACAGGCGGCCGTTCGAGATGCGGTCGAGGGTGGCCGCCATGCGCGCGGACACGGTCGGCGAAATCACGCCGGGGCGGATCGCGACCAGGAACTTGAGGCGTTCCGTCAGCGGCGCCAGCGACGAGGCGACCACCCAGGCGTCCTCGCACGAGCGTCCGGTCGGGATCAGCACGCCTTCGAAGCCCAGCTCGTCGGCCGCCTCGGCGATCTGCTTCAGGTAGCGGTGCGTTACCGGGCGCCCCCCGTGGCTGGTGCCCAGGTAGCGGCTATCGCCATGGGTCGGCAAGAACCAGAATACGTTCATTGTTACTCCTTCCGTTCAAACGTTGTCGATCGCACGGTCCGTGCGGGATGAGGAAGGTTGAGCACATAACGTGCCATCCAAACGATGGCAAAACACGGCATGGCGCTGCTGCTCACGCAGCATGGCCGGCCGGCGGTGCTGCCTGCACAGCACCCGATCCGCAAAGGCCGGAGCCGGCAACTGTTGCGTGTGCAGCAGCGCGGCGGACGCGCTGCTGGGCCAGCACCGGGAACTGCTCAAAAACCAACAGGTTTTTACGCCAAACGGCGCAAAACGGATGGCACGCACCTTGCAAACGATGAGCAGTGCTGCACCACGAACACTTGAGGACACATGGACGACCGGATCACACCCTCCTATCCCGCGCTGCTGGCAGCGGCGCGTGCGCTCGCCACCGAATTCGCCGCGACCGCCGCCGAGCGCGACGCGGCCGGCGGCACGCCCAAGCTCCAGCGCGACGCCCTGCGCGCCAGCGGCCTGCTGGCGCTGAGCATCCCGCAGGAGTACGGCGGCGCGGGCGCAAGCTGGCGCCAGACCCTGGACATCGTGCGCGAATTCGCCCGCGTCGATCCTTCGATCGCCCACGTCTTCGGGTTCCACCACCTCATGCTGGCCACCGTGCGCCTGTTTTCCACCCCGGCGCAGTGGGAACCGTGGTTCCGCCACACGGCGCGCCTGAACTGGTTCTGGGGCAATGCGCTGAATCCCCTCGACGGCCGCACGATCGCCCGCAAATTCACCGGCCACCGCATCTTCAGCGGCCAGAAGAGCTTTTGTTCCGGCGCCACCGATTCCGAGATGCTGATCGTCTCCGCGCTCGACGACGCCGGCGGGGAGCTGCTGATCGCCGCGGTGCCGACGGCGCGCAGCGGCATCTCGGTGATCCAGGACTGGGACAACATCGGCCAACGCCAGACCGACAGCGGCAGCGTCAACTTCGACAAGGTGCGCGTCGAGGAGAACGAGGTACTGGCCGTGCCGGGGCCGCTGAGCACGCCGTTCGCCTGCCTGCGCCCCCTCGTCGCGCAATCGGTGCTGACCCATGTCTACCTCGGCATCGCCGAAGGCGCATTCGACGAGGCGCGCAACTACACGCTGCGCGAGGCGCGCCCCTGGTTTCGCTCCACCGTCCAGCGCATCGAGGAGGATCCGTACGTGCTGGGCCACTACGGCGACTTCCTGATCGGCCTCGAGAGCGCGCGCGCCCTGGCCTCGCTCGCCGCCGGCATGCTCGACGACGCGTGGGAACGCGGCCCGGCGCTGGACGAGAGCGAGCGCGGCGAACTGGCGCTGAAGATCGCGGCGGCCAAGGTGGCCGCCACCCGCGTGGGCCTGGACCTGACCAGCCGCATGTTCGACGTCACCGGCGCCCGCTCAACGCACGCGGCGCTGCGCCTGGACCGCTACTGGCGCAACCTGCGGACCCAGACGCTGCACGACCCGGTCGACTACAAGGTACGCGAACTGGGCGAATGGGCCCTGAAGCGCACCTATCCCCAACCTTCTTTCTACTCCTGACATGGACATGACCAACGCTGATGCGCTGAACGATGCCGACACCCTGTCCGCCGTGGGAGACGCGTCCGGCCCTCCCCTCCTCACCCTGCCGAACCCGCGCGCGTTCGCCACGTCGATCCGCGCCACGGCCCAGGTATTCGAAGACCCGCAGTCGCTGGCGCTGCTCGAACGCATCGAAATGCTGGCACCGAGCGACGCCAGCGTGCTGATCATGGGCGAGACCGGTACCGGCAAGGAGCTGATCGCACGTCACGTGCACAAGCTGAGCCACCGGCGGCGCGGTCCGTTCGTGGCCGTCAACTGCGGCGCGTTTTCCGAGAGCCTCGTCGAGAGCGAACTGTTCGGCCATGAACGCGGTGCGTTCACCGGCGCATTCGTCGCCAAGGCGGGCTGGTTCGAGGCCGCGAACGGCGGCACCCTGTTCCTCGACGAGATCGGCGACCTGCCGCTTCCGATCCAGGTCAAGCTGCTGCGCGTGCTGCAGGAACGCGAGGTCGTGCGCCTGGGTGCGCGCAAGCCCGTTCCGGTGGATGTGCGGGTGGTGGCCGCGACCAACGTGCAACTGGAACAGTCGGTCGCGGCAGGCCATTTCCGCGAAGACCTGTTCTATCGGCTGCGCGTGGCGCACCTGAGCCTGCCGGCCCTGCGCGACCGCCCGGGGGACATCCTGCCGTTGGCGCGCCACTTCGTCGAGGAATACCGGCGTCGCCTGGGCTATGGTCCCATCCGCTTCGATCCGGCCGCCGAGCGCAAGCTGCTGCAGCATGCCTGGCCGGGCAATATCCGCGAACTGGAAAACGCCATCCACTACGCGCTACTGGTATGCCGCGACAACGTCGTGCAGGAACCCGACCTGAATTTCTCGTCGCTGCAACCGGCCCAGCGCGCGCCGGACAAGCCGGAGCCGGGCCTGCCACCGCAACCGCCCAGCCTCGAACAGGCCCTGAGCGTCCTGTTCGAGGAACACCATCCCGCCCTGTTCGAGCACATCGAAGACATCGTCATGCGCGCGGCCTACAACCACTGCCACCGCAACCAGGTACAAGCCGCGCGCATGCTGGGCATCAGCCGCAACGTCATGCGAGCGCGCCTGATCAGGATGGGCGAAATCAGCGCGCTGCGCTAAATCCTTTCAAAACCTTTATTGGAGACACCCCATGTCGCAACACACCGACCGCATCCCGGCGCCACGCCGCAGGATCGCTTTCGTCAAGGCTGCCTGGCACGCCGACATCGTCGGCCAGGCGCTTGCCGGCTTCCTGGACGAGATCCGGCGCCTGGACCATGCCGCGGACGACGTCGATGTCTTCGAGGTCGCCGGCGTGTTTGAAATCCCCATGCACGCCAGGCTGCTGGCCGGGAGCGGCCAGTACGCCGCCGTGGTCGCAGCCGGCCTGGTCGTCGACGGCGGCATCTATCGCCACGATTTCGTGTCCGGCGCGGTCATCGACGGATTGATGCGCGTACAACTGGACACTGGCGTGCCGGTCATCTCGGTAGTGCTGACCCCGCATCATTTCCACTCGCATGCGGACCATCACCGCTTTTTCCACGAACACTTCCTGGTCAAGGGCGTCGAGGCCGCGCGCGCCTGCGCGGACACCATCGGCAAGCTCGATACCCTGCGCACGCGTGTCGCGGCGGTACAGGCAAGCTGAGGTCGAAACGCATCGCCCCCGTTCGGCGAGGCGTACGTCCGGCGACATGCCGCGGATAGACTCCTCGATAGCGTACAGTTCGCAGATGCGGCGCAGCGCCTCGGTGATCAGGGGCGATGGGCGGGCCGCATGCAGGTCATAAAACTTACGGCGCGCGTGCGCCCAGCATGCCGCCTCGACGACTCTTCCGCTGTCATAGATGGCGTTGAAGCCGACGAAATGTTGTGCACAACATTTCGTCGGCTACAAGGCTTTGTTTCAGGAAGGGCCTGTCGAGCTGGCCTGCCTGGCCTACGTCCGGCGCAAATTCTTCGACCTGCATGCGGCCAGCAGCAGTCCCGTGGCCGAACAGGCGCTACAGCGCATTGCGCGGCTGTACGCCATCGAACAGCAAGGCGCGGGGCTGAAGCAACCGCGGCGCCTGGCGTTGCGCCAGGAATTGGCGATGCCGGCGCTGGCCGAACTTCACGCATGGCTGCTGGCCCGCCAGCGTACCCCCGCCGCCGGCAGCGGCACGGCCAAGGCGATCGAGCATGCCATCAAGCGCTGGAGCGCTACGCCGGCTCCAAGCGCGCGGGCCGGCGCGCCGCCATCCAGAGCCTGTTCGCCACCGCCAAACTCAACGGGATCGATCCCGCCCGCTGGCTCGCGGACACGCTCGAACAACTGCCCACTTGCCCCAACAGCAGGATCGATTCCCTGCTGCCGTTTGCGAACGCTACTCAGCTTTGACCGCTGGCGATAGATGGGATCGCTGAACGCTTACCTCACGATGGCCATCAGCGCAGCAGTGGCACTCGCCGAGTGAGACGCGCTACATGTGTTCTTGCTAGGTGTTTAATTTATGTCGATCGCTGAACGGTGTTGTGCCATGGTCGCTTTTTCGCCCGGATATAAGCTTAAAACAGCTCATGCGGCACACATGGAATCTGACGGGGTTGCAACGTCTTGTCGCATAGGATCGATACGTCAACGCAGCCGGCGCCAGGGAATGTTATGGACGTGTCTAGATTCGGGCCTGTCGTATGGCAGACGTGCGTGTTGCGTACCTGGAGAATCAGGCCAAGGAAGGGGGGCGCGGGGGCGGTTTGCGACCGAAGGAACAGCGGACGCGGCGACTGGTAGTACAGCGTCGGATAGACGTTCCAATGAACGGCAAGCGCGATCACGGTAGACGGATGCGGCGGCAGGCCCAGCGCGCCTGCGTGGACCGTGCAATAGGCGCAGTGGCTTAAACTCTTGTGCTGCTTGTCCGATGCCGATCGGCCCGGTTCTTCGGGCAGCATCGACATCATCTTCATGCCAAGCGCCGTGCAGACCTCCATGTCGACTGTCTGTGGCTGGGGAGCGCCGAAGGATTGGGAGACGATGGGTACGAACGCATTGAACAGGATGGCCAAGCAGGCGGTCCAGCGGTATGCAGTCCAATGTCGTGTCATGCGATGCATACTTGCATTATAGGCAACACGCCACAGTAGCTCACTTCCTTAATTCAATGATATTCCGTCGGTTTGCCGTAGTATCTGGAACCGTGCGATAGCGGTAACCAGTCGTCGGTGCCGATGGCCTACAAGGAGTTCGACGACGAGGGGCGCATGCGTCCCTCGGCCTATTACGACCGCGTGGTCGACGTGATGGAAGAGCTGTTCAAGTTCACCCTGCTACTGCGTGGCGCGCCGCCTGCAAGACCGTCGCGGGGCATTGGTGGGACACTACGGGACAAAAAAGCAGAGCAATTCAAAATACAAGAGATGCAACACCGGCCGGAGTCTCCCTATGAGAATCGTGTTCTCATCTTCCCCCGATTGCTCCGGTTTGTTTTCTGATTAAGATTTGTAATCATCAGGTGGCGGGTTCGAGTCCTGCAGCCGGCACCAAAATTCTGCAGTAAAACAAAGGGCTACAGCTTCGACATGTGGCCCTTTTTCATTGATCTCTCGGCTTTCCTGGTGCTTGTAACCCGCACGATGCGCTGGAGATTGCGCAGCAATGCAGCCACCAGCGGATCGAGCTTGTCGTTTTCGTCGCTCTCCCGGCTCATGGATACCTTCGATCAGTACGGAGAGGTCGCCTACGATGTCATCCGCGATGCGCGCGCAGGTAAGAAGCGTGCTGAGCTTATCCTCATCCGGAATGTGTTCGTCACACCCTGCAACGAACGCATGGCACTAGCGCGTGAAGCAATATGCCTACAACCGCAATCCTTTAACGGCATTCTCGATTGCCTCACGGTATGGATCGAACGCGGCGTGCTCTGTATCCATTAAATTGACCCATATGAATTTGCTCTTCCAGCCATAAACAGTTCCAACAATCTTGCTGAAACCGTATCACCCAGGTCGCCCTGGGCGTCGGCGATCGGTTGGGAGAAACACTGCTGGTCAGCACGCGGCTTTTCGCCGGTGGGTTCGGTTGTCGCACGCTTGGTGGGCACCATGGAGAGGCCGACCAGGAAAGCTTCCTCGATCAGGGTATGACCCAGCTGCATATTCAGCCAGCAGGCCTGTTGAAAGGAGCGCGAGACGGCCAGCGGAAGCTCGTTGAAGAATGCGACCTGGGCATTGAGATGCGAGTAGACGGCGGGAATAACGGATTGAGGGAATGGATGCATGGGGCACCTTCATAGAAATGAGAAAACGGGCGCTCCACAAGGGCATTGCGTGAAATGCCGGGTGGGCATGGCAGAGCAGCAAACGCTGTCTGGAAGGAAGACAATGACGGAAGATTGGATATCGATCCTACACTATGCGCTTTTTTCGCTGCATGTGCGGTCTGTTTGCGGGCGGTGCGTTTGTTGGCGTCGTTAAACACATGGCCACGGGCGATGGCGGGCGCGTACATGGCCGCGATCTCGAATACGTCATCCATGCCGCCGTACGTGCCCCTTTTAGCCTGATGGTTCACAGACCGCCGGGACGTCCAGCATATCTAAGTTATACTGGAATCGTCGCCGCGCGTGGGGGCAAGCATGTTCCGCCAGACGGCTGCAAGGCTGCCGTTCTTCTTGATACTGGACGCTGCATGGTCGGCCATCGCGCTGATGGCCTTGCTGGTCGGCAGTGTGCCTGCGCACGCGCAAGCCGCGCGCGGCCCGGTCGTGTTGCTGACGGTCGATGGCGCGATCGGACCAGCCTATGCCGACTACGTGTCGCGCGGCATCAACCGCGCGGCGCAAGAGGGCAGCCAACTCGTGGTACTGCAGCTCGACACCCCCGGCGGGCTCGACACGTCAATGCGCTCCATCATTCGCGCGATCCTCACATCGCCGGCTCCAGTGGCGTGCTATGTGGCACCCAGCGGTGCTCGCGCGGCCAGCGCCGGCACCTACATTCTGTACGCCTGCCACATCGCGGCGATGGCGCCCGGCACCAACATCGGCGCGGCCACCCCGATCCAGGTCGGCGTCGGCGGACAAGAGCCGCAGCGCGACAAGAATGCGACGCCTTCGACGATGGAACACAAGCAGGTCAATGACGCGGCCGCCTTCATCCGCGGCCTCGCCAACATGCGCGGACGCAACGCCGACTGGGCCGAGCGCGCCGTACGCGAGGCGGTCAGCCTGCCGGACGGCGATGCGCTGAAAGCTCACGTGGTCGACTACGTGGCGCCGGACCTTCCTCACCTGCTGGCGCAGGTGGACGGCAGGGTCATCAACGTGCTCGGGCAGGCGCGCACCCTGCGTACTGCCGGCGCGGCAGTCGAGGATGCCCAGCCCGACTGGCGCACGCGGCTGCTGGTGGCGATCACCAACCCCAGCATCGCGCTGATCCTGATGATGGTCGGGATCTATGGACTGATCTTCGAATTCATGAGCCCGGGCGCGGTGGCGCCGGGAGTCGTCGGCACGATCTGCCTGCTTCTGGCGCTGTACGGGTTGCAGCTACTGCCCATCAATTACTCCGGGCTGGCGCTGATCTGCCTCGGCATCGCCTTCATGATCGCCGAAGCCTTCCTGCCGACCTTTGGCGCGGTCGGCATCGGCGGCGTGATCGCGTTCGTGATCGGCGCGCTGATGCTGATCGATACCGAGTCGCCGGGCCTGGGAATTCCGCCGTTTTTGGTCGTGAGCGTCGGCGTGGTGGCGGCGCTGCTGCTCGCGGGGACCGTCAGTATTGCTCTGCGCACGCGGCGGCGGCACGCAGTAAGCGGTCCGGAGATCCTGATCGGCAGCGTGGCCGAGATGCTGGACGATACGCCGCACGAGGGCTGGGCCAACGTGGGCGGCGAGACCTGGCGCGTGGTCAGCGCCACGCCGCTCGCGCGGGCGCAAAAGGTGCGCGTGGTGGCGCGCCGCGGCGCGGTTCTCGAAGTAGCGCCGCTCGACAATTGAACACAGGGAGGCTGAGATGTTGTTCCAGTTCAGTTTCGGAATCGGTCTGATCGTGATCGTGGTGGCGGCGCTGCTCGCCTCATCGGTACGCATCCTGCGCGAGTACGAGCGTGGCGTCGTGTTCCAGCTCGGGCGCTTCTGGGCGGTGAAGGGACCGGGGCTGATCCTCCTGATCCCGGTGCTGCAGCAAATGGTGCGGGTCGACCTGCGCACCATCGTGCACGACGTGCCCAAGCAGGACGTGATCTCGCGCGACAACGTCTCGGTCAAGGTATCGGCGGTGCTGTACTTTCGCGTGATCGACCCGGAGCGCGCGATCATCCAGGTCGCCAACTTCTTCGAGGCCACCAGCCAGCTGGCGCAGACGACGCTGCGCTCGGTGCTGGGCAAGCACGAACTGGACGAGATGCTGGCCGAGCGCGAGCGCCTGAACATCGACATCCAGCAGGTGCTGGACGCGCAGACCGACGCCTGGGGCATCAAGGTCGCCAACGTGGAAATCAAGCACGTGGACCTGGACGAATCGATGGTGCGCGCGATCGCCCGCCAGGCCGAAGCGGAGCGCGAACGGCGCGCCAAGGTCATCCACGCCGAGGGCGAGCTGCAGGCCTCCGAAAAGCTGATGCAGGCGGCGCAGGTGCTGGCGCAGCAGGACGGCGCGATGCAACTGCGCTACCTGCAGACCTTGTCGTCGATCGCCGGCGACAAGAGTTCGACGATCGTGTTTCCGCTGCCGATGGAGATGCTCGGGAAGCTGGTGGACAGGCTGGGAAGCGATGCAGCGGCACGGTGAGTTTTATTGTGCTCGTTGGGCCGATTCAGTAGGTGAGTGTCACCAACGACACAGCCTGCCGCGGCAACTGCATCCTGACCGAGGCGGCGCCATCCTGCGTCGCCACCGTCGTCGCCTCCACTTGCGCCAGTTCGCTCGCCTTCTGCAACTCGGCCACCTGCGCCGCCGTCGGATGCGAGGGCGACCCCATGCGCTTCCACGCGGCGTACGAATTGCTGTGGTCCTGGTCGATGCGGTAATGCCGCAACTGCACCTCTTTGGCGGGAATGCCGGCGATGTGAAGCTCGACCGGTGAGCCGGCGTCGATGATGTCGTCGTCGTGGTAATTCCAGACCATGACGGCGATGTGGTGCGCGTCTTTCGCCGCCAGCGCGTCGATGTCGGTGCGCGCGCCGCGCACGCCTGTCGCCTGGATGCGGGCGGCGCCGTAGGCCTGGTCGCCCGTCACGGCCACGCGGTCGCCGCGCATCATGCCGAGCATGCGGAACACGTTCAGCACCGGCTTGTTGACGCCGTTCGTGGCCAGGTCGCGGAAGCCCGCGAACCAGGGCTGGTCCTCGAATTCGAACGACCAGTTCACCGCGCCGGTCAGGTTGATGCCGCGCCGCGCGGCCAGATCATACTCGCGCGCGATCGAGGCGGCCGTGTAGCTGGCATACAGCGTACCGTTGCGGTAGGCGTTTTCCGGATTGGTCTGCATGCTGCAGGCGGCGCAGCCTTCCGGATCGGACTCGCCGACGATGACGGAGATGTTTTTCAGTTCCGGATATTTCTCGACGAGCGCGAAGCCTTCGTCGAGGTGGCGGAAATGCGTGTCCATGCCCATCCGCACGATGCCGTTGACGACCTTCGGCGCGCCCTTGGCGTGGAAGGCGACGAAGTCCAGCGGCGTGCCGGTCTTGCCGGTCGCGTAGTTGGTCTCGTGCAGGCAGTGGCGCAGGAAATCGTCCATG
>Ga0068855_100003083_pt1 | contig 20391 bp, 19 predicted proteins | sample KBSCornC52_FD_66592 | JGI IMG/M metagenome (GOLD analysis project Ga0068855, IMG submission 66592) | Corn rhizosphere microbial communities from Kellogg Biological Station, Michigan, USA - KBS Corn C5-2 | ecosystem: Host-associated > Plants > Roots > Rhizosphere > Soil ...
CTACGACGAGCACGGCGGGTTCTTCGACCACGTCCCGCCGCCCGCGATGCACTACCCAGCGCCCGCCGGCAATAGTTGGGTCCAGCCGGGTAAGCCGTTCGAGACGCTCGGCGTACGCATTCCGGGGCTGGTGGTATCGCCCCTGGTCGAACAGGGCTCGGTGTTCAAAGGCCTGCTCGACCACACCTCGATCTTGCAGCTGATCGTGGACCGCTTCGGCACCGCCAGTGATCTCGGTTTTTTCGGTGAGGCTCAGGCGCGCAAAGACAAGCAGATTGCTTCGCTCAGCGCGGTCCTCACCCGCACTGCGCCGCGGAGCGATATCCTGTCCGGCTTGCAATCGCCGCCATTTCCGACGGCCGGCGCAACCACGCCGGCGATCTCCGATCTGGGCAAGATGTTCCGCGGCGTCATCGCCGACAAGCCGGCAAAATCCCTCTGAACGGCACGGGCCCGAAGCCCCGTCCCGAGCTCAGCCTCAGCGCACCGGAACGCGCGTCAGGGTCACATTCCAATCGAGGTAGCGACGCGCGCCGGTGCAGCCACTGTCAATCGGCAGCAGCGGCGCGGTCTGACAATCGTCACTGAACGTCAGCGTCCAATGGTCGGGAGAGGAGCAGGTCATATCGAGTCCAACCGTGTTCTGAATCGTCAGTGTCGAGCCAGTAAGAAACCAGGTGCCCGTGAAGGAAGGCGTGCCCCTCAGAAATCCCTCACTCAAAAAGCTGATTTCGGCATCGGTCGACTTGCCGTTCCAGGGTGCGGAGCGCGCGTTCCAGTCGCCCAGAAGGCTGCAAGTGCCTCCGTCGCTCGCCGCTCCGGCATCGACCACGTGCGGGGTCTCGAAGTGAGCGCAACGGGTGATGTAGCCGCAACAGCCTTCACGTGAATAGCACGTTGCTCCGTTCGGGCATTCTGTCGAGTTGAGCGTCTCGTCTCCAGAATCACAATCGAAGACGAAGTTGCAGCACACTGGCTGTGGCTGCGCGCCAGCTGAGCCCGCCACGATCGGACCGGCTGCCGCGCCACCTGCGCCGGCTGACGCACCCGGTCGTTCCGGGCTGTCGCTCGTGGCCTTACCACCGCACGCGCCGACCGAGATGAGCGCTAGCAACTGAATCCCCAAGCACAGATTTCGCGAGTCGGTCATCGCTTTCGGTCCAATCTTTTCAAATTCATCCGAGCTCAGGAAACGCAAGGCTCATGCCACTGTCGGCGCAGGCGATTTCCCGTGATTTATCGTCAATTCGTGCCACTTGCCTGTGCCAATCTCTGCGCTCGGCCGACAACGCGATCCGGGACCCCTGCTGAGTGCTCACCCGTCCCGATCCGTGCCCTGTTTTTTTGGGGGTTGATGGTCACAGCTGGAGTCGCAGCGCAGCCTAGCCTTCGGCGTCGAATTGCGATGCCATCGACGAGTCGCGTCGTGCCTGCACCGGCTACCCCACGCGACCGCCGCTCGAACGATGCGTGCCCCGCTGCACGCGCGCCATGCTTGGCAGCAAGTAGCGGGCTTCGTTAGAAACCGCACTCGGACGTCCGCGGACGTCCGAGCTCTCGATTCGCGCGCGCGAGACAATCGGCGCGCGCTGCCGAACGCTCGAAAAAATGGCGATCTGCGGCGCGTGTTCGCGAAATACCGCGCGGGCACACGCGTTGCAGTCGGACGCTCTCGCTTGCTCTTCACGCCCCGTGCGGAGCAGGCCCCATCCCCAGGAGCACCACCATGCCCGCACGTGAGTCGAGCGTTCCGCTCTGGAGTCGAACGCTCTGGTCTGCGATTTTGATCTCTTCCTTCACTTCACACGCGCGCGCCCAAGAACCGGACGCGAGCGCGAGCGAAGCCAAAGACCCAGCACCCGCGAGCCCAGCGCTGAGCCCTGCTGAATCAACTCCAAGCAACATTCCACCCACACCCGCGGCCAACGCAGCAGCGGCGGCCAGCACGACGAAGGCCCCACCACCCGTCGTAACGACGGTGTCCGGCCCCGCCGCGGTGGCAGATGATGACAGCTGGAAGTTCGAGTACCACGGCTACATCCGCGCGCCGATGTTCGTCGGGCTCGGCAAACGCGACAAGCCCCTGCCGGGGCAGAGCTCGACGACCCTTCACTGGCCGGTGATCCCCGACAATCAGTTTCTCAGTTGGCAGAGCACGCCGCATAACAAGACCGATTGGGCGGAGCTCTATATTTCGCTCGGAAACGCCTGGGCCAAGGGCACGGTCTCGCTGCAAGGCTACAACTTCTCGGAGGGCGCTTACAGCGACCCGCCGAAGCAATTGGGCATCGCGGACGGCTACGTCGATCTCACGCCCGATCTCGGCTACGAGAACGTGCGTTTGGCTCTGCGCGCCGGCGCGTTCTCGAACAAGTACGGTTCTGCAGGCAAGTACGACGCGGGCGAATACGACACCTACATCTTCGGCCGCGTGCACAATACGGGTGAAGCGCTGCACGTGGATTTCGACATCGACGAGGACAATACACTTTGGCTCGAGCACGGCGTGGGCGTAAAGAGCCCCGATCCGAACCAATACAACAACACCCGCTTCACGCTGCTCCACCACGCGCACGCCGGCTTCAATCACGGCCCGGGCATCCAATTCAGCGCACACTATCTCGACGCGTGGACCCAGGAAGAGGAGCGCAATATGCCGACCGGCGGCTCGGCGGTCACGAACGTGCCAGACGGAAAAATGTGGGTCGCCGGCCTCGATGGCCGTTTCGACTTGGGCGCGTTCGGCTATTTCTACGCCGCCTATTCACACCTCGGCTTGAAAGACGCGCTGACCGTCAGTCGCGCGATCGAGGTCATTCACGCCTCGGGGGGCGGTGAGTTCGGGCTCGGCGCGGTCGACAACTACTTGGGGCTCAGCTGCGTCGGCGCAGGTGGCAGCCAAACTCCGCTATTCAAGATGGGCGAGGCGTGTAGCCGTGGGAACGGCAGCGTGGACACCCTGCTTGCCCAATACGAATTCGGGCTCACGAATTTCTTGCAGCAATCTTCGGGCGGACAGAAATTCTGGGGTGAAGGCGCCGATCTCGGCTTGAAGCTGTACGGCATGTACAACCGCGTCCACAGCGACGTCGCGGCCAACGACGGCATTCACAAGCTCAAGTACGGTGCGGATCTCTCGTACGCGGCGCTGCCGTGGCTCACCGCCGCCGTGCGCGTGGATCGGCTGCAGCCGAACAGCCGAATCCCCGAGCAATCATTTTCGATCTTGTCGCCGCGCGTGGTGTTCAAATCCAAGTGGGTGACGCGCGAGGCAATCACCGTGCAGTACTCGCACTACTTCTACAACCAACGCACCTGCCCGACGAGCACCGACGCGACGGGCATGGAGGTCGGGAGCCCGGCAGACAACGGCTACCAGGCTGGGCAAGAGCGCTGCGTGCAGCCGCCTTCGTCGCCGGTGCCGCCCGCGGGCTTCGGCTCGACTTGGCAGGCATTTTCGAGCCCCGCGCGCGCCGCTCCCACCACGCGCCCCGATGAAAATGTATTCAAGATCGAAGCCACGATGTGGTGGTGAACGCTTCATTCCGTGAAGGCAATCTGGGACACACAGAACTCGAACGGCGGGGCAAGCCCGCTCGGGCCTGGGCCGCTGGCTTGGAAATCGACCGAGTAAACATGGCGCTCGAACATTTCGAACATCATGCCGAAATCGCGGGCTTGCGACAGCTCGTCCCAGGACACGCTCACCTTCTGCCAATCGCTGGTGAGGTTCAGGCTCTTTCCGAAATGGTTGCAGTTGGTCTCGTCCAGCGCCGGCTGCATGCAGCTCGAGAGGTGTTGCGTGTCGGTGTCGCTGTTGGGAAACACCACGCGCATGGCGGGCGGCGGCTCCGAGCCCAAGCCCGTCAATGTCGCCCAAAAGCTGAGGCCGCTGAATTGACTCACGTCGATTGGGACGGCTTCTGCCCCGTCGGAAAAAAAGTTGAAGCCCTCGAGTGCGTAGTAACCGGAAAACCCTTCGCGCATGCGAAAGCAGGCAGCGCGACGGATGGTCGGGCCGCCGGCAGGCGTGACCGGATCGATCGCGCGATAGGTGAACAGCGTTTGCGGCTGCCGTGAGGGCGAGAGCGGCCGTTCGATGTCGTCGCTGGCGGTGAACCAATCGCCAGCGGTGTCACCGGGCGGAGGGCGGAGCTTGATCAACGGACCGCCGCTCATGTCGTCGATCAGCAGCGGATCGCTGGCTGGCTCTTGCCCCGAAGTGCAGCAGTAGTGCCCGCGCACTACCGGGCCATTGTCGGGATCATTGTCGGTCACGCCGCAGTAGCTGAGCGTGCTCGCTGAAGGGCGCTCCGCCCCTGAGCACGAATAGCCCGACCAGCTCGCGGGAATGATCGCCGGACAACTGCTGGGCGAGGTCACGCACGAGCTCGACGAGCTCGGCGGCGAGCACAGCGGACGCGCGCTCGTCTTGCTCGGGCAATCGGTGCGCGTCAGCGCGACGCGCTTGATCGAACCGCGCGCGAACGCAGCGCACACGCCCGCCGGCAAATGGATCTCGGTTTGGTGCTGAGCATTCTTCACCAGCTGATAACCGTCGGGGCCGTTGTCCCGGTCGAGCGGCACGAAGCACAGCCCCGCAGCGGGGCTACCGGCGGAGTTCGAAGCACCGGAGTTCGGCGCGCACACGCCGGCATTGCCGGCCTTCTCCGAATTGACGATCAGCGCGACGCTCATCGCTCCGCTGAGCACCGTGCTCGCATCCATGATGCACTCGTGGGCCTCGTTCATACTAGGCGGGGATGCGCGCCACACGCCGCCCGTCAAGGTGCAGCCGAGCACGTCGAAGCAAGGCAGCGGCTTCAGCGGCTCGTAATCCAAGAGCTGCGCTGCGCGCTGCGAGTCGACGCATTGGCCCGCCTGACAGGTCATGCCGGCGGCACACGCGGACTGCAGATTCGCCTCGCTGCACAGCCAATTGAGCGGCATGTTCAGCATTTTTTGGCCGGACGCGGGCACCGTGAAGCGCGCTTCACGCGAGACCCGCGTGGCGCCGTCCGCGCCGCCGGTCTTGCCGAGCACGGTGACCGTGACCGGCTCTGCGCCGCCATCGCCCGAAACGATGGCGAGCGTGGCGGGCAGCGCTGACGGCTGATCCAGAGCAAAAGAGCCGTGCTCGGGCGCTTTGTCCGGGTGCGCGGCGCGGGTCACGCTCCATTCGAGCCAATCCAAATCGGCAGGCAGGGCCATGTCGGTGGTCACGACCACCATCACCTCGCCACGCTCGTCGTTCGAGCACGCGGACAAGAGCAGCCAGCCGAAAACCCCGCTGCACAATAGGCGACAGAGCTTGGGACGTGACACGTGCAAAGGTCCAGGCATGCGCCGCTTCGCTATCGCAGATCGAGCCGAATGGTGGCGATCGTACCGTCCGGCGGCTTGCGCGGCTCACCGGGTCGAAAAATGAAATAGCCGGCCGTGACCGCTCCGGCTGCCAGCGCCGCGCCGCCGGCAACCCAAAGCCAAGTGGTCACGCCCGAACGCGGCGCGGGTAACAGGCTGACGTCGAAGCCGCGCGTTTGCGCGTCGGTCACCGCGATCGACTGCGTTTGCGCGCGGAAACCCGGCGCGCTGATGCGCAGCGCGTGTGGGCCGCTCGGCAGCACCCCCTCCCACGTGCCCCAGCCGCGGACCGTGCCATCGATGGCGATCGCAGCACCGTCGCTGCTGCGCACCACGATTCGCCCCTCGTGCACGACGGGGCGCAATACGGCCGCCACGCGCACGTCCGCGGAGCTCTCGACGCTCACCGTCTGCTCGTAATCCGTGAAATCCGGCTTGGTGACGACGATCTGGTGCGTGCCGAGATCGACGCGCGCGTCGGGCCCAAGCGGCGATTCGCCCAGGCTCTCGCCGTCCGCGTAGACGCGCACGCCGCGCACGTTCGCGCTGACCACGAGGCGCGCGGTCAGCCGTTCGGCGGCAAGCAAGAAGCTTTGCGCGCTGCTCGCCGCAGCAGGCGAGATCAGCGGCGAACCGGACGCCAAATAAGCGCGCATGGCGCGGCTGGCTCGCGCATAGTGGTGCAGCGCCTTGTGGCATAGGGCTTCGTTCCAGAGCAGGCGTGGATCGCGCGCAGCCTCACGCGCACGTTCGAAGCGCGTGAGTGCGCCCGCGTAATCGCCGTTGTCGTACAGCAAGCGCGCGAGCTCGTAGTCGCGCTTGGCTTCGCCCTCGAGCGACTCCGCGAGCGAGCGCGGCTCAGCTCGAGCCGGAGCGTCGTCGGGCGCGTCGGCGCCTGCCGGCAGGGCGGCCGTGAGGCTCAGCGCGAGCGCGAGCAGCGAGCTCGAGCGAAAAGCGCTAGCCACGCGCACCGCGGCTCACTGCAGCTCGAGTTCGAGTGGATTCACCGGCGCGGGCCCCGGAGCCGCCGGCATGGCCGAAGTGGGCAGCGGCGGCGCGCTCGCCAGCGAAAGCTGGTTCGCTCGAGCGGTGTTCAGTGTGAGGCCCGTGAGCAAGGCGCGCGGCGGCGATCCCGCCGGCGAGGCCGAGGCGCGGCGCGCGGGCGTGGGCAGTGCGCGCTCCGAAACTGGGCCCGGCGAAAGGGGCAACGGCTTCGGTGGCTCAATGGGCGGAAGCGCGCGCGCTGCCAGCGCCGGAGCGGGCGCCGTAATGAGCGCTGGCGCGAGCTGTGCGGGCGCTGGCGGATGCGCGCCCGGAGCGCGCAGCGAGCGAAACCCCAGCGCCGAGCCCAGCACCGCACACGAGGCGCCGGCGATGATCAGACCGCGCGACAGCCGCTGCCGCGCGCGACCCGGGCGCGGCTCCAGCCCGGGCGCAGAGACGCCGAGCGTGAGCGGCGGCGCGCTGTTCGTGACCGCGAGCTCGGTCGGGGAAAGCACGCCGGAAAGCCAAGCGCGCAAAGGTTCCCGCGACAGCTCGCCGAACAGCTCGCGATGGACCTCGGCCACGGCCTCGCGCATCGCGGCTGCACTCGGAAAGCGCTCGGCGGGCTCGAACGCGAGCGCTCGATCGAGCAGCGCGTAGACCGACTGCGGCAAATTCGGCGCCACCTCCGCCAGCGAGCGTGCGCGCTCCGTCGCCGCGCGCAGCAGCATGGCTCGACCGTTCGCCGCGTCGTGCACGTATTTTCCGGAGAGCAGCCTGAACAAGCTTGCACCGAGCGCCCAGAGATCGCTGCGTTCGTCGATATTTTGGCCTTCTCCAGCGGCTTGCTCCGGCGCCATGAACGCGGGGCTGCCGAGCACCGCGCCAGCGCGCGTGGAGTCGAGCTTTTCGTTGGCCTCGCGGAGGCGCGCAATCCCGAAATCCAAAACTTTGACTTGGCCGCTCTTTACGACGAACAAATTCGCCGGCTTGATATCGCGGTGCAGCACCGCTTTGCGGTGCGCTGCGTCGAACACGCTCAGCACCTGATGCGCGATCAGCAAGGCAGGCTGCAGCGGCAACTGACCACCCGCGCGCGCCGCCAGCGATTCTACGTCCGCGCCGTGCAAGAGCTCCATGACCAGAAATGCCGCGCCCGTTTCGTCGACGTCGTCGTCGAGCACATCGACCACGCCCTCGTGCGCGACGGAGTTGGCGACATAGCCTTCGCGCAGAAAGCGCTGGCGGAATTGTTCGCGCACCGAGAACTCCGGGAGCAAGATCTTCACCGCGAAGCGCTTTTGATTGCGGTGGGTCGCGGCATACACGACCGCCATCCCGCCAACGCCCACGATCGAATCGAGCCGATACTTGCCGTGGAGGGTGCTACCGATCCGTTCGGCCGCAAACTTCAGGACGTCCTCCTCGTCCGACATCCCGGTCGAGGTTAGCCCGAGCAGTTACCGCACGCCAGCGCGGCGAGCGCGCGGGGCGAGCGCGGCCGACACCCCAATCGTCATTTTCCGCCGTGCCGGCTCGCGAGCGAAAACCGCCGCGAACCCGCGCCCCAACGACGTGCCGAGCGCTCCGAACAAGCGCCCTTTGCCGCCGAAGGCTAGGCCGCGCTCCGCTCGTCGCGTGACCATCAACCCCAATTTCAAATTTTTCCCATGGTCGTGGACTCAGAAATAAAATCGCAGATCCAACGCCGGCACGATGTGCAGTTGAATTCGGTCGTCCTTCGTGTCCGAGCTCGGGGAGTCGCCGTCGAGAGTCTGCACGCTGCGCGAGCGCATCAGGTTGCCGAGCTCGGCAGACAAGCGAACCGCGAGGCCGTCGATCAATTCGCGCTCCAGGGTGAGCCCTGCCGTGATGCGCCAGGCATGCGCGAAGGAGCCGGGCGCGCTCAGGCCCCCCAAGGATTCGCCGGGTCGGAGCGCGTCGCCCCCGATACGCGTGCGTTGATAGCCGAACGCGCCGTACAGCGAGAGCTCGACCAGATCTCGATAGACGACTTGGCGCACGCCCAATAAGCCGCCGACGGAGCTTGTCGAATAGTCGATGCGCTCGCGCTGCGGCGGTAGAGTACCGTTCGAATAGACGTGCTGCGTGCCGGCCTCGTAGTCGACGAGGGCCGTGATGCCGAGCCAGGTCCCGGTAATCAGGCGGCGCTCGAGCGACGCGCGATAGCTCGGCGTGCCGGTCAAGAAGGTCCCACCCAAGCTGACAAAGGACGAATCGCCGAAACCGATTCCGGCGCCCAGATCCCAATCGCGCTGCCGGTGCGCCGGCTGTTGCGAGCTGAGCTCGCCCGTGTGCGTCGAACTCGGCGCTACCTGCGCAACGGGCGGCGTAGCCCGAGCGGGCTCAAGCACGGGCGGCGGGATCGGGGCTGGTTGCGCCGCGGGCGCGGCGGTCACAGGCGGCGTTTGAGCCGCGCTCACTGCGGTCGGGACCGGCGCTTCGGTCGCGGGCGGCGGTAGCGGCGGAAAGCTGCGATCGGCCGCGCCAGGTTGCTCCGCCGCCCTCGCCTCGATCGCGCTCGACACCACCGCCATCAGCACCGCAACCACCCGCAACTTCATCATGCGCGCGAGCCTACTATGCTGTCGTGGCCCCCTTCGAGTCGCGCCGAAGACGCGCTGGACAAACGCGCTTCGAGCCGCGCCCTTGACAGCTCCGTTTAGGCGCAGCATGATTGCCCAATAAATAAAGGCGGTGCTGGGCTTCTCATTTTTTTGATCTTCCTCATTCTGAATTCAATCGTAGGCGTCGCTGCCGAACCGCACTGCGCGTTCGGATGTGGGATACCGAGGGAAGACCGAAGCCGGCTCAGCGTATAACGCTGCGTCCACGTCTATTGCGGGGTGGTAGGAGCGGAACCTACGCCGGGATAGCCTTCCGGAGAGGCTTGTTCGAATCAAGCCCCCGCTACCGTGCAGTGTTCGTTCGCGAGCGCTGTCGACTCTTTGCGCGTTTTTTTCAACCGAACGCGTCGCGCGAACGCTGGGCATTCGGCTCAGCGAAAGCGCACATCAACAGGCCTCGTCCCGCAGCTGCGGAGTACTGCGAGGCAAACGTAACTGGAGAATATCAATATGCTATTTGAAATAAATTGGGACCTTTATCGCGCCGATCAAAGCGAGCTTACCTGCAGAATCCGCGCGCTGAAATGCGTGCTTGGCACGCGCTGGGTCGCGCCGATGGGCGCGGAGCAACGTGAGCTTCAATGCTTGAAGCTGCGCGTGACCGAGCTGTGCGCCTTGCGCGCGTTTGCGCGCGGCAAGCTGCATCGCTCGCGGGCACCCGCGGGTGCCGCGGCGGATTGGGACGCCGTGACGTATCATCGGCGCATCACCGAGCGGCTCGCAGCGAGCTACGCGGTGCGGTTGGAGAAGAGCGCGTGAGCGAGCCCTTGATCGACATTGGGGTCAACTTGACCAGCAAACAGTTCCGCGCGGATCTGCCGCAGGTGATGGCCCGCGCTCTCGGCGCGGGCGTGCGCTACATGATCGTCACGGGTCTGACTGCGCCGCTCAGCCAAGCGGCGCTCGAGCTCGCGCGCGCACACCCGGACGTGCTGTGCTCTACCGCTGGCGTGCACCCGCACAATGCGCGCGGCTTCGATCGGCACACGCACGCGCAGCTGCGAAATCTGGCGCGCTTTCCGGAGGTCGTGGCGGTGGGTGAATGCGGCCTCGACTACGATCGCGATTTCTCGCCCCGCGCCGAGCAACGCACGGCATTCGAAGCGCAGCTCGAGCTGTCAGCGGAGCTCGGAAAGCCGGTCTTTTTGCATCAACGCAGCGCGCATGACGACTTTCAGCGCATCCTGCACAACGCCCGTGCAAAGCTGGTCGGCGGTGTCGTGCACTGCTTCACCGGCAATGAAGCCGAGCTCGACTGTTATCTGGAACTCGGCCTATGCATCGGCATTACCGGTTTCGTGTGCGATGAGCGGCGCGGCACGCACCTGCAACAGCTCGTGCGCAAAATTCCGAGTCATCGCTTGATGGTGGAAACCGACGCGCCCTTCTTGTTGCCGCGCGATTTGCCAGGCGCGAGTGGGCGGCGCAATGAGCCGGCGAATTTAGCGCACATCGCCGCGAGCGTGGCTCGTTTTGCCGGGCGCGCCGAAGCGGATCTGCGGCGGGACACGACCGCGACCGCGTTCGAGCTCTTTGGGCTCAGCGCGCGCTTCTCCGCGTGAACCACGCGGCGCTTCCTCGTCGCCCTTGCTCAGGCTGACCATCAATTTGGCGTTTGGCACGAGCCAGAGATGTTGTGCGGCGTAGGCGCGCCAGGGGCGCCAGGGCTCGGCGCGCGCCAACATTTGTTCGGCGCTCGGTCGCTTACCGTGCTCGTCGCTCAGTGCGCGCAGCAGCCCCACATCCGAGGCCGGGAACGCGTCCGGCTCGCGCAGTTGGCGGAGCGCGATGTATTGCGCGGTCCATTCACCCACGCCGGGGATGGCGCGCAAGCGGCGCACGGCGTCTTCGAGGTCGCCCCGAGCGCTGAAAAGCTCGGGATCTTCGAGCACTGCCGCGGCGACCGCGGACAGCGTCGCGGCGCGACTCTTTGGCATGCCGAGCGTCGTCAGATCCGCGCGTGCGAGCAGCTCTGGAAGCGGGAAAAGATGTGTGAGCCCGGGCTCCGGCTTGGGCAGCGGCTCGCCGTAACGCAGAACCAAGCGCACCGCGAGACCGACCGCAGCCGTCACGCTGATCTGCTGGCCGAGCACCGCGCGGATCGCCAGCTCGAAGCCGTCCCAAGCGCCCGGGACGCGCAGGCCGGGACGCTGCTTCAAGAGCGGCGCAAGCAGCGGATCTTGCCCGAGGTGCGCGGCAATCGCGCCCGGATCGGCGGCGAGATCGAAGACGCGCCGCAGCCGCGCGATGATCGACGGCAAGCTCGACGGCTTGGCGATGCGAATTCTAGCGCGGAGCGCATTGGCGCCTTCGGCCGGCTGAATCGAAACCGTGCCCGGCACGGAAGCGAGCTCTATCGTGCGACAATAGCAGCCCTCTGCCACACTCTCGACGCCGGCGATCGCGCGGGCGCGCAGAAACTCCCACATTTTTTGCCAGTCATAGGGCGGTTGATAACGGAGCAGCAGATTGAATTCACCGTCCATTGCCGCCACGCCCTCGTCGCCAGTCGAACGCCGCAAGGCGCCGGGGGCGCGGCCAAAGAGCGCGCGAAACGTCTCGTTGAAGCGGCGCACACTGCTGAAGCCGGACGCAAACGCAATTTCGGTCAGGGGCAGCTGCGTTTCGTGAATCAATTGCTTGGCCAAGAGCACGCGCCGAGTCTGTGCAACGCCGATCGGCGACGCGCCGAGGTGCTCGCGGAACAGACGGCGAAGTTGGCGCTCGCCCACACCCAAGCGCTCGGCCAAGGCTTCGAGGTTACCTTCGTCGAGCGCGCCGAGCTCAATCAGAGCGAGCGCGCGCGCCACGGTGTTCGAGGTGCCGCGCCATGCGCCGAGATCCGGGGCGGTCTCTGGTCGGCAGCGCAGGCACGGCCGATAGCCGGCTTCTTGAGCCGCGGCTGCGCTGGGATAAAACGTGACGTTCTTCGAAGCCGGCGTGCGCGCCGGACAAACCGGCCGGCAATAGATGCCAGTCGTCTTCACGGCCGTGAAAAAGCGGCCGTCGAAGCGCGCGTCGCGCTGCTGGATCACGCGATAACAGGCGGCATGGTCGAGATCCATGCCCTGGTCCTGCCACGCGGGCGGGCTCTGCACTAGCGGTTTTCGGACGTCAGCATTGACGGCGATCCAGCGCACGTTCATGTCCGTTTTCCGCCAGCCTGCGCGCGTGTCCGGCCTGACACTGAGCGTTCGAAAGCCGAGGTGCCCAATGAAGAGCGAAATCTTTCAACTCGAACGCTTTGCCACCCCTACCGGTCGTTTGCTCCTCGCGCGGGACGACCAAGATCGCCTGCGCGCGGTCGATTGGGAAGACCACGAAGCGCGGATGCAGCGCCTGCTCTGTCGCTACTACCCCGATACCGAACTCACGCTGCGCGCGGTGAACGCTCCGTCGCGCGCCCGGCGCGCGCTCGAGGCTTACTTCGAAGGCGAGCTCACCGCCCTCGTCGATCTTCGCACCGAGACCACGGGCACGCCATTTCAGCGTGAGGTATGGGCCGCGCTCATGCGCATCCCCATTGGTCAAACGCTGAGTTATGGCGCACTCGCCGCCGAGATCGGCCGGCCCGCCGCGGTGCGCGCTGTGGGGCTCGCCAACGGCGCGAACCCAATCGCGATTGTCGTGCCCTGCCATCGGGTGATCGGCGCGAATGCAACACTCACGGGTTACGGCGGCGGGCTCGAACGCAAGCGCTGGCTGCTCGCGCACGAGGCAAACACCACAGCGCTCATCACCCGACATGCAGCCGCTCCGCAGCTTGCCCAGCGGTAAACATCGAGTTACCGGAGCTTCAGCTCCAAAATCTCGCTCGGATCGGGGCGACGCATCAGCCCCAGGACGGGTGCGCCGGGCGGCGATGGCCGCAGGCACCGGCCGGGGAGCGAGCCGCTATGGCGAGAACCGATTGCCTCTGTGCAGGGCGCAGTCGGACTTGCGGGACCGAAGCCGTCCGGAATATTCTCGAGTGGCTTGCGCTTTATCGACGACGCATTTCCCCTGATTGTGACCATCTCCGGGCCCGTGTTCGATGCCGCGGAGGTCCGCGCCATGGCCGACGGCTTCGAGCGCTACTTCGGCCGGGGCGAACGCTACGCCGTGCTCTCCACTTCGCCCCCGAGCGCGCCGCCCCCGGGCCAGCACGAGCGCAAACTGATCGCCGAATGGGCCAATCATCCCCGCGTGCGAGATTTTTCCAAGCGCCTGTGTGTCGGCTCGGCCACGGTCGTGCACAACGCGATCTCGCGCGCCGCGCTGACCGTGATCACGTCGCTCTGGAAGCCGCCCGCGCCGCTCGAGATCGTGCCCACCGTCGAGCGCGGTCTCGATTATTGCTTGCAGCGCATTCGCGAAGAGCGCCTGCCCGTGAGCAAATCACTCGACATGATGCGTTACGGGTTGCTCGCGCAACTGCGCGACGTGATTTAGTCCGCGCCTGAATTCGGGTTCCCGCTGCCTAACCCGACAGCGACGGGATGTGGCACTCAGCCGTACGAGCTGGTTTTGATGGTCACGCGGCTCGCACAGCGCGGCCCAGCCTTCGGCGTCAAATTGCGATTCACCGCGCAGGCTCACGCTTCGCGCAGCACGGCCTCGATGTTATTTCCGTCCGGATCGAGCACGAACGCCGCGTAGTAGCCGGCGGGATAGCCCGTGGCTGGATCGCGCAGCCCAGGCGGCCCATGGTCAACGCCGCCAGCCTCAATCGCGGCGCGATGAAAGGCGGCAACCTGTGCTCGACTCCGAGCAACGAACGCCGTGTGCTGCCGGACCCCGTGCGGATGGAAACGATCGATCCAAAAACAAGGATAGTCGATGCCGTAAGCCACGGCGTCGGCGCCGCTGTGCGCGGGAATTTGCACAACACGGCGCAAGCCGAGCGCCCCCAAAACAGCGTCGTAGAAGGTGGCAGATCGGGCGACATCTGCGACCCCGATACCCGTATGGTCGATCATCTGGTCTCCTCGGTTCACGGCTCAGGCAAAGGCAAACCCGAGCTTCGCTCGGGCTTAGCTTAGCAAAGCGCGCGCCATCGCTCCTCCGCGCACGCTGGCCGAGAGCCCGCGATCCGTGCGAATCTGAGAAGATGGGATCCATTCGTCTCGGGCTCCGGCTCGGCGTGCCCCGGTCGCGATCGTGCTCCGTTGATCGCGGGCTGCTTGTCAGCGTGCGTGTGGCGGCCGTGCTCGGCGTGCTCGGCCACGCTTCGCTGGCTGTGGCACAAGCGCGCGCGCCTTCGCTCTGCGTCCCCGGCACCACGGTTTGCGCCTCAGCCGATGGTCACGGGGGCGTCCAAATCAACGGCACGGGCGGAGCCCAGGTCACGCCCAATGGCGCCAACGCTTCCGGCCAAGCCGGAGCGAATGCGAACGCAAACGCAAACGCAAACGCAAACGCAAACGCGCGTGGCGGTGCAAACGTCAACGGATCCGGCAATGCAAACGGATCCGGAAGCGGAAGCGGCAATGCAAACGGATCCGGAAGCGGAAGCGGCAATGCAAATGGATCCGGGAGCGGGAGCGGCAGTGCAAACGGATCCGGGAGCGGGAGCGGAAGCGGTAATGCAAACGGATCCGGAAGCGGAAGCGGCAATACGACTGGCAACGGCGGTGGACAGGGCATGGGCTCAGGGCCACCCCAGTACGAGGGCGGCGGATCCAGCTATCACTATGGTGGGCGCTACGGCTTCGGCCTTGCGCTCTGCCCGATCGCGCGCGTGGGCGTCTGGTCTGGGCTCAAAGCGGGCGGCTGCTTTGCGGTTTCGTTTCGCTTCGAAGCGCTCACGCTCGAGCTAGAGACTCAACTTTTGTACGGCGGAACCACGCACGCCTATGACTGGACATTTCCGGTCTCGTTCGTGATCCCGCTCGCAAACGAGCGCAGCTTGTTCGACGGTGGCTACCTGCGTTTCGGCGGATCTCCGATCGGTGCCACCTTTGCGCACGCGCGAGACGGCGGCAATTTCGTGCGTTTTGGACTGTTCGCGGGTGCTGGCTATGAGCTCGAAATCAACGAAGCGCTCACCTGGCGCGTGATCGATGCGCGGCTCAGCTTCGACATGGGCACGAAGCGCGCCATGGATCGGCGAGGAAACTGGGCCGATCTCGGGCTCCAACTCGGCACCGGTTTGGTCTTTTAGCGAACTGACGCCGCCCGCGTCACTGCCAGCGAAACACGCGCACCGCGAGCAAAAACCCCGCCACCGTCCACACCCCGAGCACAGCGAGCTCGAACGGGATCGAACTGAGCGTGCCGGCCTCGTTGTAGATGCGGCGGAGCGCGTCATTGGCTGCGGTCAGCGGCAGCAAGCGGATCGGCAGCTTGAGCCAATGGGGAAAGCGCTCGTACGAGAAAAACGAGCCCGATAGCAACCACATCGGCAGCTGCACGAAATTCATCCAACCACCGGCGACCTCCGTGCTCGACAAGCGCGCCCCGATCAAAAAACCGATCGCCGCGAAGGCCGCAGCGCCAAGCGCAGAAGCAACGAGCAGCGCGGACACACTGCCCTGCACGTGCGTGTGAAACACGAGCCGGCCAAAGCCGATCAACACCGCGAGCTCGAGCACCAAGAACAACGAGCGCGAGCAAAAATACGAAAGCAGAAAGTGGCTGCGCCGCATCGGCGTCACCGCATAGCGCCGCAGCAACTTGCGCTTCCGCGCGAGTACCAAATTGTAGCCAATCCCCCACATACTGCTGCCCATCAGATTCAAGCCAATCAGCCCGGGCAGCAGAAAATCCACGTAGCGCGAACCGCTCTTCGTGATCCGGTGCTCGTCGATGGGCACCAGATCGCGGCGGCCCGCGGCGCGCTCGAGCACGTCCGCGGTCACCGCGCGGGCGAGCAGCGCTTTTTCTTGCGCGGTGTCGAGCTCGAACACGACCGGCGCTCGCGCGTCGGGCTGATCGACTACTAGGTCGACCTTGGTGCGCGCGAGTGAGCGCTCGGCGTCCGCCGGGCTCTGCCGTTCGACGACCAACCGCGGACTGCTCGCGAGCGCGCGCGCCGTCTCGCTCGCCACGCGCGTGGTGACGATGATGCGCGGCGGCTCCGGCACTCTCGAACGAAACGCCAGCCCGAGCCCAATCGCCATCAACAACGGAAACCCAAAGACCCAGAATACATAGCCCGGCTCGCGCAGAAACTCGCGCACACGCGCTTTGATCAACTCCGCGAGTGGGTTCGGTGCGTCGGCCTGGCTCACGCGGCGGCGCCTTCCAGGCCTTCGGCCTCGGCGCCTTTCAGCGCGCGGCCGGTCAGGTGCAAAAACACGTCGTCGAGCGTGGCCTGATGCGTACTGAGGCCAATCGGAGTCACGCGCTGACGCTCGAGTTCGCCGAGCACCGCGCTGAGCGAGCTCAAACTGCGGTCGATCCGCAGTCGATAGCCCTCCCCTTTGCGGCCGATCGTCTCGACCGCGGGCAGCGCCGAAATCGCCGCTTCATCGAGGGCTTGCTTGGTCTCGAACTCGACGAATTGCACGAGCCCGAGCCCGTCCACGAGCGAGCGCGGAGTGCCCTCGGCGATGATTTTTCCGCGATCCATGATCGCCACGCGATCGCAAAGCACCGCCGCTTCTTCCATGTAATGCGTGGTGATGAGCACACTGCGACCGCGTTGTTGAAAAGCGCGCACGCTGCCCCACAAAGCTTGGCGCGCGCGCGGGTCGAGGCCCGTCGTCGGCTCGTCGAGAAAGAGTAACTCCGGATCGCCGGCGAGCGCGGTGCCGAGCGCCACGCGCTGCTTCTGTCCGCCGGAAAGCTTTTGATAGTGTTGTTTGCGCTCGGCCTCGAGCTCGAGCTCACTCACGAGCTCGTCGACCGTTTTGCCCCGGCGATAAAACGAACGGAACAGGCGCAGCACTTCCTCGACCGTCAGCTTATCGGCAAGCTGCGTATCTTGGAGCTGCACGCCGATGCGCTCTTGTAGCTCGCGCCGGTGCGCCTCGCTCCAGGAGAGCCCGAACAGCGCCACCGAGCCCGAATCCGGCTTCGTCAACCCTTCGAGCATTTCGACCGTCGTGGTCTTGCCAGCGCCGTTCGGCCCGAGCAGCCCAAAGCACTCGCCCACATCGACCCTGAGCTCGATGCCAGCGACGGCCAGCTTGTCGCCGTAACGTTTGACGAGTGATTGACATTCGATAGCCGGAGTAGGCATGCGAGCGAGCAGCCTACTCCACGGCGCGAAGGACGCGATCTGGTTTTGATGGTCACCGAACGCGCCCGAGAGCACTCAGCCTTCGGCGGCGCGAACGGGGCACGGTGCAACGCGCTTCGAGCAGAGCGGACACGAGGCCGTCACGCGCTCGGCTCAGCGCGCGGGTAGCCCTCGCTTTGTGACTCGTCGGCCCCGAGCAGGTGCTGACAGAGTTTGGAATGGTGGTCCTTTTCGCCCCTGGCTTGCGCAGCCGAGCGCGTCGCTCCGGCGCGCTCATTGACCAGCGACCGGCAGTGTCATACCATTGCGACACGCCGGTATTACTATGACCATCCCGATGCGCACCGTGTCTTTCAAGCTCCCCGAAGACCTGAACGATGCTCTGAACGAGCTTGCCCGTTCTCGAGGCGCAAGTCGTTCGGCTCTCGTTCGCGAGGCCCTTGAAGCCCTTGCGAAGGGCAAGAGGCGCTCCGTCACCTCACTTGCGGGCAATCTCGTCGGCTCCGTGGAGGGCCCCACCGATCTCGCGACCAATCGCAAGCACATGTCTGGGTACGGTAGGTGACCACGGTGATCCTAGACACCGGGCCGCTAGTCGCCTTGCTCAATCGCCGCGAGCGGCACCACACTTGGGCGAGCAAAGTCATGGACACGATTGAACCGCCCATTTTTACCTGCGATCCAGTCTTGTCTGAAGCGTGCTTTTTGCTCCAGGACGCCGAAGGCGGACCCGACGCCGTCCTGGAGCTCGTGGCGCGCGGAATCGTGCGGAGTGATTTTCACGTTGCCGCGGAGATTGATGCCCTGCGTGCTCTGATGACGAAGTTCGCAAATGTACCAATGTCGCTTGCCGATGCATGCCTGGTCAGAATGACCGAGCTCGATCAGAAGAGCGTTGTTCTCACACTCGACAGCGACTTTACGATCTACAGGCGCAACCGGCGACAGGTCGTGCCGACGATCTCGCCCGGCAAGGGTGGCAGCTGAAGCTCTCGTAGCAGCCGCAAACAGCGGTACGGACCGAAAAGGCAGCTCACCACCGCGCTTTGGCCCGTGTCCAGTCTTGAATCGCCAAGGCTCGAAATCCCCTGAAGCGAGCGGGAGCGGGTGGAGCGCAGTCCCGACAGCGTTGTCGAGCTCCGGGGATTCGGCGGCGGAGATGCGCCGCCCGAGTCGCCGTGAACGTCTGCAACGCGGTCTCGTGCAGCGGCGCGAGGCCATCCGCGAGAATGGGCTCTGTGCGATTGCAGCCGAAGCTCGCCGCCGAAGGCTGCGCCGCGCTCCGCGCTCCGCGTGACCATCAAAACAAATCTCTCGCGTGCTAGCTTGAGCGGGTGAACGTGATTGGCTTCGATGATGGTCCTTTTGCACCTGAGCATCGTGGGAACGTGCTGCTCGTCGGTGCGGTGTGCGCGGGCACGCGGCTCGACGGCGTGGTCAGCGGCCGAGTGCGGCGCGACGGCGCGGATTCGACCGCGCGCATGATCGAGCTCGTGCGGCAGAGTCAGTTTTCCGAGCACATCCGCGCGGTGATGCTGCAGGGCATCGCGGTCGGCGGTTTCAACGTGGTCGACGTGGCCGAGCTGTCGCATGAGCTCGGCGTGCCAGTGCTCGTGATCATGCGCCGACAGCCGGATCTCGGCGCGGTGGAGCGCGCGCTCTTCAACGTGGATCCGGCGCGTCGTCCGCGCGTGCGCGGCGCGGCCCGCAAATGGCGACTGATTCGCGCGGCCGGCGCGATCGAGCCACTCGGCGGCACGGCGCGGCCGCGCGCCACCGGGTTGCCGCGCGGCGCACAACGGCTGTGGCTGCAGCGCACGGGCTTGTCACTCGAGCAAGCTCGAGCGCTCATTTCAGCCACCACCTTGCACGGCAACATTCCCGAGCCACTCCGGCTCGCGCACTTGATCGCGGGCGGCGTGATCACTGGCACGAGCCGCGGCCGCGCCTGAACCCGCACGGTTCTGAGCTGGGCGAGACTACGGGCTCCCCGGCACGCTCAAGATCTGGATCTCGGCGGGCTGACCGTCGCGGCTGGGCCAGGCGACGAACAGCCGATCGAGCTCGCTCGACCAGAGGCCAGTGCGCGCGCCGACGCGAGTCGCGATGCGCGCGATGCGTTCGTACTTGCTCGAAGCCGCGTCGAACACGTCGACGTAGCCTTCACCGCCGATGACGTACACACGATTGCGGCGCGCGTCGTAGTAAAGGTCGTCGCTGTCGCCCACGCACGGCACTTCTGCGAGCGGTTTGCCGGACTGCGTGTCGAACACGAGCAGTTTCGTCGGCTTTCGCACGGCGACGAACATTCGCTGTCCGTCTTCGTCGAGTGACATCGGGTAGTTGTTCGTCAAATGTCCGAGCGGAATATGCTGCACGATGGCGCGCTTTTGCCGATCGACCACCGCAATTTCGCGGCTCTCCGGCAAATTGACGAAGATGCGCGGCCCGTGCTGCTCGAGCCGAAACGACTCTGGGTGGCTGCCGAGCGGGATCTTGGCCACGATTTGCGTGCTCGCCGGCTCGATCAACCCGAGCGCGCCCGAGCCATAGCCGACATAGAGTTGATCGGCGGCCGCGTCGTAACGGAGGTTGTCGGCGTCACCCAAGTTGTTGATCGTAGCGGTGCGCTGATAGTTCGCGTCGTCGAATGCGGCGACGGCTCCGCCGCGCATCGCCACCACGATGCGATGCGCGCGGGGTAAGTACGCGACGCCCTGCGGCTCCTTCAAGCCGCTGATGCTCGTGATGCGCTGGTCGTGCGCCAGATCGAGCACCTCGAGCGTGCCGTTACCGAGCGCCGCGACGAACAGCCGTTTGCTTGCGGGATCGATCGCCAAATGGTCGATACGCCGGACCACGCCCTTCAGCGCAATCACGCCGATCTCGGCGAGCGGCTCCGGAGCGGCCGCGGCGTCTGCGCCGGAGCCGACGCAGGCCAGGCCGAGCACGAGCAGGAGCCGTTGCAGCGTGCGCATGCCGTAGCTCTACGGCGGAGGCCCATCCCTGGCAAGCACGATTGGCGTTAGACTGCGGCGATGGCTCGACGCAAAGCGATGGTCTCGAGCAGCGCGCTGCTCGTCACGATTGCCACATTGCTCACGCCTGCGAGCGCGGCGCCACCCCGGCCCGTGCCGCTGCCGCTGGCTTTCGTGGCGGATATTCCGTTGCCGGGAGGAACCACGCGCTTCGACTATCAATGGCTCGATGCGACGAAGCGGCGTCTGTACA
>Ga0068855_100003085_pt1 | contig 20390 bp, 14 predicted proteins | sample KBSCornC52_FD_66592 | JGI IMG/M metagenome (GOLD analysis project Ga0068855, IMG submission 66592) | Corn rhizosphere microbial communities from Kellogg Biological Station, Michigan, USA - KBS Corn C5-2 | ecosystem: Host-associated > Plants > Roots > Rhizosphere > Soil ...
CTAGCGCGTGTCTTAAAAATGAAAAAGCCGCGAGCGCGTCGTCGCGGCTTCCTCTGCTTAGATTGAATTTTCTGACAGACTCGTTACTGCACCACAAGCGTCACCGTTGAGGTACGGCTGATTGAGCCCGCAGATGCGGTAATTCCCACCTGAGAGGTTCCAGGCGGCGTTGTTGGGTCGTTCGAACATCCTACGACGGCACTGAGGGTGACAAGCGCAATTCCGCACAGGACAAACACGCGAAACAGTCCCAAATACTCCATAGAGCGCCTGCGAACAAACACCAGGAATGATGCGAATGGGAGCAGAAGAGCATAGGCGATGCCTGACAGATGCTCTTTCGTGTTTTCGAGGAGAGCAGTGTTCTTTCTTGTGAGAATTGTTACGCTATACAAGCTCGGGGTTGTCCCCGTCGAGCTAACCTGTACTGGCGCGATGGAACACACTGCGCCTGCAGGCAAACCTGTGCAAGCCAACTTTACTTCACCCGTGAAGCCGTAGATCGGCTGGACACTCAGGGTCACCTGAGCCTGCGAACCGCTCGCAACCGTGACTGAGTTGGCCGAAGTGGTGAGTGCAAACGTCGGGGTCCCCGCGGAGGTATCGTTTGAGATCGCCCCGAATAGTCCGTGAGACTCGTTCGTGAGCCCGGCCGTAAAGTAGACCGTATTGGTATCTCCGCCGCTGACCCCGGTTGTGTTCCCCACTGTTGTGCCGCCCGGAAGCAATTCCCAAAGAGAATCGTAGACAAGAGGTTTTGCGCTCGCATCGGTTAGCTGACCGCGAAACGCAAAGCTGGTCGGGTCGTACGCGTTGATCGTGCCGTTACCGAAGTTGCCAATCAAGACTGATCCGCCGAAGATGCCGAAATTCGCAGGGGCGATGGCTACCCCCCAAGGCGAATCGAGATTGCCACCAGTGGCAACGCGTGCGACAAAATTGCCGGATGTGTCAAAAACGCTGACTGCGCCATTTCCTAATCCATCAACCGTGACATAAGGCGCACTGCTGGTCCGCATCGCATACGCCACATACACCTTTCCATTCAGTACGTGAACTGAGAATGGCGCATAGCCAGCCGGCAAACCAGCATCCGTGAACGAGCCGGCCAGTTGTGTGCGGTTGAAGGCACTATCGTAAACTTCGATAGCTTTCCCCGCGCCGAAATTAGCCGCCAGAATATAGCTTGCTGTGCCGGTGTTAATGATCGCAAGTCCCGTATAGATGGCTCCGGCCGCGCTGTTATTCACGACGACCTGAGTGACGGCATTCGCTGTGCCGAGCTTGCTGTTCCATCCGGAAATGGTTCCGTCGAGAGATGAGAACAGAAACGAGGCCTTGGTCGCGTTGGGAAGAATCATTCCAACAGCGCCTGCCGTGGTGACCGATCCAGCGGGTTCTCCGGGAGTGGTCGCCGAACCCGAAGCAGGCGGAATGACCACTTTGAAATTGATTGTCCCGGGATTCGGCGTTGATGCAACGACATAGTTGTAACCGCTGCCTTGCGCACTTATCCACCATGTTCCGCTGGTGGAAATTGCCCAAGGATTGATGAAGTTGGAATCCGTGACATTGGCGGGTACGGAACCGTCAGAAATAAGGTTCGTAACCTTGTAAGCGCCGGCACTCTGAGCGCCGGCAGTTGCAGACAAAGCAGCAAGCGTGAGAGCTACAGCTGCTGCAAACTTGGCTGCGATTGGTCGAGCAGATCCTGAACACACGACACGTCGATTGGCCATTTTATTGAAAGCGTCAGACATTGGCAGGAGACCTCATTTGTTCTCTCTCCGCTAGAGCTGCGGTGGGCGCGATTTGCCGAACACGAGGGGAAGTTCGGTCAATAGCAACGGTAGAGAGTTGGAAGACCGCTGTTGTCACGGGCGTGTCAAATGATTGTCTCTGGTCAGATGGCTTCGTGGGATTTGTCAGACGAATATGTCGGAACGCGGTCACGCGTGATAATGAAGCTTCCTGCCGAGGAATTTCCGCAGGCAACGAAAATGGGCGCCGCGAGGCGCCCATTCCACAAAGAATTTGTCACTGCCACAAACCGAGTTCTCGGGTTTATGGCGGGGACGACGGGGCTCGAACCCGCGACCTCTGCCGTGACAGGGCAGCGCTCTAACCAACTGAGCTACGTCCCCTAATGCTTGCCCAGCGCAAAAATTGAACCCGCGGTCACAGGTTCAATTTTGCCTTGGCACATAAAAGAGTCTAACAGAAAGATCTGCACTTGTGACTGTGCACCGGGGATCAGATCTCCACAGCGCTCGGGTGAATTTCCTGAACGTTAGGCGCTCCAGGCGACACGTGCTGTGCGACCCGAGGAAATGTACCCCATATCCATCGAAATACCACGCACGCACTGCAGCAGATGGTTTGCAATCGAGGGTAATTTCTGAGCCGTAACCCGGAAGGACGGCCCTGAAACACTGACCGCTGCTACCGGTTGACGCTGAGCATCAAGCACCGGAACTGCGATGCAGCGAAGGCCTTCCTCGAACTCCTCGTCATCCACAGCATAGCCGCGCCGCCGAGTTTTCTCCATCTCCGTGCGCAATGCTTCAGTGCTGGCGATGGTCCGATGCGTGAAGCGCTCAAAGCGCAGCCGTTTGACCACGTCATTAGCCCGCTCCTCAGGCAGAAACGCCAGGATGGCCTTGCCCACCGAAGTGCAATGCACAGGATTACTGGCGCCAATCCGCGTGATCATGCGGACCGAGCGTGCCGGCTCAATCTTGTCGATGTAAATTACTCGGGACGCCTCGAGCACACATAGGTGCGCAGTCTCCTCAGTCTCGGTCACCAGGCGGCGAAGATGCGGCTGAGCGCGCTCGCGGAGATCGTACTGCTCTATAGCGCGGTTGCCGAAGTCAAATAGACGCAGGCCAAGTCGAAACTTACCGTTCGCAGTGCGCTCCACCATGCGATGGCGCTCTAAAACCATGAGAAAACGGTGCGCTGTGCTCTTGTGCAATTGTAATGAAGACGCGACCTGCGCTAATCCCAACGGCGTTTCGCTCTCTCCAAGTAGATCCAGTACTGCAAAGGCCCGGTCCAGGGCCTGAACTTTGTAAGTGCCTTGCGGCGCAGCATCGCGCATCAAATATCCTCCAAGTCGACTTCTCGGCTATAGATACAGCTTCTCAAGATATGAGACTAGTGTCAAGCAGTGATACGAGGTATCTAGGCTTGAGACAGGCTGCAGGACGCAAATTGGCTCAATATTTATGAAAATTAATTTCTACAAAGCCCGGCAGGTACTGACTTTCTACTCCGCTTCCGGCACCACATCACCTTCACCAGGCGCCAGAAACAGATTCGCTTCCAGCCCGTGTTGGCGGGTATACAAGTCGTAGTAGCGACCGCCCAGCGCGAAGAGTTGGGCATGATTGCCGCGTTCCACAATGCGCCCTTCTTCAACAACCAGGATCTGGTCGGCGCGGCGAATGGTGGACAGTCGGTGCGCGATGACAAACGTCGTTCTTCCCTGCATCAACTGATTGAGGCCCGCCTGGATCATCGCTTCGGATTCCGAATCAAGTGAACTAGTCGCTTCATCGAGAATCAGAATGCGGGGATCGGCCAGCAGCGCGCGAGCAATCGAAAGCCGTTGACGCTGGCCGCCCGACAGCTTGACGCCGCGCTCGCCCACGATCGTGTCGTAGCCCTCAGGAAAGCGCTCGGCAAACTCATCCACACGCGCCGTGCGGCAGGCAAAGAGGAATTGCTCTTCTGTTGCGTCGGGACGAGAGAACATGATGTTCTCGCGAATGGTTCCGTCGAACAGGAATGACTCCTGCAGCACCACACCGAGCTGCGCGCGATATGTATTCAGGTCCACTTCGGACAGGTCGAAACCATCCACCAGCACTGATCCCTGGGAGGGATTGTGGAATGCGCAAAGCAGGCTGATGATGGTCGACTTACCGGACCCCGATGAGCCAACCAGCGCCGTAACTGTTCCGGGATCTGCCTGAAAACTGATGCCGTGCAGAACAGGCTTGTCGGGGACGTACGAGAACTCGACATTATTGAATTCGACCGTGCCTTGAATTGGCGGCATCTTAAGCGTCCGGCGCGGGCTCTGATTCTCTTCGAGTTCCGCCATGATCTCGTTGGTGCGGTCCAAGCCGGCGAAGGCCTCAGTCAATTGCGTTCCAATGTTTACGATCTGGAAGACAGGCGCGATCATGAACGCAAGAAACATGTTGTAGCTGAAATAATCGCCAACGGTCCACGAGTGCCCGAGCACATTATGGCCGCCCAGCCACATTACCAGCGCTGAAACCAGGCCAAGCACGGTAGTTGATGCGGATCCGAGAAAGCTCGTCATGGTCAGCGACTTCATCACGTTTTGCAGCAGCCGCTCAACGCCAGCAGAAAAGACGGTCGCCTCTCGGTCCTCAGCGTGATACCCCTTGATAACGCGCACGCCACCCAGCGATTCGGTAAGACGCCCGGTGACCTCAGCGTTGATCTTGCCGCGCTCGCGAAAAATGGGGCGGATTGTTCTAAAGCCATATTGCAGTACAAATACAAACACGCCCATCACGCTGAACACGGTGAGCGTTACGGTAGGACTGAGATGCATCAGATAAAGGAACGCCAGTACGGCTGTCAGGATTCCGCCAACGAATTCAACCAAGCCTGTGCCCACCAGGTTCCGGACTCCTTCAACATCGCTCATGATGCGTGAGACAAGATTCCCGGTACGATTCTCGTCGTAGTAAGCGACGGGCAGCAGTCCCACATGGCGCTGCACCTGGCGGCGCATTTCGGCAATCAGCCGCTGGCCGGCCTTTGATAGAAGTTGAGTTAGCGAGAATGAAGTTGCCGCCTGCACCAGCATGGCTGAAAACACCAGTGCAATGATGCGCGGCAACATTTCAGGGTGTGGATGTTGCGGAGAAAGCACCTTATCCAGAAGGGTCTTCGATATATACGGCAGCACCAGGCCGGCGATGCGGTTTACCGACATGAGGCAAAGCCCAACAACGAGCAGGCCCTTTCGCGGTACTATCAGCGCCCTGACCTCGGGCCAAACCTTCTTTAGGCTTGGCTTCTTCTTCGGCAGGTCCGCCGAGCCGGCGCGCCCGCCGCGGCCGTGAGATGAACGCTCGGCGCGCATTCCCATACCCATGCCGCCACGCATTGTACCCATAGATTAAAACCTGCCTATTCGAGCTTTCTCGCCCGCCGTGCCTCAATAAACGACTTGATGCACATGTTCACGTAAATGAGGAGCAAACCGGCCATGCATAGCTTTGAGGCCAGCGCGATATAGTCCGGGTTAAGACCAGCGGACCGCGCCGCACCGTAACCGCGAAGTGCTTCGATCAATGCACCCAAAAAACCGATAATGCCGATGGTCACATTGATGTGCATAAAAAGCTTGCGGCGGCTCTCGCTGGGACTTATCGCCAGAATTCCACCAAGTCCCAACGCTAATCCAAACCAAGTAGGAATTAACGCTGTTGGATGTACGCTGCCGGTGTAAAAAAAGCCTACCAGCCCGAGAATGATAAGAAGGACAGCGAAAATGATTGTGACTTTTGCCATGCGAGACCTCCATCTTGCAATACCGGTAATCCCGGGGTGTGACAGATTTCGCCAATTTGCCCGGATTGCCGGGTGGAAACCTGAGCTGCCAGCGCATAGAATGGGGCCGGCGTGAAGACAAGAATATCAGTTCGGCGGTACACGGAGGCTACCGGCAAATATCTCTCTAATCGGATGTTTGCCGGTAGGTCCAGGATTGACTTTCTTTACCGTTGAATGCGCGCCGAACCGCCATGGGCAAAAGCGCGAACCTGCTCGAGCGTTGCCATCGTGGTATCACCGGGGAAGGTGGTCAATAACGCACCATGCGCCCAGCCAAGCTTGACAGCTTGTTCAGGCGCTTCCCCCGCCAGCAGGCCGTAGATGAACCCCGCTGCAAAGCCATCGCCACCACCAACACGGTCCAGCACATCAAGTTCAGCTGTCGGCGCGGAATAGGTCTTTCCGTTCACCCAGGCAACGGCGCTCCAACTGTGGCGGTTGGTGGAGTGCACCTCACGCAGGGTGGTCGCCACAATCTTGGCGTCAGGCAGTTTCTTTGCAACCTGGTCCATCATGGCGAAGAAGACACTTGAATCAAGCTTTGATTTCGCGTGAACCTCAGGCCCGGGAATGCCCAGCCCCTTTTGCAGATCCTCTTCGTTGCCCACGAGCACGTCCACGTTTTCAACAATTTTGCCGATGGTCTCGATAGCCTTCGCGTTGCCGCCCTGGATGTTCCAAAGCTTTTCGCGATAGTTCAGGTCGAAAGAAGTTACAGCACCTGCGGCTTTGGCTTCGCGCATCATTTCAGCAGCCAAAGCAGCAGTGGTGGGCGAGAGAGCCGCAAACAGGCCACCGCAATGCACCCAGCGTACGCCGCCCGCAAAAATCGCTTTCCAATCAAAGTCTCCCGGCTTCAGCATGGCGCCAGCTTCGTTGCAGCGGTTGTAAAACACCACCGGAGGACGCACGCCATGACCGCGATCGCTGTACACGGTGGCCATATTCGGCCCGGTTACGCCGTCGTGCTTAAAACATTTGTAAATGGGCTTCACACCCATAGCGCGAACACGTTCTGCAATCAGGTCGCCAATGGGATAGTCCACCATCGCCGATACGATCGCCGTCTTCAGGCGAAAACAGTCTGACAGGTTGGCTGCCACGTTGAACTCGCCACCGCTGACGTGAATCTGGCACTCGGTCGCCTTGCGGAACGGGATGATTCCCGGATCGAGACGGTGAATCAAAGCCCCTAAAGACAAGAAATCCAGTTCACCACCCTTGCGAATCTTCAGTTCGCTACTCATTGCGTTTTCTCCTGACGTTTCCGACTATATGTCTTTTTGTTTGATACTCAAAGGAATTATAAACTGGTCTGACCTCTTGCGAAACACCGACCGCCTAACTTGCCTTCCCTGCCAGCTTCTTCACATCTGCGAGGAGTTCATCCGGAGTCCATTCGTTGCCAGGATAGAACTGAACCACTTTGCCGTCGGGCCCAATCACGGTTGTGGAGAGAGTGTGAGTGATGGTGCCGTTTTCGCCGTTCGAGATACCCACGTTGAAGAATTTGGCCATTGCCAGCAGTTCGGGTTTATCAGGTACAGCAAAATCCCAGTGCGCAAAGGCAGATTTGGAATCACTGCCGATGTATCCGGCGCCATAGGCGCGAAGCACTGCCGGCGTGTCATGTTCGGGGTCAAAGCTTACGCTCAGCAAATGCGTTTTGGCATAGAGTTTGGGATCGCGGGTTAACTCACTGTTGATTGTGGCGAAGTTGCGCGTGACTAGCGGACAGAAATTCGGCAGCGGGCAGCGCGTATAAATAAATGTCACCAGAAGAGTCTTGCCTTTGAACTGGCCAAGATGAATCGTGCGTCCGTCCTCGTTGCGCAATTTGAAATCGGGCACGCTGTCGCCAGCGGTCGGCACATGGTAAATCACCGCCGGCTTATAGTCCGGCTTTGATTGCGCCACGACAACAACGTGGTCAAGCAGCACCGTCTGCTGGCCAGTCTTCGAGACCAGCAAGTCTGCGGTGATCACGTCGCCGGGATGCAGGTCGCTGATGATGTTTGCATCTTTCAGCTGATAAGGCATCGTCATCGCTTCCATGAAGCCAGGAATCGCTTCGTGATCGAGCACAACAATGCCGTGCTGCGCATCGGTGGAGACTACCTTGCCGCGTACATGGTAAACCTTCACTCCTGTGTTGGATTGATCCTGTGAGTTTTGACCAGACCGGCAGCCACTCAAAACAAAACAGGTGAGGAAAGCGGAAATTAGCAGTTGGCGCATAACTCTCCAGTGTACAACCGCGCAATTCCGCATCCGGGTTGGGCTTTGTGAGCGGAGTGGCGCTGCAGGCCCCGTTGTCGTATAACGCTGAAATGGGGACAAGCAACGAATCTGGGCCCGCGACGGAGCCGGACTTGCAACCCGATGCGCACACGGACGCATGGCTGCGAGATGGTGGCCTGGTAATCGCCGCCAGCGAGCGCGCGCGAAGGGCTCTGAGCGCGCGGTATCATCGCGCCCGTCAGGCTGAAGGGCTTACTGCCTGGCCTGCACCCGCGATTCATGACTGGCATACTTTTCTGCGAACTACATGGGACCAAGGTGATGTCGACCACCGGCTCGTCCTGAACCCCATGCAGGAGAAATCGATCTGGTCAAACATCGCTGGATCGGAACAGCATCTGGCCACTCTGCTGAGCGGGCCACGCAACCGTGTAGCGGCGCTTGCCATGCAGGCACATCAGCTTCTTTGTCTCTACGCGCCGCAGTTTCTGCGCCCTGCAGCACGCAGAAGCTGGCAGCAGGATGCGGGAATCTTTTCAGGATGGCTCCAAGCATTCGAAGAAATTTGCGCTGCCGAAAAACTGCTAAGCCCCGCGCGACTGCCGCTGGAGCTGATCGCATATCTCGAAAACGGATCTCAATCGATTGCCACGCCACCACTGCTGCTTGCCGGCTTCGATCGGATTCTTCCTGTTCAGCGAAGGCTCCTTGACAAGTGGGGCAAGTGGCAGCAGGTGCCGCTTGAAGAGGGTGCGAATGAAATCCGCTACTATTGCTCTGTCGATGCGCAGTCAGAACTTACGGCATGTGCGCTCTGGTGCAGGCAGAAGCTCGAAGAGGATGCTGCAACGAAGTTACTCGTGATCTCCCAGGATCTATCGCAACACAGAGGCGAAATCGAACGCGCCTTTCTCAGCTTTGCAACCGCACCCGGTTCATCTCCGGCATTTGAGTTCTCGCTTGGCATTCCGCTCAGCAAAGTGGCCCTTGCGCACTGCGCTTATCTTCTCTTGCGCTGGTTGTCGAACAGCATTGATGAGAACGAAGTCGATTGGCTCTTCTCGTCTGAGCTGGCGGCCGCAGACGCGCAGGAATCCGCAGCATTGCAGTACTACATGCGCATGTTGCGGAGACGCGGACTGGAACGGCCCCAATGGTCATTGCAGGCGTTCCTGGCACAGAAGGTAAATGCAACCTTGCCTCCCAATTGGGCGAGCCGGATTTCGGACGCGCATCGTCGACTGGCCGAACAGACGCGCAGTGTGAAGAGCCCAATCGAGTGGGCCGAGTTGGTTCCGAATTTGCTTCAGACTATTGGTTGGCCAGGCACGCGCTCTCTTTCCAGCGAAGAGTTTCAGGTGATTCGTCGCTGGGAGTTGGCCCTGCAATCCTGCGCATCGCTGGGGTTCGACGGCCGCCGTATCCCGTGGAGTGAATTCCTGCTCACGCTCGCAGAGGCGCTTGAAGAAACTCTCTTCGCACCGGAATCGCACGTTGCGCCAATTCAGATTGCAGGTCCTGCGGAATCGGCTGGCCTAACCGCCGACGCCATCTGGTTCATGGGCGCAAATGAGAGCGCGTGGCCCGCGTCCGGCCCCACACATCCGCTGCTGCCGCTCGAAGTTCAACGCCAGGCACGGATGCCGCACGCCACTTCGCAACTTGATTGGGAATTGTCTGACTCCATCGTCGCACGACTACTCTCTTCAGCGCCTGAGGTCTGCTTCAGTTATGCGTGTCAGAGCGAAGATGCAGAGACACGTCCGTCGCGAATGATCATCCGCGCGGCAGGGACGCCATCGGCTTTACCACAGCAATTCGTTGCACCAGGAGCGCCGCCGCCGCGCACGATTACCTTCGAAGACTACAGCGCCACCGAATTCCGCTTCAACAAGGTTGCCGGCGGAGCGAGCGTGCTCACCTATCAATCGCAATGCGCTTTCAAGGCATTTGCAGCGGCACGCCTTGCAGCGCAAAGTTGGAATCCGGCAGAACCATGCCTTACTGCTGCGCAGCGGGGGCAGTTGCTTCATGCCGTCCTCCACGCCATTTGGGGTGGACAAAAGACTGGTGGAATTCGCACGCTGAACGAACTCCGCAAAACTGAGAACCGCGACGCCTTTATCGCAGACCATGTTCGCCGCTCCATTCAAACTGAACTTAAACAGGCCATTCGCGAACGGCTTCCTAAACGCTATCTGGAAATGGAAGAGCGGCGCCTGACCTTCCTAATCCATGAATGGCTCGACTACGAACTGACCCGCGTAGAATTTACCGTTTTACAAACCGAAGCCGAGCACACCGTCGAACTTGACGGGCTCTCATTCGATTTGCGCATCGATCGCATCGACCGACTCTCGGATGGCACCCTACTGGTCATCGACTATAAAACTGGCGCGGTCACGCCAAAGTCATGGGAGCTTCCGCGGCCCGATGATGTACAACTCCCGCTATACGCATCCTTTGCCCTCGACGCGGAGGAAACACTTGGCGGCTTGACGTTCGCGAAAGTTCGTCGTGGCGACGAACTCAAGTTTGCTGGACATATTAGGAATGACGCGCGCGCAACCCTCATCTCATCCCTTCACGGTACAAGCGGCCTGGTCAAGAACAAACTTGATGACCAAAAGATAAGAGATTGGAAACGCGAGATCGAATCTCTTGTCCGCAATTTCTTGGCCGGCCGTGCTGATGTTGATCCGCGCGAATACCCCGAAACGTGCACACGTTGCGGCCTTCATGCAGTCTGTCGCATTCAGGAACATCGAGTCCTGCTTGCCCCGGACGACAACGCCACTGGAGAGGAGATTGCGGATGAGTAGCTCCGTCTTCAAAGCTGTGCCGTCTGATCAGCAACAGCGCGAACAGGCACTCAACCCTGCAAGCTCAGTCCTGGTCCAGGCTCCAGCCGGATCCGGCAAAACCGATCTGCTGACGCGGCGCTTTCTGCGCCTGCTGGTCGAAGTTGGAGATCCTGCCGAGATCGTCGCCATCACGTTTACCAAAGCGGCGGCCGCGGAGATGCGGCATCGCATCCTGTCGAAACTCGAACAGGCCGCCACGCAACCCAAGCCCGAGGCTGACGACGCATTCTCAATGGAGGCTCTTGCGCATCGTGCGCTGCTGCACTCGCAGGCTCTCGGCTGGAACCTGCTTGACCAGCCTGCCCAGTTGCGCATCTCTACCATAGATTCGTTTTGCCGCGAGATCGCGATGCAGCAGCCACTGCTTTCCGGGCTTGGTGATGGGCTCAACATCTTTGAAAACCCGGAGGAACTTTATCGCCGCGCCGCACGCCGCACCATCGAGCAAATCGACTCAGGCGACACAGCTCTGCGCGACGCACTCGAGTCACTTTTAGATTGGCGCGATAACAATTGGCACGAACTTGAATCGCTGCTTGCTGAAATGCTCTCCAACCGCGATCGCTGGATTCACGATTTCGTAGTGGGCCAGCAACAAGACTGGGACGCTCTGCGCACGCGACTGGAACGGCCATTTGCCAACGCGGTCTGCGCAGCGCTCGATCATCTCGCACTTCAGCTGGACCAATTTCCTGATGCGCGTGAAGAGGTGCTCACGCTAGCTCGGTTCGCTTGCGAGGAGCCGGGAGAAAGATCTCCATGGGACTTGGCCCAATTTGCCGAGATTCCTTGTGGGCCCTTTAACGAAGATCTGGCAACCGCTCAAGAGGTTCTAGCCGCGGTTAGGTCATTCCTTCAAACTCAAAAGGGGACCTGGCGAACGGAAAAGGGCCTGAACGCTCTAGATGGCTTTCCCGCAACCCCGCGTGGAAAGGCCGGCAAAGCACGGTTTTTGAGGCTGATTGATCAGTTTTCGGCAAATCCCGGTTTCGAATCCGCCCTCGCCCAAATTGCCGACCTGCCGCCGGCGCGATACAGCGATGCTGAATGGCAGATTCTGCGCGCCTGTTTCACGCTTTTACGTCACGCTGCGGCACAGTTGCAGGTTGTGTTCTCTGAGGCCGGTGCGGTGGACTACGTTGAGGTCGCGCAGATCGCTCAAAGAGTCCTGCAGGATGAAGACGGCCTGCCGAGCGAAACCGCGTTAGCCCTCGGCGAAAGAATTCGCCACCTGCTGGTGGACGAGTTTCAGGACACAAGCCGCAGGCAGCATGAACTCCTTCGCCGGCTGATTGCTGCGTGGCCCGATCGCCAAGGCCGCAGTTGCTTCGTCGTGGGCGATCCCATGCAGTCCATCTATTTTTTCCGCGATGCCGATGCCGAACTATTTCCGCGCGTCCAGACCGCGGGACTCGAAATCTATGGGAACGAACCGCTCTACTTTGATCCCGTTCGCCTGAAAGACAACTTTCGCACTGCAGCTTCCCTCGTCGGTAAGCTGAACGAATTTCTCGGAGCCGTTTTCGATGCAGACGATGGCAGCGGAGTCACGTTTGCTGAAGCCGAACCCGCACGTCCCGACAACTCTGCGCACGGGGCACAATTCAAGTTGCACTTGAAGTTCTCTGCGCAAGGCGCAGAAGACACTACAGAAGGCGATGAGGATAATGAGCCTGAAAATCCACAAACCGCAGAGATCGTGGAATTGATCAGCAGTCACCTCGATCGCATGGAGCAGGCTCGTGCTGCGAGCAAGCCATATCGAATTGCCGTGCTCGGCCGGACGCGCGCTGTGCTCGCGCCTATAGCGGAGGCGTTACGCGAGGCGTCAATTCCCTTCCGTGCTGTCGATCTCGAAAAGCTTTCGACGCGTCCCGAGGTTCTCGATGCACTGGCGCTCGCGCGAGCCCTGCTCAATCCATTCGACCGCGTTGCATGGCTCGGAGTGCTGCGCGCGCCGTGGTGTGGCCTCTCGCTAAACGACCTCCACATGCTTGTCAGTTCTGACGATCCTGCGCTACTCGCCCGGCCCGTTCCCGATCTTCTTGCCGAGCGAGCATCATTGCTCACCTCGGAAGGTCGCCTGGCGGCAAAGCGCGTGCTTGATGTACTTGCTGCGGTACCCGGCCTGCGATTTACACGGCCAACAACATCGGTCGGGACGTGGCTCCGGAATGTATGGACAATCCTCGGCGGCGAACACTGCGTCGATGCTATAGCGCGAGCCAATCTCGATTTGCTGTGGCAGTCGCTCGACAAGTTGCCCAATGGCGAACAGGACCTGCTCGGTCCCGCGCTCAACGCAGCGCTCAATAAATTGACGGCCCAGCCCAACCCTGCAGCGGAAACCGAATGCGGCGTTCAGCTGATGACAATTCATAAATCCAAAGGCCTCGAATTCGAAGTGGTCATCTTGCCTGAGTTGCAGGCGGGTAGCCGCAAAGGGCATTTCAAAATGCTTTCGTGGCTCGAACGCGGCCTCCCTCCTGGCAAGCACCCGGACGATTCAAACGAAGTGACTGAATTTCTGGTGGCGCCGTTGCAATCGAAAGGCTCCGAGCGCAGCAGCGCAAAATCATGGGTCGATCGCGTCTATGCTGAACGCGAATCGCAGGAGATGCGCCGCTTGCTGTACGTAGCGGCCACGCGCGCACGTGAAGAGCTGCACCTGTTCACCCGGCCCAAATGTAAGCTTGAGAAGAACGGCGAGTGGACGCTTCCCGAACCTGCCGGCACGCTCCTCGCCACCGCATGGCCTGGCCTGAAGCAAGAAATCCAAGAGCGCTTTGACGAATGGAAAGAACGTCTCAAGCGGCCCGGTGATGAATCCGCAATTCTCGAATCCGTTGCCGCCGCGGAGAGCAATCTCTTGATGATGCCGTCGGCAGCAAAGCCAACCTTATTGCGCCGTCTGCCGCCCGAGTTACATTCCCCCACAGAAACAATACGAGTAGATGCATTACTATCGCCCGTCCTGGGCATGAGCAACGACCTTCTTTATCAGCGGCACGAAGGCGGACTGCTGACGCGGACAATTGGAATTGCTGTACATTCGCTGCTCGAGCAGATAGCGCGGTTGCGAGAAAATCTCGATTGGGATGAGACTCGCTCCGCCATCGCCTCCGGGCAGGCAAAGGTCGCCGCAGTGATCCGCTCCGCGGGTCTAGATCCAGGTCAGGCAAATCGCATTGCCAAACAGGCCTTGGAGATTGCCCTCAGGGCGACGGACGATCCCGCAGGCCAGTGGATTCTTTCGCCGCATGACGAAGCCGCCAGCGAAGTCCGCTGGGCTGGCGTCGTCAAGGGCGAAGTACGTACGGTACAGATTGACCGCGTCTTTCGCGCCAGTGCCGCACCTATGAGCAAAGAAGGCGAATGCTGGTGGATAGTCGATTACAAAACCGCCCACGCCAGCGAAATCGAAAAAGCAGATGCGCCGGATGTTCTGCAGCGTTTGCGCGCGCTCTTCGCTCCGCAGTTGCAGACCTATGCTGAAGTGCTTCGCAAGCTGCATGGCGAACGGGCACAAATACACGCCGGCCTTTACTACCCGCGCATGCTACTTTTTGATTGGTGGGAGATTTAGTTCCGTCGGATAGAAAGCGATGCGCCAGGCGCGACGGAATCGCCGCGCCTGACATGGTGGAACCTACTGGAGATTGCCCATCAAGCTCTCGAGCACCGACTTCGGAGGACGTATGACCGACTCCGGCAAGGTACCCAGCGGTTGGTCGACTACGTTAAGCAGCTCGGTAAACGAAGGCTTCTGGGTATCGATAAGAAATACGCCGGTTAATACCTCGTTCTTCGCCTGTGCTTCCATCAACGTGCGAACTGCATTCGCCCTGTCCGTGGGGTCATAGTCTTCGAGCAGTTTGCGCAGACGCAGGCTCGAGCCATCGTACATCTCGACGTCCAGCACCTGGCCCGAGTCATAGTCGACTTCGATGTCATCGAAGCTGGCCACAAAGTCGATCTCATTGATCGGCTCATCGTACTCTTGCAGGAACTTGTAGCTCTTGGTCGAGCCTTCGTGATCGTTGAACGTCACGCATGGGCTGATTACATCGAGCATCACTGTTCCCTTATGCGCAATTGCAGCCTTCAACATTGAGAGCAACTGCTTCTTATCGCCCGAGAACGAACGACCCACAAACGTTGCCCCCAGTTGGATAGCCAGAGCGCAAGTATCGATGGGCGGCAGATCGTTGATAACGCCCGTCTTCAACTTCGAACCAATATCCGCAGTCGCCGAGAACTGGCCCTTCGTCAAACCGTACACGCCGTTGTTCTCGACAATGTAAATCATCGGCAGGTTGCGACGCATCAGGTGAACGAACTGTCCCACGCCGATGGACGCGGTATCACCATCGCCGGAAACGCCAAGCGCCATGAGCGTGTGGTTGGCCAGCAAGGCTCCGGTCGTAACCGACGGCATGCGGCCGTGCACGCTGTTAAACGAATGCGAGCGGCTCATGAAGTAGGCCGGGCTCTTTGACGAGCAGCCGATGCCGCTCATCTTGATCACCCGTTCAGGTTCCACGCCCATTTCGAACATGGCGTCGACAATACGTTCTGAAATAGCGTTGTGTCCGCAGCCTGCGCACAAGGTGCTCTTGCCGCCACGGTAGTCAATTACGGGAAGGCCAATATGGTTCACTTTAGGATTTGGAGTTGCGGTCGCCATTTACAGGCCCTCCTTCGCAGCGAATTCTTCGGTAATGGTGCGGGCGTCTATTGGCAATCCGTTGTAGTGCAGAATGCTGCGCAGCTTAACCACCTGCTCAGCCGAAAGATCCAGCTTCAGCAAGCTTGCCAACTGCCCGTCGCGATCCTGCTCCACGATGTACACGCGCTCATGAGATGCCACAAAGTCGTGAATCTCATGTGCAAACGGATAGGCCCTGATGCGCATGTAGTCCACGTCTTTGCTGTACTCTTTCTTGATCTGATCCATGCTTTCGCGCAGTGCAAAATCCGTGGTGCCATACGCAAGAAATCCTATTTTCGAAGTTCCGTCCTTTACTGCGATGGGCGCCGGAACCAGTTTGCGTGCGCTCTCAAACTTGCGCGCCAATCGGTCCATCACTACGGTGTACTCGTCAGGGCGCTCCGTGTAACCAGCCGCATCGTTATGTCCTGAACCGCGCGTAAAATACGCAGCCTTGGGATGCATGGTGCCGGGTAGCGTACGCCAGCCAATCGCATCGCCATCCACGTCGCGATAGCGCGCAAATCCGCCCAGCCGATCAAGATCTTCCTTGGTGAGCACCTTGCCGCGATCAAGCGGTTTCTCTGGATATTCGAACGGATCAGACATCCAGTTATTCATGCCCAGGTCAAGGTCCGTCAGCACGAAAACAGGTGTCTGTAAACGCTCGCTCAGATCAAAAGCTTCGTAACCAAACTCAAAGCATTCCTTCACAGAGCCAGGCAGATAGACTGGATGCTTCGTATCGCCGTGCGACAGAAATGCTGTCGACAACAGATCAGCCTGCGAGGTACGCGTCGGCATACCCGTCGACGGACCCGTGCGTTGCACATCGAAAATCACTCCGGGAATTTCCGCGTAGTAGCCCAGACCGGTAAACTCCGACATCAGAGAAATGCCAGGTCCTGAAGTCGACGTCATGGAACGCGCTCCGGCCCACCCTGCGCCCAGCACCATGCCGATTGCGGCCAGTTCGTCCTCAGCCTGCACCACCGCGAAAGTGGCTTTACCTTCGGGCGTCACGCGGAATTTCTTCAACAGGTCAGTTGCCGCTTCAACCAGTGAAGTTGAGGGCGTAATGGGATACCAGGCAATCACCGTAACACCAGCAAACACCGCGCCCATGCCGCAGGCCGCATTGCCGTCGATGATGATCTTGCCCTTTGTTTCATTCATCTGCTCAATCACAAACGGATCCTGCTTGATGAATGTTGTCTGAGCGTACTCAAAGCCCGCCTTCACTGCCCCGAAGTTCAGATCGAAAACCTTCTGCTTTTTGGCAAACTGCTTCCGAAGACCGTGCTCCACAATGTTCAGATCGATCTCAAGAATCTGCGCCACCGCGCCCACATACACCATGTTCTTAACCAACTTGCGCAGTTTGGCCTCAGAACATACGGCAGCGGTAATCTTGTCGAAGGGTACCGGATAGCAGACGATGTCATCGCGATACTGCTTCAGATTGAGTTTTTCTTCGTAGATAGCCACGCCGCCAACCGGCAATGCCAGTGTGTCTTCGCGCGCCGTATCGGGATTGAGTGAAACCAGCACCTCGGCATCGCGCTTGCGAGCTACGTAACCATCCTTGCTGGCGCGAATTGTGTACCAGGTCGGTAGTCCGGCAATGTTCGACGGGAAGAGGTTTTTCGCGCTGACGGGAACTCCCATTCCGAAGATGCTCTTCAGCAGTACGCTATTGGCGGATTGCGAGCCGGACCCGTTCACCGTTGCTACGTTAATGCTGAAATCGTTTGCGACACGCCGCTGTGCGGCGAGTGTGCCCTGTTCTTGACCGAGGGCCAGGTCTCCTGTCGCCATTTGGCGGGATTCCTTCCGAGTTAGATTCTCAAAAAAAGTGAGTTCTCTTGCTCTCTCCACCTGTGATTATAGTCACTTACCAAAGCACGCGTACCGCTACATGACTCGAAGGTAACCCGTTTGGTTCTCAGCACCATGCGGGCAATGCAAGCCAGGCTCGGCCTATTCGGTCTACAGAAAACGTCCTGCTTGTGATTACAAGCATTCTACGCTTCAAAGCACATGCTGTTCTGATGCCCAGTGTCATCACCGAGCTTGAAAAAGAAGGCAAACCGTTGAAGTTCAGGTGCTTGCGAATCCATAGATGCCAGTAAATGCGTGTTTCGTTCGCGGCCCGGGCTAAGCCGTTCAGAGGGACAATCCGCCACTCTGCACTGAACCACGGAAGGCCTGGTCCCGGGCCCGTTCCAGGCGCTTTACGAGACGCAAATCGAATTCTTGCTCCATCGTTGATGGTGTGAGGTAAATCACTGAAAACTGCCCAACTCTGATTCAACCTAGCACTAGTCGCTGGGGTCCCAAAATTGTGCTTCGATTAGATTATCTTTCCTGCTTGCTCACTGTCTTCTCCACCTTTATGGTTGGCCGCAAACATTGGATGGGCTTGGTGATTGCCTCCATCAACAGCGTGATCATCTGCTTGATCGGGTGGCACACCGGCCAGTACGGGTTCATTCCGGCCAACATCTTCTGCATCCTGGTGTATGCCTGGAGTATCCGGTCTTGGCGTCGCGATCGCATACCGGCTCTCGTGACCGCCGCCGCACCCGCCCCCCGCCTTCCTTCTCGACCGCATAATAGGGCCATTCCGCCCACTCGGAGGGTGCATTCCGGGCTTTTCCTCGCCTATCGGGCCAGTTCGTCTGCGCAGATGGAGCTGCAGGCAGCAAAGAGTTTGACGAGCGCGGGTTCAGCAGCCGGCGCCAACAGGATTTAAGCAAGTTGCAGGAGCTTCCTCCGCCGTAACTACGCAGCCGGCGCCGCGCGGCTTCGGCGCCATCGAACGGCGCTCAATTGTGATAGATTCAAAAAGTCAGACCACCGCCGGAGAGATGGCCGAGTGGTTTAAGGCGCACGCTTGGAAAGCGTGTGTACTTTAACGAGTACCGTGGGTTCGAATCCCACTCTCTCCGCCATATAGTTTTCGATCCTTTAAAATCAATAACATAGATGCACGGCTGTTCGATGGTACGACAACCGGTACGAAGTTCTAGTATCATTGTCATCCATGAACATCAGGGTCAATCTAACCAAGCGAATCACAGTCGCTGGCAAAGATCGCTATGTGCCAGTTGTCGAAGCTGCCAATGGTCGCATCAAGTCTGACTGGGTTGTGATCGACGGGAAAGAAGAGAGGTTCCCGGATGGCACCTACTATATCGACTGGACAGAGGGCGGCAAGAGGCGTCGTGAGTCTGTTGGCAATGGTGCTGCAAACGCTCTCGCCAGAAAACTACGCAAGGAAGCAGAACTGAAGGCTGTTGCTCAAGGGATTGAGATCAAGCCAGAGGACAATGACAAGCGACAAAGGATTAACGCTTCCATTGCTGAATACCTCGCAGAAGTTCGCTTGACGAAGAAGCCTAAAACAGAAAACGCGTACACTGGCTCACTCGACTACTTCACCAAATCCTGCACCAAAACATTCCTTGATGAAATCGAACGCAAAGACATGCTGCGGTTTCATGCCTACCTCAGGAATGAGGCAGGACTGGCACCACGCACATGTTGGAACAAGTTTGCGAACGTGATGAGCTTCCTGAAGTGGGCAGGGTTGACAGGCATCACGAAGAAGGGCGACTGGCCAGACTACGTTGAAGAAGAGCCAGAGGTGTACGACCAGGATGACCTAGACGCATTCTTCGAGGCTTGTAATGCAGGGGAGTTTCTGCTCTTTCAATTCTTCTTGGGAACAGGATTCCGCGAACAAGAAGTCATGCACGCAATTTGGAAGGACATCAACTTCAAGAAGAAAACTGTGACCATGACATGGAAGCCACAATTCAACTGGACGCCGAAGGCATACAAAGAACGTTCCGTTCCCTGCCCCACCAGGTTGCTTGACTTGCTCGCAAAGGCGAAGGGTCAACACAAGAGTGATGATTTGATATTCCCAAATACTAAAGGAAATCCGAACGGTCATTTCCTGCGTTACTGTGTCGCGGTTGCGAAGCGTGCTGGTCTTGAACCTGAGGAGTGGTGGCTCCACAAGTTCCGTGCGACGTATGCAACCAAGATGCTGCGAATCACTGATCTGAAGACTGTGCAGAAGTTTCTAGGACACACGGACCTTCAATCAACAATGCGATATTTGTCAGCAGCCTCTGCCTCTGATGTGCAGGACAAAGTGAATGCAGAGTTCAATTGATCATTGGTCATTGGCGTTCGAACCACTTGATTAACGCCTTGGGATCAAACCTGACTGCAGAGCCGATGCGAAACGATGGAATATCGCCGCGCTTGGCTTGTTCGTAGATCGTGTCCGTTGTCACCTTAACGATGAGGCTGAGTTCTTTTGCTGTAAGTGCTTCGCCATTGAATGCCAGTATGCGATCTCTGACACCAAGTACTTCTTCGATTGCTGCCAAATCTAAATGGTCTCCTGATACAAGAATTTCGGAACAAAAGTTAAAGACCCTCGCTGACGTGTGGTCAGACGAGGGCTTCATTATTTGAGCAGAACCTTGGTTCAAATTCTGCACCAGGTTTGTCTGCGGCTGCTGGTTGGCAGCCGTTTCAGATGTTGTGATCTATGCTGCTTCCAGCCCTGTTTCCAGCAAGGCTTCCAGGGGTAGAAACTCTGTCGGCAACCCTGCGAACAAAAGCTGTTCAGCATCCACGACAAGGTCAGGTTGCGCATTGAAGTCAGCGATGGGTACTGCGTAACGCTGCGCGACGAGTAACATTGCCGCCTCATGCGGAAAGCGGATGATGATGCCTGCTGGCAACTTCCCCAGGTCAGACACGAGAGTGACCAGCAGCGGCGGTGCAAGTTCGAACGATTGTGAGTCTGTTGCTCGTTTAGTTTTGTCTTCCATTCTTTCTCCTAGAAATGAAAAGGGCAGAATCCTCGAATGAGGACTCTGCCCAATTGTTGAAGTGATCTTGTGGTTAACTTGCTGCGCTCACGAGTGCCTTCACCGCATTACTGA
>Ga0068855_100003086_pt1 | contig 20388 bp, 18 predicted proteins | sample KBSCornC52_FD_66592 | JGI IMG/M metagenome (GOLD analysis project Ga0068855, IMG submission 66592) | Corn rhizosphere microbial communities from Kellogg Biological Station, Michigan, USA - KBS Corn C5-2 | ecosystem: Host-associated > Plants > Roots > Rhizosphere > Soil ...
ATTACATTAATGATATGTATGCTATTGACGCGCCACGGCCATGTCCTCGGCCCGCAAATAATTCACGAGCTCGTCCCGCTCGAACGAGCCGTCCCAGTCCCGCTCGCCGAGCAGTTGCGGCAGCGCGATCTGGGTCAGTAATGCGTGGAACCGGTCCTTGATGAGCTGGGGGCGGATATCCTTCACGCGCACGCGCGAAACCTTGCGGGACAACTCCTTGACGATGCCGTACAGGACCCAGTCGAGCTGCACGAGCAGCATGCTGGCGGACTGGATCGCCCGCGGCGCGATGCTCGCTTCGTACAGATGGGCGACCGACGATTGCCGCGCCCCGGCGTCGGCGTCGTCGCCCACCAGTTCTTCCGGCCACCACATCAATACCTGGGTCAGCAGGCAGTCGAAGTCGGCATTTTCGGGAAGGATGATTTGCCCAACAAACATAAAACTCTCGATAAACCGGGGCGAATGGCATATGCATGCCACTGCCGTGCGATCGGGAAAAGGAACGGCATCGCGTCGGATACCCTTGATGATTAAAAGGAAAGACCCTTACCCGGCAGTATATCGATGAAAGTAAACGAAAAGCTCTCACAATTTCACATTGAGCAGATGACGTCAGGAATTTTTTGTGCGCTTGCTCTCTTGCGACTATTGCAAACATGTCAGCGGCCGCCATATGGCCGGCATCGTTCACGATCAGGAGACGCCCATGTTCGGCACCGGTCCTCCGCGCCCGCTGCACCGCAAGGAAGTGGCCATGCAAGTCGTCCGGCACGCCGCGCGACAGTCGGTCGGCCATACGCTGACGGTCGACCCGCCGGACGGGCGCGACGCGGCCCCGCCACCGGCCCTGCCGGTGATCCGGTTCGACGTCGTCTACACGCTGCCCGAATACCTCGGCTTCCTGCACGATCACTTGACGTCGACGTTGCGCCGGACGGCGCCCGCGCAGCGCCTGCGGCAGACGCTCGCGCCCCTTGCCTTCGCCGTGCCTGCCCTGGCCATCGCGTGGATGATCGGGCCCGGCTGGGCCAGGACGGTGCTGCTCGCGTGCGGCGGCCTGGCGCTCGCGTGCCTGCCCACCGCGGTCGGCGCCTGGGTTGCGCTCATCGGCACGCCCGTGTTCCTGTACAAGAAACGGCGGATGCCGCACTGCGCCTTCCGCATCGACGCCATCGGCATCGAACGCACGACGCAAGCCGGCACGCTGGTACGCAGCTGGGCCGAGGTCCGCGGCGTGCGCCGCTATCGGCGCGGTTTGCTTCTGATGTACGTGCACGGCGGGGATCCCGATCCCGTACCGCTGCCTGGACCGCGCCCAAGCCGCCGCCCTGCGCCGTTTCGCGCGGGCGCCCGGCGGCATGTGATTGCTCACTCGCAATTTCACATTGAAAACTGTTCTGATGTAAAGGATTTGCCTGTCCGCGTTATCACCAGCACGACAATGGCATGTACAACGCGACGCGGTTCACATAGATGATCTAAGGATACAAAAATGGTTAATAAAAAATTTTCGAAAGGAAAAAATATCGCGACCTGATTCCTACCGAATAATCCTCAATTCGTCCAGCCTCCCGATCATTCCTTATTTCAATATTTTCGAAAAAAGTCCCTATTACTCCTGATAGTGCCTCTTTTTTTTCACAGCAAACAATCACATTGAAGCGTACTATCGTTTTCGTCCAAAACGCCTTTCCCGAATAAAAGCATTTATGACGGTCAAAGCACATGCTTTTCCCGGTGCTGTCGTGCGTGCAATCGTCTCGAAAGTTTGCAATCCAGGGATTCGTGTTTTCGGATCTATCACCGGCAGATGGTTGACACGACGGGCCATTTCTCAACATCAGGAGGATAACAATGAATACTTCCACTGTTATGAAGCATGTTGCCTTGGTTTCTGATACTAAACACCTCGAATTCGGGGAAGTCGCCCGTGTGAGTGCTGCGTTGCAGCGGCAGCTCCAGAGCCATTTCGGGCCCGTCTGGGATATCGGCGCAACGATTGACGCATTCGCGAAACTGGAAGACGTACCGATCGATTACTGGCCCATCATCGTACGCGACAATATCAAGACACCTGGGGCTGAAGGCGTGCACATGGACGATAATGGCCAACCATTCGCACTCGTGCATTATTCGCCCGGCTGGTCATTAACGGCCAGCCATGAACTCTTAGAAATGTTATGCGATCCAACTGGGAATCAGGTAAAAGCGGGGCCATCGCCCATTCCCGAGCAAGGGCGCGTGAATTTCCTCGTCGAGGTATGCGATCCTTCCGAGGCCTATCAATTCGGATATACAATCAATGGCGTCACGGTATCGGATTTTTATACGCCCAACTATTTCGACGCGTTCACGGCACCTGGCGTACGCTACAGCTGGACGGGCGCAATCGACGAGCCGAGACAGGTGCTGAGCGGCGGCTACATCAGCTGGCATGATCCGGTTTCGGACGAATGGTTCCAGGAAGTCTATTTCGGCGCCAAGCCGGAATTCCGCTCACTGGGCCGTCTTTCGGCGTCACAAAAAACGAGTATCCGGAACTGGATCCAGCAAAGAACGCCGGAAGCGAAGCAGAACCGGCAGCTCGACGATCATCAGGCGTTGACGGCGGCCTCCGCAGGCGCAATCGACGCCGCCCTGAAGTCGAGTGTCGGCAAGGCAAAAATCATCAGGGCGAGAATCAAGGCGATCGAGAATCCAGACAACCCTTGATCGCACAAAGGCTCGCCTGTCAGGAGGTATGAAATGACCGACAATTCGGAGCTCGAGCGCAAGGCGCGAGCGGAGCGTTTGAGGAAGCAGATCGATCACCTGACGGAGGAGCCGGCGAAGGACGCCGACGACGATCAACCGAAGCCCGAGTCGGCGGCGGACTTCGTTCATCGGCGGATGCGCGATATCGACAAACCGAAGAAATAGCACAGGCCAGTCATGCCGAAACGGAAGAGCACTCCGCGCCGGCATGGCCGCGCTTACTCGTCCACCTTCGCGTCCTCGCTCTTCGCGGCCTCCATCGCCTCCGGCTCCAGTTCCTCGGCAGCCTTGTTCATGCGGATGAACACGCCCCACCCGGACAGCAGCACGCCGGCCGCGATCAGCACGGACGCCGCATGCGGCAACAGTTCCGGTTCCTCGTGCAAGGCCTTGAACGTGCCGACCAGTCCCTCGATCGAGAGCGCCACGACGACGACGACCATGAACCGCGACAGGTAGCGGCGCACCCGCGTGGGCGCGCTGATGTGGGCGTCGCGCACCACTTCTTCCTCGGTGATGGTCTGGGCGATCTGCAGCGAGACGACGGCGATGGCCAGCAGGCCGATCGCCTCGATGGCCATCTCGGCGCTCTCGTCGCCGTCGCCGCCGATGGTGCCGATCGCGGTCCAGCCGGTCTTGATGGCCAGTACCGTGATCAGCACGGAGACGAGCACGAACAGGATACCCAGCAGCGCGTGCGCGGCCGAAAAGAAACCCTTCAGGAATTTCAAGGCGCCCCCGGTCGGATGATCGATGTCGATCCGATTGTGCACGATCCGCGCGGGCGCGGCCGCACGAGAGGCGCCGGTGGCGTCAGTGATGTTCCGGCACGGCCCACGCGCGCGCATGCGCGACCGCGCGCGACCAGCGCGCCATCATTTCGTCGCGGCGCGCGGCCGGCAGTTGCGGCTCGAACCTTCGTTCGCTGCGCCATCGGGCCGCGATCTCCTCGCGCGACGACCAGAAGCCGACGGCCAGGCCGGCCAGGCAGGCGGCGCCGAGGGCCGTCGTCTCCGTCACCTGCGGCCGCACGACGGGCACGCCCAGCAGGTCGGCCTGGAATTGCATCAGGAGGTCGTTGCGCGCGGCGCCGCCGTCCGCACGTACTTCGTGCACGGCGCAGCCGGCATCCTTCTGCATGGCGGCCAGCAGTTCCGCGCTCTGGTAGGCGATGGCCTCGACGGCGGCGCGCGCGATGTGGGCGGCCGTCGTGCCACGCGTCATGCCGACGATGGTGCCGCGCGCATACGCGTCCCAGTGCGGCGCGCCCAGGCCGACGAAGGCCGGCACGAGCATCACGCCACCGCTGTCCGGCACCGACAGCGCGAGCGCCTCGACGTCGGACGACTGCTTGATGATGCCCAGGCCGTCGCGCAGCCATTGCACGGTGGCGCCGCCCATGAACACGCTGCCTTCGAGCACGTAGTCCGTGTGATGGCCGATGGTCCAGCCGACGGTGGCCAGCAGGCGGTTGTGCGAAGCGGGCGGCACGTCGCCGGCGTGCATCAGCATGAAGCAGCCGGTGCCATACGTGTTCTTGACCATGCCGCGCCCGTGGCAGGCCTGGCCGAAGGTGGCGGCCTGCTGGTCGCCGGCGATGCCCGCGATGGGGATCGCGCGCCCGAACCAGGCAGGATCGGACTCGGCCACGATGCCGGAACTGGGCAGGACTTCCGGCAGCATCGAGGCCGGCACGTCGAACAGGGCCAGCAGTTCCGGGTCCCAGCGCAGGCTGTTGATATTGAAGAGCATCGTGCGCGCGGCATTGCTCGTGTCCGTGACATGGCGCCCCGTGAGCTTGTACGTGAGCCAGCTGTCGACGGTGCCGAACGCGAGATCGCCGCGCTCCGCCCGCGTGCGTGCGCCCGGCACATTGGTGAGCAGCCATTGCAGCTTGGTCGCGGAAAAATAGGCGTCCAGTTCGAGACCGGTCTTGCGCTGGATCAGGGGCGCCTTGCCGGCCGCGCGCAGGTCGTCGCAGAGTTCCGCCGTGCGCCGGTCCTGCCAGACGATGGCGTGGCACAGCGGCTCGCCCGTGCGGCGGTCCCACACGACCGTCGTTTCCCGCTGGTTGGCGATGCCGATGGCGGCCACGTCGGCGGCGTCGACGCCGGCCTCGCGCAGCACCTCGCGCGCGCAGGCAAGCTGGCTGTACCAGATGTCGAGCGGGTCGTGCTCGACCCAGCCGGGCCGCGGAAAATGTTGGGGAAATTCATGCTGGGCGATGCGCACCACCTGGCCCTGGCGGTCGAACAGGATGGCGCGCGAACTCGTGGTGCCCTGGTCGAGGGCAAGGATGTAGCTCATCGTTGTCTCCCAGGGCGCTGAATAATGTGTAAAGCAGACCGATAGGCCGGATTCTGTGTGACGCCCTTGCGGACGCCATGACAGCCATTCCTCTAGGCGCCGAATTACTCCGGCGCTCAAGCTTCCTACCCGCACGCTCCGCGAGCAACCTCAACGCGTGCCTATTTGGAATTGCTCCAGGTGGAGGTTACCGCGTTTCACCGTAACTTAATACGCTCGTCTCTGTGGCCCTATTCCTCGCCTTATACCTGGCTTGCGCCCGGCTTTCGGCGGACGGCCGTTAACCGTCACCCCGCTCTGTGGAGTCCGGACCTTCCTCCCGCCCACGACCTTGCGGCGTGGACCAGCGGCTGTCTGGCCTGCTTCACGGCCGCCATTGTACCGCATGCGCCGGGGGCAGTCCGTATATGCTGCCTATTGTGAAATGTCGTGTCGCTATTTCAAAAGCCAGCCGTGACCGGCTCCCCTAGAATGCCCGGATTCCATGTTGATAAGGACGACCTCACCATGACGCACCCCTCCCGCAGCGGCGGCCAGATCCTGGTCGATGCGCTCCAGGTCCACGGCGTGGACACCGCCTTCGGCGTGCCGGGCGAAAGCTATCTCGACGTGCTGGACGCGCTGCACGACTCGAACATCCGCTTCGTCATCAACCGCCAGGAAGGCGGCGCGGCGTTCATGGCCGAGGCCTATGGCAAGCTGACGGGCAAGCCCGGCATCTGCTTCGTCACGCGCGGCCCCGGTGCGACCAATGCCTCCATCGGCGTGCACACCGCGTACCAGGATTCCACGCCGATGATCCTGTTCATCGGCCAGGTCGGCACGGATTTCATGGACCGCGAGGCGTTCCAGGAAATCGACTACCGCCGCATGTACGGCCAGATGGCCAAGTGGGTGGCGCAGATCGACCGCGCCGAACGCATCCCCGAATACCTCGCGCGCGCCTTCCAGGTGGCGACGAGCGGCCGTCCGGGCCCGGTCGTCCTTGCGCTGCCGGAAGACATGCTCGTGGCGCGCGCCGAAGTCGCCGACACCCGCCGCTACCAGCCCACGCAGGCCGCACCAATGGCCGACCAGATCGCGCAACTGCGTGCCATGCTGGCGCAAGCGAAAAAACCATTGCTGCTGCTGGGCGGCGGCACATGGACGGAGCAGGCGTGCGCCGACGTGCAGGCATTCGCCGAAGCGAACGCGCTGCCGGTCGCCTGCGCATTCCGCTTCCAGGACCTGCTGGACAACGAGCATCCGCACTACGTGGGCGACGTCGGCATCGGCATCAATCCGAAGCTGGCCGCGCGCGTGACGGAGGCGGACGTATTGATCGCCTTCGGCCCGCGCCTGGGCGAAATGACGACGAGCGGCTATTCGCTGCTGGCGGCGCCCGTGCCGCGCCAGCGCCTCGTGCACATCCATCCGGACCCGGAAGAACTGGGCAGCGTCTACCAGGCCGAGCTGATGATCGCCAGCGGCGCCCCGCAAGCGGCGAGCATGCTGGCGGCGATGGAACCGGTCGATGCGTCCGCGTGGCGCCACACCGTGGAAGAAGCGAAAGCGGAGCTGCGCGCCTGGCAGGAACAGCCGCCGATTTTCAAGGATGGCGCCGCGCCGCTGGACCTGTGGCAGATGGTGCGGGACCTGCAGATGGCCCTCCCGCGCGACACGATCGTCACGAACGGTGCCGGCAATTACGCCACGTGGGCGCACCGCTTCTGGCGCTACGGCGCCATGCGCACCCAGCTCGCGCCGACGAGCGGCGCGATGGGGTATGCCGTGCCGGCCGGCGTCGCCGCCAAGATCGTACAGCCGGAGCGCACCGTCGTGACCTTTGCCGGCGACGGCGAATTCATGATGACGGGCCAGGAACTGGCGACGGCCGTGCAATACGGTGCCGGCGTCATCTTCCTCGTGTTCAACAACGGCATGTTCGGCACGATCCGCATGCATCAGGAGCGAGAGTACCCGGGCCGCGTGTCGGGCACGCAATTGCACAACCCGGATTTCGCGGCGCTGGCGCAAGCCTATGGCGGCCACGGCGTGGCGGTCGAGACGACGGCCGATTTCGCCCCGGCCCTTGCGCGCGCCATCGAGTTTACGCGCACGCACAAATTGCCGGCACTGATCGAGCTGCGCTACGACGGTAACCTGATCACGCCGAACGCGACGCTGGACACGATCCGCCGCAACGCGCAGGCGGCCAGGGCCGGCTGACCCGCCCGGTCAGGCGACGGCCAGGCCGCGCAGTGCCGGAACGACGTCGTGCAGCCGCGCCACTTCGAAGGTGGGCAACGCCTGCGTATCATTGGCGAGGCCGGCCGGATTGAACCAGCAGCTTTCGATGCCGAAGCGGTTGGCGCCGAGGATGTCGGCGTCGAGCCGGTCGCCGACGATAACCGTTTCCGCGTGCGAAAAGGCGCGCGCCATCCTGACCGTGTAGTCGAAGAAGCGGCTGTCCGGCTTGGCGTGGCCGCACGCTTCGGACGTCGCCACGAACGACACGTGCTCGCGCAGCCCCGCACTCACGATGCGACGGTGCTGGATCTGCTCGACGCCGTTCGTGATGATGCCCACTTCGCCGATGCCGGCCAGGGTGGCGCACAGCTCGCGCGCGCCGTCGATGAGGACGACGGTCTCGGACAGCGATTCGAGATACACGCGGCTCGCGCTTTCCGGATCGAGGTCGAGGGCCATCGCGTGGAAAGTCTTGCGGAACCGTTCCACTTTCAGGAAATCCTTGGACACGATCCCCTGCTCGAAGCTCTTCCACAGGGCCGTATTGATGGCCTGGTAACGCGCGAACAACCCGTCCGGGATCGCATCCAGGCCCAGTTCGCGCAGCGTGCGGTCGAACGACAGTTGTTCGGAAGCCTTGAAGTCGAGCAGGGTGTCGTCGAGGTCGAAAAGAAATAGTCTGTGTTTCATGATGCGGATGGTGCGCGGACGGACGCCGGCCGCACCGGAACGGCGATTTAGTCCTTCGGAAATAACAGGATACCAGCGGCAGCGTTTATGTGCCGAGGTTGCTGCCCTGGCCCGGCTACAATATGGTCGAGCTGAATTGCTTTCCGGTTACTCAGCAAGGAGAACCGGGCCCGCTCTGGTAGAATACGCGCGACCCTATCCGGCCTATCCGCCGCCCTCCCGAATACACAATGTTTAGTTTCTTCAAAAAGAAAAAACCTGAAGCCGAGACGCCGGCTGCGGTCGAACCCGCAGCGCCCGCTTCAGTTGTTACGCCTCCAGTGGCCGATACGCAGCCCGAAGCAGCCGAGCAGCCTGGTTTCCTGCGCCGCCTGTTCGGCGGTGGCGAGGACGCGCCGGCCGTGCCCGACACCGACACCGACGTCCCCGCCCCGCTCGAGGCCGCCGCCCCGTCGGCCTACGAAGGCCAGCTGTTCCCCGAGACGGCCGAACGTCCCGTCAGCGCAGCGGAAGCCAAGCGTTCCTGGATGTCGCGCCTGAAGTCCGGTCTCGCCAAGACGTCGAGCAATCTTTCGCTGCTGTTCGTCGGCGCGCGCATCGACGAAGACCTGTACGAGGAACTCGAATCCGCGCTGCTGATGTCCGACGCCGGCATGGACGCCACGCAATACCTGCTGGACAACCTGCGGCGCAAGGTCAAGGAAGAAAAACTGCTGGACGCCGCCGCCGTCAAGGTGGCGCTGAAGGCCTTGATGGTCGACCTGCTGCGTCCGCTGGAAAAGCCGCTCGAACTGGGCCGCCACGAACCGCTCGTGATGATGATCGCGGGCGTCAACGGCGCCGGCAAGACGACCACGATCGGCAAGCTGGCCAAGCACATGCAGCACCACGAGCAGTCCGTGCTGCTGGCCGCCGGCGACACGTTCCGCGCCGCCGCGCGCGAACAGCTGATGGTCTGGGGCCAGCGCAACAACGTCACCGTGATCTCGCAGCAGTCCGGCGACCCGGCGGCCATCGCGTTCGACGCCGTCCAGTCGGGCAAGGCGCGCGGCGTGGACGTCGTCATGGTCGACACCGCAGGCCGCCTGCCCACGCAGCTGCACCTGATGGAAGAGCTCAAGAAGATCAAGCGCGTGATCGGCAAGGGCATGGAAGACGCACCGCACGAAATCCTCCTCGTCATCGATGGCAATACGGGCCAGAACGCCCTCGCCCAGGTGAAGGCGTTCGACGACGCGCTGCAACTGACCGGCCTCGTGATCACCAAGCTGGACGGCACGGCCAAGGGCGGTATCCTGGCCGCCATCGCACGCACCCGCCCGGTGCCGGTGTATTTCATCGGCGTGGGCGAAAAACTGGAGGACCTGCAACCCTTCAGCGCCGACGAATTCGCCGAGGCGCTGCTGGGATAAACGCGCGATGATCGAATTCCAGTCCGTCTCCAAGAAGTACTCGGATTCTGCTGACACGCTCGCGCTCGCCGACGTGTCGCTGAACATTGCCAAGGGTGAGCTGGTGTACCTGGCCGGCCCGTCCGGCGCCGGCAAGTCCACCCTGATGAAAATGGTTGCCGCCATCGAACGTCCGACGTCCGGCCGCGTGATCGTGAACGGGCAGGACGTCGGCCGCATCCGCAAGGCGGGCATCCCTTTCCTGCGCCGCAACCTCGGCCTGATCTTCCAGAACCAGCGCCTGCTGAACGACCGTCACCTGCTGGCCAACGTGATGCTGCCGCTGATCGTCACCGGCGCGCCCAAGGCCCAGGCCGAGCAGCGCGCCCGCGCGGCGCTGGACAAGGTCGGGCTGCTCGACCGCGCACTGGCACTGCCGATGGCATTGTCGGGTGGCGAACAGCAGCGCGTGGCGATCGCCCGCGCCATCGTCAACCGCCCGCAGATCATCCTGGCCGACGAGCCGACCGCCAACCTCGACCGCGCCGCCGCCGACAAGGTCATCGACGCACTGCACGCCTTCCACTCGGTGGGCGTGACCTGCGTCATCTCGACCCATGACGAACAGATCCTGGACAGCGCCGCGCGCGTGATCCGCCTCGAACATGGCCAGGTAGCAGGAGGTGCCGCATGAACACCTGGTTCCGCCAGCACCGCTTCGCCCTCGGCGCCGCGTTGTCCCACGTGCGCAAGGCACCGGGCAGCTTCCTGTTCAACGTGCTCGTCGTCGCCGTCGCGCTGACCCTGCCCTTCGCCGGCGTCACCCTGCTCGACAACGTCCGTCCTCTGTCGGAAGAATTGTCCGTCGATCCGGAAATCAGCCTGTTCCTCAAGGCCGACACGCCCCGCGACCAGGCCCAGGCGCTGGCCCCGCAGCTGCAGCGCATCCTGCACGGCAGCCATGCGAAAGTCAGCTTCGTGCCGCGCGAGCAGGCGCTGGCCAACCTGAAGGAAAAGAGCGGGTTGACCGATGTGATCGCGACGTTGGGCGATAACCCGTTGCCGGACAGCTATGTAATGAAGCTGGAAGGCTTCGCCAGCGGCGCCGAGGCCGCCCGCGTGGACGACATCGCCGAACAGATGCGCGCACTGCCGGGCGTCGACACCGTGCAGGTCGACTCGGCCTGGGTCAAGCGCCTCGCCGCCCTGCTGGGCGTGCTGCGCCTCGCACTGCTGCTCCTGGCGATCACGCTGGGCGTCGTCGTGATCGCCGTCGTGTTCAACACGATCCGCCTGCAGGTGCTGACGCAACGCGAGGAAATCGCCGTGTCGAAACTGCTGGGCGCAACGGACAACTTCATCCACCGCCCTTTTTACTACACGGGCGCCCTGCTGGGCCTGTGTGCCGGTGCGGTGGCGCTGGGGGCGGTGGCGCTGGCGCTGCGTCCCCTGAACACGGCCATCGCCGAGTTCGCGCGCTTGTATGCGTCGGAATTCCAGCTCGCCACACTGCCGCCGCTCGGCATGGCCGCGCTGCTGGCGATCAGCGCCGGGCTTGGGCTCGCCGGGGCCATGCTGTCGGTGCAGAGGCATCTGGCGCGGCTCAAGTGAGCCGCTGCCAGATCGGCATGGGGGTTACGGCGGTGCGCTTCACTTCGCTCGCTGTGGCCAGCTCGCAGCGGGACACACCCAATAAAAAGGGCCGCGTTCGCACGCGGCCTCTGTGCTGCCGACTAACGGGCCGTCAAGCCCGTGTCGTACGACTTACCAGCTGATCGAATCGACGTAGACGGTACCCGTCCACGCCCCACCCGTCGTGAAGCTCAGCCCGAGCCACTGCAGCGGCGCGGTCGCCGTCGCCGGCACCTTCACGGTGAACGTGTTCCAGGCATCCGGCGTGAAGCTGTAGGTCGGATTCGAGGTCCACTGCCAGTTGTAGTCCATGAGATAGGGCTCGACCTTCGTGATCTGGCTGCCAGCCGGGATGTAGACGTGGAAGGTGATCGTCGCGCCAGCCGGCACGATCGCGCCGTTCAGGCCCACCGACGAGTAATTCGCCGACGTACCGTTGAAGTTCACGGCCAGCGAGCGCTGTCCCGCGTAGTGCTGGGCGGTGGAGATCGCGACACCGCTGATCAGCGCGCCGCTCGGTGCCCACTGCTGGGTATCGGTCTCGAAATGGAACTTCGTCGGGTCCGGGTTGGTGCCGGGCGTGGTCGCGCTCGTCTCGGTCGAATAGCCGGATGCACCCGAGCCGTTCACGGCCACCACACGGTAGTAATACGTCGTGCCGGGATTCAGGCCCGTGTCGGTGAACGTGGTGCCGGTGATGCCGGTGACGGACGGCGTGGCGTCTTCGCTGCCGGAATTTGCCGTGCGGTACAACTGGTAGCTGGTGGCGCCGCTGACGGCGTTCCACGACACGGTGACCTGGCCGATACCGGCGACGGCGGTGACGCCGGTGACCGCGTACGGCGCGCCGTTCGGCGGCGGCGGCGCGGTGCCGCCGGTCAGGGCGGTGACGAGGGGCTGATTGGTAATGGCGCCCGTGTCATACGCAAACGGCGCCCACGGCGTGCTCCAGTAGAACGGGCTCAGGCCGTGCGCGCGGGCCGATTCGCTCAGGTACTTGTTCCAGTAGAGCACGGAGGCGCTGTTCCAGGCCTGCTCGTCGCCCGTCAGGCCAGGCGTTCCGGCGGCGTGGTATTCACCGATCATCACGGGCACGCCCTTGCTGACGAACTGGTCCTGCAACTGCTGGTAGAACGCGTCGTTGGCGCCTTCTTCACCAAACGTGGCGTTGCGGCTCGGATCGCCCGAATAATGGTAGGACTGGCCCCAGAAGTAGATCGCTCTGCCCCACGACTGGTCCCCGTGGATGATCGTGAACAGCGACGGCGAGTAATTATGGAATTCCATCATCAGGCGACCCTTGGTCGAGTCGGACGGCAACGTCTTGACCCACGACGCGTCACCCTGGATCGGCAGCACGAGCCAGCGGTTGGTGTTCTTGCCGCCGGTGCCGCGCACCGTGTTGACGAAGGTCTGGTAGTACGACATCAGCGTCGTGACCTGCGAAGGCCGGCCGATGTTCGGCTCGTTCGCGGCCGCGAACAGCAGGTGGTTGTCGTAGCCGGAGAATGCGGTCGCGACCTGCGCCCAGATGTTGCGCATCTTGGCGTCGATGGCCGGGTCGACCGTGTCGCCCATGGGCTGTTCGAACCACCCGCCGTCCCAATGATCGTTGATGACCACGTACATGCCGGCCGCGATGGCGTTATCGACGGCCTGTTTGACCTTCGCCATGTAGACGGGATCGATCTTGCCGGAAGAATCGGAATTCTTGTCCCACGCGCACGGGACACGCACGGCGTTGAAACCGGCGTTGGCGGCGGACGTGAACACGGCCTGGCTCGGGTACGAATAACCCCAGACGGCTTCCAGCGAATTACCCAGGTTGAAGCCGCGGGTCGGCATCGGCAGTGCCGTCATGATCGGCGGCGGATTCGTGAGCTGCACGTTCACCGAGCCGGCGTAGACCGTCGTACCGTTCGACTTGTCCGTGATCGTGAGCGTCTTCATACCGGCTTTGGTGCCGGGCGTGCAGCGGAAATGCGCCTCGGTGGCGCTGACCGACAGCGTCGTCATGCCGGTACAATCGGCGACGTCCAGCGCCAGGGTGCTGGTCAAATTGCTGCCCTGCACCTGGAAATAGGCCGGCTGGCCCACGTGCAGCGTGGACAGCGTCGTGTAGCCCGAATTGGTCGAGTTGACGACACTGACACTGGCCGTCCCGGACGTCGCGGCCAGGAGCCGCGACGTGTGCCCATCGGCGCCTGTGTCCGTGGCACTGCCGCCGCAGCCGGCCAGCAGGGCCGCAGCTGATAGCGCAGCTAGAACAAATTGTTTTTTCATATTTCACTGTCTCCAACGTTGTTTTTGGATAAGTGATCATCATTGACAGCTGCGGCCTTGTATTCAATTCCGATTTTCAGTATCGCGCATGAAAAATCACTGAATGTCGGGATATGCAAACCGGGGAGCGTCGAGCAATCGGCACAGGCGGTAGCCAATCTTTAGCTGCGGAAGGAGCAAACTGATGAAATTGCAATCAGTCTCCTGAAAGACGAACGGCCCGGCCGCAAATGCGACCGGGCCGTCAAGGCAACGCTGAAGCGCTATGCCATCAGGTGGCATTACGCCGAGGCGGAATTTTTCTGCTCGAAAAAATCAGGCAGCCTGTTTCTTGCGCTTGCTGAGCCCGAGACCAGCCAGACCCAGGCCCACCAGAGCCAGCGAAGCCGGTTCCGGCACTGCATTGCCGACTTCGGACACGGTCCAGTTGGCGACCGTGTTGAACGTACCGTCCACGACGTCGTTGTAGTTACCCAGCGAGTCGATGAAGGCGAAATTGCCGAAGACGGTGTCACCGTTCCACGAGCCGAAGTTGTCGGCGTTCACCGAAGCGAAATCCGTCCCGTAAAAACCGACATTGGAGACGTTCCCGCCTGCGTCAGTGTTCAACGAAAAAAACGACCACACCGTGCTGTAGGATGCGTGATAGGTACCGGCGTCGATCGTAAAGCCAAGCACATCCGTGTTGGCGAAGGATTGATTGACGATCGACGAACCGCCGTTGTTGCCGAACAGGTGCACCGTTACGGTATCGCCGGCCGAAATCCCGGGCGTCGTCGCGGTGGAAATCGTGTCAGTGTACGTGAAATCGTAAGTGACCGATGCCTGTGCCATACCGGCATGCAGGGCGAATGCAGCAGCGATGAAAGCGAGCGTTTTTTTCATGATTCGGCGAACCTTATAGGGCAAGTGAATAAAATAATTTCGTATTGAAACCTTAATTTAGATTAAGCAACTACTATGCCTAAATGAAATTTTCCTAAGGAATCAACAGCTTGCCATTGGACAGGATGTTAGCCATCATCCAACTGTAAATATTCCCGACATTGATCTTCGGCGTGGCGCTTCCCCATGCCTGTTGGCGCGGCCCGGTTCGACATGCGGGTGATTGTTGTCGTTTCGTGAACTCGTCGGCTGCTGGCCAGTGAAATCCCGCAGCCGACGCGAGGCACGCGCCTACATGGCAACGTGCGCCAACCAACAGAAGCCGTAGCACATGTCGCCTAACCTGTTATCTATGAAGTTCAATCGATACGCGCGTCACATTTGAGGCATCTCAACTGAACCGTTCGCGCCTGCTCTACAGTGGAATCGCATCCCGTTTTTCGGTTCCCATGAGCAATACTTTAATGAAACTTAAAGCCGTCTAAGGGATATGGTGGCGCCTAGCACTCACATCAAGAGAGTGCTAATATAACGTCAGACTATCGCGGGAAATGGTTTTGATAGCACCGTCAGCATCCCGACACAAGCCAGCCAGCTGCGCCTTCGGGGCTCTGGAGATGGCGAGACGATGCAGCAGCTTAACAGAGGGAGTGACTATGTCCGCACAATCCGCATTGGTTCCGGCCGGCAGTCGTGCTCTGGGACTCGGCTTCAGTGGCAATCTCGGTAATATCGATGCCTATATCTCGGCAGTGAATCGCCTGCCGATGCTGTCCCACGAAGAAGAAGTTTCGCTGGCTACGCGGCTGCGGGAAAAGAACGACCTGGATGCCGCACAAAAACTCGTGATGTCGCACCTGCGCCTGGTCGTGTCGATCGCGCGCGGCTACCTCGGCTATGGCCTGCCGCACGCCGACCTGATCCAGGAAGGCAATATCGGCCTGATGAAGGCAGTCAAGCGTTTCGACCCGAACCAGGGCGTCCGCCTGGTGTCGTACGCCATGCACTGGATCAAGGCCGAGATGCACGAATACATCCTGAAGAACTGGCGTCTGGTCAAGGTCGCAACGACCAAGGCTCAGCGCAAGCTGTTCTTCAACCTGCGCAGCAACAAGCAAGGTCTCGACGCTATGTCGCCGCAGCAAGTCGACGATCTGGCCAGGATGCTCGACGTCAAGCGCGAGGAAGTGATCGAGATGGAAACGCGCCTGTCCGGCCGCGACATCGCACTGGAAGCACCGACCGACGACGAAGACGACAAGTTCTCGCCGATCGCCTACCTGTCTTCGGACCAGCAGGAACCGACGAAGGTCCTGGAAGGCGAGGAAAAGGTACGTCTGCAATCGGAAGGCCTGGAAACGGCCTTGTCGAAACTGGACCCGCGTTCGCGCCGCATCGTGGAAGCACGCTGGCTGGCCAACGACGACGGTTCGGGCGCGACGCTGCACACGCTGGCCGAAGAGTTCGGCGTGTCGGCCGAGCGCATCCGCCAGATCGAATCGGCCGCGCTGAAGAAGATGAAGACCGCGCTGTCGGCTTACGTGTAAGCCATCTTCGCAGCCAACGACAAAGGCACCTTCGGGTGCCTTTTGTTTTATCCGTTTTATCCCAGCTTTGCCTTGAAGAACGCCATCGTCCGTCCCCATGCCAGCTTCGCGGCCGCCTCGTCGTAGCGCGGCGTCGTGTCGTTGTTGAAGCCGTGTTCGACGCCCGGGTAGACGAAATGCTGGTAGTCGACGTGGTTCGCCTTCAGCGCGGCCTCGTAGGCGGGCCAGCCCGCCAGGATGCGCTCGTCCTTGCCGGCATCGTGGATCAGCAGCGGCGCGCGGATCCGGGCGACGTCCGCGGCCGGCGGCGGCATGCCGTAGAACGGCACGACGGCCGCCAGGTCCGGTAATTGCGTCGCAAGGTAGTTGGCGATGCCCCCGCCGTAGCAGAAGCCCACCACGCCGACCTTGCCCGTCCCCTGCGGCAGCGTCGCCAGCGCGTGAAAGGCCGCGATGAAGTCGGCGCGGGTTCTGGTTTGATCCAACTTGGGGAACAGGTCCCTCGCCTTGTCCTCGTCGCCCGGGTAGCCGCCCAGCGGGTACAGCGCGTCCGGGGCGAAGGCGACATAGCCGTCGAGCGCGATGCGGCGCGCAATGTCCTCGATGTGCGGATTCAGGCCGCGGTTTTCGTGCACGACGAGGATCGTCGGCAACTTGCCCTTCGCCTGCGCCGGCTCGGCCAGGTAGCCATGCACCTTGCCGTAACCCTGCGGCGACGGGAAGTCGACGTAGGCCGTCTTCAGGCGCGCGTCCGCGGGCGCGACCACGGGCGCGGCGAACGATGGCGACAATTGCGCCAGCAAGGTGGCGGCCGTCGTGCCGCCGGCGGCATAGCGGCCCGCGCGCGCGAGGAAATCGCGGCGCGAGACACGTCCGTGCACATAGCCATCGAACAGTTTCAATACCTCGGGGTCGAAATCCGCTGCGGTCAAACGCGTCATCTTGTACTCTCCGGTCCGTTGAGATGAGCGCCAGCATACGCCGGTTTTTCAGATCCGGATGACGATCCGCCTGCGGTACAGCTGCCACAGCCCGGCACCGAGCACGCCCAGCAGCAGCGCCGAATACGCGGCCGATGCAATCCGGGCCTCCGGGATCAGGCGTGCCAGCGTGCCCGCCAGCAGATCGTGCCCGCTGCCAGCGCTTCCCAAAGGCAGTTGCATGGCAGTATCGATCAGCGTGATGCCGACGAAGGCCAGCGTCGCATTCGTGCCGAACGCGAGTGCCGGCCGTGCCCACGCCGGCGCCTCGCTGCCGGGCGGTACGAGGCGGATCAGGACCAGCAATGCCAGCAGCGAGAAGCCGCCGGAGACAAGCGCAAAACTCGGCGTCCACAGCTTCTTGACCATCGGGATGAGCGGATCGAGCAGGAGCCCGGTCAGCAGGCAGGCCACGCCGGCGATGGCAAGCGCCGTCAGCGTGGCCGGCTTGTGCGAGCGCATCAGCAGCACGGACGCCGTCACGCCAAGCAGCATGTTGACGAGTGCGCCCAGCGTCGACACGATGCCTTCGGGGTCGTAGGTGACGACGGCGCCCGTCCGTCCCCACGGCCACAGGTGGGCGACGCCGAACACGGCGCGGTCGACGACAGCCGGCAGGGCGTGCGCCGAATCGAAGCAGGCGCGCCCACAGCCGGGCGCATCCCATGCGAGCAGCAACGCGGCGTAACCGGCCAGCAAGGCGATCATCGCCGCGACCAGCGCCGCGACCGGCGGACCGTCGCGGCGTGCCACCAGGATGCAACCGGTGCCGGCGATGGCATAGCACAGGCCGATGCGCTGCAGGATGCCCGGCAGGCGCACGTGGGCGACGTCGAAGCCGGGTAGCAGGTTCAACACGACACCGAGCGCGACGAGCGCGCCGGCGCGCCGCCAGACGTGCAGCGCGAGGGCCGCCCTGCCCTGCGCTTCCCGCCGCCGCAATGCGTACGGCAGGGCGGCGCCGGCACAGAACAGGAAGGCCGGGAAGATCATGTCGGCGATGGCGAATCCACGCCAGTCGGCGTGGGTCAGGAACGTGAAACGGTGGTCCCAGCCGCCCGCATACGCGACCATGACCATGCCCATCACGGCGAGGCCGCGCAGCAGGTCGACGGCCAGCATGCGCGCCGCCTGCGTCGGCGCCTGCCGCGTGTCCGCCCTGCGGGGCCGCTCCATCCGCACCACCTCGCCCATCGCCGCCCCCTCGCTCGCCCATTAATGAAAACGATTTCAAATATCGGCCGCAGCGTCTGCGCCGTCAAGTTACGGTGCATAGCCAGCAGCATTGCCGCAAAGGCAATAGAATGAAAGGCCATCGCACCCAACAGGAGAACCCATGCAACTCATCGGCATGCTCGATTCGCCCTTCGTCCGCCGCGTCGCCATCACGCTGGACCTGCTCGACATCCCGTTCGAACACAAGGCGTTGTCGGTATTCCGCAACTTCGATGCCTTTGCCGCCATCAATCCGGTCGTCAAGGCGCCGACGCTCGTGCTGGACGACGGGACGGTGCTGATGGATTCCACGCTGATCATCGAGTACGCCGAGGCACTGGCCGGCCGCTCCCTGCTGCCGGCCGCCCCGGCCGCGCGCGCGCAAGCCCTGCGCGCCATCGGCCCGGCGCTGGCCGCCTGCGAAAAGACAGCGCAGGTCGTCTACGAATACGAGCTGCGCCCGCCCGAGAAACAGCACCAGCCCTGGCTCGACCGTGTGCAGGAACAATTGCTGGCTGCCTGCCGCCAGCTGGACGCGGCAGCGGACGCATTCGAGATCGTCGACCTCGGCCAGGCCGCCATCACGGCCGCCGTCACGTGGTCGTTCATCCAGCTGATGGTGCCGCAAATCGTCGACCCCGCCGACTTTCCGCGCCTCGCGTCCTGGGCTACGCGGGCGGAAGCATTGCCCGTGTTCCGCCGCTATCCGATCGTCTGACCGGCGCGGCCGATATCCCGCGGCCGGGCCGAATCGCGCCGGCCCGGGCTGGCGAGTTTGCTATTATTGGCTTTATGCAAACAAAGGACGCCACATGACGCTGCCGCGACCGTTCGCCGCCCGAGTTGCCGTGGCGCTCGCACTGCTGCTGGCCGGCTGCGCCACCCCGCCGCCGCCCGACGCCGTCTATCCGCTCCGGCCCGAACAGAGCGTCGTGCTGGCGCACGGACTCGTCCTCACCTACGACAGCTTCAGCGACAGCCGTTGTCCGGCGAATACCCGCTGCATCTGGGCCGGACGGCTGATCTTCCGCTTCCTCATCGACGGGCCGGATGGCGTCGAGGAATTCACGCTCGGTCCAGACCAACCGGTAGCCACGCCCGAGGCACTGCACGGCGCCCGGGTCACGCTCGACACGTCCGCGATCCCGCCCGCGCGCGCGGCCGGCACGACGCGGCCTGGCGACGTCATTCCCGTCACGCTCAGGATCACCGCAAACGTGCGCAAATGATTCCCCACTACCTTCGCCAGCCATGACCACATCCGCCAAAGCCCTCGCCTGCGGGCTGATCCTGTCCATCGTCCTGGCACCGCCGCTCGCGCTCGCCAAGACACCCATCGCCACGGGCCTTGGCGGCGCCGTCGCCACGATCAGCGAAAAGGCGTCGGCTTCCGCGCTCGCCATCCTCAACCAGGGCGGCAATGCCATCGACGCGGCCGTCGCGGCGGCGGCCACGCTCGGCGTCACCGATCCGTTCAGCTGCGGCATCGGCGGCGGCGGTTTCATGGTCGTGTATCTCGCGAAGGACAAGCGCGTAATCACGATCGACCACCGCGAGACGGCGCCGGCGTCGTTCAGCCCCAACGTCTTCCTCGACAACGGCAAGCCCGTCGATTTCGACACGGCCGTCGCCAGCGGCGCGTCCGTCGGCGTGCCGGGCACCGTGCGCGGCTGGCACGAGGCGCTGGACCGCTACGGCACGATGTCGTTCAAGCAGGTGCTGGCGCCCGCGATCCAGGTCGCCACGAAGGGCTTTCCCGTCAGCGAGACCATGCACGGGCTGATCGTCGAGAACGAAAAGAAGTTCGGCATGTTCGAGCCGACGAGCCGGCTCTACCTGAAGAACGGCAAGGCGCTGCCGGTCGGCACGATCGTGAAGAATCCCGACCTCGCCAAGGCCTACCGCGAACTGGCCGCCAAGGGCTACAAGGTGTTCTATGAAGGACCGCTGGCGCAGGCCGTCGTCGACGCCGTCAATCGCCCGCCCGTCGCAGCCGGCGTCCAGGTCCGGCCCGGCACGATGTCGCTGGCGGACGTCGCGAACTACGAGGCGCGCATCCGCCAGCCGATCCGGTCCACGTACCGCGGCTACGACCTGTACGGCATGCCGCCGCCCAGCAGCGGCGGCGTGACGGTGGCCGAGGCCTTGAACATCCTCGAGGGCTTCGACCTGAAATCCATGCCGCGCGCGAACGTGGAGCACCTCTACCTGGAGGCGAGCCGCCTCGCGTTCGCCGACCGCAACGCCTACCTCGCCGATCCCGAATACGTCGACGCACCCATCGAAGGCATGTTGTCGAAACAGTTCGCGGCACAGCGCCGTTCGCTGATCCGGCCGGACCGCGCGGCCGGCATCGTCCCGGCCAGCGACGCCTTCCTGTACGAGAACGACAAGAGCTTTCCGCTGCGTCCGCAGCAGGACCTGATCATGCGCGAAGGCACGCACACGACGCACCTGACGGTGTCCGACAAA
>Ga0068855_100003088_pt1 | contig 20386 bp, 15 predicted proteins | sample KBSCornC52_FD_66592 | JGI IMG/M metagenome (GOLD analysis project Ga0068855, IMG submission 66592) | Corn rhizosphere microbial communities from Kellogg Biological Station, Michigan, USA - KBS Corn C5-2 | ecosystem: Host-associated > Plants > Roots > Rhizosphere > Soil ...
GCTCCGGCAATTTCGACTCCTGAATAGAGCGTCGCAAAGCCCAGGCTCACGAGCATCGCGAAACCGATTGCGGCGAACGCGCTGTGGACTGGCGTCCACCGTAGCTGCCACTGGTCGAGCTTCGCCATTCCGGCCAACACACCGATCGCGGCCAGCACTACGGACGGATGCGGGCCCGTGTCCCCTCCCGGCAACGGTAATGGTGGCAGCAGTAGCGCCGCCGCGAAGAATATCGCGAGCCAGCGGTGAGGAACAGAGAACGTGTACCAAGCCAACGGCAGCAGGCACAGTATCGCAGCCAGCGCCCCGGATCCCGTCACAGGCAGGAATAGAATGGCCGATGCCGCGATGACGCCGATGCCGATCGCGGGAACGGCCCGCCGCAGCGGGAATATTTCAGCGGCCGCCACTGCGCGCTACCTTCATTTCCGATCGCGCCGAGCGAACTCTCTGCTGTTCCAATCCGTATCGCAAGCTGAGCCAAGCCAGGGTGAGCAGCGCGCTCAACAACAGTGCCATCGCTGTAAACAGAGGCGTATTCGGGAAACTTGGCTGCTGCGGAACGATTCCTGGATCGATGATCCGCAACTGCTCCGTGCGCAGGCCGCTGGAACCGGCCAGTTCGTTGGCGCGGCGAGACATCGCTTCAAAGGCAGTATTGGCTGCGCGCAACTGGTCCGCGCCCTGGTCGGCCCGGGCCCGAGCTGCGGCCAGCGCGGAAGCTTTTTGAGTAAGATCGCGGGTCACGGTTGCCATCTGTACACTGAGCGCGACGCTGCGGGCACGCGCCGCAGCGATATCCTGCTGGAGATTTTCACGGCTGTCGCCTGCAGAGAAACCCTTGGTCTGGGCATCCGCGCGCGCCGAAAGCTCGGCCAGTGAGGTTGCAGCGTTCGCCAATTGTTCGTTCAAGCGGCCCTTGAGATCCGAGAGATTGCGGACTTCATCGCCCAAGACTGATTCGGCGCCTTCCGCCACCGCGGCGTTGTAATCCGCGCGCGTCTGCGCCAGTTTCGCCCCCGCCACTTCCACCTGCTTTCGTACTTCCGTGAGCGCCTCGTGTTCGCTCTGATTCTCGACAGAGCGGTTTAAGGCGACAGTTTCTTCGGCGAGAAACTGGACCAGCGCCTGGGATTGCTTGGCATCCGGCAGCGTGGCCTTGATCTGCAGGACCTTTGTGTCGGGCAGCTTAACGACGCGCAGAACCCGCTTCCGCAGCGTTTCCGTTGCAGCCGACCCGGAGCCTTCCTCCAGATGGAACTTCTGGCGCGCTCGTTCGAACAAGGAATCGCTGGCGGCTAACTGCTCGTAAGCTTTGAGCGATTCCAGGTAGATAGCGCTGACAGCCGTCGCGCCGCGCGCATCCGTGCCGGCCGGCGGTTCGATCACCAATGTCGCGGTCGCGGTGTACTGCTTCGGAAGCAGGAAACTTACCGCAGCGGTCAGGAGGACAGCCGTGCCGATGGCGATCGCGGCGAACTTCGCGTTCCGGCGCAAGAATGCCAGATACTCGATCGGATCAAAATAATCTGCCATTGTCTGTCCCCTGTGCTGCTTTAGCGAAGTCTCAGTCCATATGCGCTGGGTTACAGCCGGAATCGTTATCGCCATCCCGCTGGCGCTCGCCCCAGGGCTGTTCTTTTACTACGACGTCACACCTAAGGCGGGAATCCTGCTGGCCGCCACCGCGATTCTTCTGCTCTGGACTGCATGGAAGCCGAAAACCTCCGTAGTCTTTTGGACTTCGCGGTTCGGGCGCTGGAACGGCGTTCTTACGGCCGCGTTCATCCTGCTCACGGTAGTTGCCGCCGCGAATTCGCCTTCTGTTTCCCTGGCCTGGAACGGATCGAACTGGCGGCGCTGGGGAGCTGTGGAGCAGATCCCCACGGTCGTTTGCGCGCTTCTCATCGCATCCATCGCACGATCGGCTCCACCGAACCGGCTGCTGATATTGCGCGCTCTGTGCGGCGCGGGACTCGTCGCGGCGGTCTACGGGGTGTTGCAGTACTTCGGCGTCGATCCGTTGCTTTCCGCCTCGACCTACGTTGTGGGCGAAGGATCCTACCAGATCGTGCGTCCGCCGGGTTCCTTGGGCCATAGCGACTATTTCGCAGCGTTTCTACTTTGGCCGGTTTTCGCCGGAACCGCTTTGTGGCTCGTGGATAGCCGCGCCGGGCGCTGCCTGGGCGCAGCAGCCATGTTCACAGGAGTTGCGGCTTTGGTGCTGTCTGGCTCACGAGGGGCGCTCCTGGGCTTATTCACCGGCGCGGCGATACTCGTGTGGCAGTGGCGGCCCCAAATCCGACTGATTGCGACGAGTTTGGCGATCATTGCCGCAGTGGCGGCAGCTTTCTACCTTTCACCTGCCGGAGCCCGTTTGCGAGCCCGGGCGTTTTGGATCAGCGAAGACCCCACCGGCGGCGCCCGCTTGCTTTTATGGCGAGATTCGGCGCGCATGTCTGCCGGGCGGCTCTCGACAGGTTTCGGTCCAGACACCTTCGTTGCGGAATTCCCGCAGTATCAATCCGCGGAGCTGGCTCGCGCTTATCCGGATTTCTATCATGAATCGCCGCACAACATGTTTCTCGACGCCTTGACCGGACAGGGCGCTGGAGGCGTGGTTTTGCTTACGATTTGGATCGCGATCGGCGTGGCCGCGGGACTGAAGGCGTCGCCCGACATGCGTCCCGTCGCGGGAGCGTTGCTCGCCGGGCTGGGCGCGTCAGTCGTGGCACAACAGTTCGTGGTCTTCGTGATCCCCACCGCATTTCTCTTCTTTCTGGGCATCGGACTGTTAAACGGATTAGAACCCCGAGGCTCGGCCACCATTTCCATGCCCCTTCGCGCCGCTACGGCACTCTGCAGCGCGGTGGCGGCAGTGTTTCTAGCGGTCACAGCTTATCGATTGGTTGCAGCCGACGTAACTCTCGCGCGGCTCCGAGCTTCGCTGGACGCAGGCAATCGCAGCCAGGCTGCTTTGCTTTGGGAATCCGCAAAGACCCAGCGTGCAGCCGGGGTCACCGCGGACCTGTACTTTTCACGCCGATGGGCTGACGCAGCATCCAAAACGCAGGATCCGCTGGAGAAGCTGCGCTTGAGCGCGCTGGTGATCGACGCCGCCCGTCTGGCGACCACAATACCCGAGCAGCGGCAGAACGCCTGGTATAGCCTCGCCCAGCTAGCCGCCGCGATGAACGATTCAAAGACGGTCGAATCGAGCCTTCGTGCGGCGATCCTGGCCGGACCGCAGTGGTTTAAGCCCCATTGGGCCCTGGCGCGTCTGCTATATTCCACCGGACGAACAGACGAGGCTCGCAAGGAAGCAGCGCTCGCACTGGATCTCGATGGACACAAGAATGCGGAAGTGGTTGAAACCATGACGGAAATCGTTCGTTCCCTGGACTCCCGCCGCTAAGTCTAAGCCAATGGTGATTCTTATGAACTGGTCCCGCCTGATCACTTTTTCCCTGGTTATGAGCGCTTGCGCCTTTGCGCAGGCTCCCGACTCTCGTTTCATCTTCGAAAGCGGCCTGGCCGGAACGCTGCTAAATGCCGATACGGCTCCAGCTTCCGTCACCGAAGCGCGCGGCATCGAAGGCTGGGGTGGCGCCACGACATTCTCCTCCGGCTCATGGCTGCAGATCAAAGGCACGAACCTGACGGACGTTCCCTTTCGTCAATGGATATTTCCTGACGATTTCGCGGGGAACAACGCGCCGACCAAGTTGGGCGGGGTCTCGGTTACCGTAAACGGCAAGCCCGCGTTCGTAAATTTCATCAGTCCAGGCCAGGTGAACGTTGCAGTTCCCGACGACACACAAACCGGAAGCGTTCCCGTCGTTGTGACCAATGCGAACGGGTCCAGCAACACCTTTTTCGCACAAAGAGTAGCGAGCTCTCCCGGGCTCTTGGCGCCGCCCAGCACCTTCCCATTTTCATTTTTCGTCAATGGCAAACAGTACCTGGAAGCCACCATCGGTGCGGCCAATCTCTACGTGGGAGCTCCCAACTTCGTCTCCAACTTCCCCTATCCCTTCCGGCCTGCCAAGCCCGGCGAGACCATTTTTATTTACGGTATTGGCTTTGGCGATGTCGATCCGCCGCTGCCGGCTGGTGTAGTCGCGGGCGGCGACAAGCTCACGGCGCCGCTTACGATTTCCTTCGATCAGACCCGAGCTGATGTCAGCTACGCTGGACACTACCCAACATTCATTGGTCTGTATTTCTTCGCGGTGACGGTTCCCGAGGTGCCGGACGGGGATCACCAAATCATCGTGACCCTAAATGGCCAGCAATTGCAGCAAACGGTGTATCTGACTACCGGACACTAGGCGGTCTGCCTACCACGCGTCGCGGCCGCTGAATACGCGGCCCGGCGTGCGGAGCAGAATACGCAGGTAGAGTCCGAACCCGCACTTTCGCAGGAAGAACAGATCCAGCCGACGCCGCTGGGCATACGTCAGGCGGTTGCGGCCCATCACCTGCCACAGGCCGGTTAGTCCCGGTCGAACCGAGAGCACCTCGCCGCAATCTGCGCCATAGTAGATTTCAAGTTCCGCTGAGGTCAACGGCCGAGGTCCTACCAGGGCTAGTCTCCCAGTAACCACCTGCAGGAGTTGGGGCAATTCGTCCACCGAATAACGGCGGCAAAACGCAGCCAGACGACTGGTGACGCGAGGATCCGGCGCGCCTTTGATCACGGGGACATCGGTGTCGCTAAGATACTCGATCCAGGTGGGGCTGCTTTCCGGCAGTGACGAATCCCACATGGTTCGGATCTTGAAGATCCAGAAAGGCTGACCGTTCATTCCCACTCTGCGATGCGCGATTAATGGTGAGCGTCCAGATAAGGCGCGTACCGCCGCCATGGTCGCCCCGAGCGCGGGCGCCGCCGCGGCGAATGCGATTCCCGCCGCAATCCGTTCAACCCAATGAATCGCGCCGCGATTGAAGGTCGCCGCCCCTTTGAATTCGCGGAGATTGCGCGTGAGGAGTACAGAGGGTGCGGCCATCCGCTTGTTTGGACCGCCTTCGAATCGACGGGAGAACACTTGTTCCTTCGACCCGAAATTCGAAGTCTACATTGGCGATTCTTCGTGTTCAGGACTCCGAACTTCTTCATCGCCGGCGCACCGAAAGCAGGCACGACGTCGCTCTATTCCTACCTCGACCAGCATCCCGAGGTTTACATGAGTGCGATCAAAGAGCCGAATTTCTTCGCCGGCGAAGTCAGGGAGGAGAATTTCGATCCCAAAACGCGCCGTGCGATGGCACGCGACCGTCGCGACCTTCGGAAGTTTCTCTCCGGGCCGATGGATGACAAGCGCTTCGGCGGAATCGTTACGGCGTGGGAGGACTACTGCCGGCTGTTCTCCAATGCCGGCAACGAATTAGCTCTCGGAGAGGCGAGCGTTTGCTACTTGTGGTCTCCAACTGCGCCAGAGCGGATCGCTGAAAAGATTCCGGACGCCAAAATCCTGGTGATGCTGCGCGATCCTGCGGAACGAGCCTATTCCCAATACCTTCACGGCCTCTCAAACGGAGCGATACGCTGGAGTTTTCGTGAACATATCCAACGTAATCTCCGCCACGGCTCGACGCGGTTTTGCGTTCACTATCCATTTTTGGAGTTCGGCCTTTATGCTGAGCAGCTTCGCGGGTATTTAGAGCGGTTTGGGCAGAATGTCTGGGTCGGGTTCCATCAGGACTTCCAAGATCGTCCGCTGGAGATCTACCGAGATATCTGCCGCTTCCTGGGCATCGGCGAAGAGTTTTCGCCCAATATGGACCGCCGGCATCTGGAGTCTCAAGTTCCACGCCTCAGTTCGGTCGGCTGGCTGAAGCGTTCCGGATTCTGGCAATCGGCAGCGCCGATGGTGCCCTCGAGTGTGCGTCCACTCGCGCGCCGCATGCTCATTCGCCGGCCTGGAACCGACCGGATGGATGCCGCAGACCGGAGTTATCTGGTCGACTTCTACCGCGAAGACATTTGCAAACTAGCCGGGCTGCTCGGCCGCGACCTCACCTGCTGGCTTCGAGCAGTGTAAGGGACGGAGATTACCAGAGGACGAGCTGCGAGGATAGCGGAGACAATGGCGAGCCAGGTTGGCGGCGGATCAGCAGATCGTATCCCGGAGACCTCTGGGCGAACTGCGGATCGCGATGGTAGTTCTCCCGCAGCCATTTTTCGATCTTATGCATCCGCAGCCGGCGCGGATCGCTGCTCGGGAAAAGACGCAGATAAGCCCATTCGGGCACGTCCGCGTAAAACACCTTGGCAGGCGGCGCGCTTCGCAGGCTGGCGAGTGCTTGGTCCTCATCGGCATCGGCCATCATGCCAGGCTGCAAAAAGGAATACCGGGTGGGATTCGCGCCTTGCGTCAGAAAATACACGATCGGGATGTAAGGAAAGACGAACAACGATTCGTCCTTTTGAACCGAGGCTTCCAGCGCTCGTTCCAGCGCGAGATCCTTAGGTTCGCCAACCAGGAAGCCGTCGCGCGTCTGCGCCGTTTCCAGGTGCGTCCGCAGGGTCACCGCGCTCCACAGGAAGATGCAGGCCACGAAACTCAGCGCCACGGCCAACGGCGCGCGCAGACTTCGCGGCAGCAGGCTGGCCAGAGCACAGCTCGCCACTACGTAGGAGAGCGGCGAGCTATACCTCAGATGTTCCACGTCCATCCGAGGCGCGCAAGCGAGAACTGCAGCGATCGCGCACGCCAGGATAAACAGCAATGGAGTCTTCCACAACTGGCGGGCGGCCGAAAATCCCAACAACGCGCAAATCGGCACCACCGCCGGCAGCGCAATAAAGAACACAAGGATGGCGTGAATCCCGAGATTCAGTCCATGAACATCGGAGAAGAGCGCCGGATAGCCGCCGATGATGCCGCCGTACGGGAAACGGTTGGCGGTGGAGTATTGCGAGGCGGTCCAAGCGAAGTGTTGGACCATCGGCCCCAGCGACCCGGTGGCCAGCAATGCACCTCCGGCCAGCGCGGAGACGGCCGCCACGCCGGCAGCCAAGGAAACCACGCCCTTCCATCGGCGGACAAAGAAAGTCCACGCGAACATCGGCGCGAGCACAAGCAACACCGGCGGCGTCACCCAAGCCCCATAGGCGGCGGCCGCACCAGCAGCAATGATCGGCCAGCGGCTTTCTGAGCGCAGACCAGCGGCCAGGAGCGTGATGGCCGCCACCAACAGCGCGGCGCTGTCCCAGCGGTGATTCACGACAAGAGTGCCTGCATCGCCCGCGAGCAGCGCGACAAAAAACCACGCCAGCCAGAGGCCCAGCACGCGCGAGCTGAATTCCGCGGCAAGCCAGTACAGGCAGGCAGCGATCAGCGCGACATCGAAGATGAGGAGAGCTCGGGCTGAAGCCAGCGATACTCCAAAGAGCTTGAAGAAGACGGCGACGTTCCAGAACGTGCCGGGTCCAGTCAGGACAAAGAAGTCGCGGTATGGCATCTGCCCGGCAAGAATCCGGCGGGCTCCGTCCAGGTAGATTCCTTCATCGTTGATCCAGACGAGACGCTGGCCGGCGAGCCACCACAGCAAGCCGGCGGCGGCAAGGAACACTCCGGCCGCGCCCAGTAGATCGCGCCGGTTTGCCATCTCCTTGGTACTGCGGCGATAGGATGCGATTTCCATCTTGTTGACGGTTGGGGGGATCGAAACAGCTGGGGACGGCGTAGTCACACGAATCCTGCCATATCATCGGCATTGCGGAGCTTTCCATTACGGTCCCGCCTCGCCGCGCCAGGTCAGATTCCAGTGCCTTAGAGAAGGCGTTTGTTTTCTGATGCTTAGGTTTCAGGGGCCCGCAGCAGTCGCTGGGGGCCGGGAGTGCATCGCTACGACGTGAACCCGGGAATACCGTTGCCGCCGTTGTACTGAGCATATTGCGTATTGATCGATACGTCGGCACTGCCCGTGTAGCCGTTGGCGCCGTTTCAGAATGTCAGCGTAGTATCTGCATGCAACGTTGAGACAATCAGAAGCGCGAGGATGGCTTGTACTGCACGCATTCCAAGGGAACCCGGTCGTTGATTTGTCATACTTTATGTTCGATTCCTGGCAATTCAACCTGGCAATTCAAAATGAGTTGCATCCTTCGTGGGTAGTAACTTACTCTTCCCGCCAGAATCCGAGATCGATACACCCGGCCCGACTTGGCGTGGCAGTCATAGAGGTAACAATTCTGTGCGCCGTGTCTACGAGACGGATCGCGCAGGTTCTTGTACTAAGATGGAGGCTCGACGCTGAGGAACTTGTGGAGCCACGATTCTCATTTGACGCGGATTACATTCGGCGCCTTAGCGAAGACGATGAAGCAACGACGGAGCATTTCGCTCAGTATTTCGGCGATCTGGTCCGCATCAAGGCGGTATCGCGCCTGCGGTCCAGGCACATCGCCGAGGATGTCCGTCAGGAGACTCTGCTGCGCGTCCTGCGGAACCTCAGGCGGGGCGTGATCGACCATCCTGAGCGCCTCGGGGCATACGTGAACACCGTCGCCAAGCACGTGATGCAGGAAATGTTCCGCCGCGACAGCCGTCTGGGTGAATTTCCGGAAAACGCCGGTGAGATTTCCAGCGGGCAAGCTAGTGCCGAATCCGGCCTGCTTCAGGACGAACGGACGAACCTGGTGAGGCGGGCGCTCAACGAACTCGAGGATAAGGATCGAGAGGTGCTTCAGAGGGTTTTTCTCGACGAGGCCGACAAAGACGAGGTTTGCGCTGAGCTTGACGTAACCAGGGAGTACCTGAGGGTACTTCTGCATCGGGCTCGAAGCCGCCTGCGCACAGCCTTGAGCCGGGGGCGAGCCTCGGCCTGACGGGTATTTCCCGGCCGGGTGTAATGATTTGCGATTAGCTGACACTAGGGATCGAGGAGGTGAATGGAACACGAACGAGCAGTTCAAAACCTTGCTGTCGAATGCTACCTGCTTGGGGAGATGACCCCGGGGGAACGAGAAGCCTTCGAAGAGCATTATTTTGAATGTGACATTTGCGCCGAAGACGTTCGGTCCGCCTCACAATTCCTCGAAGATATGAAAGGGGTTCTGGGGACTGCCCGTCGGCTTTCGGCCGTACCGATGTCAAGCTCCGAAGCCCGAATACCCCGGTCCCACGGGTCGTCCAAGGGGTGGAACTGGCCGGCTTGGCTGCAGCCACAATATGCGGCCGCTCTGGTGGCGGTCCTTGGAATCGTCGCCGCGGTTGAGACGTTTTCGACAATTCCTGGTCTTAAACAGCAGGTCCGTGAGATAAGCGATCCGCGGCCCGTGCGCTCTATAGTGCTGAAGCCTCAGACGCGAGGCACTGCGACGGTACTGGCAGTTAAGCCGGGCGAATCGGCGTTATTGACCCTTGACGGTTTGGATTTGCCACCTTCCGCAGCAAGTCGGCTACAATTTGTCGTAAAATCGAACGAAGATCGGGATGTTCTTAGCTTTTCCGGAGAATATCCCGGTGCAGACGAACCAGTTATTATTTCCTTTCCAAAGTTAGATCTGCCGGCGGGAAGCTACATGCTCCTTGTTGAGATAACGTCCACGGCTGGAACGGCGAGAGAGCTGGGACGATATCCGTTTGAATTAAAACGTCAGTAAGGAGCTAGCCGACAATATGGACCCTCGCGACTATCCCAGTCGTTATCTGCATATTTCGGGCGCATTTGCCCTGGGTGGAACATTTACACACGTCGCTCCCGGAGTGGACGTTCAAATTCCGACCGTCGCGCCCGTGCACTTGCCGATGGCGGGCGGAATTTCTGAAGTAAAGGTCAAGAAGGTATCTCTCGATTGCCGCAAGGTTAAATTTGGACCGATCGATCGCAAACTTCTCAGCACATTGAAGAAGAAAGAACTATTCTCGATCGGCTCAGCCTATACCTGCTGCAAGAGCGAGCCGGAGATTCCAGGGCAACCCTTCAGGAATAACTGCGTGAGTGAAATGAGCTCTCTGCGGCTCGGCGACAAGGTCTTCTTGAAGCACAGTTTGCTGAATATGCAGTCATCTCACGATCCAGCCAAATCCCGTTTCCCGCAGATCACATTTGGCGCCACGGAGATCAAGGGACTGAAGCTGGGTAAATCTGAGCTTAAGATCACGCTGGATCTGGATACATTTAACCGATATCCAACGCTCGAAGAGCTGGAAACCGCATTCAAGAACGATCCCAAATTGCGTGCCCGCTTGACCCCGCGATTCTTAGTCGATCCCGCCACAGGCGGTTTCTATAGGAATCCAGCAGGCTATGTGGTTGGTTCTATCGTGGAAAAGGTCGAGGGTCTTCCCAGCGGTGCGACGTATAACGGCTACACCATTACCTGGCCTCCCTTCGGAAATCTCATCCTGGGGGAAATGGTGATCACGCCCTACATGAGGCGGATATCCCTGATCCGTTTTACCTATTCGAACGGATCGGGCGGCTCGGGATGTTCGGGGGGCGGCACGTTACCCTAAGCGGAGCACTATCCTTGAAGGATGCGCTGCCGCATCCTCCTGGTATTGCTCGCGACCGTAGCATGTTCGCGGCCGCCATCGCCAAGTGCGGCTTATTCCGATGCCTGGAACGCTCTTCGCCAGGGGAGGTTAGAGCCTGCCCAAAAGCTCGTCGATGCGGCGCTCAGAAATCATAACAACGAGCAGGATGAGGCCATCCAGCAGCTCCGCTTGCTTCAGACCGAGATTCTGTTGGCGCGCGGGCAGGCGAGGAAGGCCCAGGATCTGCTGAAAGCCATGCCTGATCCGCAGGCGCCCTCGCTGCATCTTCGCTGGCTGGTGGATCGCGCCGACGCCGCATCCAAGCTGGAGCAAGGCGACCAGGCCATCGACTTACTGGACGAGGTAGACCGGATGGCCGGGAGTAACGTCAATACCGATACGGTGTCGAGAGGCCGACTCTTGCGCGGCGCGATCCTGGCACGGGCCGGACGATTTGACGACGCGGAACAAGTACTCGAGCAAGCCGCCTTTCGCGCCAGGGACGCGGGCGATACTTACAATCAGGCCGGCGCTCTGATCAACATCTCATTCTCCAAGTACAATCGGCGGCGCTACGATGAATCGCTCAACTATAGCCGCCCGGCGCTGGACGCCGCGGAGAAGGGTCACTTCTACCGGGTAGCGGGTGTCGCGAATAACAATCTCGGCATGGCGTATTCCGTATTGCGCGACTTGGACCGCGCGGAAGAGCACTTGAACAAGGCCATCGCTGAGCTTCGAGAAATCGGCGATCTGCGTAATCTTGAGAACGCGTTGGGAAATCTGGGTAACGTTCATTTGCAAGCCCATAAGGCGGACTTAGCATCGCGCAATTTCGAAGAAGCCTTCGGAATCGCTAAGAACATCGATGCTGTGGTGGATGCGGCGCGCTGGGCTGGCCGGCTTTCTCTGGCATTCACCGAACAGCAGAAATGGACTGAGGGCGAGTCCTGGAACCAGCAGGCGGATAACTTGAACAAACGTCTCAAACATCCGGACAATCTCCTGTATCTGCAAATGAACGCCGCGGCGATTGCGAACGGGCGCGGAAATCGCGAAGAGGCCGTGCGACTCTATCGTGAGCTAATTGCGAATGCCGGCGCCATCCCGTATCTAGAATGGAATGCGCATACGCGCCTCGGTTCGCTGTTAGCGAGCGAGAAACACTTCCCAGAGGCAAACGCCGAATACGAGCGAGGTTTAGCGGTGCTCGAAGAGGTCCGCGGCAGCTTGCTTCAAGACGACTATAGGCTCACTTATCACGATGCCTTGATGGAGTTCTTCAAGGACTACGTGGAGCTCTTGGTCTCGGAAGGGCACGAGGACAAGGCGCTTCAAGTGGCGGAATCGAGCCGTGCGCGCTTGCTGGCCGAGAAGCTGGGACTTGGCGGCGGCGCGCCGGGAGAAGTTCATACGAGCAGTTTTCAACGCTACGCAAAACGTAACGGAGCAGTTTTATTGTCATACTGGCTGGCGCCGAAGCGTTCCTTTCTGTGGATCGTTACTGCCAGTGGCGTGCGCATGAAAACGCTGCCTGCCCAGAATGAGATCGAAGAGCTGGTTCGGACCTACCGCAAGTCCATTGAGGAAGATCTGCGGGATCCCGTGGAAGCCCGCATACCGCAGGCCGAACGCCTGAGCAAGATCCTTCTTGGACCTGCTGAGTCCGAGCTGAAAGGCGCGCGGCGAGCGGTGATTGTGACCGATGGCGGACTTCACGCGCTGAATCTGGAAACCCTGCTGGCGCCGGGAACCAGCCGCTACTGGATTGAAGACGTGGAGCTGTCGCTGGCTCCCTCGTTCAGCACCCTGGCCGAAATGCCGGCCAAGGCTCGATCCAAACCATCCTTGCTCTTGATCGGGGCCCCTAACGCTGTCGGCGCGGAGTATCCAGAGTTGCCTGCCGCAAAATCAGAAATCGAGGGGATTCAGAACCGGTTCCCGGGGCTGGAGCACATGACGCGCATAGGTGCGGAAGCTACCCCTGGTGCCTTCCTGGAGTCCATGCCCGGTCGATTTTCCATGATCCACTTTGCCGCGCACGCCGAGGCAAACTCGCAAAGTCCGCTCGAATCGGCCATCATATTATCCAAGAATGGCGACCGGTTTAAGCTCTACGCGCGTGACATTACCGGTTTGAAGCTTTCAGCCGATCTGGTGACGATTTCGGCGTGCCGCAGCGCGGGCGCACGGACCTATGGGGGAGAAGGTCTGGTCGGCTTCGCCTGGGCGTTTCTTCAAGCAGGAGCACAATCGGTCATCGCCGGCTTGTGGGATGTGGGCGACAAATCCTCCTCGCGACTTATGGACAATCTGTACCAGGCATTGGCGTCAGGCGAGAAACCTTCTGCGGCGCTTCGCCAGGCCAAGCTGGCAATGCTGCACTCCGGGCCCTACCGTAAGCCGTTCTACTGGGCCCCGTATCAGACCTACATCCGCTAGCCCATATCCGCCAAGCAGGGCCAAAAATCCGTGATACGCTTTCGCCGGCTGCATCACTAGCTAATAAAGCGGTCGCCTAGAACCGCAAAGCCGAGTCCTTCGGAGGATAGGAGTGGCGGATTGATCCCCCGCCGCTCCGGGGACCCGGCTTAGATTCCGGACAGGTCAGTCCAGGGATCGGCGGCCTTCCGTGCAGACCGCCGCGCAATCCCCGGCTAGGTGGATCGCAAGCCCTCGGAGGAAGAAGCTCGTCGATCCTTGCCAAGCATTGTACGGTCAACCTAACGACAGGTCAATACGGTTTATGCGAAAGATAACCCGTCGGTTGTGGAAAATTGGATAGATTTCCACAGGTTTATAGGGCAGCACAGAGGATTGGCCAAGTAAGCGCGCTGTTCGGAACCAGCCGATTACGCGCGATTGGTGTGAATGTCGACCACGTTTCTCGGTTTGCGCGGAGCATTCACTGGCTTCGGCATAGGCTGTCCGGAACGCTCTGCGGGATCCTCTGGTGCGATCAACTCAAGAGCCTGGATGGCTTCTTCCACCACCTTTAGGTCAGCGCGGAGTATGGCCAGCGCCCTATGAATATTCGAGTGGGCATCCGGCGCGACGTTCCGTACCCGGGAGTCGAGAATACAGGTTACCGCCTTGCCCGGAAGAGGCTGTTCAGAAACGGAATTAGATTCCACGGCCTCACCAGCGATCTGGCGGTTCTTGTCGTTCCTCTTGGGGAGTTCGACGGCTTCGCGGGGTGTAGCTTTTAGCGGGAGCATGGCTTCTAGTGACGCGAAGGCCGAAACCGTTTCAGAAATTCCTCGCCGTGGAACCTATACCGAAGAAAATTGGAACTTTTGAGAATTACGCGGCGAAGTATGCTGGAAAGGCTTTTTGGCAGAATCTGGAGGTAGAGTATGAAGAAAGTTGCCTTGCTCAGCTTGCTCGCGATGACCTTCGTTTTCGCCCAGCAACCGAAATTCGATCTGGCAGATGTTCATGTCAGCACCACGGCGCCCCGGTTTGCGCAGAATTTCGGCGGCGTGCTTCGCGAGGGACGGTATGTCAACCGGGATGCGACCATGCTCAATCTCATCGTGGCGGCCTACGGAGTCTCGGAGGACACCATCGCCGGCGGCCCCGGCTGGCTGACTGCCGACCTTTTCGACGTGATCGCAAAAGTTCCCGACGGCACCACGTCTGCGACGGCCAACCTTATGTTGAGAGCCCTGTTAGCGGAGCGCTTCGGCCTGGTCATCCATAACGGTACCGCCCCGGTACCCCGTTTCGTGCTGAGTGTTGGCAAGGGTGGATCGAAGCTGAAGCCCGGATCGGGAAGTCCTGGATGCCAACCGCAACCGCAAGCGGGTGGTGGACGTGGACCCAATGACGCTGCTTCCCAGCCGAACCAGAAAGTGGCCTGCCACAATCTGACGGCCGCCGCCATTGCAACTAACCTGCGTCAAATGGCGGGCGGCTACCTGGATCACGACGTGATTGATTCGACTAAACTCGAAGGCTCCTGGGATTTTGACCTGGAGTGGACAGCACGCGGCCTGCTCGCAGCGAAGGGCGCCGAGGGCATCTCGGTTTTTGACGCCGTGGATAAACAGCTAGGCCTGAAACTGGAATTGCAAAATGTTCCGATGCCTTCGCTGGCGATTGAGAGTGTGAATCGAAAACCAACAGCGAATCTTCCTGGCGTAGCGACAGCTCTACCGCTCGCGGCGGCGCGGTTTGAAGTCGCCACGGTAAAGCCCGCCGATCCAAACCAGCGTCCAATGACCGGGTTGCTCTACACAGGCGGTAGCCAGATGAGAGCCGGCGGCACGCTCCGCGCACTCATCGCGATGGCGCTTCAGATCACACCGAATATCGCGGCCGATCTGGTAGTCGGCCTTCCCAAGTCTGCCGACTCCCAAGCGTGGGACATCACGGCGAAAGTACCGAGTACGGGCGAAGGCGCTCCCAACGTTGTCGGAGGACGGCCACTGCCGCCACCGCTCAGTGTCGGTTTGGAGATGCTCCGCGGTTTGTTGTTAGATCAGTTCGAGCTCAAGACTCACACCGAGAACCGGGAAGTAACGGTATACGCCCTAACGCTGGATGGGAACAAGCATAAGCTGACCCGCGCACAGGAATCCGAGCGGACCGGCTGCAAGCCCGATCCAGGCGCTCCAAAACCGGCTACGAATATACAGACGATGACCCGCTGCACGAACACCAGCATGGCGGAGCTGGCGGATAATTTGCAGCAAATGGCCAGTGCTTACATCGATCACCCCGTCATCGATGCGACCGGTCTTGAAGGTGGCTGGAATTTCCTCGTGGGCTGGACGCCCAGGGCCGCGTTGCAGGCGCCGCAGGCTCCGAATCCGAACGCTCCGCCTGGAGCAATCGGCGATGCGTCCGATCCCAACGGCATCTCGGTTTTCGAGGCAGTAGAAAAAGAGCTTGGACTGAAGTTGGTAAAGCAAAAGCGATCCATACCGGTGATCGTCGTGGATCATGTGAATGAGAAGCCGATCGGGTAATTTGGCGCTAGAGGGATAATCTCCAGCCGCGCGCGCTCCCTGAGAGCTCTCGGTATTGTAATCTGAGAAGGCTCGCGAACACACCAGGAGCATGGAGCGCCATGAATCGTTTACCAAAGAAGATTGCATTGACCGCCTTAGTAGCAGCGGCTAGCGTGATGACTGTTTCGGGTCAGTTGCCTATCCCAGTGCCCGGACAAAATCCGGCGCAAGGTGGCATTCAGGCCGGACCCGGTGGCGGTCGGGCCGGACGCGGCGGCGGGCGTGGCGCTCAGCCGGTTGCCGCACCCGTAAAGCAGGTAGTCGCTCCCATACCGGCTGCCATCGAAGTTACCGGTCCCGGCGCGTTCTACGAGACCTTCATGGATAACTATGACGACGCCAAGAAAGCCAACATCGCGCCGAAAGACGTTTACGCGAAATTCAATTATGAGGCGAGGGAATACTTCATTTCGGGAACGACCTCCAGCGGCATGCCTTATAAGACTCGAATCGTCATCCGCAAACCCAAAGACAGTGCAAAGTTCAACGGTCTAATACTCGCCGAATCGATGCACCCGAGTGGCAATCCGTGGGTTTTCCACTTCACGCAGGTTTATGCGATGACGACCGGGGTCATCGGGCTCGAGATCCTGACCACAACGCCCGCGGGACTCGCCGCGGCGAATGAGGCGCGCTACAAAGATCTGGTTGTTCCGAACGGATCAACCAACGATATTCTGGCGCAGGCCGGTGCGCTCATCAAGTCGGACCACAAAGACAATCCTCTCAGCGGTCTCGCCGTGCGAAAGATGATCCTCGCCGGTTCGTCGGCCTCGGCGGGCGTGGCCCAGAACTACCTCACCAACGCCCACATGGCGCAAAGGCTCGCCGACATGAAGCCGATTTACGACGGGTTCATGCCCACCAGCGCCAACGGTCAGATTCCGGCGATCGATGTTCCCACGATCCTGGTGCCCACCATGCGCGAGGCTTTCACAGGGAACGGGACCACTCAGCCCGACAATGACAAACTTCGTGTCTATGAGTTTGCAGGCATGGCCCATATCGATGCCCGCGTCGCCGGTCAATACTACCCCGATCCCTGTAAATATCCGATCAGCAGGTATCCCCTGGGAGCGGAGATGGCCGTTGCGCTCGACAAGCTTTTCGCATGGGTGGACAAAGGCATCGCGCCTCCCCACGCCGATCGGTATTACGTCGATTTCAATCCAGACAACAAGCCCAAGCTCGATCGCGACAAGGGCGTTCTGTTCGCGCTGGATGAGTTTGGAAACGTCAAAGGCGGGATCCGCAACACCTACGTGGATGTACCGGTGAAGAGCTACCACGTTCCGGACGAAGGCGCCGACCCAAGGATTCCGAATCCCAATCATTTCATCGCGGAGCGACGGACGAACGGCCAGGATCCCGACGCCCAACTGTGCGGTCTGGGTAACTTCGAAATGGCGCTTTCGAAGGATCAGCTGAAGAAGCTCTACAAGAATCCCAAGGATTACACCAACAAAGTCGCGCAAAGATACGATGAGCTGGTGAAAGAGGGCTGGGCGCTACCTTTCTACAAAGAGATGGTCCTGGCCGAAGCAGCGCGCCTTGTGTTCTGAGGGTGGGGGGCGTTGGAAAGAAGGGAGGTCCAGAAATAATCATTTAGCCGGAATTCCAGTTGTGCCGGCAGCACGGCGATAGACGGAACCTCTACATTCACCAGATACAGTCCGGGCCATCCTGGGGCAAGCCCGCTAAACAAGATCCGGCACGCTATTCCACCGATTGTTACGTCGGGATGAGCCGCAGTCACTTGGTATGCATCCCACGGCTCCACGGCGCCCATGCCAGTTCCCCAAAGTGTGACCCACGATGCTCCTCTTGTAAGAGCGAAAATGCCGGGAGTGCTCGCAGCGGCAGCAACGCGAGTACTGCCACTCCCATCGGCGTCACTATTCGAGAGTTCGGCTGTGACAGCGAGTTTTCCATCAATATCGTCAGGGGTCAGATCGAGCGGCACGTATGCGTTGACCTGTGTCGGCGACGCGTAGAGCAGCGGCACTGCGTTGCCGTTCAACGTGAGTGTGGTGCCGGCCAGCTTGAACGGAGGATTTCGCGGATCCGCCGCGGACGTGGATCCGAGCGTAAGGTTTTGCCCGAAGATCGTAATCAACGATCCCGGCGAGATCACCATCGACGGGTTGAAACTCGCGCTGTTGACCACTTCATGCAACGAAGGCGCGCTTGCTCGACGGACCGTCGCGTCAGCCTCAATCTGCCCGGTGAGCCATAGCATACCCTGGAGCATCATTTGGCGAATGCCCGGATCGGTCCAGGTACTGTCGAAGTGTCCGAGTGCGTTGTAAAACACCCGGCCGGCGCCATAGCGGCGGATCCACACGAGCGGGAAATCCCGCGTTCCAGGATTCACGCCGTCCACACCCATGTCTACGGAATGCGTGTCCAACGTGAGCAGCACCCTCACGCGATCGCGCGAAAACTGGCGGAACTGGTAGATCTCGTCAAGGATTTTGAAGGAGGGTTTCAGGTGGGCGACCAGCGGACTATCCGGATCCTCAACGTCGAGAGTGACCGGCTGCGTCCAGGGATGACCGTTGAAGTATCCTCCGATCAATTCGCCATATTCCGGCCATTGATAGAACGTGTCCGTGGCGCTGTGGACGCCGCCGAATCCCTTTCCGCTGCGCACAAAATCCAGCAGGTCGCGCTTCTGGGCGTCTGAAATCGGAAGCTCGCCGGTAGTGAAAAACATGACCGCATCGAAGTCCCGGAGCCCGGCCGCGCTCAGAAGGGAGACGTCCTCGGTCTGTACTACTTCGAGCTTGCCGCTTTGCGCCGCGATCTGTTTGAGCGCCTCGATCGAAGCCGGAATAGAATCGTGCTTGAAACCGGCCGAAAGTGTGACATAAAGGATGCGCTTGGTTTGACCTATGGGTTGACCTTTGGGCTGCGCTGTCAGGCTCGCGGCCAGCAGGCAAGCGATGGTAACTAGACGTACCGTCCGCATGCACCCTTAGTTTAACGCCGCTTCAGATAAAGGGACTTGTCGCCGGCATCCAACGGCCGAACACTTCACGAATCGAAAGGAGTATTCTTGATGTCAGCCGGCCTGCGTTGCGCCGGCGAAGGAGGTGCTATGCGGCCTGCGATTTGGCCCTGGTTGCTCCTGGTGGCCTGCGTCGCCGCCGTCGCGGACGACGAAAGCATCCCCGTTTTCCGCAGCGACGTCGCCATGGGCCGGATCGATACGCTGGTCATGGATCGTTCGCAGCACCCGATCGGCGGATTGCGCAAGGAAGATTTTCTCCTTCGGCAAGAAGGAAAACTGATCCCGATTCGCAATCTCGCCTATGAAGATCTCCCTGTAGACGTGTTGTTGTTGCTCGACGTAAGCGGCAGCATGCAGGTGCATGTCCAGAAGGTGGCCTCCGCAGCGCACGGGGCGCTGGCCGTATTAGGCGACCAGGACCGCGTGGGAATCATGGTCTTCGATTCACACACGCGCCTGCGGTTGCCGTTCCGGCAAGACCTGAACGGTGTGGAGCGCAAACTTGACGATGTGGTGCAGACCGAGCGCTTCAACGGCGGAACGAATATCAATAAAGCTCTATTGGATGCCGCCGCCTATGTGGAACGCGAAGGGCGGCGTCAGATGCGCCACGCCATTGTGATCGTGACGGATGATCAGGCGTTGCCCTGTGATCGGGTCCGCGTTTCGACGGCGTTGGATCGAGCTGACGCAGTGCTTATGGTACTCCTGGCGCCAGCGTTCCTTCCCGTGGGCGGACCCTATCCCGGCGGCGGAGGCCGGCCAAGCACAAACCCTCCAATTACCGTACCCTGGCCAGGCGGACAAGGCCCTCTCGGCGGGATTATTCTGGGCCGCCGTCGTGGTGCTGGCGGCATCCCTGTTCCGGGATCACCTCCGGTAGTGGTCGGCTACCCGGGCGGTACTTCGGCGGGCTCACCGGAAATCGCTCGGGCCTCAGGTGGCGACGCTATGAAGGTGAACGATGTCGCCGCGGTAGAGACCACCTTTGAGCGTATCCGGCGCCGCTATGCCATCTATTTTTATGTGCCGGATGGAATGGAAATAGGACCTGCCATGCAACTGGACCTCACGGAGACGGCGCGCCGGAAGCATCCGGATGCCGCCTTGCAATACCGCCGGGTTGCCCTTGCGAAGGACGGCGCTAGGCCGGGCCTGATCACGCGAGTTCCCGCGCGTCCGCCGTCGGGCCGCGATCCGGAACCGGCAAAGGCAGAATTGAGCGATGCGTCCCCGCCGCCAGCGCGCCGCCGGCCCGGGGTCAGCGACTCGACTGGACCGAAGGTTGTACTCCGGACCCAACCGGCCATCGAGCCACCACCGGACGCCGATCAGGCGCCCGCGCGCCAGCGTCGCATCAGCGAGCCGAGCAGCACGCCGCGCGTCGTCATCGGACCCGCTCAGTAGTGTAGACAGATCGGGTATAGAAGCTACTCCTCCGCCCTCCTCCTACCCTTCGCATCGATACCCAGCTGCGCACACTTCTTGTACAGGTGGCTGCGCTCGAGCCCTAACGCCCGAGCCGCCTCCGTCATGCTGTGATGCGACCGCTCCAATTCGGCCAAAATCGTTTCGCGCTCGAACGCCTCCGTTCTTGTGGCTAGTGTTCCTGAGGCGAGGGTTCCCGAAGAAACCGCCGCGCCGGCCACCTGTGGCAGCGCCATCCGCACATCTTCTTCGCCGACTTCGGAATCCGCCAGCAGCAACAGCCGTTCCACGGCGTTGCGAAGTTCGCGCACGTTTCCAGGCCAGGTATGACGCTGCAAGGCAGCAACGGCGGCTGCGGTAAACGGTTTCGGCTTCCATCCGTTGAGCTCGCTGATGGAACGGTTGAAATGCTCCACCAGCGCGGCGATGTCGTCCTT
>Ga0068855_100003089_pt1 | contig 20384 bp, 20 predicted proteins | sample KBSCornC52_FD_66592 | JGI IMG/M metagenome (GOLD analysis project Ga0068855, IMG submission 66592) | Corn rhizosphere microbial communities from Kellogg Biological Station, Michigan, USA - KBS Corn C5-2 | ecosystem: Host-associated > Plants > Roots > Rhizosphere > Soil ...
CCGACGACGGCACCCGACCGGAGCCTGAAGGCGATGTTCGGGTGGTCGGCGGCGAAGCGGCTCAATGCACCTGCGTCGTGTGCGGCGAACGCGGACTGGATCTGCGGGAAGAGCGTCACGTTCTCGGCGCGCTTCGCCGCCGCGCGCCGGAGATCGGCGGACAGCGTCTGGGCGTGGGCGGCCGCGTCGCGCACGCGGCTCCGCGCGGACACCTTCGCCTGATGTGTGACGATTGCCTCGAGACCGACGACAAGGGCGCCGGCCACGAGCGCCACGATCGCCGCTGCGATCGCGGTGCGCCGGTCCAGCGTGGTAGGACGCAGCTTCACTGCAGACAGACGCGCTTGCGCGCGCAACCTCTCACCCGTTGCGTTACGGCGTCCTGCAACCACCCTCCCTTGGCGAAGAGTCACCCGGAAGGATGACCGCGAAATCCCCCGAATGGGTGAACCTCATGTTCGACGTCGATCCGCCCGTCGTTCCCGCCGCGATCGAGAAGCTGACCAGGCGCGCGCGGACGATCGCCATCAAGCGCACCCAGCAGCTCGGGCAGCCGGACGCACACGCTCTCCGGGTCGCCTCCCTCGCGGCGGAAACCGCGTGGCGGCTGGGGTTCGGCCACGACGACATCGAGACGGTTGTCGAAGGCGCGCTGCTGCACGACCTCGGGAAGTCGCGTGTCCCGCGGGCGATCCTCGACCAGTGCCGCCCACTCACCCGGGCGGAGTACGTGACGGTCATGCAGCACCCGATCTGGGGCGCGGAGCTCGTCAAGGGACACGTCTCGGAGCGAGCGCTGCTGGCGATCCGTCACCACCACGAGCGGTTCGACGGCAAGGGGTATCCGTCAAAGCTCGTCGGGCACGACATCCCGATCGAAGCGCGAATCGTGGGCATCGCAGACGCCTTCGTCGCGATGCGCGAGGCTCGCACCTACCGGCCGCCGAGACCGGTCCTTGCCGCCGTGAGCGAGATCCGATCGGGCTCGGGCACCCAGTTCGATCCACAGCTCGTCGATCCGCTGCTCGGCAGCATCGGAGACGACGGCCCGCCGCTGCGCATGCTCGTCCACTGATGCACGAGCCGGATACCGGTCCAAACAGCCAAGGATTCACACCGGGCGAGGCGTAATCCGGACGTGCGCCGGCGACCGGCCCCTAAGAATGACGGCTGCAGGGTCCGTCGTCGGCGCACTCTTCGTCTTCTCTCACTCGCGGAGAAGGAGATGGGGGCATTGGTTCAAAACGGGGGATGATTGCCGTCAGTCCGCCGCAGTCCCGCCGCCCGTGTTCATCTTCGGCAGTCCGGGCGCCGGGGATGAGCGGCGTTCGGGGCACCTTCACCCCATTGAGGGATTGAACCCGCGGCCGCAGCAAAGAGCATGAGAGAGGGATGGGCGGCGACTTTCAGCGCGGAGACTTCGTCTTCGTGCATCCGACCGAACCTGGCGCACCGCGCGAGGTCCGTGGCTTGGCGGGCGTGATCAAGAAGATCCGCGGCGACCGTGCGACGGTCGAGTGGCGCAGCGACCAGAACGCGTTCGTCTACGACATCGAGGCGCAGCTCCTCTGCCATGAGCGCCGCCGGCGCGAACGTCCGCCCGCACGCTGGGCCGACGACGACCTCGCAGCGACCGGATAGCCCGCCGGCACGCGGCTAGACTGGCCGCGCACGCCCTCTTAGCTCAGTTGGTAGAGCACCTCCATGGTAAGGAGGGGGTCAACGGTTCGAGTCCGTTAGAGGGCTCTGCAAAAGCGCCGCACGTCGGCGCTTTCTCGTTTTCTCGTCAGGGCGACTTGCTCTTTGTCGAACGTCCGGTGGGTATGGAGCCCGTGGGGCGCAAAAACTCGATCGTCATGCTGCGGCGAGTTCGTATTCGTGAATCAGACCGCCGAGCAGATCACGGCGGTCCATATGGAGAGCGTGAGCCGTCGCGACCGTTGTGGTCGGTGAGCGGATCTTCGCCTCACGCGGCTGCAGGTCGAGCGCGCGGTGCAGCCGTTGTCGTTTGTAGTCCCTGATGTAGACGCGGAGGACGTGCTCGAGCTGGCGGCGACCGAGGATGATCAGCCGGTCGAGGCACTCGCGGCGACGGCCGCCTCACCGACCTGTGGCACGTCTGGAACACACTCATGCTCGCCCGCCAGCTCGGCGCGCCCGCCCCCGACCTGAGCATCAGCCCGCAGGCGTGACCATCCTTGCCGTCGGCTCAAGGAGTTGCGCATGCATGGTGCCGGTGAGCCAGGTGCGGAAACGGCGTTGTGTCCAGCGCCGCTGTGTGACGAGCAGTTGATAGAGGCCAGGGTCGTTGAGGACCCAGAGGATGTCGCTGGCGCTTTGGCGGTCGAGTCCATGGCGCAGGGCGTCGCGTTCGGCGAGTCGGCGGACGATTCCGGTCGCCGCGCTGCGTCGTTCCTCGGTGATCAGGTACCAGAGCTCGCGCGCCTCGGGATCGGCGTGCGCCGCCGCCCGGACGGCTTCGTAGAGCGGGGCGAGCCGGCTGCCGACCTCGACCATCACACCCGCGTAGCCAGCCAGCAGCTTGTACGCGTCGGGCTCGGCCGAAATTCTGCGGCTCCGCGCTTGCTGACCGAGCGGGATGCTCGCGTTGGCCGGGCCGCGAACAGCGAACCGGTAGGCCTCTTTCAGCAGCTCCGGCTTGCCACCGACCGAGGTGAAGACGGTGGCACGGCCGACACCTGCGACGCCGGCGATCTCCTCGATCGAGGTTGCTGCGTAGCCGTGCTCGGCGAACAAGCGGCTCGCAGCAGCCACGATCGCGAGCCGGGTCGCCTCCGCTCGCTCCAGCCGAAGCCGAGAATCGTAGGCCCGTTTGACCCGGTCACGCTTATTAGCCATACTCTAAGTCTAACCAATACGGTGGTCGTCACATACACCACCGACACCCGTCAGGAGAGCCCGTAGATGGCGCCGATCGTCGACAGCATCGAGATCAACCGCAGGCCCGAAGACGTCTTCGCGTATTACGAGGACCTGGTCAAGCACGGCGAGTGGCAGGAGCAGATCGTCAGCGTGCACCTCGACACCGATGGACCGACGCGGGTCGGTAGCCGCGCGACCGACAAACGCCGCCTGCCCGGCGGCACCCGCGAGGTCAGCTATGAGATCACCGAGCACGACGCCCCGCACAAGAGCTCGTTCCGCGGCGTCAACGGCCCGATCCGCCCGCGCGGGACGGTCACCGTCGAACCACTAGACGGCGGCGCACGGTCGAAGCTGACGCTCGACTTCGAACTGGAAGGCAAAGGGCTTGGCGTGCTCCTCGCGCCGCTCGCCCGTGCCAATGCACGCAAAGAAATCCCGAAGAGCCACCAGCGCCTCAAAGAACTCCTCGAGCACTAGGCCGAAACGCCGCGCACGTCTGTCCGGCGCCGCCGGAAGAAACCGAAGGGACACAAGCATGAAACGAACGATCGGTACCCGCATCAAAGCCACCACGACACTCGCGCTCGCCTTCGTGACTGCGCTCGTGTTCGCTGTGGCGACTGTCCAGGCGCGGTCGGCACGCATTGCCGGCTCGCTCACGGCAACGGCGGCTCTTTCCGATTGCACGATTGTGATCACCGGCGCACCCTGGCGCACCCGCGCGCACGTGGCCGGCGGATTCCTTTCGGGTAACAGGTACACGCTCAAGGCCCGAGACGTCTCCTGCTCGTCCGTGCGTTCTCGCGTAGTGGCGTTCACAAAGCAGAATGGCAGCGCGCGGATCACGGGTCCCGCGGGTTACACGTGCCGTTCGTTTTCGGTCGCGTACTCGGGCGACAAGCTGCTCTACTCCGGCGTTTGCATGCGCGGGCCGCACAACGACCCGTTCTTCGAATGGGGCCCGAAGGTGCCCGGGCACTGACCCGACTAAGACTCCAACTCGGCACTAAGACCCCAGCTCGGTCTGCCGGCGTGCATGATCGCTCCGCCGCGATGCTCGCTTCGACCTGGCACGCCGCCGAGAAGGGCATCGATTCTCCCGATCCCTTCTCGCCGAGCGTGCAGTCGAGCACGCGTGGCGGGTCGCCACCACGACAGTCCGCGACTTCGACGAAGCGATTGCCATTCAGGCGGCGAAGGGGAACGAGCTGGTCGCCCAGCGGCGCACTCGGTGGTCGGTAATGCCCACCTGGGGAGCGACAATCTGGGGCGTCCTCGCCTCCGCGGCCCTCGCGTTGGTCGGCGTACGGTTCCTGCTCAAAGAACGCCGGATCAGTGTGCTCGGTACGAGCGCAGCGGCTGCGCTGCTGGGACCACTTCTCTGGGATCTCGTCCTTCGTCACACAGGCGGCAAGTTCCTGGTTGACGCGCCCGGCTACGTCTTTCCGGTGAGCTTCGAAGACACCGGCTCCGGGATCTGGGCGACGGCCATCGCCGCGATCGTCCTGGGATTCGGATCTCTTCGCACTGCGACGGGCCGACGAATCGCGCAGACCGCGTTGATTTGCGGGCTCGCTTCGTTGCTCGTCGACATCTACCTCTACTGAGCATTCTTCGGGCACTATCCGCCCCATGCTCGCGCCGGTCGCCGCTGTAACGCTCTCCGCGATCGCTCTCGCGTCCGGTGCCGCCTCTATCGCCCCGCCCTCCAATCCGGGCGCGTGGCGGCAGCTCGGCACGACAGTGACCTCGCGTCCCGGCAAGCTGGCGCACTTCTACCGGCTCGCGCCTCAACCAACAGCGCTCGCCGTCGTCGCCAGTTCGAGTTCCAACAAGCCAATCCGCTTGACCTGGTTTTCCTATTGCGAGGAGCAATCGGACGACGGAACGACCACGCAGAATCAGGCGGTCGTCACCGCGGCTCACAGGATCGTCGTCTACCCACCGGTCTTCAGCGAAGCGACACTCTGCACCGTGTCGGTGACGATTCGTGTCGCCGGCGGAAGCGCAAGTGCAGCGATCTTCGACCACTAGGCCGACCGCAAGACACCCGCATTTGCGGCAAGTGGGACGCGCCGACGACCGCTCAAAACAGGAAGATCCGCAACCGCGCGCAACCCACGGCAACCGTTCCGGAGCGCATGGTAAGGAGGGGTCGACGGTTCGAGTCCGTTAGAGGGCTTCGCGAAGCCGCTGCTACGCCAGAGAAACTGCCGGTTAGGTGTTGCTCGGCTTGGCTACAAAGGTCGCACCAGGTCACATGCCCTCTCCTGAGCGGCTGACCCCCTCTCACGAAGAGAGGGTCAACGCTCCGAACGTCAGAGGGCTAAGCGAGGGGTCCCTGTATGCAGGGCGTGTCGCGGCACCCTCCTCTCGACTGCGCTGGAAGATTTGCCGAGAAGCCCTTCGCGGGTGGTCAGATCACAGGGAGCGGTTCGCGCCTGAGCGCGTCGCGTCGGCCGTGGTTACCGACACCAGTCCAACGCGACGAGCGCGACAAGCAGGGCGGTATCGCGAATCGATTTCACGTCGGCCCACTCATCAATGCTGTGCAGCGACCCGGCGACCGGTCCATAGCAATAACAGTGCCCGGACACATACCGCGCATCAGTCGTCGCAGTCGTAGACGTACGGGCCGGAGTGCGGCCGTGAATTGCCATGTGGGCGCCGTCTACAACTTCTACGAAAGGATTGTTGAGATCGTGCGCATATGCGTGCGCTCGGAAACCGTCGAAAGCGACATCGACGCCCGACGCAGCTTGTTCGACGGCTTCTGCAATCAGTCCTTGGATGTCGGCCGGTTCGTACGTGCTAGGAAAGCCGACGCGGACTCGGAGGGTCACTTCCGTCGGCGCCGACGACGGCCAGACGCCGCCTTCGATCTGTCCCAGGTTGAGCTTGTAGCGGTGCTGAGTCTCACGAGCGTTGAGGCGACGCTCGAGTCGCCTCAATCCGCCGACGGCGTCGATGATGCGTTCGAGGGGCGCAGAGGCTGGAGTGGTGTCGGCTGCATGACTCCCGCTACCGAGTGCGGTGAGTCGAGCCCAGACGACGCCGATACCCTCGTGGAGTATCGATAGACCTGTCGGTTCTCCGATGAGCGTGGCATCAGCTGAGTATTCCGCTGCGAGCACCGCTCTCATCCCGTTGCCGCCATTCTCTTCCTCGATGACCGACGTGAAGATCAGATCTCCGCTCAGGGTGCCGCCTATCTCGATCGCGGCCTTGGCGCCGATGAGATACGCGGCCAGACCTGCCTTCATGTCGCCAGAGCCACGACCCCAGAGGCGACCGTCGCTGACATCTCCGGCCCACGGATCGTGCGACCACCGCGCCTGGGATTCCACCGGGACCACGTCGATGTGGCCCGAGAGGTGCAACGAACGCCCGTTACGTGATCCGCTCCGCCGACCAGCGACGCAACTGCGGTCCTCGTACGACAGCGACGGGTAGCCCCCATGGGGATCGGCTAAGGCGCTTGCTGCATCGGGTTGGATCCGCTCAACCGCGAAACCCGCATCGGCGAGGAACGATTCGACGATCTTCTGACCGCTTTCCTCCGCCCCAAGGACTGTGGGCGCACGCACGAGCTCGCGGGCCAGATCCTGTAGCTCATCGACGTGGCGCGATGTCCACTCTTCGACGACTCCGAGCACGCCCTGGCTATCTCTGTTCAGGCGTTGATCCATCGTCGTGCTGTCGCTTCGTCTCAGCCCGTGGACGCCTACGTCATCCGGCCGCGGTGTCTAGCTGTCGCAGCCAGTTGCCGCCGAGAACGTTCCTGATCGTGCTTTCGTCATAGCCGCGCCCGCAGAGCGCGCGCGTCAAATTCGGAAGCAGCCGGATACTCTCTAAACCGGCCGGATAGGTGGCCGTGTAGAACTCCTCTGGTGTTCCAAAGATGTCCGGTCGCAACAGACGCCACCTTGGCGGTGGCTCAAGTCGATCATGCGTGCCGGTATGGAACGCCTCCTGAAACGCTTCGGTGAAGTCAAGACCTAGTCCGACGTGCTCAGTGCCGACAAGCCCGACGATGTGTTCAATATGCGCGATCATGTGATCGAGCGTCGGCGCTGACGGCCAAACAGCTCGCACCAGCCCGCATATCCCGATCACGCCGCCCTTACCTGCAATCACCCGGATCGTCTCATCCTGTGTGTTGCGATCGTTCTTCACGACCGCGTAGGCGTTGGAATGGGTACAGGCGGGAAAGAGTGCGAGCTCGGCGATATCCGCTCGACTCCGATGTCCGCAGTGCGATACGTCGACGATCATGCGGAGCTCGTTCGCCTGCGCAATAAGCTCCTGCCCGAGTATCGAAAGGCCAGCATTCCGGAACTCACCGCACCCGTCGGCGAAGATGCTCGCACCCGTGTACGACGGCGCGAAGTATCGAAAGCCGAGTTGATGCATACGCTCGAGGCGGGAAAGGTCTTGATCAAGCATCGTCGCCCCCTGCGTACCTAGCAGAACAGCGATCTTCCCCTTCCGTTTCGCGTTCCGGACATCTCGACCATCCCGAGCGTGAAGCAGGACGTCGCTCTTTTCGATCTTCGCCAAGGCATCTTCAGTTCTGCGCAGCGTTTCGTCCCACGTCTCCTCATCGCTGGCGATAGTGACGTTGATAGCGTCGACTCCACCTTCGACCATACGGCTCGTGTATGGCTCGTCCAACACGTATGGGAGCGCGAGGCAGTCGAACACCAAGGCGTCGTCATGAACTCGCGTGGCGAGAGCGGCGGCCGCCAGCTCACTATCCGGTGTTGACGTGTTCAAACTCACCGCATCCGGCGAAACTGTAAGCCTCTGGTATGCCAGTTCGAATAGCGGAATCCCGTTGCGTCGAACGTCAAGATCGCAACGCGGTGAGCGAGCGCACGGGACGCCGCGCGCCAAACGTCCTCTCCGAGCTGCTCAAGCGTGTACGACGTCGACCCAAACGGGCCGACGGTCGCCAATTCAATCCCAACTTGTTTTTCCTCGATCGTTGCGCGGACAGGCACTGACTGCGCCTCGTAGGTGCCGAAGATAGAGTCGATGCGCGGATTCCCGACGCTTCCGATCGCAACGAGTTCGTCGACAGTCCCGTAGTCGTCGAACCGGATGGCAGTCGGCGCGCTTCTGTCGCCGACTACGGTGATCGACTGCGGCCCATACGCGCTAAGACCGAACGAGCGCAAAACACCGTCTGGGTGGGAAGCGAACTTCGCGTCCATCCCATCGACCGACGCAATAACCTCTCCGCGGCGCAGCTCCTCCTGTTTCATCCAGTAGGCATTCGTCTCGGCTCGCAGCTCGACAACGCGCCCGGTCGAAGGGGAAAGGAATACTCCTGCGGGCGTGCGTCCTTCGACGCTCCGCGTTGGACAGGGTCGCTGCGAAAAGCAGTGTTCGAGGATCCGACTGACGAAGACTTCGGCGCTCAAGTTGTGGTTGTTAACCATGCACACGACGTCGACCTGAGCGGACGGGACGGTGACGAGATGGGCGTTCGTTCCGGTGCCGCCGCCGGCGTGATAGAGAATGTCGAGGCCGCGGTAGCGTCCAGTCACCAAGCCGAGCCCGTAATGCGTTGGAGTGCCGTTGGTTAGGCGCTGGGAAGTTGTGATCAACTGCCAGCTCTTCTCGGTGCCCACCAACTTCCTATCCATATTGCGCAGCCACAGCAGCATGTCGTCGACGGTCGACACGACGCCACCGTCTCCAGCGAGTTCAGTTGTAAAGATATTCAGGTCGTCGTTTCGCTGAAAGCGGCCCTCGAGGTCTGTCATGTGTGCGCTCGCGCTGTTGGGAAGGAGGTGTCGATCTGTCCGCCTCACCGCGCTCTGGTACATGCCAATTGGCTCGAATACCCGCTCGTAGATGAAGTCCTCGAACGATTGGCCGCTGATGCGCTCGATGGCTGAGGTGACAATCTGCCAACCACCGTTGCTGTAGATCCACGTCTTCGCTGGCGGCGCATTGACATCACTGATGTCGCGGTGGAGAGAAACGAGTTCGTTTGTCGTCGCCGCTCGACCGAAGCCACTGAAAGAAAGGCAGAGATCGAGCGCGTCGCGGAGACCGCTCGTGTTGCCCATCAACTGGCGGAACGTCGCGGCCTGGGACGCCGGGTGAAACTCTGGAAAGTACTTTCCGACAGGATCATCGAGGTCGGCCTTGCCGTCTTCGCACAAGACCATGAACGCGAGAGCCGTCATGTGCTTTGTCACCGACCCGATTCGCATTCGTATGGTCGGGGAGAGAGCCACAGGGAGTTCAATGCTCGCGAGCCCGAAACCCTTGCGGTAGACGGGGTGACCACCGATCGCGATCCCAACAGCTGCGCCGGGTAGGTGAGAGCCAGCGACTTCGGCGAACACGGTGTCAATCGCGTCTTCGTCGAAACAGACAGCGATCCGGTCACGGCCGCTCATCCGGTGTCCCACCGACCCACTGACCGATGCGTCCTAACCACAGACGGCATCGAACACGCGGAGAAAGTTGAGTCCGAGTATCCCGTTGATCTGTTCATCGGAGTAGCTGCGGGCAACGAGGCCGCGTGTGATGTTTCGAAAGTCTCGACAGTCCCGGAAGCCGTCGAGGAGAGCCGAACTCAGGCCGTGCTCAGGCCGGAAGCCGCGGTCCTTCAATCCATTGATCAATGCATCGAGCGATTGCCGATCCATTTGAAGGGGCCAGTCGGTGCCGACTCCGACGTGTTGCCACCCTACGACACGCGTGATGTGATCGATGTGGTCGAGTATCGCCTGAACCGTCAGCTTGCTGCCGCGTGCCCTGGTGCGGCCAAGGAACGCCGGCACCGCGCATACACCGATCACGCCACCTGTTGCTGCGACGGCTTCCAACTGAGAATCGTCTTTCGCGCGGTCGTGATGATGCAGTGCTCGTGCGGACGTATGCGACGCGATGACGGGTAGCTCCGACACTGCGCAGCTGTCTAGTGTCGTCTGCCGACCAGAGTGAGCTGTATCGACGATCACTCCCAGCGCATTCATGCGCGACACCAGCTTGATACCGAACTCACTCAACCCGACATCGAAGCGATCGGTGCAGCCTCCGCCTACCACGTTCCGTTGGTTGTATGTCAGCCCAAGAACGCGAAGGCCGAACGCGGCGGCGTACCGAAGATTCTCGAGTCGCGAATCCAGTCCGGCCGGATCCTGCGAGCTGACGAAGCCGACACGCTGATTGTGTTCCTTCGCAGCATGGAAGTCGGCTGCCCGGAGGCCTTTGACGAGCCACGGAAACGCGTCGAATTGTGTTTGCGCAAGTGCCCACTCTCGAAAGTCGGTGAGGTTGTATCCGAGTCCAATCGAACCGCCGACGATCCCCGACTCCTCCCAAAGTGCTTGGTAGCGCCCATCGCCGTCCAGCGCCGCACGAACAGGCGCCTGCCTTGCCACATCAATCCATTGGGTGAGCGCATCCCAGTCACCGTCTCTCGTGAGCCCGAGTTCCTTCCGTCGCTCGGCAATCGCCGAGCGCAAGTCCGTCTCGTACGCGAGCTGCCCGAACGGCCCTTGAAAGAGCATGTCGACGACGGTGGCATGCCTGTGAAGGAGCTCGGCGCGCGCCTCTTCCTCCGCAGTGAGACCAAAGTCGAACGTGCCAAACGCGTGCCGTTGGACGAGGATCCCGTCCCCGACGTCGCGACCCAACCGACTGCCAATGCTCCGGCCCGTCGACACTAGAAGCGAGCGGGGCTAAACGGCACAAGGTCCTCGCTGAGCTGGTCGTCGAGGACAAGCGGCATGAGCAACTCCGCAGTTGCCGGCGCCAGTGTGACACCGAGCATCCCGTGCGCTGTCGCAACGAAGAGGCCGTCCTGCCCCGGAAGCGCGCCCACAACGGGAAGTCCGTCGGGCGCCAGTGGGCGAAGACCGGCCCAGGTCGACCGAACGCGGGTTGGCCGCCATTCTGGCAAGTAGTGCTGTACGCCTTCGAGCAACGTTGCTATGCGACCGGGCTTTACGGTCGAGTCAAGGCCCGCCAGCTCGAGCATTCCAGCGACACGTAGCCCGTCCTCATATGGGCTGCACGCAACCCGGATTGCTCCCGCGTAGATCGGGCGACTTGGCGCGCCTCCCTCGGAATGGGCCGTGAGGCTGTACCCCTTTGCTGCCTGAATCGGAAGACGCACGCCGAGTCCGCGCAGGAGGACAGACGACCAAGCTCCGGCGGCAATCACGACTCGGTCGGCCACTCGAACGTCGCCGACCGTGGTGACGTGCCACTTTCCGCGAGAGCGGAAAAGGCTCGCGACTGGCGCCTGCTCGACGATCTCTACGCCGTCGACGCGAGCGGCGTCACTGATGCCCTGGACGAGGGACTCGGCACGAACGTGCCTCTCATCGTGCGCGTACATTGCGCCGGTCGTATCGTCAGCCAATGCGGGCTCCCGCGCGCGCAGCTCTGGTTGATCCCAAAACTCGACGCGGCCCCGGTAACCCACGCGCAGCAACGCCTCGAGGTGCCGACGATAGCTACGCATTTCGTCGTCACCGCGGGCCACGAAAAGAACGCCCCTCTCCTGCATATCGAACACGACGCCGGATTCTCGGAGCTCGTCGAAAAGTTCCATCGTTCGTCGATTGAGGCGAAGGATGGCCGCGGTACCGGCCAGCCAGCGGCGCTCGGAGCTCGCCCGGAGAAAGCGCAAGTACCATCCGGGTAGCGCGGGATCGGGTCGAACCCGAAACGCGAACGAGCCAGTCCGCTTCAGCACCGACTTGACGGCAAACGCTACCGCCCCCGGCTCAGGTAGCGGCGTCGAGAACGTAGGGACGATCCACCCGGCGTTCTCGAGCGACGCGCCGCCTCCGCACCCGTCCCGCTCCAAGAGGACGACGTCTGCGCCCCGACGCGCAGCAGCCCTTGCACAGCACAGACCGATGACTCCTCCGCCGATCACGAGCACTTTCACGGCGTCACTACTGGGCCGCGAGCCGGCAATGGAGGAGCCGACTCCGTCCTATCGCTGGCCGCTGTCAGCACTTCCGGGCTGCTCCTGACCCGTCTCCGGCGAGCGCCCCAGCATCTCATCTCGGAAACGGACAAGGTGACGCCGCCACACTTCCGCCGCCTCTTCAGACCTCCCGGCCTCGATGTGTTGCACGACCGCGCGCAATTCATCCAGGTGTCCTTTACTGGCGTCCGCGGTGCGGAATGCACGGCTCCGCAGGCTGGACCAAAGCTTGCTCCGCGTTTGTGTGAGAGCGTCGTCCAGCGCTCGCTCGAGCACTGGATTACGAGCCGCCTTCGCTATCGCGCGATGAATAGCAAGGTCGCTGTCGTAGGTTCCGGTAGCGGCGAACTCGGCCTCCAGTTCGTCCAACGCCGCTCGCAACGCAGCAATGTCCTCCGGGTACTGCTTTTTCGCCGCCAGGCACGCAAGCTCTGGCTCGATCGCCAGTCTTGCCTCGAATACCTGCGGCGGGACGATCTCGACGCCCCACATGGCCACCTGAGCGGACGTTGCGACAATCGATGTTCCACGGCCCTGTTGCGATTCGACGATGCCGGCTAGTTCGAGCGCCGCAAGCGTCTCGCGGATCGTGGGTCGGCTGATACCGAAGCGTTTCGCGAGGTCCCGTTCCGAGGGGAGTCGGTCGCCGACGCGTAGCCTTTCTTCGCGAACGGCAAGGACGATCTGGTCAGCGACCTGCGCTGCAGCGCTCCGGCTGACGACCGGGGTGACGGCATCCCAGGGGTCAGCCACGTGGGTCTCGACTCCGGCCACTGCGCGCACCTTACCAGGCTGGTTGCCAAGTGGCCAAGCCAATTGGCCCAGGCAAGATCCAGGCGGGCGCAACACCCTGCAAAACACTGTGTCTTGACACGAACCAAGGGGCCAGGTAGAACCCAACACCACAAATGGCCAGGCAACCAAGCAACTTGGCGTCTTGCCGGATAGAACGCGATGCACTCGGCGAGCGGGCCGTGCCTGCGGACGCGCTTTACGGGGTCCACACCGTTCGGGCGGCCGAAAATTTCGGGCTCAGCGGCGACCGTCTTTCCGACCGCCCTGCCCTGATCGCGGCGCTTGGTCAAGTGAAGAGGGCTGCAGCACGCGCAAATGGCGATCTAGAGGTCGTCGAGGGGCGCGCAGCGAGTGCGATCGCAGCGGCCGCGACCGAACTCGTGGGCGGGCAATTTCATGACCAGTTCCCGGTCACGATCGTGCAAGGGGGCGGTGGAACGTCCGCGAACATGAACGTGAACGAGGTGCTCGCCAATCGTGCGAACGCGATACTCGGCGAGCCGCTTGGGCAATATCGTCCGGTTCACCCGATCGCTCATGTGAATCGGTCGCAGTCGACGAACGACGTCGTCCCGACTGCGTTGGGCATCGCGGTCTTCGTGACGACGCGCCAAACATGTGCGGGGCTTGACCGCGTCAAGGGCGAACTCTTAAAGCAGGCCGAGCTGTACGAAGGCGTGGAACGTCTTGGTCGGACTTGTCTTCGCGATGCAGTGCCGGTTTCCATCACGGCCTTGCACCGTGCTCAGGCTCATGCTGTGGCTCGAGCGGCACGGGACCTCGAGCGCACAGCCGAACGTCTGCTCGCGGTTCCCCTCGGAGGAACAGCCGTCGGCACCGGTCTTGGGGCGCCGGATGGATTCCGCGAACTCGCGATCGGTTACCTCCGCGACGGAACGCACCTGCCAATCAGGCCGGCAGAAGACATGTTCGCGGCGCTTGCGTCGCTTGAGAGCTTTGCCGCGGTCGCCGATGAGATGGCGCGGAGCGGTCGCGTGCTAGCACGGATCGCCGCTGATCTCAGGTTGCTCGCGTCTGGCCCCGTCGGCGGCATAGGAGAGGTCTGCTTATCACCTCTACAGGTGGGCTCATCGATCATGCCCGGCAAGTTCAATCCCGTGTTGCCGGAGTTGGTCATGCAGGTCGGGTTCCAACTCTCCGGTGCAGCCCACGTAACGCATCTCGCCGCAGGGGCGGGTGAACTCGACTTGGCCGTTATGGGGCCGGTCGTGGCGGCAGAACTCTTAGCTGGTCTCGAGAAGCTTGGGACAGTAGCCGCGCTTTTCGCCGATCTCTGCATCTCAGGGCTCAGCTGGGATCTCGAGCGTGTCGAGGCGAACCTCCGCGGCTCCTTGGGGCCAGCGGTCGAGTACGTCGCGGTAAACGGTTATGAGGATGGATCAGGAGGCTAAGGCAATGTTTGTGTGGGTAGCTAGACGCAAGGCAACGTTTGCTCTCGTGACAACGGCCGTCTCAGCCGCCGTGCTAGCCGGCGCAACACCGGCCGACGTTTCACGAAGCTCGGCGAGCGCGCCGGTTCTGGTTTACGGCATCAATTCGGTCGCATCGAACGTCAGCCCTATCGCGTCGGGTGGGACCGTATACCTCAACCCCCTTGGACTCGAGACGCTCATGAAGCTCGGACCGAACGGGCAGCCGCAGCCGAACCTCGCACAGTCTGTCGGTCACCCTACGGGCGTTACGTACATCTACCACCTACGTCGCGGCGTCAAGTTCTGGGATGGAAACGAGATGACGTCGGCAGATGTGGCAAACGCCATCAACTACGCTCGGTTCCCGAGCTTCATCACGTCCGCCTACTTCACGAACGTCAAGAGTGTTAAGGCGACCGCTCGTTACACCGTCACGATCACCTTGAAGCGTCCCGACGCCGCGTGGGAATGGACGCTAACGCAGCAGGGGTTTGTCTTCGAGAAGAAGTTTCAGGATCAGCATCGAGCAACGATGGGGAACCCAGGCACACTGATCGAGGGCACGGGCCCATTCAAGTTTGACAGCCTCGACCCGACGAGCGGAGCTGAGCTCTCTGCGAACCCGAACTATTGGGGTGGAAAGGTCGGGATCAAGCACATCTCGGTCAAGTTCTTCTCCTCCGACACGAACGCTGCACTCGCCTTTCGCGCCGGCGCGCTCGACGTTTATTTCCCAGCTGATCCCCACGCATTCCAGGCCACCTCAGGGACGGCTGTGAAGCTCGCGCCCGGTATCTCATCTCAGTACTTCTCGATGGACACACAGGCGCGACCCTGGAGTGATGTCCACGTGCGAAGAGCGGTTGCCTACGCCTTGAATCGCAAAGACTTGATCCAAGCAGCAACTGGCGGGATTGGCTCGCCGAACTACACGATTATTCCGTACCCCTTGCTGCGCACCGTTGCGTCGAAGGCTGAGGTCAACGCGCTGATTCGGTCGCTACCGACGTACCGACACAACCTTGCGGAGGCCAAGAAGGAGCTTGCGAAGTCGGCGTATCCACAGGGCTTTGAGGCACCCCTCTACACATTCACCTTTGGCACGTACGTGCAGACAAATCAGGTCATCGTCGACGAACTCGCGCAGATCGGAATCAAGCTCGATCTCACCGTGGTCCCACTCGGGCAGTACGTCCAGATGGTCTATTCGGGCGGTGGTCACCAAGACAAGTACGGCGCGATGTACAGCCGCTGGATTCCACTGTCGCCGGATCTCGGATACATCCCCGAGCTCGGCCTCAACGGTAAGCGGGTCACCGCGACTCTCCAGAACATGGCTGCCTACTCGAATCCGAAGGTCGATCGGCTCCTGATCGCCGGCGACTCGACTGCGGATCCTGCAAAACGATTTGCCGCGTACTCTGCGATCCTGCGGATCGTCGCCGCTGATGTTCCCTACGTGCCACTGTTCGCACAACCAAACGCGGTGGTCTTGTCAAACAAATTCAAGTGGCCGTCGTTCAATGCGTACTCCAGCAATCGACTGCCGTTCCTTCTTCAGTTGGGGACGAATTAGCGGATCCAACCCGAGCTAGCGGCAACGCCTACGAAACCGTCTTGTCCGGCGTCGGCAGGCAACCACGGCGCCGGACAGGACAGCGACAAACTGAGACTGCCCGGGTCCTTGACCATGCCGAGGCGGGCCGCTCGCTCACTCCGGTAACCACGTGATCTATTACGCGCTTCGGAGACTCGCCGTCCTCGCGATCTTGCTGGTCGGAGTCTCGTTCGCCGCGTTTTCTCTCCTTGCGCTGGCACCAGGAGATCCGGTCGGGATCCTGCTGGGAGATGCTCCGCGCACGCCGGCGACGGTTCGAGCCCTCCGCCATGAGTACCACCTCGACAAGCCGTTCCTTACGCAGTACTGGCTTTGGGCACGACAGGCCGTACAGCTCAACTTCGGGCGATCTGTCCAGACCTCGTTGCCAGTACGGGACAGCATCACAGCGCGCTTGCCAACGTCGCTCTTCCTCGGCGGCTATGCCTTCATCTTGACACTCGTCTTCGGCGTCGGACTCGGAACGGTTGCGGCGTTGCGCCGACAGACAGCGACCGATCGCGTCATCGTCGGCGGAGCGATCATTGGACTGAGCACGCCTGCCTTCGTGAGTGGGGTGTTCCTTGTGTACGTCTTCGCGATCGTCCTCCACTGGTTCCCAGTCTTCGGAAAGGGGTCAGGCTTTCTTGACGAGCTGCAACACCTAACACTGCCGGCATGTTCTCTTGCACTCATCGCATCGGCGTATGTCCTAAAGCACACGCGTGCCGCGCTGTTCGCTGTCGTTGATCAGGACTATGTGACCTTCGCTCGAGCGCGAGGATTGCCGTACCGCCGGATTCTCTTCGTGTACATCCTGCGCAACGCGCTCATTCCCGTCGTGACGATTAGCGGTCTCATGCTCGCGTTCCTGATCACGGGAGCGGTGCTTGTGGAAGTGACCTTCAACCTGCCTGGAATCGGCCAGTTGCTCGTCCAATCGGCAACGACGAAAGACCTCCCGATGATTCAGGGCGTGACGATCGTGGTTGCTGCGGTCATCATGCTCTCAAACCTTCTAGCCGACATCGCCTACGAAGCTGTCGATCCCAGGATCCATCTTGGAAGGCGATCGAAGTGACGGAGTTCGCTCATGCGGCTGAACCGCCAACAACGAGGACTCGGAGGCGCGGTCGGCTGGGAGTGATCGTGATATTCGCGTTTGGGGTAGTCGGTGCAGTGACGGTGATGGCGATCTGCGGATCGCTGATAGCACCTGACGATCCACACGCACAGAACCTCGCCGTCAGCCTTGCCAAGCCGAGTCACGCCCACTGGCTCGGCACCGACAGCTTGGGCAGAGACATCTTCTCGCGAATCATCGCGGGTGCGCGGACCGCGTTCTTAGGCCCCCTCGTCATCGCCGCAGGGTCCATGGTCGCCGGCAACGCCCTTGGCTTGTTCGCCGGCTACCGCGGAGGACGAGTCGACTCTTTCATCATGCGATGGGTCGATCTGATGTGGGCCGTCCCCTCCCTGGTTGTGATCATCGTCGTCGCCGGTGCGGTCGGCGGCGGCTACTGGCTCGCGGTGCTACTGCTGCTGGTGCTTACGATCCCCTTCGACACACGCGTAGTCCGCGGTGCAGTGCTCGAGCAAACTCCTCGTCCGTACGTCGAGGCGGCAAAGACGATCGGCGTCGCAGACGCGCGGATCATGTGGAAGCACATTTGGCCGAACGTAGCTCCCGTCGCGATAGCGAATAGTTTTCTCGTGTTTGCCGGTGCGCTGGTCACCCTCTCTGGCCTGTCCTTCCTCGGGCTCGGCGCGCCGCCAGGCACGCCAGATTGGGGATTGATGCTCGCCGAAGGGCAGACGCTCCTGTTTGCCAATCCAGTCGCGACGTTGGCGCCCGGAGCGATGATCGTCATCACCGCGGTGTCGATGAACCTCATCGGTGATTGGACGTACGAGCAACTTGCAGGTCGAGGAGCCGAGCGGTGAGCTCCCGCGCGGCCAAGGTTGCGGTGAGAGAAGCAGCGACGACCGTGCTCACCGTGGACCAGTTACACATCGACCGTCTGCGATCGAATAGACAGGCACAAACGATCGTGTCGTCGTTCTCGTTGTCGGTCGCGGCGGGCGAGACCGTGGCGATCGTTGGCGAGAGTGGCAGTGGCAAGTCAATGACTGCGCGCGCAATCACCGGACTCTTGCCTCCTGCACTCGTCGCGAAGGGGGAGGTGTCGTACGGCGGCCGCAACCTCCTCAGCCTCAAAGAGCGGGAGTGGCGGCGTATTCGCGGCCGCGAGATTGGCCTGGTCTTGCAAGACCCTTTCACAATGCTCAACCCGGTGATGCGGTGCGGCCGCATTCTCGAAGAGTCGACGCTCGAACGAGGGCTGTCGCGTAAGGCACGCCGGACCGCAGCGATTGCACGGCTATCGGAGGTCGGTATTCACGATCCGTCGGTCGTCGAGCGCTATCCATTTGAGCTGTCCGGTGGAATGCGGCAGCGCGTCGCGATAGCAGCCGCACTCGCACGCGATCCGACCGTCCTCATCGCGGATGAGCCGTCAACGGCCCTCGACGTGACCACCCAACGAGAGATTCTCTCGCTCATCAAGAGCATCCAAATCGCGCGCAACATGGCGTTGATTCTGATCACGCACGACTTACGCGTCGCGTTTGGGATGTGTGACCGGATCTACGTTCTCTATGCGGGTTCACTCGTCGAAACCGCTCCCTCGGCTGCACTCGAATCCGAGCCACTCCACCCGTACAGTCATGGGCTGCTCCTCTCAGAGCCGCCAGCCGACTACCGCATGCGCGAGCTCCTTACGATCCCCGGCGCCGTACCGTCTCCTGACGAGGTCGCGGACTCGTGCTCGTTCGCACCGCGATGCCGCTGGGCCGCCGCGGCGTGCGTGCAGGCGAAGCCGCCTCTCGAACAAGTCGTACCTGAACGGCTCTCCGCGTGCGTACGGCTGCATGACATACGAGGGGAGATGGCGGCCGTGCGAGACCGCGCCACAGGCGAAGTGCACGCAGCTGTCGCTATAAGCGACGAGCCCTCGCTAATCCGCGTGGAGAACATCCACAAGGTCTTCCGGCGCGGCAATCGGCGCGTCGTCGCACTCGAGGATGTCTCGATAGTCATCCGGCCAAACGAAAGCGTCGGCCTAGTCGGTGAGTCCGGGAGCGGCAAGACGACGCTTGCTCGGATGCTGGTCGGACTCGAGGCGGCGACGTCGGGCGAGATCATCATTGACGGCGTCTCAGCATCTAACTGGGCTGACCTGACACAGAAACAGAAGCGCAGACTCCGGGACAGCGTCCAGATTGTCTTCCAAGACCCATATTCCAGCCTCAATCCAACGCTGAGCATAGGTGCGACGCTCAACGAAGCAATCACGACTCGGGATCCGCGCGCGAGGAACGTCTCGGCGCGTGCCGCAGAGCTCCTGGACGCTGTCGGCCTTCCTGCCGCCTACGCGCGCCGGAAGCCCGCAGCGCTTTCCGGGGGCGAGCGCCAACGCATTGCTATCGCGCGCGCCCTAGCGGCAAACCCGAGGATTTTGATCTGCGACGAGCCGGTCTCGGCTCTCGACATGTCCGTGCAGGCACAGGTACTTAACTTGCTCTCGACATTGAAGAGAACTCACGGTCTTGGGCTTCTATTCATCACCCACGATCTCGCGATCGTCAGACAGATGACAGACCGTCTGTATGTCATCTATCGCGGTCGCATCGTCGAATCGGGAACAACCGCAGCCGTCCTTGATAGTCCCAACGATCCCTACACCATCAAGTTGATGGCGTCTATCCCGCGCGCCGATGTCGGGTGGCTGGAGTCAACCCGAACCATCGGAACCGGTCTACCGCAGGTTTCCGCCCATTCAGCAAGGTCGACCTCGAGGTAGCCAGCGGAGGCCGGCCGCACCGCCTTCAATTTTTCCAGTCGCACCGAGTCGCACGAGCGTGCAAGAAGCGGCGACGCGCGGCGGAAACCCGCACCAGTCGGGCCCCTACTCACGTTCATGGTCCGTCAGAGGGCATCGCAGGGGCTCCTCGACGTGCTGGCTGCAAGCAACGCGAACCGCCTCTCGCGTAAGGGCACGTCAGGCGGGGCGCGCAGCTGCCGAGAAGCGGTGGCGTGTCTGGCCGAAGGTCCCCTTGGCGAATGCAAGGACCTTGGCGGGCTTCACCTCGAACACGAGCACAGCGCCGCTCCCACCCTCATGTCGGAAGGCGCCGTCGTGGACCTCGTAGTGCCAGCGCCCGTCCCACTTCGTCGCCCATGTCTCTGCGAGACGTTCTAGAACGCTCTCGTCCCTCACCTGGACAGCCGCGCCCTCGACCACGACGTCGAGCCCTCGCTCCCACTCATTGCAACCGGTCGTCAGGATCACGTTCTGGTTGCCTCTCAGGTTCACGGCTTTCTGCTCGTCAGGCCCGGTGGCGAAGTAGACGGCGTCATCGAGCCACACAGCGACCAGCGGCGTGACATGCGGGCGACCGTCCGCTCGGACAGTCGAGATCCAGAACAGCTCGGCCTCCTCGAGCGCGCGGCACGTCTCTTCCCAGTCGGTCGCGACCGCGTCCGGGTCGCTGAAACGCGGGTCGAGCGCGGTCAGCGGCTGCGTCATCAAGGTCTCCTTTCGATTCCAGTCTTTGTCGCGGTGTGCTCGAGGATCGCCTGGGCGATCGGCTCCCAGCCGACCGGACCGACGCCGTGGCCGGCTCCATCGAGCGCCAGCAGCCT
>Ga0068855_100003094_pt1 | contig 20368 bp, 18 predicted proteins | sample KBSCornC52_FD_66592 | JGI IMG/M metagenome (GOLD analysis project Ga0068855, IMG submission 66592) | Corn rhizosphere microbial communities from Kellogg Biological Station, Michigan, USA - KBS Corn C5-2 | ecosystem: Host-associated > Plants > Roots > Rhizosphere > Soil ...
GTCCTATCCTTCGGCACAGGCTTTGGCCAGCCATTTGAATCTCGCATCACTACCTCAGGCTACCGCGCTCGACCTGGCCGCCGGCTCCGGTGTCTGGGGCATCGCGCTCGCTCAGAGCGCACCCAATCTTCGCGTTACTGCCGTGGACTGGCCAGACGTCCTTCCAGTTACCCGCAAAACTGCAGAAAAGTTCGGCCTTGCCGACCTGTTCACCTTCGTTCCCGGAGATCTTCTCGAAGCTGACTTCGGCAGGCAGCATACAGTCGCTACCCTTGGGCACATCCTGCATAGCGAAGGCGAACAGCGTGGTCGTGCTCTTCTCGCCAAAACTTTCAAAGCGCTTGCCCCGGGCGGAACCATTGCCATTGCCGAGTTCCTCGTCGACTCAGACCGCAAAGGTCCTGTCGGCAGCTTGTTTTTTGCCGTCAATATGCTCGTTAACACCGACCACGGCAATACCTACTCTTTTGAGGAGATCAGTTCCTGGCTTCGTGAGGCTGGCTTCGAAAATCCGCGATTGCTGCCGGTCCCAGGCCCTTCGCCCTTGGTTTTAGCGAGCAGGCCGTAATAAGCTCGAATATCATTGTCGATTCGGTTCCGATGTCTGTCGATACACAGGCATCGGGATATCGACTTGCCTATAGGATTTAATAGCAACATCTTTTGCATCTGACCATAAGGCACTTCGCAGTAAGGAAACGAATGACTGAGAAAGAAAAAGATGCTACCGCTGTCATCAATAAAGATCGATTTGGACGATTTGCGGCTTGTGCATCCACCTGCCTCGGCTCGCGCTGGGCTTTTGTCGCCGCAATCAGCATCATCGTCATTTGGGGAGTTACCGGTCCCATATATCACTATTCGGATACCTGGCAGCTATTGATCAACACCGGTACGACCATCGTGACGTTTCTCATGGTGTTTCTTATCCAGAACACACAAAATCGCGATGCCCGTGCCATCAATCTAAAGTTGGACGAACTCATCCACGCGATTGCCACGGCGAAGGACCAGATGATCAATATCGAGCATCTATCCGACGCCGATCTGGATCTCATTGCGGAAAAATATAAGCTGATTCAGTCTGAAGCGGCAGATCTCCCCCAGCAGGATCGTGACGTTAGGGGAACAGCCGCTCCTTCATCCAGCTAACCCCGTCTCTTGAAAATAGAAAACGGTCGTGCAGGCGCTCTTCACCGTTTTCCCAGAACTCAATCCGCTCTGGCCAAAGCACGTAACCGCGCCAGAAATCGGGCCGCGGAATGGTATGCGGATATCGTTGGTCCAGCGATAAAACCCGTTCTTCCAGCAGCTCACGGCTCTCCAAACGTCTGCTCTGCCGCGAAGCAACGGCGCCGAGTTGGCTACCGCGCGAGCGACTATGAAAATAGATGTCAACCTCGGCGTCCGGCAACTCTGAAATTAACCCCTCTACCCGGACCTGCCGCCGCAGCGACTTCCAGTGAAAGCACATTGCCGCGCGTGGATTCTTCGCCAGTTCTACGCCCTTGCGGCTTTCAGCATTGGTAAAGAACCCAAATCCTCGCTCATCCAGCTGCTTGAGTAACACCATGCGAACACTTGGAGCGCCATCCGGAGTTGCCGTAGCCAGCGCTACCGCATTTGGATCATTCGGCTCTCCAGCTTCTGCCGCCTGCATCCATATGCGAAACAATGCAATGGGGTCCAAAGCCGTTTCTGTATCCATTCGGTTCATAGCACTATCAATTCACCCAGGAACAATGCGGCTATTCACTCAACCCATCAAACAAGTCCGTACCTTGGCTCGCCGGCTGTGGATCCCTTGCGGCTGCCAATGCATAGAACTCCTCAACCCCGAACTTCTCAAAGAGCGCCTTTGTCTGCTCGATCAGAGGAGTCTGCGAGGTATGCTGCCGGAAGGCCTCCGCCTTTCGCGCCTGAACCGACCGGATATCCAGGGTAACGGTCCAGGGCATAGGCTTCGGTTCCTGCCGGCCAGGTATAAAGAAGTTAGTCGTTACATAAAAGAGCCGCTGCGGCCCATACACTGCGCCAAGTTCTTTATAGCGCTTGGGTTGTCCAGACCAGTGAAAGGCCGCAGTCGTCAGCATGGAAACCATCATGTGATCGGGATGGGTATTCAGCCCGCCATCCCCCCCAAAGGTAATCACAACATCAGGCTTGAACTGCCGCATCCGTTCCACCAGGCGTCCCGCCGTTTTCGAGAAATCGACAAACTCCAGCTTGGCATCGTGGTAATCCAGCAGTTCGTGCCGGGTCACGCCGAGTACCTGGCAGGATGCGGCAAACTCTCGCCGTCGCATCTTTCCCAATTCGTCACCCGAAACCGCATCCCCGCGATACGTTGCCGCCTGCCCGTCCGTAAGGCAAATGACATAGCTCTCGATCCCACGGTCGGCTGCCAGACCAAGTGCACCCCCAAATGCAAAGCATTCGTCATCCGGATGCGCTACAACACACATTAATTTCAGGCCCACTCGGTCCCCTCTTCCAGTTCGAAATCGTCAAACAGCAACTCGCCCGCCACCTGCGCCTCCACGACGGCATCAGGATCCACGGCCCGCACCGGAGCAAATGTGCGGCGATGCAGAGGGCATGGTCCATGTTCTGCCAACGCCCGCCGATGCTCCGGCGTTCCGTATCCCTTATGCGAAGCGAGCCCGTACATCGGGTGCAGCAGGTCCAGGTTTCGCATCAGTGCGTCTCTATGAACCTTGGCCACTACTGACGCAGCAGCGATCGACAGGCTCAGGGCATCTCCATAGATCAACTTTGTCTGTTTGCAGGGATGATCCAGCCGCATCGCATCGATCAGCAGATGATCGGGAGTAACCTGGAGACCCTGGACAGCGGCAAGCATCGCCATCCGCGTCGCCTGATAGATATTCACACGATCGATTGTTTCCGCATCCACCTCGGCAACACAAATCGCCACGGCTATCCGCCGGATGCGCTTGTCCAGATGCTCCCGCTGCTCTCGGGTCAACTGCTTTGAGTCCGTCAGGCCTGCGCGTGCCAAGCCGCCCACCCGATCTGGCAGAATGACCGCTGCCGCCACCACCGGTCCAAACAAAGCTCCCCGGCCGACCTCATCCACTCCTGCAATACTGCGGAAGCCGTGATAGCGTAGCGCCTGTTCCGGAGCATCGCTGCAAACAAGCTGCCTCAGCATCCGCTGCTTCGCAGTCGCCGCGGTAACCACTCTGGAGGTACGAATAGACGAAACCGGTGCCATATGCTTCATCCACGAGTGTATAACTACTGCGCGCAAAACGAAGCCACGACCGAAGTCGTGGCTCAGTGGAAATAAATAAATGGGATTACTTTGCGCGTTCAACTTCACGCAGACGGGCAGCCTTGCCACGCAGAGCGCGGAGATAGAACAGCTTGGAACGGCGAACCTCGTACGAACGGACCTTCACAACCTTATCCACAACCTTGGAGTTGTAGGGGAAGATGCGCTCGACGCCCTGGCCGAAGCTCATCTTGCGAACGGTGAAAGTGCCCTGCGCTCCCTTGCGGCAGGCAATCACCATACCCTCAAATGCCTGCAGACGCTCTTTCTCGCCCTCGCGAATCTTTACTTGAACGCGGACGGTGTCGCCCGGGGCAAACTCGGGTAAATCGGTCCGCTCTAACTTGGCGGCCAGCTTCTGCATGATTGGATTGATCGACATGACAACTTTCCTGTGTTTGGACTCGAGTCTTTAGTGTACATGAATTTCGGCCTGAAAACAGAGTTAAAGTCCACCTCAGTAGCGGCTTATCACTCGTGTTCTTCTCTATTCAGGCGAAGTTCGGCCAGGATCTCTTCGTCCTCATCGCTGATCGCAATCTTTTCCAGCAGATCCGGCCGGTTGCGCAGCGTCTTCTCCAGAGCCATCCTTCGCCGCCAACGCCGCACCGCCTCATGATCACCGCTTCGCAAAGGCTCAGGAATTGCAATTCCGCGAAACTCCGCCGGGCGCGTGTAGTGCGGATAATCCAGCAGCCCGCCCGCTCCATAGGTGCTTCGAGGAGGTCCATCCGCCGTATCAGCTTCCTTCGGTGCATCCTCCGCCCCAAAACTCTCAAACCGCGAAGAGTCAGGGTTACCCAAAGCACCTGGCAACAGCCGAACTACTGCATCAATCATTACAGCAGCTGCAAGTTCGCCGCCCGAGAGCACGTAATCTCCAATAGAAATCTCGCGGTCGCAGAGCATCTCATTGATGCGCTCGTCGATGCCTTCATAGCGTCCGCAAAGAATCACTACGCGTTCAGTCGCTGCCAATTCCTGCGCCACAGTTTGTGTAAATGGCCGCCCCTGCGCCGACAAAAGGATGACCGTCTCCTTCGTTCGGTCGCGTTCCGATTTGGGAGAAATTCCCAAAGAGACAACCGCGTCGTAGATCGGCTCCGGTTTCAAAACCATGCCTTCGCCGCCGCCAAAGGGGCGATCGTCTACAGTCCGGTGGCGGTCGTGGGTGAAATCGCGGAGATCGTGCGTGAAGACCTCAACGAGGCCAGCGGTGCGGGCACGCTTTAAAATCCCATAATCCAAGGGACTATCAAAGAAGCGGGGGAAAATCGTGAGGATATCGAAGCGCATAGAGGATTCGGTTCAGTACTAGCCTACCTCTTCGGCCCCTTTTGAGCGCCCGAGCCGCCGCCTTGTGTGGGCCGGTTTACCTCCAGCAGCCCCACAGGAAGAGCCATATCGACGCGCCTCATTTGTACGTCAACGCTCACGACAAATGCCTTTGCAAACGGAATCAGGATCTCGTCGCCGCTTCCGGACGTTACCTCCAGCAAGGGAGCGGCCTCCTCCAGGCGTCGCGTACCGTCCGGGGTGGAAGGGAACTGAACGTCAACGATACTTCCCACCATTATGGGACCGTCATACACGGTACAGCCGATGAGATCGCTCGTATAGACCGAACCCTCATCCAGCGGCATTCGCTCTTCACGGTGAACCAGCACGTCAAGTCCGGTCAGTTCTTCAGCCTGCGAGATGGAATCAACTCCGGCAAACTGCAGCACGATGCGTCCCTCGTTCTTGCCCATCGGCAGCCAGAACGAAACCACCTCCGCCGAACGGGCCTGCGCAGGTTCGCCCTCGACCCCAGAGGGAGCAAGATAGACCTGTTTCCGCTCATCAAACCGTTCAGGAAAATCTGTAAACAATTCTGCGAGCAGCTCGCCTTTGCGTCCTTGCGGCCGTAAGAGGTGCGCCAGCACGATCCACGGAGGAGGTTTTTCCGTCATACGTTTGAAACGGAGGTCATTATTCAGGATGCGCCATGCTCTTCGACAATATCCAGCGAGAAGCGGCGTTTCAGCTTCATGCTCGCCGCACTCAAGACAGTACGAAGTGAACGGGCCGTCCGGCCTTGTTTACCGATTACTTTCCCCACATCGCTCTGCGCAACATGTAGCCGCAAGATGGTTCCATCGCCATCTTGTACAACCTCTACTGAAACCTCTTCGGGCCTGTCTACCAGCGCACGAGCAAGCTCAGCCACAAGGCCGCTCATCTGTTTCGCAGAGCCGTCACTCGATGCCAACTGCATGGCTTCATCCATTACACACACCTCTTGGGAGTCACGACGAGACGCTCACACCCAAGCCTCTCGTCTCGTCTGATGCGAGATCTTCCAGGATTGTGCTGCAACGAGCGAACCGTCGGGGTCTTGAGACAGCTTTGGTGTTTATCCCAGAACTGCCATTGGAATGTCGGTTAAACGACATTGCAATAGAGAAAGTTTACGTGAGGATGTGCAGGATGCGATACAAAGGAATCGCTTGTGTCAAGAATCTTTGGGAACCGGTAACTAAGTTCCCAAAGATTTCTGAAAAGGTGACTCAAGCAGCAGACGCAGCTTCCGCCGGTGCCTGGGCAAGCAGCTTTCCAACGCGATCGGATAACTGCGCGCCATTGCCCACCCAGTAGTCAATGCGGTCCCGCTTCAGGTCGACCGTCGCCGGGTTCGTGCGCGGATTGTATGTTCCCACAACTTCAACTGACCGGCCGTTGCGGGCGCGGTCCTTCTCGATAACAACGACGCGGTAGTGGGGCTGCTTGCGCGCTCCAACGCGCGCCAAACGGATCATCAACACTAGGAATGCCTTTCAGAACTTTTATATTTTGGACATACGCCAGCCCTCAATCTTTCGCCGGGGCCGTACCGACACAGTCCAACAACTAAGTATGGCTGAAAATGCAGCTTTTCGCAATGCTTGGTGGGCTGCCGCCCTCGAATGATCGCTCGTTTCTCTGGCTACAATAGAAGCGGACCGAATGAATCGCGAATATCACAAATGGTATTCTCCCGCCCTTAACCGGGAGATGGAATTGCTTGTCTTCGGCCATGCCGGCCTGCCCGGACTCGCCTTTTCTACTTCGTGCGGGCGTTTTTTTGACTTTGAAAACCGAGGCATGATCCAGGCGGTTTCCGACAAACTTGAAGCCGGTCATCTGCAGCTCTTTTGTATCGACTCCGTTGATGCGGAAAGCTGGTACAACCACACTGTTGTCCCTCGGGCCCGCCTCGTCCGCCAGCTTCGCTACGAACACTACCTCCTTGAGGAAGTCACTCCGTTTGTCCGCTACCGCAACAGCTCTCCGTGCCTGGCGGCTATCGGTTGCAGCTTTGGTGGTTATCATGCAATCAATCTGGCCCTCCGCCATCCAAGCATCTTTACAAACGTTCTCTCCATGGGAGGCGCCTTTGAGCCGTCGGGCTTTCTCTCCGGCTATTACGACCAGGATTGCTATTTCAATCTGCCGACCCACTACATGCCGAATATGCATGAGGCCCGCTACTTCGATCTGTACCGCCGTAACAACTACACTCTCGCGACCGGCGTCCATGATATCTGCCGCGAGGTGAACCAGCGCATGGCTCATATCCTCCATACCAAGGAGATTCCATGCCGCTTGGACGTTTGGGGCGATGCCGGGCATGACTGGGCCACATGGCAGCGAATGTTGCAGACCTATCTATAAACTTACGGCCGCATAGAGCCATAAAGCACTGAAGGAGAAAGCGTTGAAGAAGATTGGCGTCTTGTTTGGGGTGGAAAATACCTTTCCCGGCGCTCTGGTCGACCGCATCAACTCGATGGAGGTCGAGGGTATCCGCGCCGAATTCGTCCAGGTCGGGGGCGTCCGAATGGCCGATCCATCCGGATATGCGGTGATTATCGACCGCATATCGCACGAGATGCCTTTCTACCGTGCCTGGCTTAAAAATGCTGTTCTAACCGGCAGCCAGGTCATCAATAATCCCTTCTGGGGTTGCGCAGACGACAAATTCTTCAATTACGCTCTGGCCTCAAAGCTCGGCATTGCCATCCCACGGACGGTGCTTCTTCCGCACAAGCAGTATCCTCCTCAAATCAATACCCGGTCCGTTCGTAATCTCGAATACCCTCTCGACTGGGACGGTATCTTCGAACACGTTGGCTTTCCAGCCTTTCTGAAGCCCTATAACGGGGGAGGTGGCCGCGATGTATTCTTTGTGCGCACTCGCGAGGAGTTCTTCGATGCCTATGATCAGACCCGCGATCTCTGCATGACCCTCCAGACCGCCGTGAACTATGAGTCCTATTTCCGCTGTTTTGTTGTCGGCAAATCGGAAGTCCATGTCATGAACTACGACCCGCGACAGCCATATGGATCCTCCTACCTTCCCGGTCCGCCTGCCTGCTCCACAAAACTTTTGAAGCGTATGGAGCGCGACTCCCGTACCATCTGCCAGGCGCTCGGCTATGACCTGAATACGGTTGAATTCGCGGTCGAAGATGAGGTTCCTCATGCCATTGATTTCATGAATCCCGTTCCCGACGCGGATCTTTACTCTGTCGGCGAAGACAGCTTCCGCTGGGTCGTGGACGCGATGGCAAGATTTGCGATAAAAAAGGCGCAACTCCGATCGTCTGCCGACGATGAGCATCCTCCTCAGGCGTACTGGTCAGTTGCACTTTCCGGTAAGGCGGCAAAGAAATCAAAGGCAAAATCCACCCGCCGATCTGTTTCCAGTACAAAAAGAACTGCCCCTTAGGTGGCATTTCTGTGGTCCTCTGAAACTGCTCTAATTATGTCTGTTAGCCAATCCGCACGGTTCTCATGTCTCAGTCGAATGCGAACTGACGCAGCATGCTTCTTTATCGATCTGTTTTTAGAAAAACGTCCGGGCACCTGCTGTACGATAGACTGCGTTATGTCTGCCGACTCTCCGGAACACGTGGGCGAGGTTACAGCTAAAGGAGGATATGTGAGCCAACGGCCAAAGCCGAGTGGAGATAATCCAGTTCGCAACGCAGTACGTTTTCCAATGAGACTGGCCATCCATATTCGCACTGACCAGGGCGATATCGAAGCTGTGACAGAAAATATATCTGCAAACGGTTTGCTTTTTGTAAGCGACCAATTGCCGGATATCGATAGCAAAATTGAGTTCACCATTGCCATGCCCTCGGCCGTAATGGGATCTGCAACTGACGTTACTATTCATTGCAGAGGCCGTGTAGTACGCCACTCCCTGCAGGGACGAGAGAAGAAGGCCGCTGCGGTGATCGACGAATACTTTCTAAAGGCCTGATTTATGACGGTTGTTCATTTCGATAAGACCCACAATGTACCTGACACTTCGGAAGAACACGTCTCGGAAGAGAATGCAGCCTCGTCTGGTATTCGTGTCATTCTGGCTGATTCCCAGGCGATCTACCGGGTCGGAATGCGTAAGATTTTCGCTCTTGAAGACGATATTCGTGTCGTTGCGCAGGTGGAGAGTCTGGCGAACCTCTATCTGGCCCTCCAGCGTTACCCGACCGACGTCGTCGTCCTTGAAGGACAACTGATCGCCGGCACCATTGATGCTATTCCCGAGTTGGTTCAAAAGGCTCCCGATGCAAAATTGATCGTTCAGGTGACCGAGGCAGACGAATCCAATACGGTCGAACTTTATCGCAGGGGCGTCCGTGGAGTAGTGCCAAGGTCCATATCTCCCGATCTTCTGGTGAAATGTGTACGCAAGATCGCTGCCGGTGAAACCTGGATCGATAATCAGTCCATCAGTTGGGTAATCGAGGCATACCGGGCCCAGGCAACCACCCTTACGGATCCAAAGGTCCAGCCTAAGCTGTCAAAAAAGGAACTGGCGATTATCAGCTGCATTACCCGGGGTATGCGGAACAAAGAAATCGCTTATCAGATCGGCACAACCGAGCAGGTTATTAAGAATTATCTCCGGAAGGTCTATGACAAGCTGGGTGTCTCGGATCGACTCGAGCTTGCACTCTATTGCCTGCACCACGAACTGCTGAAGAAATATACCCAGGAAGTCAACGGCACGGCGACAGAACCGTCCCAGCCGCTCCGCGCCAAGATGTGACGAACCGGCCAGCGGCTATACGTCACCGTTCTGGCCAGTTCGCCCAAGCAGAGGCACTTTGGATTGACTTGCCTTACTGCTTATCGATCTCTACATCGATTGTGAACTTTACGTCGTTGCCAACCACGACACCTGGCGTTTGCGATGCAAAATTGAAGTCGCTTCGCTTAAGAAGACCGTTCGCGGAAAAGCCGCTACGGACCTTTCCGTCCCGTCCCGTCTCCGGCGCGCTCGGTCCGTCCAAATCGAAGGTGATGCTCTTCGTAACGCCGGATAAGGTAAGATCTCCCGTCAACTGGAGTTTTCCGTTGGATCTGGTCAACGAAGTGGATTTGAAGAGAATCTGCGGATACTTTTCAATATCGAAGAAATGCGGCGACTTCAAATCTTTATCCCGGGCCGCAGTGCCGGTCCATACAGTAGCCGTGTCGATGGTCGCCTCGACGGAAGATTTGGTTATATCTGCATCATTTAGCACGACCGTACCTTTCACGTTGTTCAATGAACCATGGACATTGCTGACGCCCATGTGGCGGACCTGGAACTGAACGCTGGAGTGGTTAGGGTCGATTGTCCAGGTAGACGTCTGTGCCTGGACAGCGGCGCCGGTCAGGATGAGCCCTGCTACGGTTAAAGCCAGCAAAAACTTGCTTCGCATGGTGATTCCTCGAACGTGCATTGAAATGATTGCATCCGGGCCGCGCATTTTGGTCCATGCGCGATGGTAACAACCTAGCAGAAAGACAGGCTTCCTATCCGGAAAGTTTCAAAAGCCGTGGTTGAAAGGCCATTGCGCAAACGGAAAAGGTGGTGAACGTCCTCTTATAGCCCTATAACCGTAGGAGCGACGGATAAATGTTCAGACAAGGTGAGAAGCAGATCATTTCCAGGTTCCTTGGCCTTCAATGATAGTGATGTATCGGTCGATGGGCAGACCTGTGAAGCGCTCGACCTTGCCGCTGGGCTGGGGCCAGTGAACTTCAATCCAATCCAGTTTCGTTTGCTGGCCGAGGCCAAGGACCATGCGTGGGTCATGAGAGGAGAGATAACTGCCACCGCCGACTTTGGTCTTCTGGCGCTTTAGCTCGCCTGCCTGATAGACGATCTTCGCGCCGACAGCATCGATGTTTGCCTTGCGGCCAATAAGATGAACGCCCAGCCAATGATTGTTTTGCGTCGCGGAATTGCGCAGGAGGATGGGACCAGCATTGTTTACGGCAACCAGTACATCAACCGCGCCATCGTTATCGAAATCTCCCAGCGCCAAGCCACGGCCAGCAATCTCTTTGGAGAAGATCGCGCCGCTACTTGAGCTGACATTCTGCCAGGACTTTCCGTTGTTCTGGAAGAGCATCATCGGCTCGAAGTAGTGGACCCCGGGCTGGTGCTTGTCGATGGTGGTATCGGGATGACCATTGCAGAGGAGGAGATCGACGTTGCCATCGTTATCGTAGTCGAAGAACTTGAGTCCCCATCCACTCATAAGAGTAGTCGCGGAGCCGATGCCTGCGCTGACGGAGACATCTTCGAACGTCCGGTCTTTGTTGTTGTGATAAAGCGAGTAGGTCTCGTGATCGACATTGGCTACGAAGAGATCGAGCCAGCCATCCTGGTCGTAGTCGGCGGCGTCGACGCCCATGCCCGATCGTGCCACGCCAAACGGGCTGTAGGCCACGCCGGCGAGGAAGCCGATATCTTCAAAGTGGCCCTTACCGCTGTTGGTGAAGAGAGAGTTGGGCGCAGTGTCGCTTGCGACGAAGAGATCCATCCAGCCGTTGTTGTCGATATCGGCGGCCACCACTCCCCACGCCTTGCCAAGTGACTTCGCGATACCGGACTGTTCGCTTACATCGGTAAAAGTGCCATCGCCGTTATTATGGAAGAGCCACGAAGCCATCGGTTTGTACACGTTAGGCTTGCAGTAATAGCTTGTTCCGGTTTCTTTGCTGCCGCAATGGACATTTTTCGATCTGTCGAAATCGGCAAAGCGGCAGACGAAAAGATCGAGTCGACCATCATTGTCATAGTCGAACCAGACTGCGCTTGTAGCCCAGCCTGGAGCGGCGACTCCGGCTTTTGCTGTGACATTGGTAAAGGTGCCATCGCCGTTGTTGTGATACAGAATGCTGTTGGGGTATTGCGTGACGTACATATCCGGCAGGCCATCACCGTCGTAATCACCGACTGCGACACCCATGCCATAAGCGTTACCGGGAATGCCCGCCTTCTCTGTGACATCGGTGAAGGTGCCATCGCGATTGTTGCGATACAGAGCATTCCGCAGCGGCTTAGAAGGCTTGTAGAAGTCGCATGGACCGCTGTTGACGAGGTAAATGTCCATCCAGCCGTCATTGTCGTAGTCCAGAAAGGCGCAGCCGGCGCCGACGGTTTCGGGCAGGTACATCTCACTGGACAAGCCCGCGACGTGGGTCCAGTCGATCTTGCTCTTCGAGGCCGGGACCTCCTGAAATGCGGGCTGTTGAGGCGAAGCGAGCAGCGCGTGGGCAAGGCCGGGGCGCAATGCAGTACCCAACGCCGCTGCCCCGAATCCGTCGAGAAATTGTCTTCGCGAGAGCTTCACTGGGCGATAATTGCGGCCCTTCAACATGGAACCAACCTCGATGGCATCTCTACGTCTCCGGATCGGACTTCAGTGGATAGCGTGGCCTTCGGTTGTGTCCGTTGCCGCTTGCCCGTTGCTGGCCGCTTTGGCTTGTAAGGCCAATTGCTGTGCCGATGCCTCCTTGTTGCCGGTTCGAGCATAGGCCATCGCCAATTGATAGTGTCCGGCAGGATCGGCAGGCTGCATCTTAACGTAACTTTCCAGCGGCTTCAGTGAAGCAGCATAGTTGCCTGAAGCATTCAAGGACATGCCCAGCGCGAGATAGGCCTCGGCGAAGCCTACATCAAGCTGTGACGCGCGGGTGAAGTGGAGGACGGCTTCATTCCATTGTCCTTGCCTCCGCGCCAGTTCACCGAGGATAAACTCCGCGGACGCATTGTTTGGCTCGATCTCAATCTCTTTCTGGAATTCGGCCTGTGCTTTATCTGTCGACCCGGTGTTGCCTGCTTCAGCAAGCAATATCTGACCGAGCCGATAGTGAATGCCCGGCGTCCTGGGGTTCTCTTCGAGGATCTTGTTGTAAATGGTGGAGGCCTCATCGTTCTTCCCTTGAGATTCAAGGGACTCTGCCTGGAGCCTGCGTGCCTGTACGGAGGCAGGCGCTCTGGTTGCCAGTTCTTGCGCTGCGTGCAATCCCATTTCGGAGAAATAGTGCGTAGCGATGTAGAGAACTTCGGGATCGGCAGGGAACTCGCGCTGCATCAGCAAGAGCGTGTCGGCAGCGGTCTTCTCGTCCTGTAAATCCATGGCGCAACGCGTAATCGCCATGGTCGCGTGATATTTCAGATCTTTATCGGAGATGCGAGGAAGAGCGCGTTTCAGCAGTGGAAGCGCTTCTTTACATTGGCCATGTTGCACCAGTTGGATTGCGTTTTGCGCAGAGGCGGATGGGGGCGGCGCAGCTTGCTTTGCCCCCTGCGCCGCGCTTGCCAGTGCTGGCGTAAGCGCCAGTAATGTGAGGGAAAGGATCAGGCGTAAATGCCTGGAGATGTCGAGCATAAGTCGGCCTCACAAATAGCTTCCATCGGGTAAATCGAGTCCAGCAAACTGCTCTTCAGCTTAGACCAGGGAGGCACTTTTCCGGGAGAAATGTGCCTTATTTGGATACGGAAAATTATACATTGACAAGAAATTTATAATTGTGTACAACCTTGGTCTTATACAAGGCTTCGCCGCAGATTGGTTCACAGTAGCCTGCGTTCCGCTGAGTTGCCCCGACGCAACATAGCCCAGAGCACCACACCAGAAGTCACAACGCCATCGTTTGCAGCTTCATTTGGAGGTCTCACAATGTTTTCAAAATCTGGCAATCATTTCGTCTGTTTCGTGCTGGCGGTCGCATGTGCGCTTGGCTTTTTTCCCGTAGCAGCTTTAGCGCAGGCCGGATCTCAGGGAAAAATTCTTTTGACGGCGACTGACCCTACCGGCGCCGTCATCCCAGGGGCAAGTCTGGAACTCACTGAGAAGACCACAAACAGTGCTCGGACGGCAGAGACCGAAAGCAGCGGCAGCTATTCGTTTGTTGGCTTGCCGATCGGAACGTATCAACTGAAAATATCCAAAGCCGGCTATGCCACCCAGGTCTTCCAGACGGTTGTAGTTCAGGCTTCGCGAACGACAGCAGTCAATGCTGTCCTTGCCGTAGGAAACGTGACGGAAGTGGTCAATGTTGCGGCGGCAAGCACCCCGATTCTTGAGACCAGCTCCAATTCGATCGGCACTGTCGTGGATATGAAGCAGATTGAAGATCTTCCCCTACAGGGGCGCGATCTAACCTCGTTCTCCCGGACGGTTGCCGGATACAACGGGACCTTCAACGGGCTTCCTTCTACCGATCAGGGAAACAACATCGATGGTGTCGTTGGCAGCGCCAATCGCATGAAGTTTACCGGGAACACGCAGCCTGCTGTCTCTCCCCGGCTTGAATCCATCGAACAGATGACGATCCAGACCGACCAACTCGATTTGAATGCCGGCTTCGGACAGTCCAGCACGCAATTGAACTTCGTTTCACGACGCGGCAGTAACCATTTCCATGGACGCGCCTATGAAGATTTTCGCAATTCTGGCCTGAATGCCAATACCTTCAGCAATAACGTAGCTGGGATCAGAAAAAATAAGCTGATCCTGAATGATTTTGGCGGCAGCATCGGTGGCCCTATCTTCCGGGACAAGCTTTTTTTCTTCGGCACCTTCGCCATGTCCAAGCAGCCGGGATCCATTACGGCGACAAACAATGTCTTTACGGCTGCCGCCCAGTCCGGCGACTTTGTTTATCAAGGGACCGATGGCAGCACTCATACTATCAACGTGCTCAATCTGGCACACCAGTCCAACGCCTCGCTGCCCGGCACAGTCAACCCGATCGTTTCATCACAGTTCGACCTGATCAACAAAGCAATAGGGGCTGGTGGAATTACCTCCACGCCAGATCTGAACTACAACCAGGTGCAATGGAACAGCAGCGCTCCCGATACGCGATATTTTCCGGGCGGACGAATCGACTACAACCTATCGCAGCGAGTGAAGATGTATCTTTCAGCGTTGGTGACCAATACGTTTCAGCCGACAGTAACGGCAGCTACATTTCCTGGTGCCGATTTTTCAAATCAAGTGGCCGGAAACAGCACGAAAAATTACACATTGTCGTATGGGCTGGACTTTATCGCCACCCCGAATCTGATCAATCAGGTGAAGTTGGGCTATCTCTATAACAGTACGAAGTTCGCATACAACGCTGCACCCTTGTATGCGAGTCAGCCTACGGTCTTCTGGCAATATCCTGGCGCGAGTGGGACGATGTCCGGGCAGGTATACCAGCAGCCAATCACCACCTTTTATCCAATCTTAAGCGCATCGGATTCCGTGACCTGGCAACATGGCGCTCATGCGGTCAGCTTCGGCGCTTCGTGGTATCGCGAGCAGGACCATTACTGGAATCCGCCAGTTGGCTTCAACAACTATGATCTCGGCCTTGCAGGCGGCGATCCTGCATTGCAAGCATTTACCACTTCTTCCTTGCCGGGAGCGGACGACGCCACTTTGGCAGAGGCTGGGCAACTCTATGCCGTGCTGACGGGAAGGGTGCAGGATATCAATGGGACGTTTCCATATAATCCAAAAACAAAAGAGTTTGAACACAAGATTGGAGCATACAACCTCGATGAGGTAGTCAGCGCTACCGGATTGTTTGCGGAAGACTCCTGGAAGGTAACACCAAGCCTCACGTTGAACTACGGCCTGCGCTGGGACTTTGCCGTTCCCCAGCATGATCTGACAGGCGCATATCACTCGGCGTCTCCCGGCGATATCTATGGGCCTTCCGGAGCCGGCAATCTCTTTCAGCCGGGAAATCTTCCGGGCAACATGAACCCCGTTCTCGCGACGAACCCCCGTCCCTACGCTGCATGGAGGGTGACGCCGCAGCCTGCATTTGGTTTCGCCTGGAATCCCAAGGGCGGCAATGGACCGTTCAAATCGCTGTTGGGAGAAGATGGAGTCGTCATCCGCGGCGGATTCGCCCTTCGACGCTTTACTGAGCCCGGCCAGTACTTCTGGAATAATGCGGCGGACTACGGTTCCTTTTACTTCCAGAACTTCTTTCTTAACGCCAACAATACCGGACAAACCGGCACATTCGCTCCCGGCAGTCTTTCGCTCGGACAGCCGGTTCCGCCGCTCGGATATGCGCCTACGTCGTATCAGGAGACCGCGCAACAATCGGACTTTACCTTCATTGGAGGCCCCGGCGTCAACGGGCTGAATCCTAAGATTCAGCAACCGTACAGCGAATCGTGGAACCTGGGCATTCAGAAATCTCTCGGCCACTCGCGGGTGCTGGAGATTCGCTACAACGGAAATCGAACCATCCATCAGTGGATCAATATCAATCCAAACGAAGTCAACATCTTCGAGAATGGCTTCCTCGCGGAGTTCAAGAAGGCGCAGGGAAACCTTGCGGCCTATGCAGCCAGCCACCCGAACGATCCTAATCCGTCATTTGAAGGAAACAGTGGATCGCTGCCGATCATGAACGCTGCCTTCGGCGGCGCGGGAGCAAGCGACTTTACGAATGCACAGTTTGTCCGCTATCTGCAGACTGGGCAAGCGGGCGCTCTGGCCAATGTGCTCAGCGGAATCAACGGTAATGCTCCTTACTTCTGCAACCTGGTCGGAGCGGGATTTGCTCCATGCAAGAACAACATTGGATATACGGGAGCGGGAGCGGGATATCCCATTAACTTCTTCCAAGCCAACCCATATGCGGCGGGCTCTTCCACCGGCTACATGGTGGCTTCGGGCTACTCCAACTACAACGGCCTCCAAATCGATCTGCGGCAGGGCTCATGGAAGGGGCTTCAGTTCGATGCGAACTACACATGGAGCCACTCTCTGGGCCTTGCAAGCCCCAACGACTGGACGGGAGCGCTTACCGTCTTCTCGTTGCGCAACCTCAGCCAGGGGTATGGACCAAGCCGCTACGACTTGACCCATGTGACCCATGTGACCGGAACTTACGATCTACCCATCGGCCGCGGTAGAGCATTCCTTGGCAATAGCGCTATCGCCGACAAAGTGCTCGGCGGAATCACAGTGGGCACGATCGTCACTTTCCAGACCGGCGCACCCTTCAAGCTCAATGGCGGCAACAACACTTTCAACGACTATGGAGACGGCGGAGTTGTGCTGCATGGCGTAACCTCATCGCAACTTCAAAAGGCAGTTGGCATCCATCGCGTGCCAGGCAAGAACTATGCAAACTTCATTGATCCGAAGTACATCACTCCAGGAAGAGGAGCAAACCCTGCATACATTACGCCTAACACTACGCCCGGAACCATAGGAAGCATCATCTATCTTCATGGCCCTCATGCTTTTTATCAGGATCTATCAGCCTCCAAAACGGTTCCCATTCGAGAGTCAGTAAGATTTCGGCTTCAGGCTGAGTTTCTCAACGCCTGGAACCATCCTGTCTTTGGGAGCACTCCCGATTCTTTTACCACCAGTAACACAGGCATTCAAAGTACTAGCTTTGGACGCGTAGGTGTAACGAATCAGAGCGGATTTGGACGCATCATCGAACTGCGAGGAAACGTAGAGTTCTAATGCTCTTTCCAATGACTGTGCCGGATAGCTCTCAGTAGCTTCCGGCGTTGCATTGGGTCGGAGTGGATGGCGAATCTGTTTCGAGGAGCCCCATGTAGGCGGGGCTCTTTTACTTTCATTTAGTTCTTCAGCGTGGCAGCTCCATTGAATTGCTATCGGGAGTAGACGATGAACAGACGGCGATTTATGCAGGGAATTGCGGTCACCACCGCGGGAATAGGTGGCTTGCCACTGCTGACTGAGGTCGAAGTGGCTGCATCCGATCCGCAGAGTGTCACGGCGGCCTCCGCTTCGAGGAATGGAGTTGCTATCAGCACCGAAGGGTATACCTTTCTCTGCGATTTTAGCCGGGGAACCGAAACGTGGAAGGCGTATGAAGATCTTCGCACTCGCGAGGGCTCTATTGCCATTGTGTCGCCAAGCGGCACAGGAAGGGTGTTGACAAAAAATGCGGAGGCTACGTTCGCAGAGGCCACTCCGCCGTATCTTGGCCTGAGCCTTAAAGATATTGGGATGGCCGGCCCCGATCTACTGGCTGACAGATTACTTCGCAATGGCGATCCAGACCCCGAAGAGGTCAAGTCAGCCGCCCCTCCGCATGGCTCCGTTCCTCCGCGACGTCCGAATGAGCGTGTCGGGTGGGACACCTTTGTAGGAACGAGGGAATGCCTGGACACCATGCCGGTTTATCCGAGCGGCAACACCCGAACCTATCATCCGGTGCAAGCTTTTCCTGCATTGAACGGAGATATGGCTCGGAAACGGTATGAAGGCCTGCTGGGCGGCTGGCTTCCTGCTGTTCGCAAAGTAATGCCGATTTCGGATAACGATTATTACGAGGTCATCGTCTTCGGAAACGTAGAGGCGCACGACAAATTCATTGTGCAAACCTGGCATAGGACCACTCACATAGAAGATGGCAAGATCACGAAAGTGGAATATGGATATAGCTATCCTCCCTTTCCGCCTGCCCGTCAGGACCCTACGCCCGAGGAGTTTTATCGTGCGCTGCTTGAGTTCACCTTGTACTGGGAGAAGCAGGTGCAGGATGTCGCTCCGGCAACACTTCCGCAGAAGTCATGGGTGGATACGGCAACCTACGCTTTTGTGAAGGAGCAGATGGTTCGGCCTGGAGGAGTCTATCCGAAATATGGAGCCGTGGACAGGGACTACTACGGCTCGGAGTACGACGGGTTTCAGGACATCTTTACGAGCGCCCTGTATACCAATCTCGAATGGGGCCGCTTCGATATGGCGGCGCAGGTGCTGGACAACTATTACACCCACTTCGTCGATTCCAAGGGCATGATCAATATGCGCGGACCAGAGACGGCACAATTCGGGCTGACTCTTTCCTTGCTTGCTCGCTATTACAACTACACCGGCAACAGTGCATTGCTGCTGAAACACAGAAAGAAAATTGCAGCTACGGCAGCGATTCTGACCGAACTGCATAACGAGAGTCTAAAGCTGCCGCATGATGATGCCGGGTATGGACTCATTCATGGGTGGAGCGAATCCGATTCCTGTCTTGCCCCGCAGCCCATGACCTGGTGGAAACCGTATTTCAACAACAGCGCATTCGCTGCCAGAGGATTGAAAGACATTGCAGGCGTCTGGAAAGATATCAATCGAGGCAACGCTGACACCAGGGTGGAGAAGACATCCAGTGACTGGTTACGACATAGCAAAAGCCTTGAAGATACGGTAGTTGCCAGTATCCGAAAGAGCGTACGGCGTGACATGACTCCACCCTATATAGGCCCTCTGCCCGGAACCACGCTTACCGTCCGCGAATCGCTTGCCAGCGAGCATCCCAGTCCGCAGGGCTGGTCGCACAGAGTGTATGCCGAACTTTTGCAAGCCGACATGCTGCCGCCGGACCTTGCCAACTTGGTGATCGATTCCATGCGCGCCAACGGAGCGACAACGATTGGAGTGGTCGCCAACGTCGAGCGGCCGCATCCCGGCGGGCGCGACATTCTGGGCTTCATCTCGTATGGATATGCGCAGATGCTGCTGCGCCTGGACAGAATTGAAGAGTTCCTGCTGTTTCTTTATGCGCATCGCTACCACGATCACACGAGAGGCAGTTGGACAGCCGGCGAGGTCTCGGGCATCACAGGCGGCACGGCGTTGTTTTGTATTCCTGCGCAGCAGACGATTCCTCTACTGGTACGTTGGATGCTGGTTCTGGAAGACTCCGACGAAGATCGCCTCTACCTTGGAAGGGGATTGCCGCGCGACTGGGTCTTATCGGGTAAGAAGATCGGCATCGAGCAGGTGCCAACCCGATGGGGCCGCGTCAATTTCAAAATGCAGAGAATTGACGAAAACCAGGTAACTGCCAGTGTCGGGTTATTAAAGAGCGTCGGCCCGAAGGAGCTTTACATAAAATTCCGGTTGCCGACTGCAAACAAGTTGCAAATAGTAACTGCAAATGGCACGCCCGTGAAAATAGGTGGCCTGCATGGAGATACCGCCATCATTGAGACAAGAGGCCAGAGAGATTTCAAAATAGTCGCTCACTTCACTTAGAGAGACTATGAATCGAATATGGTCTGACGGATTGATTGAACCGAACATGGATTAAAGGAGAAACGATGCATCGGAAGGTATGGCTGCTGATCGGTTTGTGTTTGGGCTTCATGTTCTCTTCAATCCATTCCTCAGCAGAGGTAACTCGCGCAGACTATGAACGCGCTACTCATGTATTAGCCAGATATCGAGGTCTCGCGCTGAATATTCCGGGCATTCCTGTGTGGATCGATGGAACCGAGAGCTTTACCTATAGCAAAACCGTCGTCGGTGGCCACAGTTTCGTCCTGGTCGATGCCAGCAAGGGAACCAAACAGCCTGCATTCGATCATGCAAGGCTGGCAGCGGCACTCAGTAAGGCAAATGGAAAAGAGTATAAGGCTGAGACTTTGCCGTTTATGCAGTTTCGTTTTGTAGACAAGCAGACAGCAGTTGAATTTCGTATTGAACAGACGCGCTGGCGTTGCGACTTGGCGACGTATGCCTGCGCAAAATCCAATTCGCGGCGACAGGACGATGAAGATTCGGAGGACGCCGGTGAACGTGCAAAGAACATCAATAACCCGGACGATCTAAAACCTTCGCCCGACAAAAAGTGGGTCGCTATCGTCCAGAATTACAACGTCATCGTTCGCTCTGAGGATGGCTCGCAGACCAATATCCTGAGCACGGACGGTTCGGAGGGGAATTATTACGCGGCCAACTCAATCGTCTGGTCGCC
>Ga0068855_100003097_pt1 | contig 20360 bp, 15 predicted proteins | sample KBSCornC52_FD_66592 | JGI IMG/M metagenome (GOLD analysis project Ga0068855, IMG submission 66592) | Corn rhizosphere microbial communities from Kellogg Biological Station, Michigan, USA - KBS Corn C5-2 | ecosystem: Host-associated > Plants > Roots > Rhizosphere > Soil ...
GCCCTGCTTACTTTGAAAATTGTAAGCAGGGCTGTTTGCTTAAAGGGATAAAATAGCCCCAAAATCAATCGTTTTGTATGTAGCTATTTGACTATCAATAAAGTATTGCTTTTTAAAGTTTTTGAAACTGCTCAAACCCACGTTAAAATTTGTTAAAAAGTGTTAAAATCGATGGTTTTGAATGAATTTTTGAATGTTTTTACCCCGTTTTTGAGCAGAAAAGTGTTAAAATAGAAGGTTTAAGAAGTTTTGGCCTGTTTGAATTTTATAAGTTTACAAAAATGAAAATATTAACCCGCGTTTTACTCCTGATGTTGTGCGGCTTTGCTCTGCAACCGGTACAGGCGCAAAATAAAAAACTGACCTACTGCAATCCACTCAACCTGGATTATGGCTATACCCCCTTTGCGGATTTTGCCGCCTGGGGTAAACACCGAGCCACTGCCGACCCAACCGTCACCCTGTTCAAGGGGAAATACTACCTGTTCAGCACCAATCAGTTTGGCTACTGGTGGAGTGATGATATGCTGAACTGGAAATTCGTGTCGCGCCGGTTTCTGAGGCCCTACAACCAGGTACAGGGCGATGAGCTTTGCGCCCCGGCAACCCTGGTTCTGGGCGATACGCTGCTGGTGATCGGCTCAACCTACAACAAGGATTTTACCCTGTGGATGAGCACCAACCCCACGCATGACGACTGGAAGGCCGCCAAAGACTACTTCAAAGTAGGTGCCTGGGACCCGGGTATGTTTGCCGATGATGATGGTCGGGTTTACATCTATCATGGCTCCAGTAATACGCTGCCCCTATATGGCCAGGAGATAGACCGTAAGACGTTCGAGCCTATCGGCCCTAAAAAGGAGTTGGTGAAGCTAAACCCCGAAATACATGGCTGGGAGCGTTTTGGAGAGCATAACGACAATGTTTTCCTGCTGCCCTTTATCGAAGGCTCCTGGATGAACAAACATAATGGCAAATATTACCTGCAGTTCGGCGCCCCTGGTACCGAGCAAAGCGGCTATGCCGATGGCGTTTTTACAAGCGATAAGCCCTTGGGGCCGTTTATTTATCAAAAACATAACCCCTTCTCGTACAAGCCAGGCGGCTTTGCCAAAGGGGCTGGGCACGGGGCCACCTGGCAGGATAAGTATGGCAACTACTGGCATATCTCTACCATGGGCATCTCGGTAAAAAATAACTTCGAGCGGAGGATCGGTTTTTGGCCGGCGGGCTTTGATAAGGATGGGGTATTGTATAGCAATACGGCCTACGGCGATTATCCGCACTATTTGCCTGCTGGCCCTGAAGACCACCTGAAAGGCAATTTCACCGGCTGGATGATCCTCAACTATAATAAACCGGTAGAGGTTTCCTCGACACTGGGAGGGTACGAACCAAACTACGCGGTCGACGAGGATATCAAAACCTACTGGAGTGCCAAAACAGCTAATAAAGGCGAATGGTTTAAAACCGACCTGGGCGGGGTGAGCACGGTGAATGCCATACAGATCAACTATGCCGACCAGGATGCTACCTTCCTGGGTAAATCACAGGGCGTTTTTCACCAGTACATCGTTTATTCGTCATTGGATGGAAAAACCTGGAAACCGTTGATCGACAAAAGCAAAAACAAAACCGATGTACCGCATGACTATGTGGAGCTGAAAATCCCGACCAAAGCACGTTACCTCAAAATGCTGAACCTGCACATGCCGACCGGAAAGTTCGCGTTATCAGGCTTCCGGGTGTTTGGCAAGGGAGCGGGCGTAAAACCAGATACTGTTCAAAACTTTATCGTACTGCGTGGCGACAGCGAACGCCGCAATTCCTGGCTAAAATGGAAACCGGTGGATAATGCCATAGGCTACACCATTTATATGGGCATAGCGCCCGATAAACTGTACAACAATATGATGGTGTATGGTAAAAACGAGTATTATTTTAACGGGATGGATAAAAACCTGCCTTATTATTTCCAGATCGAATCGTTTAATGAAAACGGTATTTCGCGGCGATCTAAAGTGGTGAAAGTGGAGTGAAATTAAATTTTGGTTAACTTTTAACAACTGATGGTATAATAGTTGAGGTTTTTTCGTAAAATGCCACATGCTAAGATCAATACTTTCACTTATTACCATTTTGTTCTTTTGTAGTATCGCCCAGGCGCAGCAGGCGGATAGCACGCTGAAAAAATCGCCGGTAAAAACGCTGACAGATAAACAATATACCGCTTTGTTGAATGGTGAAGATGTGTATAACAACATGGCATTGCCGGCCGAGATTAACCACTATCCCATGCCTAACCAGGTGATCAAATTTAAAAAAGAACTGGGATTGAGCCCGAACCAGGTAACCAAAATTACCGCGATTGCTACCGAGCTGCACCGCAAAAGAGTGGAAATGGGTTCGTTCATTATTAAAAATGAGCAAACTTTAGATGAGCTTTTTCGTAAACAGCGCTTAAATAATGGTGATGTGATATTTTATGCCACACGCTCCGGATTGTACTATGGCGAGCTCAGAAACGCCATTTTACAGGCTTGCTTAAGCACCGGCGATCTACTAGCGCCACAGCAAATTAAAAAGCTGGAAACTTTGCAAAACCCTAATTGATAATATGCCATTAGATTTACTTAATTTAGCGGCCCAAATAAATAGTATGAAGATTACTTTTGATTTTGAAAAGCCACTGGCTGAACTGATACAGCAGATTGAAAAGGTGAAGCAGGTGGAGGATAAAAACAAGCTCGACATGTCTGCAACCGTAGCCGAGCTCGAGGCTAAGCTGGATGCTGCCAAAAAAGAGATCTACGGCAATCTTACCGGCTGGCAAAAGGTGCAGATCTCCCGCCATCCCGAAAGGCCCTATACCCTTCAATATATTGAGTTAATGTGCGATGATTTTATTGAATTGCACGGCGACAGAACAGTAGGCGATGATAAAGCCATCATTGGTGGCTTTGGAACGCTGAATGGTCAAACGGTAATGTTCATCGGGCACCAAAAGGGTCGTAACACTAAAGAGCGTCAATATCGCAACTTTGGTATGGCTAATCCTGAAGGCTACCGCAAAGCATTAAGGCTCATGAAAATGGCCGAAAAATTCAATAAGCCTGTTGTTACGCTGATAGATACCCCGGGAGCATTCCCTGGTCTGGAAGCGGAAGAGCGCGGACAAGGTGAAGCCATTGCTCGTAACTTATTAGAAATGTCTGTGCTGAAAGTACCCGTGATCTGTGTGATCATAGGCGAAGGCGCATCAGGAGGAGCATTGGGTATAGGTATTGGTGATAGGGTACTGATGCTGGATAATTCCTGGTATTCGGTGATATCTCCTGAAAACTGCTCAACCATCCTTTGGAAAACCTGGGAAAATAAAGAACGTGCTGCCGAAGTATTGAAATTGACTTCGACAGAAATGTTAAAGAATAAACTAATCGATGGTGTGATCAAGGAACCACTTGGCGGTGCTCACCAGGATCCTGTGACTATGGCTGCCATCCTGAAAAAGCAATTGCTTAAAGATCTGAAAACACTGGGCGAACGCGATATCAACGAACTGGTTACCGAACGTATTGATAAGTTCTGCAACATGGGCGTTGTAAACGAAGGATAATTTTATTTTGAATGATATAGAGGAAAGCGGCATTTATGCCGCTTTTTTTGTTTAATTCCTGTTATTCGTAAAGGTTCCCAGGGAAATCGCCTTTAAAATTTATAGGGGCTTTCCGTGGTGTTCGAAAGTAAAAAAAGCGGATGTCATGCCGAATTTATTTCGGCATCCCACAGGACATTCCCGCTTGTATGCTTTGAGGCATGCATGTAGCACACTTTTCTATCGCCTACCTTCTTGTGGGATGTCGAAACAAGTTCGGCATGACCTGGTGTTTTTTAAACACGAGTTCTTCGCTCCCGCGAGATTAGCGTAGCGTATCTCGTGGGTGGCATGTAGTAAGCTTCCAGCTTACGTCAGCTGAAAAGCTGAGACATGCGTACCACGGGCTGGAAGCCCGCGGCAGCTTAAGCTATTTAAAAGCGGTATTTGGGTAGATTAATATAATAATAAAGGCTGTCATCCTTCAGCAAACTCCGGGTAACAGCCTTTATCGTCTTCCTCATGATCCCGAGGTATAAAGGCAGGTTAAAAGACTCAATCATGGTTTACACTGTAAACCGTTTTTTTATGATAAAATATAATTGATTATCAGTTAATTAAAAAAGTTTAAACCGTAAAAAGTGTAAACCATGTAAACTCACTTTTGTAACAAAAAAGGCTGTCATACTGAGCGCCGTCGAAGTATGGTGGGCAGGCCTCTACGCACGCCCTTCGACAAGCTCAGGGTGACAGCCCTGCTTTTATTATTATCTATCGCTTTGCGCTAATCCCGAATTTCGTTTCAAAGCCTTTCAGCTGTGCACTGAATTTGGTGTTTAACGCTGTCTGTTTAAAATCTTTGGTAAAGCCTACCAGGCCGCTTAGTATCTGTATGGAGTATTGTACATCGCGGTTATTATCCAAACTAATTTCATTGCGCTGTAACAAAGCATAGTTGTAATTGAGCAGGTTATTTACATAGTCATCAACCTGGTTGGCCAGCTTGTTGGCCAATGCGATATCGCCCAGGCGATACGAGCTCTCGATCATATAAAATTTACGCACAGCAACCTCGGTTGAGTTAATAATGCCAGGCATCACTTCTTCATATTTTTTCAGCGTATTTTTGGCCAGGTCGGTATGCCCCTCTTTCATCAGATTATCAGAAAGATTTGAGTAAAGCCGCGTAATCAACGGGTAAAACATGGTCATGGACTCGTGATCAAGGTAGCGCGCGGTTTTCATATTACCCCACTTGAATTTGGTCATCATGTTATGATACATTACCGGGGTGTTACTATTTTCGAGCGCGTTTGAAGCCGAATCAGGTTTTAATGGCATTAAGCGATAAGCAAAACCTTCATTATATAAATATTTATCCAGGCCTATCATGTTTTCGTTTGGTACGGTTACCGAAAAATAGATCGGTCGTTTCCAGTTATTGTGCGATAAGATGTCCATCATCGCTAAAACATCTTTAGTCACATACCGGCCACTAAAGGTCCAGTCCATTTCAGGTACTATCTTGTCTTTCTCAGCAGCCGGAACGGTACCGGTTTGTACCACCTGGTTAGGGTCTATAGTCAATTTAAAATTTTTGGTAGGCAGATAGTTGGCCACGTCGCCATTATTATATTCTACCATGGTTGATTTATCATCCGAAGTAATGAAATCAAAAACCTCTTTCAGTTCGGTGGCGCCGGCAACTTTCTGGTCGTTAAAATAAATAACATCTCGTACGCCGGGTTTAAACTTATCGTTCGACATGCTGATAGGCAGCGGCTCCGATTCATTCATCTTATTTTTCATGCCCCGGATATACCAGTCGGTACCCAGCAAACTCAAGTTTACAATACGCACATCCGGGCGTACATTTTCAACCTCTTGTATATACCAAAGCGGGTAAGTATCGTTATCGCCATAGGTAAACAAAATAGCATTTGGTGCGCAGGAGTTCAGGTAGTTATACGCCATATCATGCGGCGTAAGCTTGGTTGAGCGGTCATGATCGTCCCATTCCTGGTTGGCCATTAACACAGGCGCTGCCAGTAAACAAATCAGCGTAGCTATAATAGCGCTTGTTTTGGCATTGATCTTTTTGGATAGAAAATCGGCGATAGCCAGCACGCCTAAGCCTATCCAGATGGCAAAGGCATAAAATGAACCCGCATAGGCATAATCACGCTCACGTGGCTGTAATGGATCCTGATTTAAGTATAACACAATAGCCAGACCTGTAAAAAAGAACAGTACCAATACCACACCAGCATTGCGCTGATCGCGCCAAAAGTGGAAGAATAAACCGATGAGGCCGATAATAAGCGGTAAGAAGAATAAACGATTATAACTTTTACTTTCGGTAACGGCATAGGGCAGCGGTTGGCTAAAATTCCAGCCACTTAGCCAGGAACCATCAATGCCACCTTTGCCGTCGATTGCACCGGTTTGGCCGTCAAGATCATTGGCACGACCAGCAAAATTCCATAAAAAGTAACGTGTATACATCTGGTTCACCTGCCAGGTACCAAAAAAGCCCAGGTTGGTAGCAAAAGTAGGGTGCTCGCTCTGACCAAGTTTAGTCCATGCCCTGTAAAAATCCGGGTGGCCCGCTTTGTCGCTAAACATACGCGGGAAGGGAGTATTACGGTCATAAACGGTCGTCAGCTTTTTGCCAGCCACTTCATATTTGGTTTCACCACGGCGATAAATAGTTGATCCTTCGGTTTGCTCGGTAGGTGTTGAATCAAAAAACTGGCCGTAGAGTAAGGGGGTATCACCATACTGGTCGCGGTTTAGGTAACCATTAAGGGAGAAAGCATTTTCAGGATCGCTATTGTTCAGGTTCGGGTTTGCTTTGGCCCTTACCACAATCATCACGAATGAGCTGTAACCAAATAGGATGAACAGTAGACAAATTAAAAAGGTATTTAAAGCAAAACGTCTCTCGCGGATCTTAACTACATATTCCAACAAGGCAATTACTGCTGCACCTACAACCACACCTATAATTCCGGCGCTGATGCCCAGTACCAGTATAAAACATACCGCGGCTATAATGATGGCCGTTTTTTGTGGCTTAATAGTATAATATATACCCGATACGATGGTAGCGATCAGTAAAAGGAAAAATATGACCGCGCCGCTGCCAAAGCCCATACCTAAAGTATTCACAAAAAGCAGATCGGAAAAGGCCGCGCCTTTTACAGTATATTGAATTACGCCCCAAAGCACAAAAGCCACCGCCACTATACCTGCAAAAAATGCCCAGAAAGTGCCTTTTGAAGTGATATTTTTTGCCCTGCGGAAATAGATAACCAGCGCTATCGCTGGTATTACCAGCAGATTTAACAGGTGGATACCTATTGATAAGCCCATCACATAGGCAATAAATACGATCCATTTATCGGCATGTTGCTCATCGGCATGGGCATCCCATTTTAATATGGCCCAAAATACAACAGCTGTACATAAGGATGATTGCGCGTAAACTTCGGATTCCACCGCCGAGAACCAAAAAGTATCAGACCAGGCGTAAGCCAGGGCGCCAACCAGGCCTGCACCTATGATCAGGATCAGGTTTGCGGTGCTGATATCTTCGGCCTTTTTTACCAGTAGCTTTTTAGCCAGGGCGGTAACAGTCCAAAATAGGAACATGATAGTTGCCCCGCTAGCCAGTGCCGAAGCCATATTGGCCCAGTAAGCAACCTTGGTGCCATCGCCCATGGATAACAAGGTAAATACCTTACCTATCATCGTAAACAGGGGGGCACCGGGTTGGTGGGCTACCTGTAAACGGTAAATACAGGCAACAAACTCGCCACAATCCCAAAAGCTGGAGGAGGGCTCTAAGGTTAAAATATAGGTTAGCGAAGCAATGATAAAGGCTACCCAGCCAAATATATTATTGATCTTTTTGTAGTCCATGTCTGAATTTTACGATAGAAAAAAAGGTTGAATGCAGCCCGAAATTAGTAAAAGTATTATGATGTTAAAACCAAAAGCTTTGTATTAACACTTTTTTAACCCGTTTTTGGTATTAAAACGCAATGAAAAATACTTTTTTAAAATTCTTTTTGAGAGTTAAAAAATCGTCTTATATTTGCATTCCTTTTCGGGGAGTAAAAACAAACCAAAGGAGATTGCCTGATAGTATAATGGTAGTACGACGGTTTTTGGTACCGTTTGTCTAGGTTCGAATCCTGGTCGGGCAACAAGAAAGATTTCGGATTTCTGATTTTCAATTTCGGATTTAGGTCTGATGGAAAATTGAAATCCGAATTGTTTTTTATACAGGTTGTAAGTGTAAAGTGATCTAGATTAAGGAAAATCCGAAATCGAACATCCCAAATCCAAAACAAGAAAATGCCATTACAATTTAATCCGGTTAAGTTATTTGCAGGATCAGGCTCTAAAGAACTTGCGCAAAAAATTGCTGATGCTTATGGCCGCGAATTAGGTGACGTGGTGCTTTCACGCTTTAGTGACGGTGAGTTTCAACCACATTTTAATGAATCTGTAAGGGGATGCGATGTATTCCTGATCCAGAGTACCAACCAGCCTACCGATAACTTGATGGAATTACTCATGATGATTGATGCCGCCCGCCGTGCTTCATCACATTATGTAAGTGCCGTTATCCCGTATTTTGGATTGGCCCGTCAGGACAGGAAAGATAAGCCACGTGTGGCCATCAGCGCTAAACTGGTAGCTAATTTGCTGGTTGCTGCAGGTATTAACCGTATCATGACCATGGATCTGCACGCCGCGCAGATACAGGGATTTTTTGATATACCGGTTGATCACCTGGATGCTTCTATCATTTTTGTGCCTTATATCAAAAGCCTGGGGTTAGAAAACTTAACCATTGCATCGCCGGATATGGGCGGTTCATACAGGGCACGTAGTTTTGCGAAGTTCTTTAACGCAGAAGTTGTAATTTGTGATAAACGCCGTAAACGTGCCAATGAGATCGAATCCATGACCCTTATTGGCGATGTGACCGATCAGGATATTGTGTTGATTGATGATATATGTGATACAGCCGGTACATTGGCTAAAGCGGCAGGTTTAATTATGGAACGTGGTGCACGTAGCGTACGCGCGGTTTGTACACATCCGGTATTATCAGGCAAGGCTTATGAAACTATTGAAAACTCGGCTTTAACCGAATTGATAGTTACTGACACCATACCATTAAAATATAGCAGTCCTAAAATTAAAGTACTGTCAACTGCCGAACTGTTTGCAAAAGCTATCAGCAATGTAAACGAGCATGGTTCTATCAGCCAGTTGTTCAGAGTCGATTAAGTAATAGGTCAATAGTCTATAGCCATAAAAGAGAATAAAAATATCATGCCCTGTTGGCATGGCTTAATAAATAAATACAAATAATGAAATCAATTGCTATTAGCGGTTCTCCAAGAGAGAACGTAGGGAAAAGAGACGCTAAAGAACTGCGTTACCAAGGCTTAGTGCCTGCAGTACTTTACGGTGGGCCAACACAATCCCACTTTGCAGTGTCCGCAGCTGATTTGAGAGCCGTTGTTTATACTCCGGTTGTTCATTTCATCGATCTTGAAATTGCTGGTGTTAAATCACAAGCTATTATTAAAGATATTCAGTTTCACCCTTTAACTGAACAAATTATCCACGTTGACTTTTTATTGCTTGACGAGAAAAAGCCAATCACTATCGAGATCCCTGTTAAATTAACCGGTACATCTCCAGGTGTTAAAGTGGGTGGTAAATTAGTTCAGAAACTAAGGAAACTGCGCATCAAAGCATTGCCTAAAGATCATTTAGATGCTATTGAAGTAAGCATTGAAGCCCTGGAAGTTGGTAAATCAGTAAAAGTTGCGGAAATTAAATTGCCGAACCTTACGATCACCAATGCCCAGGAAGATACTATCGTATCTGTAACTACTTCACGTGCATTACGTCAGGCAGAGCAGGAAGCTGCTTCAGGTAAAAAATAAGCCCCCTGACCCCCTGAAGGGGGAATGAGAGCTGACTAAAAAAGCGATGGGCGTAAGCCTGTCGCTTTTTTTTATTTAAAAACAATATCTTCGCCATAAATTAAGCAAATCAAAAAATTCCCCCTTCAGGGGGCTAGGTGGCATGAAATATCTGATAGTTGGTTTAGGAAATATAGGACCTGAATATGCCGATACCCGGCATAATATAGGGTTTATGATACTGGATGAATTAGCTAAACAAGAGGGCGCAAAGTTTTATCACATGCGCCTGGCTTATTATAGCGAAGTATCATTCAAGGGGCGTACGCTGCATCTCATTAAGCCAACTACTTACATGAACCTAAGCGGTAAAGCCATGAACCATTGGATGAAGGAGTTGAAAATACCCATTGAAAATGTATTGGTGCTGGTTGATGATATCGCTCTTCCTTTAGGTACACTGAGGTTAAAACCTAAAGGTAGCGCCGCTGGCCACAACGGATTGAAACATATTGAAACTATCCTGGGGAATAATAATTATGCCCGCCTTCGGTTTGGTGTGGGTGATAATTATCCCAAAGGCCGGCAGGTTGATTATGTGTTAAGTGGTTTTGATGATGACGAAAAACCGGAACTTCCGGCATTGATTGATCGCTCGATAGAAATGATCAAAAGCTTTGCTACCATCGGTACCGAATTAACCATGACCCGCTATAATAAGTAGTAAAATATGCGAGGATCACTAAAAACTAATTGATTAGTTAAAAAGTGTTAAATAATCTTTGCTGTATGCAACAGTTAGATAGCTTACTGCGTCTTATCACTAAATCCATATGAAACAATTTTTACTAACCCTGCTTTCCTGTTACATTTCGGCGATTTGTTTTGCCCAGACGCAAAATTCGCCAACAAACATAACTGTGAAGGGTTCAGTAATTGATTCGGCGTTAAATAAACCTTTAGGTTATGTTACTGTAGCGCTACAGGATGCCACTACCCATACCCCCGTAAAAAGCACCCTGGCCAAAGACGACGGAAGTTTTGAGTTGAAAGCACCGGATGGTAAAACTTACCAGCTGGTTGTTGCTTTTATTGGATATGCTACCAAAGTTTTGCCTGTAAAACTGACCGGTAATGAATTTAATGCAGGCAAAATTTTACTCGCCCCCTCCAGTAAAGAATTAAAAGAGGTGACCGTAACAGCTGTACGACCAACCCTGAAGCAGGAAGTTGACCGCCTCACTTACGATGTAACGGCTGATCCTGAAAGCAAAGCGGTATCTGCACTGGATATGATGCGTAAAGTGCCGCTTTTATCTGTGGATGGAGATGATAAAATCAGACTCAAAGGGAGTGGTAATTATAAGATATTGATCAACGGGAAAGAATCGGCATTGATGGCCAAAAGTCCATCTGATGTATTGAAATCAATGCCGGCCACCAATATCGAAAAGATCGAAGTGATCACCACGCCACCGGCTAAATACGATGCAGAAGGCTTAACCGGTATTATCAATATCATTACTAAGAAAAACGCCGATCAGGGTTATAACGGAAGTGTCAATATGCGTTATAATTCAGTCTGGGGTCCAGGATATAACCTGAATGCTACCGTAAAACAAGGCAAATTTGGTCTTTCTGGTTACGCAGGTTTTGGTACCCAGAAAGAAGTAACCGCTGCAACCCACAACACGCAGACACAGTTTTTGAACCAATCTGTATCAAGCATATTAAACCAGGATGGTACCAATACCTTTAGTGGTAAATATAAATATGCTAATGCCGAGCTAAGTTATGAGATAGATAGCCTTGATCTGATCACAGGTTCATTCGAGATCTTCCAGGGGCACTTTGATCAAATGGGCTCTCTGCAATCAAACCGGGTAAACAACGTGGGAACACTTGATGAAGCTTACCGTAACGCCACTACCAGTAATAGTAAAGATAAAGGGGCCGATATAGCCATCAATTACCAGCGGAACTTCAAAAACCACAAAGATGAGCTGTTAACTTTATCATATAAATACAGCTATTCGCCAAGTGACCAGACGAGTTCGAACGCATTTACCAACAGGTTTAATTATGACGATGTGAACAACCCCGATTTCAGACAGCGTAATAATGCCGGTAACCGCGAACATACCATTCAACTCGATTATGTATATCCGCTTAAAAAATTGAGTATTGAAGCCGGAGCCAAAGCCATTCTGCGGAATAACTTCAGTGATTTCGGGCGCGAAGATCTTGATCCTGCTACAAACCAATATGTGATTAACACTGGGCAAACCAGCACATTTGACTATCATCAGGATGTGACCAGTTTTTACAACTCTTATCAGTTAAAACTAAGTAAGTGGACAGCAAAAGCCGGTTTACGTATTGAGCATACCCAAGTCACGGCCGATTTTATAGGCACACCGCTTGATAAGGGATATAACAACCTGATACCATCAATATCCATACAACGCAGCCTCAACAGCAGCAGCATTAATTTCGGTTTTACGCAGCGTATACAGCGCCCGGGTATATACCAGCTTAATCCCTTCGTTGATAATTCAAATCCTAAATTCATCAGCACCGGTAACCCGGATTTGCGCCCCGAGCTTAACAATACCTTTGAGCTTACTTACAGCAATTTTAAAAAGGCATCTGTTACAGTGGGTTTAAGTTATGCGTTCTCCAATAACTCCATCCAAACTATAAGCAGTTTGAGGGATACGGTAACCTATACTACTTATCAAAATCTGGGCAGCAACCGTACACTGGGTTTTAATATCAACACCAATTTTTCTATTACCAAACCCTTTACGGTTAGCTTAAACGGACAAGTTTCACATGTATGGCTAAAAGGCATTTACAACGATCAATTCTTTAAAAATGGTGGTTACATTGGTAATGCATTTGCCAGCTTTACCTATAAACTGGGTGATACGTACAGGTTAGGTTATAATGCCGGTTTCTTTAGCGGTGATGTAACCCTGCAAGGCAAATCAAGCAATTTTATTTATAACTCTTATACCATTGCCAAGGATCTGTTCAAGAAAAAATTCACGGTGACCCTTGTGGCTAATAATCCTTACAGCAAATACAGGGCATTTACCAATAGCACCAATACGCCCGATTTTTCCCAAACCATTAGCAGGGAAAATCCATACCGCCATTTTGCTATCAGGCTTAATTATAAATTTGGTAAGCTTAATAGCGATATTAAAAAGAACCAGCGCAGCATCAATAACGATGATACCAAAGGTGGCGGTAAAAGCAGCGGTGCCAGTCAGTAAAATCGGGTATTAGATTAAAAACACCTGACATACTTTCAACGCAAAAAGGATAAATTAGCCCCATGAAAGTTTACGGAATAACCAATTGCAACACAGTTAAGAAAGCGCTTGACTGGTTAAAAGAAAATAAGGTAGATTATAATTTCCAGGATTTTAAAAAGCTTGGGGTAAGTACCGAGAAATTGCAGGAGTGGGATAGCAAAGCAGGGTACGAAAAATTTCTGAACAAGCAAGGGCTTACCTGGAAACAACTGGATCCGCAGGTAAAAGAAAGTGTAAAAACAAATGCCGATGCACTTACACTATTACAGCAAAAAACAAGTATGATCAAAAGACCTGTCATTGAAGATGGCGACTTTTTGTTTTTTGGTTTTGATGAAAAAGTTTATCAATCCCACTTTTTAAACAAATAGGGCCGGATATCTCCATATTTTTTAGTTTGAAGCCTGTAAATCTCGTATATCTACCTGATTTATAGGCTTTGTGTTTGTTTAATCAGTAATTCGCTAATTCATTAAATCAATAATTAATATTCTGGTAACAATCGTTTTACCCGACCATTCAAAAACGTTTTTTTGTAGTATACTTGCTGTATACATACAAAAAATATTGAAATGAATTTAAAACTGATGGCCGGTTTCAGCATGGCCTTTATGTTGGTGGTTAGTGTAAGTGATGCCCAGCAAGCCCCTTCAACTAACACGCCTGCTTCTGATTACAATTACCATGAAACTTTCGGGCCTGGCTTTTATACCAAAAATGGTACAGAATACCGTGCCGCAAGTGGCGAACCCGGACCTAAATACTGGCAAAACCGGGCCGATTATCAATTGGCTGCAAAACTGAATGATCAAACCAATGAGATCACCGGTTCTGAGGTTTTAACTTATACCAATAATAGTCCGCAGAACCTGGGCTTTTTATGGATGCAGCTTGACCAAAACCTGTTTAAATTAGATTCACGCGGAACGGCTATTGTACCGCCAACAGGTAGCCGTAACTGGGGCCGTGGTGAGGCATTTGATGCCGGCTACAAAATAAAATCGGTAAAATACGCTATTGGTAAAGGTGAATTTGCCGAAGCTAAATTTTTGATCAGTGATACCCGCATGCAGGTTTTTTTACCAAAAGAGGTAACAGCCAATGGCGGGCAGGTTAAACTTAAAATTGAGTACTCATTTGTTCCGCCAAATTATGGATCGGATCGGATGGGTTACCAGGATACTAAGAATGGCCGAATTTATACTATTGCGCAATGGTACCCACGCATGTGCGTATATGACGATGTAATGGGATGGAACACCCTGCCCTATACAGGTCCGGGTGAATTTTACCTGGAGTATGGTGATTTTGATCTGAGCATTACCGCTCCGGCCAATCATATCGTAGTAGCCTCCGGCGAACTGCAAAACCCGCAGGAAGTATATACCGCTGAACAACAAAAACGTTGGGCCGAAGCTGCTCAAAGCGAAAAAACAGTGGTGATCCGTACCGCAGATGAGGTTAAAGATCCTAAATCGCGCCCGGCAGGTAAAACAGAACTAACCTGGCGTTTCAAAATAAAGAACGCGCGTGATGCTTCATGGGCTTCATCAGCCGCGTTTATTATTGATGCCGCCAAAATGGATTTGCCAAGTGGTAAAAAGTCATTGGCTATTTCAGCTTATCCTGTTGAAAGCGACGGCAACGATGCCTGGGGCCGTTCAACAGAATATGTAAAAAAATCAATTGAATATAACTCTGCCAAATGGTTTGAATTCCCTTATCCTGCCGCAACCGCTGTTGCCGGCATAGTAGGTGGTATGGAGTACCCCGGTATTGTTTTCTGCGGATATAAAGCAAAGAAAAATGCGCTTTGGGGTGTAAATGATCATGAATTTGGGCATACCTGGTTCCCGATGATCGTAGGTTCAAACGAGCGTATGTATGGTTGGATGGACGAAGGCTTTAACACTTTCATCAACACACTTTCAACCGCTAATTTTAACAACGGTGAATATAAAAACACCCGCACGATAGATATGCATCGCACCGGCGACTTTTTCACCAAGCCAGAACTGGAGCCAATGATGAGCCAACCGGCCAACCTGAGAGAAAGAAATACCGGTACATTGTTATACGCAAAACCAAGTGCCGGTTTGGTTTTATTACGTGAGCAGATATTAGGTCCTGAACGTTTTGATTTTGCTTTTAAAACCTACATAAACAGGTGGGCATTTAAACACCCAACACCTGATGACTTTTTCCGTACTATTGAAAATGCATCAGGAGAGAGCCTGCAATGGTTTTGGAGAGGTTGGTTCCTGAATGACTGGCGCCTGGATGTTGCGGTTAGCGATGTGAAATATGTGGATGGCGATGCATCAAAAGGAGCTATGATCACTATAGATAACCTGGGTAAAATGGCCATGCCGGTTATCCTGGAGGTGAAAACCAAAAGCGGTAAAACAGATCGTATTAAACTGCCGGTTGAAATTTGGGAGCGTTTTGCTTCATGGACATTCAAATACCCATCAACCGAAGAAATTGAGTCGGTTACTTATGACCCTGATAAAGTACTGCCCGATTATAATCCGGACAATAATGTTTGGAAGAAATAAAAGAAATATAAAAACCCGGTTAAGGCCGGGTTTTTTGTTTATTGGAATAGAGGATTCTATTTTGTCATCCTGAGGAACGAAGGATCTATTCGGCGATTAGGTTCTTCGTTTTGTTCAGAATGACAAATTAGTTTTGGTCTCCTATAACAAATCTTTCAAATGTTTATAGTTTGATTTTACAGTATCCAATACCTCGTCCATATGGCCGTTGAGCATCAATTTGGTCATGGATACAGCCATGCCTTTCACCTGTTCAAATTCAATTTTGGGTGGCATAGCCAGTGCGTTCGGGTCGGTAAATACATTGACCAATGCAGGGCCGTCAAAAGCCAGTGCTTCTGCAATTGCCTCCTGAACATCCTGTGGGTATTTAACATTAATACCTTTAATGCCCATAGCCTGCGCTACTAAGGCAAAATCGGGATTGTACATATCCGTTTGCCAGTCGGGCAGGCCGGCAACCTCCATTTCCAGCTTGACCATGCCTAAAGAGCGGTTGTTAAAAACGATGATCTTGACCGGAAGCTTATACTGAACAATGGTAGCCAGATCACCCAATAACATCGACAATCCACCATCGCCGCAAAGTGCTATAACCTGCTGACCCGGACGGGCCAGGGCAGCGCCAATAGCCTGTGGCATAGCATTAGCCATAGAGCCATGGTTAAACGATCCTATCATTTTTCGCTTACCTGTGGCATTAATATAACGGGAACCCCATACGCATGACATGCCGGTATCCACCGTAAATATGGCATCGTCGGCAGCTAAATTATCTAATATACTGGCTACAAATTCGGGATGTATCTTATCCTGTTCGCCGCTGTCGTCCACATAGGTTTGCATTTTGTTTTTTACATCAGCGTATACTTTTAGCTGGGCTTTTAAAAAACTATCGTCCTGTTTTTGACTGATCAGCGGGAGTAAAGCTGTTAACGTATCTTTAACGTCACCGCATAAACCCACATCAACTTTAGCCCGGCGACCGATCCGCTCCGGCTTAATATCTACCTGTACAATTTTGCAATCGGTAGGCATAAATGGTGTGTACGGGAAATCGGTGCCTAATAATATCAACAGACCACTTTCGTGCATGCTATGGTAGGCCGATGGCAGGCCCAAAAGACCGGTCATGCCCACTTCGTTAGGATTGTCATATTGAATATCCATTTTGGCACGGAAGGAATAAGCTACCGTAGCATGAAGTTTTTGAGATAAGGCCACCACCTCATCATGAGCTTCGGCGGCTCCGATACCGCAAAAAATGGTGATCTTTTGATGCTGGTTGATCAAGGCAGATAGCTTTTGCAGGTCAGTATCTGAGGGTCTGATCACAGGTACAGGGCTAAAGTTTTGGGTGGATGTATTGATCTCCACAGCATCCATGCTGGTAATATCACCCGGCAAGCCAATTACAGCCACATCTTTCCGATGCAAGGCACTTTGTATGCCGGCCTGCAGCATACGGGGCAGCTGTTTGGGGGTAGCGGCTACCTGATTATAATAACTGCAATCATCAAATAATTTTATAGTATTGGTTTCCTGGAAATAATCGGTACCAAATTCAAAAGTAGCTATGGTCGAAGCGATGGCAATAACCGGCGCGCCAGACCGGTGAGCATCATACAAGCCGTTGATGAGGTGTACATGGCCCGGGCCGCTACTGCCCGCACAACATGCAAGGCCATTCAGCTGTGCCTCGGCGCCAGCGGCGTAAGCGCCAACCTCTTCATGGCGTACATGTATCCATTGTATGTTTCCCTCGCGTCTTACGGCATCATTTACCTCATTAAGGCTATCGCCGGTAACAGCATATATTCTTTTTATACCGGCGTTTGCCAGCATCTCTACCAGTTGATCTGCAACATTTTTTGCCATAGTCAGGTTGATTTATGTTTTGATATGTATAAAGCTAACCATTGAATATGATGTGGGTTTTAAAAATTGTAAATTGCTGTAAAATATGACAATTATGGGCAGCACGACGTGGGCGAAGCATACAACAAAACAGGCAGACTTTAAAGAGTCTGCCTGTTTTGTTGTGTCAATATATAGAGAAGCCTTCCGGCTGTTGTTTTTGGTACTGATTAAAGATTGAAAGCGTAAGCAACGCGCAAACCAATAAAATTGCTGGTGCTGCCGTTTGTATAAAATTTACTGTTACTTTCAAACCTGACACCTGCATCAATATAATTTTTACGGCCTACATTAAATAATACACCTACTTGTGGCGCATAAACAAACGCTGCTGATTTGGTTGCACCCAGATCTGTTTTATTGGCAATAAATGATGCACCGGCTTCGCCCTGGATATAGAAATTTTTAACAGGGAAATATTTTAAACCTACCTTAACAGGTATCAGCTGAATGTCGGGAGCATTGGTAATATCATCAGCATAAATATTGTTGAAACCAGTGTTTAAAGTAACATATAATTGCCTGTCAAGCACCGGGAAATCGGCCTGTAACGAACCACCGAAATTGAGGTTATAGTTATTATTGAGTTTGCCTAAAGGTACACCCGATTCAACACCGGCACTTAAGCGGATGCCTGAACCCAAAGATGTTGTTTTAGGCGTTACAGGATTATTTATGTCCTGTGCTTTAACATTTAAAGAAATAACAGATAACAATGAAAATATTAAAACACTGAGTTTAATGGAGGTTTTCATGATCGTGTAGGTTATAGTATAGTTTTGTTATATATGGTAAAATTTTGGATGATCTCCCGAAGGTGATTATCTGTAAATGATAGTTAAAATTTGAAAGGTGCCCCAGTATACTTGAAGTAATCTGCCTTTTAGTAAGTTTAAGTTTTCCTTTTTCATGACCGTTGTTGTTGATTGACATGTCAAAGGTACTGGCTGTACGAAGGCACATCAATCCCAATAAATCGGATTTAACAACCAATTTTTCCGATAGGTAGAAAATACCGTCAGACAACAGTCATAACGGGGATTTTGGAGGGGATAAAAGAGGCGATTTCTTTATTGTACCTGTTTAAGTTCGGAAGGATTGTATCCCGCAAACCGTTTAAAAAAACGACTGAAATGTGAGCTGTTATCAAAGTTAAGCCGCTCGGCAATTTCTTTAATACTCAGGCCCGAAGATGAGAGTAGATACTGCGCCTCCAGGTACAGGCGGTTATGGATAACATGCAAAGCATTTTGACCGGTTTCGCCTTTTACCAGTTCGGTTAAATATTTGGCCGATATAAAGAGTTCGTCGGCATATTCTTGTACGGTTTTCAGGGCCAGGAATTTCTCCTCAACCAGTTTTTTGAATTTATACACCAACTGATATTGTTTACTCAAATGCCTGGTTGAATGAAGCAAACAACTTTCGCAGGCCCGGTTCATTTCATACAACAGATTGACCACCAGGAGGCGTAAGATCTGCAAGTGAAAAGCCCCTTTTTCACGGCTTTCATCACTCATCTTTTCATAAAGGGCTTTTAAGGATGTCACACTTTTTGTTGACAGACCATAGATCGGCGGATAATCGGGGTTTACCTCCAGCAGGTTATCTACAATATTTTCTTTCAGAAAATTATGGGTTAGAAAATCCTTTTTAAATAGTACCTGGTACAAGAGCAGATCGTTAGAGGCATCTTCAAAAGAGGTAATAAAAGCTGGCGATACCAGGTATATGGAGTTTGGGTAAACCTCAAAAACAAAATGACCAACTGTTTTTTTACAGCTGCCACTCAGGCATAAAACAACCGAGTAATAATCTGTTTTAACAGGCAAACCATGTGATACCCCGTTTTCATTGCTTATTACCGCAAAATCATCCTGGCTCCAGTGATCATGGATAATACCAAAATCACGGTTGGTGCTGATGTATCGTTGAAGTGTGGCAGGAATATCTAAAACAGCTATTTTATGGTTCATGAATCTCAAAGATAATGCAAAATTATTTTACACTTATGAGTCAAATTGTATCTGTTCAGCCTTTAGCTTTTTTTGAACATCCTGTTTGTAATTACGACCAATGGGTAATTCATGGCCTGCCACCTCAATGCTATAGGAGTAAAAAGAGTCGATTTTACCCAACGCTACAATGAACGACCGGTGGATCCGCACAAATTTATTTTCAGGGAGCATTTCTTCCAGTATACTGATCTTTTGCCGGGTAATATATACCTGATCTTTGATCACCACTTTTACATAATCGCGCAGGCTTTCTATCCATAAAATGTCGTTTACGTTTACTTTAACCGTTTTGCGTTCAACTTTAAGATAGATAAATGTTTCATGGTCGCTTGCCGGAATTTCGTGCGTGATCATTGGATTGTGCCTGCTTTCTGCCAACTGGTAAATTTTATCAACAGCACGCAAAAAACGCTCGAAGGAAATGGGTTTTAACAGATAGTCAACCGCGTTTAGCTCAAAGCCCTCCAGCGCGTATTCGCTGTAAGCGGTGGTGAAAATTACCCTGGGTGGATTTTTGAGGCTCCGGAGCAGGTCTGTGCCTTTAATGCCTGGCATTTTGATATCCAAAAACATCAGGTCCACAGGCTTTTGTTGCAGCAACTGAAAAGCCTGTATAGCATCCGAACATTTACCTACCAGTTCCATTTGGTTAAACTGAGCGAGGTATTTCTCCAACACGGCAATGGCGTGAGGCTCATCATCAACTATTAGTGTCCGGATCTTCATGCGCTTACCAATTGTTTTTCGGATTGTTTAACCACACTCAGCTGCATATCAAGCACGATCAGGAAGGTATCATCCTCTTTCATGATCTTTAATTTTGAGGTAGCAGGATAAAGCAGATCAAGCCGTTTCATCACATTTTTTAAGCCGATGTGCTCACGGGTATTCTTCTCATCCCCCTCAGTGTCATGCTCGGGTTTGTTGTTGGCTACTTTCAATTTAAAACGGTTGCCGGTTACATTTACGTTAATATTTATCCAAACGTGCCCGGT
>Ga0068855_100003099_pt1 | contig 20348 bp, 20 predicted proteins | sample KBSCornC52_FD_66592 | JGI IMG/M metagenome (GOLD analysis project Ga0068855, IMG submission 66592) | Corn rhizosphere microbial communities from Kellogg Biological Station, Michigan, USA - KBS Corn C5-2 | ecosystem: Host-associated > Plants > Roots > Rhizosphere > Soil ...
AAAGCTGGTATGGAAATCCACCAAGGAGATCGCCATGAAATACATGCTTACCTGGACCGAGCGGCCGCAGGGCTCACCCATCGAGTACGAGAACGCGCAAAAGCGCATCCTCGAAGTCTTCCGCCCCTGGAAGGCCCCCGCAGGCTTCAACATCGAGATGTTCGTCATCCGCGTGGGCGACTGGGGCGGCTACATGCTCCTCGACTGCGCCGACCCTACCGCCGTCCACAAGTTCTGCTCCATGCTCCCGGCCTTCGTCTTCGAAGCCCGACCCGTCATTCCCATCGACGATGCCGTCCGCGTGGAACTCGAAGCCATGGCCTTCCGTGAAAGCTTGAACACAGCCTGAAGCTTCATGCGCTCGACCTGCTCGAAGTGCTTGAAGTATCGGATGGCGCTCGTGCTTCTCAGCGGTCCGCCCCAGGGACCCACGCGAGCGCCTCCTCCTTCACGCCCTCCGGACCGGCGGCAAAAATCTCTGCGCCGGAAGAGCTCACCGATGCGCTGAGCTCTTCACCGCCGCCTGGCCGCTCTTCTCCGCGGTCCCGCCCACCGTCGCCAGTGCCGCCTTCACCACCGGCAGAATCTGCGCCGGATCGTTCGCGCCCTCCGCCGTCCCGCACACCACCTGGTAAGCTTTGTCCGTCACCACAACCACCGTCGGCGTGAACCCGATATTTAGCCGCTTCCCGACCTCCAGATCGGCATTCACTTCCTTGGCCAGCGAGCCGTCCGGGTCTACCTGCGACGGCATCTTCTTCCCATGTTTCTGCAGCCACCCCACCGTGAACTGGTACAGATCGTCCTTACTTGAGATCAGGCTCTGCGACGCGAACACGTCACTCCGGAACTGGTCCGCAAGCTGCGGACTGATCCTGTCCTGGATGTACCGCGCCAGCAGCGCTCCCTGAAACGTCCAGATGTGCGCTTCCAGCGGAAAGTCCCGCCGCACCAGCGTCACATGCGTCTCCTTGGCAGCCTGCAACTCGTACGGATGCGCACGCGCACACGCCGGACAGCCGAGATCCTCGAACACCAGAATCGCGATCTTGCTGCCCGCCGGCGGCCGCAGAATGGACGTATCGCGGAACTTGTCCCGCGGCCCGTTCCCAAGAAATTGAGCCTCAGCGCTCAATCCCAACCCCATCGCCACCAGAAGCGCTACGTACGCGAGCAAAGTACGAATCTTCACTAATCTCTTCTCCAATCGCTTCAACTTGATTTGCCATTATTTCAGAACCGCTCCCGCTCCCCGCTCGCGCGGCAACCCTCAGGGATGATCGGCGTAGTACCCGGTCCGATAGCGCAGTGAATACTTCTCTGCCGCCGCCGGATCCGTCAGCTTCACCCGGATGCGCCGAAACGCCCCATCACCCGAATCCGGCGAGTAGTAGCCCAACAGGTACTGAGTGCGCAGGTCCTCGGAGACGTGCTGGAACGCAGGCTCCAGATCCCGCGGGTCCTCAACGTAGTAGTACTTGCCCCCCGTGTCCTCCGACATCTGGATCATGGCGTGCTCTCCGCCGGTGTTCCTGCCCGCGTCTGCTGCCACCGGGACGATGATGATGGAGTAGATAATCGCGTTCGCCCGCTGCGCCTGCTCTACTGCATCTTCATAGCGCTCGCCGTGGCCGGAGTCTCCTCCATCGGAGATGACCACCAGCACGCGGCGGCGGTTCGTCTCCTGCCTTGTGGTCGCAAGCCGCTGGCTGGCGAGGTAGACGGCGTTAAATAGAGCAGTCTCCTGGCCGCGAATCAGCCGGCCCAGGCCGAGTTCGGCCTGGCGCGGATTGCTGGTAAATGAGACCACCTCGCGCACGTTGTCGGAGAAGTCCATCAGGTCCAGCTCATCCTGCGGACGCAGAATGGCGCGGATGAAGTGCTTCGCCGCCTCGCGCTCCAGCCGCTCGCTGGTCAGCACGGTCTCGCTCGCGTCAATCGCGAGCACGATCGAGAGCGGACTGGTCGCCTCGCGCTCGAACACTGCGATGGGCTGCACCTTGCCGTTCTCGAATATCTGGAAATCCTTCTTCTCAAATCCGCCGACCGGGGTTCCTCCGCGGTCCACCACATTAAGCGCGACATTCACCAGCCGCGTCGGCACACGGAAGGTCGTCACTGACTGGTCACCGGACGACCGCGCGGCGTCCGGCCCAGAGCTATTGGGCGGCGTCAGGGGTCCAGATGGCTCTTCCACCGCGCCGGTCGGGCGCGATGCGCGACGCTCCACCGGGGCTGGCTTCTGCGGAGCGGCCGCCGACGGCTTCTGCGAACCGGGCGCAGGCGAACTCGGCTGCGGCTCTGCCTGGGTCTCCTGTCCCCTGGCGAGAGAAGATCCGGCGAGCAGCAATATCGCGAGCAGTGCCGCCTGCAGCTTCATTCCTGCGCCTCCGCGGAACGCGCAGCAAGGTGCTCGGGGAACGGTTCGCCATCGGCCCAGACTGCACCGTCGGCGAATGTCTCCCGCTTCCAGATGGGCACCGTCTTCTTGAGTGTGTCGATCAGCCAACGGCACGCGTCGAAAGCGGCGCCTCGGTGGGCTGACGCCACCACGATCAGAACGCTGGTTTCGCCCACCTGCAGCCTGCCGAGCCGATGCACGAGCGAAATGTCGCGGACCCGGAATCGTTCCACCCCCTCGGCGGCCAGCCGTTGCATCTGCTCGAGCGCCATCTCCCGGTACGCCTCGTAGTCGAGGTACAGCGTCTGCCGCCCGCGCGTGTTGTCGCGGACGATGCCGTCGAAAATGCAGACTGCGCCATCGCTGGCCGCCTTGGCGGCGGCCACGATCGAGGCGGATTCGATGGGAGTGTCCACGATCTCAACGTGCATCTCGCCTCCCAAGGCCGCCCGATACGGGCGGAAGCAGCGCGACCTCATCGCCTTCCCGCAACACTGCGGACGCGGAGCTGTACTCGCGATTCACGGCGACGGCGAGGCTCTGCCATACGTGCGTCTGCATGCTGAGATTAGACGTTTGCTGCTCCAGAATGCGGAGCAGGTCGGCAACGGTTGCGCCCTGAGCGAGCTGGAGTTGGACGGTTGCCGCCCCGAGCAGGTCTTTGAGGACACCGAAGGCGAGGATCTTTACCTGCATTCGGTCAGAATAAATGCTGCTCCCTTCCGGGTCTGCTCCCCGGCTATGCCAGGTCCTTCGGCCCCTCGCCCACCGGGTCCACTGGCTCATCCGCCTTGGCCGCAGCCAACAGGCCATGAAGATCGAGTGCGCGCGTGTACATCCCCAGCTTTCCATCGGGACTTACGGGCCACTGTTCCCGCGGGCGGTCCCAGTAGAGCTCGACTCCGTTACCGTCCGGATCTCTCAGATACAACGCTTCGCTGACGCCATGGTCGGCGGCTCCGTCCAACTGGATGCCACGGTCCAGAAGCGTACGCAGGGCTCTGCCCAGATCGGGGCGCGCGGGGTACAGGATTGCGAGGTGGTAGAGGCCGGTAGTCCCGGGCGACGGCTGCCCTCCCCCTCGGCTCTCCCAGGTATTCAGACCAATGTGGTGGTGGTAGCCGCCCGCGGAGATAAAGGCAGCCGAGTCGCCGAGCCGCTGCATCAGCTCGAATCCAAGAACACCGCAGTAAAAGTTCAGCGCCCGTTCGAGATCGGCCACCTTCAGGTGGACGTGCCCGATACGCGTTCCTGCGGGGATCTTCATCATCGGTTGGACTACGCCGCCGCCCGGAAGGTTCCTGTCACTTACAGGATTTCTCCGGCGAGAAGGTCCTTCAGGGTCTCGCGGCGGCGGATGAGGCGGGCCTTATCGCCTTCCACCAGTACTTCCGCCGGACGCGTCCGCGTGTTGTAGTTCGAGCTTTGCGCCATGCCGTAAGCGCCTGCGTCGAGCAGGGCCAGCAGATCGCCCGGGGCCGACCGCTGCATCTCCCGGTCGCGGGCAAAGAAGTCTCCCGACTCGCATACAGGGCCCACTACGTCGACGACTGCCTGCGACTTGCCGCGCCGCACCACCGGCAGAATCTCGTGGTGAGCCTGGTACAAGGCCGGTCGAATGAGATCGTTCATGGCGGCGTCGGTGATGACGAAGGTCTTGGCGCCGTTCTGTTTGACGAAGAGTACGCGTGTGAGCAGCGCACCGGCCTGCGCGACAACAAACCGCCCTGGCTCGAGCAGCAGATGCGCGTCCAGTCCGCCGGTAGCCCGAAGCACGGCCGCGGAGTAATCGCGCACCTTCTTGGCCGCATCGAAATGCGGACGGTCCAGCCGGTCGTTGTAGTCGATGCCGAGACCTCCGCCTGCATCCAGGTAATGGATGGAGTGTCCGTCCCGGCGCAGTTCGAGGACCAGATCAGCGACGCGTTTGACCGCAGCAGCAAACGGGTCCACCGTGCGAATCTGCGAGCCGATGTGAACGCTGACTCCTGCGGGTTCGAGCCATTTCGATTTGGCAGCCTTTCGGTAGATCGCCCGCGCCAGTCCAATGTCGATTCCGAATTTGTGCTCTCGCAAACCGGTCGAGATGTACGGATGCGTGTCTGCGAAGACGTCTGGATTGACGCGCAACGCAAAGCGGGCGCGAACGCCGGCGGCTTCGGCCCGCTGTGCAAGCAGCTCCAGCTCCGCCTCGGACTCCACGTTGAACAGCAGAATGCCGGCCTTGAGCGCAGCATCGATCTCCCAGACCTGCTTGCCAGCGCCGGAAAACACGACCCGCTTCAGTGCAGCTTTATCGGCTCTGCGCACGCGCTCCAGCTCGCCGCCGGAGACAATATCGAATCCCGCCCCCGATTGGGCCAGTAATCGCAGAATGGCAAGCGAAGAGTTCGACTTTACGGCGAAACAGACGGTCGAGGCGGTGGAGGAAAATGCCTCCTGGAAGAGCTGCAGCCGCTCGCGGATCTGACGCGCAGAATAAACGTACAAAGGGGTTCCGTGCTCCCGGGCGAGATCATCGAGCGATACACCGTCGCAGCAGAGCCGGCCGCTGCGATAGAGAAATGGGCGCGCGGAGACCTGCGGAGTTATAGAAGACCTGCGAGCAGGATCGGTCAAATCGCGGTTCCCGAGGTGTTCTGCGGCAGGATGTAAGGCTCTTCCGGAATGACGATCCAGGCGACCAGGTACACGATCAGGCCGACGCCGGTAAACACAATGAGCAGCGCACAGATCACCCGGACAAGCGACAGGTCCCAGCCGTAATGCAGCGCCAGACCGGCGCAGATGCCGGCGACGATGCGATTGTGCCTGGGACGGGTGAGCTGACCGCGAAGCATGGAAGGAGGCGGCGCCTGAAAGTTCATGGGCTGAGTTGCCGTCCCGCAGACTGGGCAGAAACGAGCGGTCTCATCCAGCGGCTTTCCGCAATGTGGGCAGTACATGGGAGCGACCTCCGGGGAGTTAATTGTTACATATCCCCTGCCTGAGATACGCAGATTGCGGCAAGGCGGTTCACGCTGCGACGCGCTCCAGGCAAGGTTCGGCTATCGGCTTTTGTAGGGGTTCTGCATCAGCTTACGCGCCAGATCGGCCTGCGACTGGTCGCCGCCTGGAGCCGCGGCCTTGGCATAGAGTTCCCGGGCCTTTTCACGCTCGTGCAGCAGATCGAACATCTCGCCTGCATTCAGATAGGCACGCTTCTGCATCCAATCGCTGCATTTCGGCTGCTCGGCCGCTTTCAAGTAATTCTGGGCAGCCTCTTCGATGTCATTCTGGCCCCGCTGGGTATCAGCCAGGCCGAACAACGCGAGTTGAAGCCGCGGATCAATGAAGTATCCAAGACGCGCGCCATCCGCCAGCACATGCCGGTAGAGCACAATCGCCGCTCGCCCCTGACCTTCGTCCTTAGTGAGATTGGCCTCTTCCAGCCGGAACAGATAGTTGCGCGGATACTCCTCGGCCAGACCGCGCTGGACCGCGAGTGCCTCCGGATACCGGCCGTCGTGGCGCAGAAACAGTGAGAGCACCGTTCGCGATTCCACTGAAGTAATGGTGCCGTGGGCAGCGCAGTCGCGCAGCAGTGCGAGTCCCCGTTCCTTGTTGCCGCCGGCCCCGAAAACGCCGACCAGGATGCGGACCAGCCGGGGCAGGCTGCCGGCAGCGAACTGCTGAATACCAACGGCCATTTTGGCATCGGTATAGAGCGGATCGATCCGCAGCGCCTGCTCGGAATCGGTGCGTGCCGCGAGGCCCTGACGCGCAGCTGCGAGGAAGCTATGGTCCACCAGCGTGATGAACGCTGCATGGATGCCGCGGAGATAGCCTCGTGCGAACCACGCATCCGCATCCGCAGCATTGGCCTTGATCTGGCCGTCCGCGATCTCGATTCCCGTATCGGTCAGTTCTTCGATACGAGCGCGCGTGGGCTGCGGCAGCGTCACCTCCCGCTTGTTGCTCAGAAACGAGTCATGGGCGTAATAGGTGGTGTCGAGCAGGTCCTGGTGGTAGAGCTCGCGAAAGACGATGGCCATCTGGAGATACCCGTAGGCCATGGGGTCTTGCGGATGCTGTTTCAGCACTGTTTCGAAGCGGCTGATTGCGCCGTCGTAATCGAGGATGTAGAAGTGCTGGAAACCCTCATGCACAAGTGGATTCAGATTCAAGGGATTCGTATGCTGCGTGGCCGTCACTGGCGCGGGCGCAGCGTGTCCCGTGAGCACGCCCACGGAAAGAAGACACAGACAGCCAAGAATCAGTCGGAGGGCAGTGGACGGGATACCGCAGCAGGGCTTCTGAACCGGGCTCAACATGCTGCGGCGTTCCAATCAGATCCCCTCAGAGTGCGGCTCGGGTTGGTGCGGCACGTATCCCCGACTATTTGCGCTTATGTTCTTCCAAGCTACGAAATCGATAGAAGCGGTGCTCACAGACATTGCAACGGAACGGGACTAGCCCGATCGCCCGGAAGATGAAGTCCGCCATCTTCCTGTGCGACCTTCGCACATTGAATTCACGGCACTTCGGGCACTTGATAGCCACGGCAGGAGTCTCCTTCGCGCAAGTGGAGCTCTTCCAAAAACAATTGCCATGCGCCTGAAACCGCGCAAAAACACTACAGAATTGGGTTTCCCCTCTTTCGGCCCGAAATCGGAGGGGATATACCAGTATGATGCTCCCGATTGCTGGAGTTGGCAATTTGAGGCCGCGCTTCCTGTACGCTTCAATCGATTGCCCTGCAGGGAGCTTCTGGCCCTTTGAGCATCGTCCGGTCCGGCTATGACACGATTCGAACTGCTGCAACTGCTGGTGGCTCAGGCTCGCGCGAACGGCTTCGAGTTCAGGAAGTGGTACATCGCGAAGCTGCGGCTCCCGTGGGAGACGACCCGCCAGGCGATTGAGACACTTGCGGCGGAGCGGCGCTACTATGCCTTGCTCTTCTCGCATGAGTTCGCGTCCAGTTTCTGGAAGGCCGGCGAGCGAATTACGTTTCAGGTGGCCTCGCAAAGCTTCACCCGGCGCAAGAAGGATGGCACCATCGGGGTGGTGAATCGGAAGCCGTACACCCGGCGCAGCACGCGGGATGACGCGTGGCGGTATCACTTGCGCGAACTGGCGGTGGCGGAAGAGCCGCTGCGCTATATGCGGAAGTATCTGCGGGTGGACGAAGAGCTGGTGCTGGACGAAGACGATGAGAGCGGCGCGGAATTGGGCGCCGGCTCGTCCGCTCCGCCAACAACATTTCCGCCCGAGCCTGCCAAGGGAATCTCGCTGGTGCGTCAGCGGCTCACCTGAGCAGAGCAGGTCAGCGATGCGCCTGCAGATGGTTCAGGGCCTTCGTCGCAGCCTTGGCCTCTTTTTCAATTGGGTCCAGCTTCAGACATTGGCGATAGTGCTCGATCGCCTCCTCGCGCTTATTCAACTTCATGGCCGCCTCGGCCAGGACGAAATGGGCGGAGGGTTCGTCCGGCTGGACCTTGACCGCATCCAGTCCGCGGAGATAAGCAGCCTGGAAGTCGCCGCTGTCCATGTAGAAGTGCGCCACGTCCACATCCTCGGCGGCACGCTGATCCGGACTTTGCAGCTTGGTGCCCGGAGGGTTTACGCGATGCAGAATGTGTCGGCCCGGTAACGACTGCTGTCCTTCGCTTCCCTTGTCCTCGAGCTCGGGTTTGCCGGACGCATCGGAGGCGCCAGCCGCGTCGGCAGGGTTGGGTTCGCCGTCATTGGAACTGCTGCTGCTGGAACTCGACCCTGCTTCCGGGGCTGGGGCTGCGGGTACACCCGAGTCACCGGGGAATGGAAACTTTTTGTCCGCAGAGGTGCCCGTGCGGGGTGGAGCAGCCGCTGCAGGCGCAGAGTGCTCCGCCGGGGCAGGAGATTCGCCCGGAAATGGGAACTTCTCCCCGGACCGCTTCTTGTCATTCTGTGCGGACTTTACGCATGGCGCGGTCGTGCACGGAGCGGACGATTGCGCCGTGACGGGGGAGTTCTTGCTCTGGGAATCGCTATTTTGAGAAGGTGTGGCCTGAGCATTCAACGCAACGGCCGCCGCAGCCCATAATAGGGCGGCGAGCAACCCTCCGGCATGTACCCGACGCAACATTCTCTTCCAGTTTAGACGCTGCAAGCGGCGATGCGCCGCAATGCGCTCTCCACAGAGCCGCTGTCATAATTGAGCTCAGAATGATTCCGGGACTCGTAATTCGCTCTTCCTCTATCCATGCTGCAGGGTGTTACACCATGCGCCCCATCCGCAAAGGCGTCCGCATCTGCGAGTACGACGGACCCCGCCTCTCCAAGCAGGAGGCCGACCTGCGCTATGAAGGCCGCTGCGTCACGTATCTGTTTGCATGCGGAGAGGAGGAAGTAATCGATGGCTTCGGAACTGCGATGTTCCTCAACCACTGCTGCGATCCGAACTGCGAGACCGAGCAGGAGGAGGATGGGCGCATCTACATCTGCAGCATCCGGGACATCCGAGCTGGTGAAGAGCTGACCTACGAGTACAACCTGCACGACTCCGATGATGACGCGCAGGACTGCTACTGCGGTGCGGCCAAATGCCGGGGCACCATGTTCAGCGAGGATGAAGTGAAGCGCCGCGAACGGAAAGCACGCCGGAAAGCAGCCGCGCAGTCGAAGTGACGATTTCCCCCGCGCACTTTCGCACCTTCGGCAGCATCTGAATACCGCTCCCTCGCATCGGTAGGGCGGTACAATCGAAGTCTCGCATGGCCTACCAGGTACTCGCCCGCAAATACCGTCCGCAGCGCTTCGCCGACGTGGTCGGTCAGGATCACGTGACTGTCACGTTGATGAACGCGCTTGCGCAGAACCGGATTGCGCACGGGTACATCTTTTCCGGCCACCGGGGCATAGGCAAAACGACTATCGCGCGCATTCTGGCGATGGCGCTGAACTGCCGCAACCCGATCGGCTCAGCGGAACGGCCGACCGCCGAGCCCTGCGAGCACTGCGACAGCTGTGTCGAGATCCGCGCCGGCAATTCGGTGGACGTGATCGAGATCGATGCGGCCACCAACCGCGGCATCGATGAGATCCGGGAACTGCGCGATGCGGCACGCTACCGCCCCGCACGGGACAAGTACAAGATCTACATCCTGGACGAAGCCCATCAGATTACCGATGCCGCCTTCAATGCCTTATTAAAGACGCTGGAAGAGCCGCCTGATCACATCGTCTTCATGATGGCGACTACGCAGCCCGAAGACATTCCGCAGACCGTCCGCTCGCGCTGCCAGCACTTCAGCTTTCACGCCGTCAAGCTGGTCGATATCCTCGGCCAGCTGAGGACAATTGCGGCGGCGGAAGGAATTTCAGCAGACGATTCCGCCTTGGCTCTGCTGGCCGAAGCCGGCGACGGCTCCATGCGCGACGCGCTCTCCATCATGGATCAGGCGATCGCCAGCGCCCCAATCGAGGATGGACGGGCGCGGCTCGACTCAATGCAGATCCGCGAGCTGATGGGCTCAGTTCCGAACACGGTGTTCGAACGGATTCTGGAGGCGGTCGACGGAAATCGTTCCGCCGAGGTAATGACGGTTGCCAACGAGCTTCTGGATGCGGGCAACTCGCCCGTGCAACTGGCGCGCCAATGCGTCCGTTATCTGCGGAACTCGCTGATCGCGCGCATTGCTGGCATTCGTCCTGAAAGCATCGAATCCGACAACCTCGCCAGCGAACTGCTGCAGATCTCACCGGACGAGCAGCGCCGGGTCGCGCGTACAGCGGAGTTATTTACGGAGGAAGAGCTGACGCGCTTCCTGAATGTCATGCTGCGGACCTTCGACGAACTGGGCTATCGCCAGGAGCAGCGCTTTCATCTGGAGCTTGGGCTGCTGAAGCTGGTGCACCTGCGCCGTCTGCTGCCGATGGAAGAGGTACTCAGCCAGATGGGCGGAGGTTCCCGTCCGGGGCCGACGCCGTCCCGCCCAGCCAGCTCGTCTTCCGGTGCACGCGCCAGTTCGCCTACTCCGGCTTCTATTGCTCCTCCACGCGCTGCCTTCTCGCCATTCGAGCAGGATCGGACCCGCCGGACGGAGAGCATGGTTGCGGCGCCGATACCTGCCGCTCCTGTACCTGTAGCCCCCAAGGCCGAAGTCCGCGGCACCACCGTTGCTGTGCCCCAGACTCAGCCGCGAGTGTTGCATGAAAGCAGGCCAGCGGCGGCAGCAGCGCCGTCCCCATCGGGGTCGCTTGAACAGACGCAGCAGCGGGTCATTGAAGCGCTGCGCTGCGCGAAGCAGTCCTCAGCCGCCGATGCCCTGGAAGACTCCGTGTGGACGTCCGCGGAGGACGAGGTGCGCGTTCAGACGGAGCTCTCGAAGGTGATGTTGCCGGTGGTTCTGAATGCGGAAGCGGAGAAGATTCTGCGAGCCACCGCACGCGAGGCCGGTATCGCCAGGCTCACGCTGTTGCCGGGCATTCCCTCTGCCGGGGCGGCGAAGCCGCCCAAGCCCGCCCGCACCGGCTCTGTCCAGGCCAAGGCGCTCGAACATCCTATGGTGCAGCAGGCACAGAAGCTGTTCGATGCGGAGATTCAGTCGGTGATTGATCTGCGCGAGGGTGAGTAGCAGCACGTCGAACAAATATCAGAACATGTGAGGCGGCGATGGACTTTTCCGATCTCGGCAAGATGCAGGAGATGATGGCACAGGCGCGCCAAATGCAGGAGCAGATGGAGCAGAAGCTCGCCGAAACCGTAGTGGAGGCGGAAAGCGGTGGCGGCATGGTGCGGGTTCGTATGAACGGCAAAAAAGAGGTGCTGCGGATCAAGATTGAGCCTACCGCCCTGGGCGCCACCACTGGCGACATCGAGCTGCTGGAAGATCTGATCGCGGCCGCGGTAAATGAAGCAGGTCGGCGTGCGGACGAGACCATGAAGTCCTCCGTGGCTGGGTTGATGGGCGGTCTGAACCTTCCGGGGCTGGAGTAATCCTTGGCAACGGGCCGGTTCGCCGAACCGATGTCGCGTCTGATCGACGAGCTGCGCAAGCTGCCGGGGATCGGCAGCAAGTCCGCCCAGCGGCTCGCATTCCATGTGCTGCGCTCTTCCGACGCCGACGCACGTGCGCTGGCTGAGGCGATTCTGGTGCTCCGCGAGCGGCTGCGTCTCTGCTCCATCTGCAATAACGTGACCGACGTCGATCCCTGCGTTTACTGCGCGAGCCCCACACGGGATCAGCGCGTAATCTGCGTGGTGGAGGAGCCGACCAACATCGCCGCCATCGAAAGGACACGCAGCTACAACGGCGTGTACCACGTGCTGCACGGAACCCTGTCGCCCATCGGCGGAGTCGGGCCGGAGCAGCTGCGGATCCCCGGCCTGCTCGCGCGGCTTTCGTCGAACTCACCAGCAGCGGATCCAGTGCAAAACGCCGGCGCGTGGAACGAAGACAGCACTGCGCCGGAGGCGCTGGTGCGGGAAGTGATCCTCGCGACGTCCCCGACGACCGAGGGCGAAGCCACTGCGGCCTATCTGGCGCAGGAGATCCGTCGGGCCGCGCCCGAGCTGCACGTCACTCGCATCGCCACCGGCGTTCCGGCCGGCTCCGACATTGAATACGCCGACGAGGTGACGATGACTCGTTCGCTCGAAGGCCGGCGCGAGTTCTAGCGCGCCTGCAACTTGCTTGCCGCCACCTGAAGGGGCTCGCCGGTCATATCTTTCGGCTGGTCAAGGTGCAGCAGGCTGAGGATGGTAGGAGAAATGTCGCGCAGGCTTCCACCGGGCCGAAGCGTCACGCTTCCCGTAGGATCGTCCGTAATGTAAATGAACGGCACGGGATTGGTGGTATGCGCGGTGTGCGGACCGCCGGTGACCGGGTCGATCAGCATCTCGGCGTTGCCATGATCAGCGGTCACGAGCAGCGCCCCACCCTGCTGCTTGACCGCGCGATAGATTCGGCCAAGCTCGCGGTCGACTGTCTCGACCGCTTTCACAGTCGGCTCTACCTTGCCGGAGTGGCCGACCATATCGGCGTTGGCGAAGTTCACAATGATCACCTCGAAGGCGGTATCGCTGACCGCCTTCACCACTGCGTCAGCGATGCCTTCCGCGGACATCTCCGGCGCAAGATCATAGGTCGCGACTTTCTGCGACGGAACTAGCACCCGGTCCTCGCCGCCGAACGGCTTTTCAATGCCGCCGTTGAAGAAGTACGTAACGTGCGCATACTTTTCTGTTTCGGCCACGCGCAGGTTGCGCAGGTTGGCCTGGGCCATCAGGTGGGCGAGCAGGTTGTCCATCGACTGGGGCGGAATGACGACGGGCAGCGTGAAGCTCTTGTCGTACTGCGTCATGCAAACGTAATGCAGGTCGCCGGGAACCAGGTCGCGCGGAATCTCCTCGTCCAGTTCCGCGGCTTTGGGCAGGTCCAGGCCTCCTGCAGCGGTCAAGCCGGAGTTGCGGGCCAGCACGCGGGTAATCTGGCGGGCGCGGTCGGCGCGGTAGTTGAAGTTGATGACCACGTCACGATCGCGGATAGATCCCACGGCGTGCCCTGCAGCATCGACAACGGTGAAAGGCGGTATGAACTCGTCGGTGACACCGCTGTTGTAGAGCTCCTTCACGCGCTCCAGCGGATCGGTGTAGGCGCCTCCTGCGGGATGCCCGGTGACCATGGCATCAAACGCCTGACGCTCTTTTTCCCAGCGCAGGTCGCGGTCCATGGCGTAGTAGCGTCCACTTACGCTGGCGATCTCCCCAACCCCGTTCTCACGGAACTGCTGCTGCAGCTGCTCTAGATAGCCGATGCCGCCGGTCGGCGAGGTATCGCGGCCATCCAAGAAGGCGTGGACGAAGACTCGGGTGAGGTTGTTCTGCGAGGCGAGCTTGAGCAGGGCATAGAGATGCCTCTGGTGCGAGTGGACGCCGCCGTCGGAGAGCAGACCGATGAGATGAAGCGCGCTGTTGTTCGCCTGGGCTGCCTGGACCGCTGCCATCAGCGTGGGGTCGCGGAAGAAGTTGCCGTTGGCGATTGCCCCGTCAATGCGGGTGACGTCCATATGCACGATGCGCCCGGCGCCGAGGTTCAGGTGGCCGACCTCGGAGTTGCCCATCTGCCCGTCGGGAAGACCGACGAAGTGATCGCTCGCGCGGATCAGGGTGTTGGGAAAATCGCGCAGCAGGCCGTCATAGACAGGCTTGCGCGCCAGCGCAATCGCGTTGCCGCTGGTCTCGGCGCGATAGCCCCAGCCGTCCAGGATGGTGAGAACAATCGGTTTTGGCATGTGCCTCCCAGAATACCAAGGCGGGTGGTCTGCCAATCCGTTTTTGCCCGTGTGCTGTTGCGGGGAAGCGAAGTCGCGCGCACTCCGAACGGATCAGCCTTTCGAGGCAGGTCTGCGAGGGTCAGGCGTAGGTGGAGACAGCGCTGGCGTTGCGCGCCGCGCGCTCCTGCGCAATCTTCTCGATGTAGCCGCTTTGCTTAAGAGCCTGAAGGGGCTCGGCAGGTAGCTTGTGCGCTTCACGCCACTCGCGCACCATGGGCCGCACGTCCGTCCAGAAGGCGCTGCGGAGGGCCTCCTCGGCGGCCACCAGATCGCAGGAGCTCTGCAGTGATGCCAACTGCTCTCGGTCGACCAGTGCGGCTTTCGCGAAGAGTTCCTGCGCGCTAACGACCGTCTGGACCATTGCTTCTACCTTGTCCTTGAGATTGTGGCTCTGGTCGATCATGTAGGCGATCCCGGAGACCGCATTCTGGTTCGGGCAGCTCAGAATCTCGTGGAAGATGCGGAAGACTTGATAGGGATCGATGGATCCGAGGGTGAGGTCGTCGTCCGCATACTTGCGATCATTGAAGTGGAAGCCGCCAAGCGCATTGCAGTAGAGAAGCCAGGTAACGATCTGCTCGATGTTCGTGCCGGGCAGATGATGGCCCGTGTCCACCAGCACTTTTGCCTTGGGACCAGCCCGGCGCGCCAGCTCCAGCGCCATGCCCCAGTCGGCGATGTCGGTGTGGTAGAAGGCAGGTTCGAAGGGCTTGTACTCGACCAGCATGCGCTGGTGCTCACCAAGGGCCGCATGGGTGGCGGCGAGGATCTCCACCATCCACTGGATGCGCTTGGCGATGCTCTGGGTACCGGGATAGTTGGAGCCGTCAGCGATCCAGAGGGACACATCCTGGTCGCCGAGCTCGCGGCCGATCTCAACCGAGTCGAGCAGATGCGCAAGTGCGTTGCCGCGAATCTCAGCGCTGGGATTGCAGATGGAGCCGAACTTGTACTCCTGCGCTTGAAAGAGGTTGGGATTGATGCAGCCTGCTTTGACGCCGTACTTCGATTCCAGCCGCTTCACCTCGGGCACGTCGGCCTTGCCCTTGGGCAAGTCCCAAAGCACATGCAGCGCGACTGTGGGACTGGCTCCGGTAAGGGCGTTCACCTGGGCTGCGTCGGCAAATTTTTCTTCGAGCGTAGTGGCGGCGGCGGGCTGAACGAATTTGCCGAAGCGGGTGCCGGTGTTGGCGAAGCCCCAGGATGGGACTTCGATGCGAAAGCTGTCCAGCGCCGCGAAAACTCTAGTTTGCGGCTCACCGGAGCCCGCCCGGGTGGATGCCATAGGAGCCCTCAGATACTACCAATGGAAATATACTCTCTATTGAAACTTGACAATCCGGGATTATGCTCAAACCTGTCCGCTACGATGGGGTACATACATCCCGTAACTGTTCGGAAACGTGAGGCACCTTGGGACCGAATCCATTTCTGGGCGTTATCTTCCACTGGATCGGCGGATTTTGTTCCGCCACTAACTTTATCCCGTTCCGCGGGATCAAGCGCTGGTCCTGGGAGGTCTACTGGCCGATCCAGGGCTTCGCGGCGTGGATTGTGGCGCCCTCGCTGCTGGCGAGCCTCTTTGTCCCCGGAGCGTACGGCCTTCTGCGCACTGCCTACGCCAGCAATCCGCGGGACCTTCAGTATGCATTTCTCTTCGGCATTCTGTGGGGGGTGGGCGGTATTACCTTCGGCCTGGCGATCCGGTATCTGGGGATTGCGCTGGGCTACGCGATTGCGCTGGGCCTGTGCGCATTCTTCGGCACGTTGGTGCCGCCGGCGTATCACGGCCAGATGGGCTCGCTCCTGCACTCAACCTCGGGCCGGGTGATTCTCGCCGGGGTGCTGGTCTGCATTGTGGGTGTCGCGGTGAATGGGGCGGCGGGGTACTCCAAGGAGCAGGAGCTGACTCCGGAAGAAAAGCTGGAGGCCGGGGAACGCGACTATAACTTCGGCAAAGGGATCGCCATTGCGGCGCTCGCGGGCTTCATGAGCTCGTTCTTTGCGTTTGGGCTGGACGCAGGAAAGCCGCTGGCCAGCCTGACGCGCACGCATCTGATTGCTGAGGGCCGCATGGACCTGTGGGCGAACCTTCCGGTGCTGATCGTGGTGCTGTGGGGCGGCTTTGTCACCAACCTGATATGGTCGGCCATCCTGATTGCGCAGAACGGTTCCATCCGCCAGTTTGTCGGGGAGCCGGGAATCAATCCCATGCGCGCAGTACCGACGGCGGGGGACACGCTGGTGGACTTTGACCCGCTGGACCCCTCCACCTACGACCGGCTCGCACCCGGCACCCTCTTCTTCAATTACCTGTTCGCCGCGCTTGCGGGCGTCATCTGGTACTTCCAGTTCTTCTTCTACTCGATGGGCCAGACCAAGATGGGCAAGTACGACTTCTCGTCCTGGACGCTGCACATGGCATCCATCATCATCTTCGCGACGCTCTGGGGACTGGTGCTGAAGGAGTGGCACGGGACCAGCGCACGGACCAAGCTGCTGGTGACCGCCGGATTGATTCTTCTGGTTGGTTCGACCGTGGTGGTGGGCTACGGCAACTACATCCATGCGGTGCGGGAGACGGCCACCGCCGCTCTGCGGTAACAAGTTGAAGTACCCCGCGGACCATCCGAACCGTCCTAAGTGATAGGTGCGGGCGGGTATCGAGACGGCTTCCTTGCCGCGGCATATTCACACACCGTTTTCATAGCTGCGTCACAATACAAGCGGAGGACATGGATGCCCCGGATCAACTTCCATCAGCAACTTGCGGCGCTCAAGGACAGGCTGCTCGGTATGGCTGCGCTGTCGCAGCAGGCGCTCGAGTTCTCGGTTGAGGCGTATGTGTCGCGCAATGAAGGGCTGTGCACCCATGTGCTGGATATCGAAAAGGCCATCAACGCCGCGGAGACGGTAGTGGACGAAATGGCGCACGACCTGCTCGCGAAGGAGCAGCCGATGGCGATCGATCTTCGCTTCATTCTGTCAGTGATCAAGATCAACGGAGATCTGGAGCGGATCGGGGATCAGGCGGCCAACATTGTGCAGCGCGCCATGCTGCTGAAGGACTCTGCACAGATCTCGCTGCCTGTCGACATTCAGACGATGGGAGAAAAGGCGGGCCTGATGATCCGCACCGCCATCCAGGCGCTCTTGGAGGCGGATGCGAAGCTGGCGGAAAGCGTTCTCCTGATGGACGATGAAGTGGACGACATGAACAAGGCCGTGCAGCAGGAGCTGGTTGAGGTGATGCAGCAACGGCCGGAGGTCAGCATCCAGGCGCTAAACGCGATCATCATCTCGCGCAACCTGGAGCGGTCGGCCGACCATGCGACCAACATAGCCGAGGACGTCATCTTCTGGCTGCGCGGTTCGGACGTTCGCCACAATATGCTGCTGGCCGAGGCGGATTAACCAGGGCGCGGCAGCTGCAACTCATCTTGACGCGGTAATTCTAGGCATTTAGCATTAAGGCATGACGATGTGCCCAGGCGCGACTCTGCAGTGTTGCTGCACCTGTTGTTGTGCCGGCGCGCGCCATCGCTGTCCCGTCTCGTAGAGTCAACAACTTACGAAACACGCGGATAAGCCGCTGGAGCGCCCACGAATCTGGTGGGCGATTTTAGTTTCTGCCGTAATCCGCCGGCGCAAGGCTCCAGACCAATTTCTCTTCCGTACCAGTTGAAGAACAAGGATTCCATATGACGAGCGAAGTCGCCGCACCTCCCGCAGTTCCGGTAGCACCTGCACCCAAGGAAACCAAGGCCCAGAAGGCGGAGCGCCTGAAGCAGGCGAACAATCCATGGCAGGGGTGGGATGAGGTGCGCCGCTTCGCCAGGGAGGGCCGCGGGTCCATTCCTCCGGAATGGGCCGAGTTCTACTTCAAGTGGTGGGGCGTCTACACCCAGGGCGACGGCGTTGGCGTGACCGGCGGCAAGGACGGAGTGGGCAAGGCGACCGAGTATTTCATGATGCGGATCGGATTGCCGAACGGCCTGCTCACTTCGAAGCAGCTGCGTGTCATCGGGGATATCACGAAGAAGTACGCGAATAATCTGGCCGACATTACGACGCGCCAAAACATTCAGCTTCACTGGCTGACGATTGAAGCGCTACCGGAGGTGGTGGATGCGTTGACCGAGATCGGGCTCAGCCCCAAGGGTGCCTGCGGCGACGTGATGCGCAATGTCACCGGCTGCCCGCTGGCCGGGCTGGATGGGCACGAACTGCTCGACGCCAGCCCGCTCGCGGTGGAGATTGCCAGAAAGCTGACGGGCAATCCGGAGTTCGTGAACCTGCCGCGAAAGTTCAAGGTGTCGGTGACGGGCTGCCCCCTCTGGTGCTCGTACCCCGAGATTAACGATCTGGCGCTCACGGCGGTGAAGCGTGAAGTGAATGGGCTGGAAGAGATTGGCTACACGCTGCGCGTGGGCGGCGGCCTTTCCACCGAGCCCCACATCGCGGTTCGGCTGCCTGCGTTCGTGCCCCAGGACAAAGCATTTGCAGTCGTGGAAGCGGTGCTGACGATCTTCCGTGAGCAGCAGGAGCTGAGAGAGAACCGCAGCCGCGCGCGCATCAAGTACTTGTTCATGCGACATGGCTGGACAGCCGAGACGATGCTGGAAGCCATTGAGGCGAAGCTCGGAATCGAGCTCGACCGCATGCCGGTGGATGAGGACAATATTCCGGACGACATCTACCGCGATCACGTGGGGATTACGCCGCAGCGCCAGCCCGGGCTCTCTGCCGTGGGCGCGAGCGTGCTGCGTGGCCGCGTGACCGGCGATCAGCTGATTCAACTGGCAGAACTGGCGGAGGAGTTCGGCGGCGGACAGCTGCGGGCGACGATCATGCAGAACATTATTCTGGTGAATGTGCCCAACGCGCGTACCCGCGAGCTGATTCATCGGCTGAATGATATTGGCTTCCAGGTGGACGTGACCCCCTTCTGGCGTGGAGCCATCGCCTGCACCGGCACGGAGTTCTGCAAGCTAGCCATCGCCGAGACCAAGGCATTTTCCAAGTGGCTGGTGGACGAGATGGAAGAACGGCTGCCCGCGTTCGATCAGCAGATCAAGCTGCATGTAACGGGATGCACCAACTCCTGCGGGCAGCACTGGATTGCGGATATCGGCCTGGAGGGCAAGAAGATCAAGAAGAACGGCGCGATGGTGGATGCATTCTACTTCTGCGTCGGCGGCTCGATTGGCAAATACGCGCGGGCAGGACGGCCCGTGGGCTTTCGTGCCGCTGCCGAAGACTGCCCGGAAGCGATCGAACGGCTGCTGCGCGCCTATCTTGGGGCGCGGCATCCTGGAGAAGACCTGCGCGCTTATTTCAACAGGACGGATGACGAGAGCCTGCGGGCTCAGCTGGCCGGAACCTTCGTTCCCGCCGTCGATCGCGATCCGCCTCCTGTAGGGGCCGGGCGCGTGGCAGCCGACGCATAGGATAGAAGCACGCATGGCGCTCTTCCCCATCTTCCTGAAGCTGACTGGCCGCCCGTGTACCGTGATCGGGGGCGGCAACCTTGCTGAATCCAAGATCGAGTCGCTCCTCACGGCCAATGCCCGTGTGACGGTGATCGCGCCTGCGGCGAACGCCCGCATCGCGAATCTGGCAGAGTCCGGTGAGATTTCGCTGCTGGCGCGCGAGTATGCGCAAGGCGATCTCGCGGGACAGTTTCTGGCGGTGGCGGCAACAGACAATCCAGCCGTCAACCGGGCTGTGTTCGCAGAGGCCGAGGCTTCAGGCGTTCTGATCAATGCGGTGGACGACCCACCGTTCTGCGACTTCTACTTTCCTTCGGTGGTGCGGCGCGGCGATCTGCAGATCGCGATCTCGACCGCGGGCGCCAGCCCGGCCCTGGCTCAGCGGCTACGCAAGGAGATCAATGAGCTGCTGCCGCTGGACACCGGCGATTGGCTGACGGAACTCGGCAACCTGCGGCGTGAAGTGCTGCAGCTGGAGCCGCTGAATAAGGCACGCAACGAGCTGCTGCATCAGCTTGCCGGCCGGGACGTCTGCAGTTACGCGGAGTGTCCTTCGCGCGTAATGGCGCGCCGCCACGCGCTCAGAAATACGCGGGAAGAGGCAGCAGCGCCGAGCCCCGAGGCCAAAGCGGGGGCCGAGGACGCGTGAGCACCTCCGCCGAGCCGGGCGTGGTCTACCTTGTGGGAGCGGGTCCGGGTGACCCTGAACTGCTCACGGTTCGTGCCCTGCGCCTGCTGCAGACCGCGGATGTGATCCTGCCTGACGATCTGGTATCGGAGGAGGTGCTTGGGCTGGCATCGCCCTCAGCCTTCGTGGTGCCTGTGGGCAAGCGTTGCGGACAGCCGCGGATTACGCAGGCCGAGATTCATGAGCTGATGCGACAGCATGCCGGCGCAGGCAGCTCAGTGGTGCGCCTGAAATCCGGCGATCCGCTGATCTTCGGCCGCGCGGGCGAAGAGATCGACTTCCTGACCACGGTCCGAATTCCTTTTGAGATTGTGCCGGGGATCACGACAGCCTTCGCAGTGGCCGCGGAGCTGAAAACTCCGCTGACGGATCGCAGCTCGGCCTCGAAGCTGATCTTCGCGACCGCGCACCATGCCAAGGACAAGCTGGAGCTGACTCCGAAATGGCAGGGCGCGTTCCCCGCGGATGC
>Ga0068855_100003100_pt1 | contig 20345 bp, 23 predicted proteins | sample KBSCornC52_FD_66592 | JGI IMG/M metagenome (GOLD analysis project Ga0068855, IMG submission 66592) | Corn rhizosphere microbial communities from Kellogg Biological Station, Michigan, USA - KBS Corn C5-2 | ecosystem: Host-associated > Plants > Roots > Rhizosphere > Soil ...
CAAGATCGAGGTCGACGACAGCGTTCAGCTGCGCATCCTGCACCGCGGTGTCGGTGCGGTCACCGAGTCGGACATCGACCTGGCGACGATCGACAACGCGATCGTCATCGGGTTCAACGTCCGGCCCGACGTCAAGGCGCGCGAGCGGGCAGCTCGCGAAGGCATCGACGTTCGCTTCTACTCGGTCATCTACGCCGCGCTCGAAGACATCGAGAACTCGCTCAAGGGCATGCTCAAGCCCGAGTTCGAAGAGGTGCAGTCGGGTGTGGCCGAGATCCGCGAGATCTTCCGTTCGTCGAAGGCCGGCAACATCGCCGGTGTCATCGTGCGCAGCGGAACGATCACGCGCAACGCCAAGGCACGCGTCATCCGCGACGGGGTGGTGGTCGGCGACAACCTCGCCATCGACTCGCTGCGCCGCTTCAAGGATGACGTCACCGAGGTCCGCACCGACTTCGAGGCCGGTATCGGGCTTGGCAAGTTCAACGACATCCAGATCGGCGACGAGATCGAGACGATCGAACTCAAGGAGAAGGTCCGGGCGTAGCGCGGGACGCCGGAGGCGATCGGTTGATTCATCCGAGCCGTCTCCGGCGACCTCCGCAGGCTGCGGTTGCTGCCAGGCCCGACCAACGGCTCGGCTGAATCAACCGATCGCCTCCGGCTGAGTCTCACGCATCACCAACGAACAAGGCCGGGCTGCACGCTTCACCAACGAACACGGAGATCCGACACAGGGAGCAAGAGATGGCTGGATCAGACCGACCGGCGAAGATGGGCGACCTCATTCGGCAGGTGATCGCGAAGCGCCTCGAGAAGGGGCTGCGCGATCCGCGGATGGGCTTCGTCACCATCACCGACGTGCGCGTCACCGGCGACCTGCAGCACGCCAGCGTGTTCTACACGGTCTACGGCACCGATGAGGAGCGGGCGGACACCGCCGCTGCGCTCAAGGCCGCCACCGGCATGCTGCGCACCGAGGTCGGCAAGAACGTGACGACGCGGCTCACCCCGTCGCTCGAGTTCATCCCCGACGGGATCCCCGAGAACGCGGCGATCATCGACTCTCTGCTGCGCGAGGCGCAGACCCGCGACAGCGAGGCGGCGGCTCTCGCCTCCACCGCCAGCTATGCCGGCGACGAGGACCCGTACGTCAAGCCGCGCGAGCTCGCGGAAGAGGACGCAGACGAGGAGCTCTAGGCGATCTCGACCTCGTCCTCGGCGATCGCTTCCTTCTCGGCGGTCCTGACCGCAGGGGTCGCCGCGGCAGCCGTCGCCGCGCTGGCCTTCTTGCCCGGCAGCACGAGCGCCACGAGGATGGCAAGCACCGTCAGCCCGACGGCGCACCAGAAGGCGACCTGGAATCCGGTGACGAGCGATCCGCTCGAGATCGCGGTCGCGGTCAGGATGACGGCAAGCACCGCGACCCCCACCGAGCCGCCGATCTGCTGAGCGACCCGGGTCACGATGCTGGCGTGCGGCACCTCGGCCCGATCCAGGCCGATGAACGCGAGCGACATCAACGGGATCAGCACCATGCTGAGCCCGAATCCTCGCACCAGCAGCACGATCTCGAGCCAGACGATCGACGTGCCGGCATCCGAGAAGGCGAACGGCAACGTCGCGAGACAGGCGATGGCGAAGCCGATGATCACCGTGCTTCTCGCGCCGATCCAGCCCATCACGCGCGGAGCGAGCGTGCGGCTGAGCAGGCTGCCCACGCCTTGCGAGGCCAGCAGCAGCCCGGCGCCGAGCGCGTCGGCGCCGCGGAGCTCCTGCCAGTACAGCGGCAGCAGCAGCATGGCGCCGTACAGCGAGGCGCCCATCAGGAACATCAGCACCGTCGCCGACCAGGTCGCCCGGTGCCGCAGCACCTGCACGTCGACGAGCGCCCGCACCCCGCGCCGCACGGCCCAGAGGGCGAAGGCGGCGATGAGGACACCGCCGACGATCAGCGGCAGGAACACGTCGATGCGGCCGAACCCGCCGTCTCCCGAGACGTTCGAGAAGCCCCAGAGCAGACCGACCAGGCCGGGGGAGAGCAGCAGGAATCCGACGATGTCGAGCCGGGTCGGGGAGCTCGGCTGGTCCCTGGGCAGCAGTCGCCAGGCCAGGAACAGGCCGACCAGGCACAGCGGCACGTTCACCAGGAACAGCCACCGCCAGCTGCCGAAGTTCAGGATGACGCCGCCGATCACCGGTCCGAGGATCGGTCCCAGCGCGGTGGGGAGCGCCACCGCCGCCATCAGCCTGCCCAGGTTGCCCGCACCGCCCGCGGTCTGCACGAGGATCGTCAGCATCAGGGGGAGCATCGCGCCGCCTCCGAGCCCCTGCACGACGCGGAACGCGATGAGGCTCGATGCGTCCCAGGCGAACGAGCAGAGTACCGATCCCAGCAGGAACAGGGCGAGCGCCGCGATCCAGAGCCGCTTGCCGCCGAGCCGCCCCTGCAGCCAGCCGACCAGCGGGATGGAGATGCCGAGAGCGAGCAGGTAACCGGTCGACACCAACTGGATCGTCGACACGCTCGCGTGGAGATCCACCGACAACTGATGCAGCGCCACACTGACGATGGTCGAGTCGAAGATGACGGTGATGCCGCCGACGATCAACGCGACCGCGGTGCGGACCAGAACGGGGTCGAGCTTGGCGGAAGCGGTGGCGGTGGCGGCGGGAACGGATGCGGACACGATGGCTCCTGAAGGTACGGTGGTGTATCTAACGTTCCAGACGCTACCCTCGAGCGATAAGATACGCAAGTGGATCTAGAGAAGGCGACCCGCCGTCGCGGCGACGAGCTGGAGAACGCCATCCTGGATGCCGCATGGGCCCAGCTGGTCGAGGCCGGCTATCCGGGCTTCACCTTCGAGGCGATCGCCGCGCGAGCCGGGACGAGCCGCCCCGTGCTGTACCGCCGCTGGGCCGGGCGCGAGGAACTGATGACCGCCACGCTCCACAAGTTCTGGTTCACGCAATCGATCAAGGCTCCCGACACCGGCTCGCTGCGGGAGGACATGCTCGGTTTCCTCCGGAATTCGATCGCGGACCGGTCGGGCCTCATGACGATCCTCAGCGTTCAGCTGATGGAGTATTTTCGCGACACCGGGACGAGCTTCAGCGACCTGCGCGACGAGCTGCGGGGCTCCCGCAGGACCAGCGGGGCCGATGAGATCGTCGCCCGTGCGATCGCCAGGGGGGATCTCCCGGACCGACCACTGCCCGCGCGCGTCGTCAGCCTGCCCTTCGACCTGACGCGTCACGAGCTGTTCATGACGATGCGGTCGATCCCCGAACGGACGATCGTCGAGATCGTCGACCAGATCTGGCTGCCCCTGCTGCGCAGCTACGGCGCGACGGTCTGAGCGAGCAGCCGCTCCAGGGGCGGCGGAACGGCATCGAGTGGCAGTGCGCCGACCAGGGCGCCCGCATAGCGCTCCTTGCGCCCGCCGACGCTCCCGAGAAAGCGGTGCAGCTGGCGCTCGACCTGGCGCCCGCGCTGGGCGGGCTGCTTCTGGAAGGTGCGGAACCGGGCCAGGTCGCCCTGGGTCTCGAGAACCGCCTCCGCGCGCTCGACGCCCAGGGCGCGCAGCAGCTCCTCCTCGAGGTCGCGATCGCAAGCGAAGACGCGCTCCACTGCGAGCAGCCGGTCGAAATGGGGCCGTTCGCCCGCATCGCACAGCCCGGCGACCTGCCAGCCGAGGCCGTCCGGTCCGACCACCCGGAAGTACCGCGGCACGCTCATCGCGCCGCCCATCGGGATCACGATCGTCCCCTCGGCCTCCAGATCGCGGCCCAGCCGGGCGGCCAACGCCGTCACCGCGGCGGCATCGCTGCGACCCTCGACCAGCACGGCCATGCGGATCCCTCGTGCTGTGGCCGCGCGGCACAGCAACTCGTCGACGAGCTGGTTGGCGGCGGCGCGGGCGCGGATCGCGCGCTCCAGGTCGTCAGGGCCCGCGCTGGTCGGGCCGGCGCCCTCCTGCTCGCTCATTTCAGCAGTCGCGACAGCACCCGATCGGCAAGGGGCTTGCCGCCGGTCTGGCAGGTCGGACAGTACTGGAAGGTCGAATCCGAGTAGATCACCTGCCGCACGGTGTCGCCGCAGACCGGGCACGGCAGTCCGGTGCGGCCGTGCACCTGCAGGTTGCTCTTCTTCTCGCCCTTGAGCTCGCTGGCCGAGACGCCGTCAGCGCGCTCGACCGCCGCGCGGAGCGTCGACTGGAGGGCGGCGTAGAGGCGGGCCGCGTCATCCGGGCTCATATCGGCTGCCTTGAAGGGCGACATCTTCGCCGCGTGCAGGATCTCGTCGGAGTACGCGTTGCCGATGCCGGCGATGATGGACTGATTGCGCAGCACGCCCTTGATCTGGGCACGGCCCTGCTTCGCCAGGATGCCCCGGAAGACGTTCTCGGTGAAGCCCGGCTCCAGCGGCTCGGGCCCGAGCCGCGCGACGCCCGGCACCTCGTCTGCGCGACGCACCAGCGAGATCGACAGGCTCTTCTTGGTGCCCGCCTCTGTGATGTCGAGTCCCGATCCGTCGTCGAGCACGAGCCGCGCCGCGAGCGGTCCTTTGCCCGGACCGCGCGGCATCGGCGCGGGCGCGACGTTGCGCCAGCGCAGCCAGCCGGCCCGTGCCAGGTGGATCAGCAGGTGCAGGCGCTGGTCGTCGATGGTGGTCAGATGCAGGTCGAGGAACTTGCCGTGCCGGGTGACGTCGGTGACCGTCGCGCCGAGCAGCGCGCTCAGGGGCGGGTCGTACGTCTTGAGCGCCGGGAAGGCCAGGATGTCGAGCCGATCGAGCACGCGCCCGCTCAGGCGCTGCGACAGATCGGTCGCAAGCGCCTGCACCTCGGGAAGCTCGGGCATGCGACCAGTGTCGCCGATTCCAGGCGATTCCGCCCCGGTGTCGGCCCGTTTCGCGGGTCGGCTAGTTCAGCGGCTCGGTCGGGCGGGAGCCTTCGGGCTCCGCCCCTGACTCGAAGGCGGATGCGGGCGGCGTGCCGGCCTCGGCGGCCGGTGCGGAGACCATCTCGGTGGGGAGGGTGCGCATCCGCCAGAGCTTCGAGAAGATCACCGGGATGCCGGCCAACAGGCTCCCGACGCACCCCACGACGATCGTCGGCACGACTCCGATCCAGGTCGCCAGCAGGCCGGCGGCCAGGCCGCCGATCGGCATGACGCCCCAGACGATGAAGCGGATCGACGCGTTCATCCTGCCGAGCAGAGCCGGAGGGCAGATCCGCTGCCGGAAGCTGACCTGGGCGATGTTGTAGACCAGCACCGCGGCGCTGAAGAAGAACTCGCCGGCGATCAGCAGCGGGATGGCGAGACCGGGCAGCAGTGCGGCCAGCGGGATGGCGATGGCGGCCACGGCGAACACCAGTTGCGAGACCGGGATGGCGTGGCCCTCGCCGATCCACTTCTGGATGCGGCCGGAGAGGCTCGCCCCGAGCAGCCCTCCCACGGCGCCCGCCGACCCGATCAGTCCGAACACGGCCGGGCTCAACCCGAGTTCGCGCAGCACCAGGATCGGCAGCATGGTGAAGATCAGCGAGCCGAAGAGGTTGCCGATCGCCGTGCAGAGTACGATCCGCACCAGCAGCGGCTGGCGGAACACCCAGCCGAGACCCTCCTTGACCTCGACCACCAACGGGCGCCGGTCTTCGACGGGCTTGGCTGCCTCGGTGTCTTTGATGGTGGTCAGGGCGAAGAACGAGAGCAGGTAGGTCGCGGCGGTGACCGCGAGCAGCAGGGGCGCGGCGAACAGGGCGAGCAGCCCGCCCGCGGCCGCGGGCCCGGCGATCCGCGCCACCTGGGCGCTGGTCTCGAGCTTCGAGTTCGCCCCGCCGATCTGCTCGCTGCGCACCAGGTTCGGGATGAAGCTCTGGTAGCTCACATCGAAGAAGACCGAGCACACGCCCACCGCCGTCGCGACGATCAGCAGCTGCCAGAACGCGAGCAGGTGGGTGAACCACAGCACCGGGATCGCAGCGAGCAGAACGGCGCGGATCAGGTCGACCCGCAGCATCACGCGGCGTTTGATCCAGCGATCGATCCAGGCGCCGGCCGGCAATCCGATCACCAGGAACGCCAGCGTCTCGGCCGCGTTCAGCAGCCCCACTTCGAACGAGCTGGCGCCCAGCACCGAGACCGCGATCACCGGTACCGCCAGGTTGCCGAACTGCTCGCCGAACTGGCTGGCCGTCTCTCCGGCCCACAGACGCAGGAAGCCCCCGTGCCGCCACAGCCCGGGGGCGGGAGTCGGTTCCGCCGTGCTCATGCCGCCGACCCGGCAGCCTCGAAGAGGATGGTGGATGTCGCGACATCCGCCTGCACGAGCTTGACCTTCAGCGCCGTCCCGTTCTTCTGGTGCCCTGAGCACTCCGCGGTCACCGCGGGATCGAGCAGCTGCACGACGCTGCCGCTCTTGTTCTGCGCGATGATCACGCCGTCGAAGATCTCGCCGATCCGGGGTGCGAGCACGGCCGCCTCGACCGCGTCGAGCGAGCGATGGTCGAGCTGCCCGGCGACGTTGTTGCTGCGCGCCATCTCCACGGGCAGCTCGGGCAGTGCCGTCCGAGCCCACTCGGGCACCGCCGTCTTGGCGGCGAGAGCTTCGCAGATCACCAGGCCGAAACGGTCGACGAGTCGCCGCAGCGGCGCCGTGACGTGCGCGTACGGCGCTCCGACCGCCGCCTGCATGGTGTTGGCCGGTGGTGCGCCGTCGAACGGTGTGTATCCGGCCCCGCGGAACAGCGAAGACGCCGCATGAAGGATCGCCAGGTGCTTCGGATTGCTGCCGTCGAGCGTCGCCAGGTAGTCGCCGTATGCCTCACCGGTCGGCCACGGGTGCCCGAGCGCGTTCGTCTGGTGACGGAACCGATCGATCGACTCGGGGTCCGCATCCGGCATGGTGCGGAGAATGCCGATGTTGCCCGCCAGCATGATGCTCGCGGCCTCCATCCCGGTCAGCAGCGACAGCTCGGCGTTCCAGTTCTCGACGGGCAACTGGGTGCGTCGACTGGCGATATAACGCCCGTCGACCTTGTCGATCAGCACCTCGGGGATGTTGAGGCTCGCGCCCCCGCGCGCCCGCTCGAGCACGAGCCTGGCCAGCCCGACCTCCTTGAGCAGCTTGAGCGTCTCGTCGGCGGTGCCGGCGTCGAGCTGCGCCTGAACCCCCTCGTAGTCCAGGCGGCGTCGGCTGCGCACCTGGCCGCGCGCGACCGTCGAGCTGGTGACGTCGGCGTTCGCGTCGAGCGCGAACTCCCAGACGAAGGCGCCGCGCAACTGGCCCTCGAGCAGAGAGGCTGCGCCCTCGCTGAGCACGGTGGGATGCAGCGGGATGCGGCCGTCCGCGGCATAGAGCGTCTGCCCTCGCCGGTGGGCCTCGGCGTCGAGGGCGCCGCCCGGGGTCACGAACGCCGGAACGTCGGCGATCGCGTACCAGAAGCGGTATCCGGCCCCCTCGCGCATCAGCTGCAGAGCCTGGTCGAGGTCGTTCGACCCCACCGGGTCGATGGTGACGAACTCGATGTCTGTGCGGTCGGGCAGTGCCGACCAGAAGTCAGGGGCGAGCGCGGCCTGGGCGGCGGCATCCGCCTCGGCCTGGGCGGCAGGCGGGAAGTCGCGCTCGATCTTGAGCTGCGCGGGAAGCGCGGCGAGGACCTTCGCGAGTTCGTCGTTCGCGGCATCCGGCCCGCTGATCCAAGAGGTGGGGCGCAGCGACGTCGTGGACACCGGATGAGCCTACGACCGCGGGCCCCCAAGTCAGAGCAGCGGGAGCAGGTAGCCATCCGCCGCGTCGCCGCTCACCAGGCCGTCGCCGAGCAGCCCGGCCAGGGCGCGCTCGAGTTGGACGGCATCCGGCCACAGCCGCGACACCGCCTCGGCGGGCACCGGAGTCTCGGCCGCGCGCAGCTCGCGCAGGATCAGCCCGCGCACCTGGCGATCCGAGCCCTCGTACCGCTTCTGCCGCGGAGCCCGCTCGCCCTCGTAGTCGGGATACCCGGCAGCACGCCAGGCGCAGAGCGCGGCCAGCGGGCACTCCTCGCAGGGCGGAGTGCGAGGCGTGCACACGGTCTGGCCGAGTTCCATGACGCCGGCGTTCGCGAGCCGAGCCCGCCCGGGGTCCGACGGCAGCACCGCCTCCATCGCCTCCAGGTCTCGCCGGGTCTTCGGCACGCCGGGCTCGGCCTGCCCGTCGAGCGCCCGCGCGAGCACCCGCCGCACGTTGGTGTCGACGACGGGCGTCCGCACCCCATATGCGAAGGCCGCGACGGCCCGAGCGGTGTACGGTCCGACGCCGGGCAGGGCGAGAAGCTCGTCGACCTCCGACGGCACCCGGTTGCCGTACCGTTCTGCGATGGTGACGGCGGCGCCGTGGAGGTTGAGCGCGCGCCGCGGATAGCCCAGCCGGTCCCAGGCCCGCACGGCTTCGCCCGGCGGCACCGAGGCGAGATCGGCCGCGGTGGGCCATCGCGCCAGCCACTCGGCGAGCCGGGGGATGACGCGGGCCACGGGCGTCTGCTGCAGCATGAACTCCGACACCAGGATGCCCCATGCGGGGTAGTCCGGATGCCGCCACGGCAGGTCGCGGTGACCGGCCGCATACCAGTCGGCCACGAGCTCCCCGGTGTCCAGGCGGGCCTGGATCTCCCGGTCGATCGTCACGCCTCAACAGTAGGCTGGCGTCATGGCCAGGTGGGCGCCCGAGCGCCGAGACACGATCCGGGCACTCGCCGACGAGCTGCTGCAGAACTACTCCCACGGTCGCGTGCTGGTCGGAATCGACGGGGCAGACGGAGCGGGCAAGACCGTGTTCGCCGACGATCTGGCGACCGAATTGCGTTCGCTGGGGCACGAGGTGTTCCGTGCGAGCATGGACGACTTCCATCAGCCGCGCGCCGCCAGATATGCCAAGGGCCGCGACTCGGCGGACGGGTTCTACGAGGACTCGTTCAACTACTCGGCGTTCCGCCGCGTGCTGCTCGGCCCCTTCCGAATGGCCGGCTCGACGGGATTCCAACTGAAGTTCTTCGACCTGAAGCGGGATGTCCCGTTCGATGCCGACTGGACAACCGGCCCGGCAGACGCCTTCCTGATCGTCGACGGCCTGTTCCTGCATCGCCCGGAACTCGCCGGCATCTGGAACTTCTCGGTCTGGCTCGACGCGCCGGATGACGTGCGTCGGCAGCGCATGATCGCTCGCGACGGATCCCACCCCGAGTTCGACGAACCGCGCGGGCAGCGCTATCTGCTTGCGCAGGAGCGCTACCAGCGCGAGGCCTCGCCGCGCACCGCGGCCTCGGCGATCATCGACAACACCGACTACGACCACCCGCGCCGGATCTTCGCAGACAGCTGCTAGCTGTCGGCTACGGAAGCACCGCCACATGCCCGCGGTCGCCGGGCGCGAGCATCCGCTCGATGCGGCGGTCCAGCGTCGCGAGAACGGCGCCGGATGCCGCCGCGAGGTTGACGAGGTGGGCGTCGGTGATCTGGCCGGATGTCGCCAGGGCGCCGAGAGCGATTCTCGGAGCCGCGAGACTCGAGTCGTCGGGCAGGAACACGTGTCTTGGAACCGAGCGCAGCGCGCTGAGCATTCCGAACGCAGTCGCCATCGTGATGGTTTCGGTGACGACAGCCGGATTGGTCGAGAGCCGGACAAATCCGGTCTCTGTGATCGGAGTGGTCATCCACGGGCCGGTCAGTGAGTCGAACCACGCGTGCGCCCGGGCGTGGTGGACGTGCTGGGGCCACGCCAAGGCGATCAGAACGTTCAGATCGAGCAGATACGGCTCAGGAGTCATCGCGATGATCGTTGACCAGTTCGACGGTGATCGGTGCGGCTGCCGCAGAAACGGTGAAGACCGGGAAGCCACTGCCCGGGGTGACGGAGTCGCCGCGCAGACCGCGCTCGGCCAGTTTCGAGACGGCGGCCCCGAGCGAGATTCCCTCGTCGTGCGCCATCGACCGCGCGACAGCCAGGACGGTGTCATCGAGTTCCAGGGTCGTGCGCATCACCGCATCATAGCATCATGGTGCGGGTCAGAGCTCGACGGCGTCGACCACCTGCTGCGGGGTCAGGAAGCTCCCGCTGCGCTCGACCTCGTGCACCAGGTGCACGATCTTCTCGTTGATGGGCGCCGCGACCCCGCCCTGCTTCGCGGCGGCGACCACCGCCCCGTTGAGGAAGTCGATCTCGGTGAGCTGACCGCGCCGGATGCTCTGCAGCGTCGAACCCGGATTCGGCACATCTCCCATGCGCGACCCGAGCGTCCTCGGGAACCACGCGGCGAACGCCAGAGGAGCCGACCCGATCGCGCCCAGGACGCGGCCGCTCACCCCCTGCACCCGGCCGAAGTGCACGCCGAGGCGACGGGCCACTCGGACCGTCTCGCGCATGCTCGCGGTCATCACCTTGCGCAGCCCGGGATCGGCGATGACCTGCTGCACGCTCAGGCCCGTGATCGCGGGCAGCGCGTTCACGTGATTGATGAGCAGCTTCGTCCACTGCGCACCGACGATGTCATCCGTGACCTCGACCGGGATGGCCCCCTCGAGCACCCCGACGACGCGCTCGAGCACCTCACCCGACGTGCCGGGCGCGGCCCCGACGATCAGCGGCAGCGCCGCCGTCACCGTCACCCGGCCGGGCTCCAGATACGAGGCGGCGAAGAGGGCGAGGCCGCCGAGCAACGGGGACTCCGGCAGCACAGAGCGGGCGACCTCCAGGCCGCCGAGACCGTTCTGCGCGACCAGCAGCGGCACGGTTCCGAGCACCTCGCGGTTGGCACGCAGAGCGGCAGCGGCATCCTGGGCCTTGGTCGCCAGGATGGCGAAGTCGGGCTGGGGCGCGCCGATCCATGCCAGCGTCTCGTGGGCCTCCAGGTGCGCGACGTGCTCGCCCCAGCCGCCGTCGAGCCGGAGCCCGTGCTCCTTGATCGCCGCGAGGTTCTCGCCGCGTGCTGTCACTTCGACGTCGTGGCCCGCGCGATCGAGGAGGGCGGCCAGGGTTCCCCCGACCGCCCCTGCCCCGATCACCGCGATGCGCATGCATCGAGCCTATGAGCCCAGCCGTCACCGTTGCTGCGCCGTGGCTCTTCGAGAGCCCATCCGTCTGCTCGTTTCGCTCCTGAGAAGGTGAACAGCGCCTCACCGTGAGGCGCTACTCACCTTCTCTGAGAGGGGAGGGTGCCCCGCGAACGCTCAGACCCCCACGGGTTCCGACTCCGCGGCGAGCTGCTCGTCGGTCTCGGAGGCGCGGTCGGCCGGCTTCTCCGCGCGCGGCAGCGTGCCGGCAGGCAGGAACAGCCCGACGACAGCGGTGGCGAGCACGACGGCCGCGCCGACGAAGATCGCGGGGATCGCGGCATCCACGTATCCGGTCGGGGTGAGCCGCCCGCCCGCTCCGGTGAAGACGGCGGTGAGCACGGCGATGCCGAGGGCGACGCCGATCTCACGGACGGTCGAGTTGGTGCCGCTCGCCTTGGCGCTGTCCTCGGGCCGCATGTTGGCGAGGACCGCGGTGGACGAGGGCGCGAACACCAGGCCCATGCCGATCCCGGCCGAGATGAACGCGGGCAGCATCGTGGTGTACGCCACGGTCGCCGACATGTTGAGCGCGAGCCAGAACAGCCCGGCCGACTGGAACAGCAGGCCCGCCACGATGAGCCTGCGGGTGCCGATCCGCCCGGCGAAGATGCCGGCGAGCGGCGCGACGAACATCGGCGCCAGCGTCCACGGGGTGGTGAGCACTGCGGCCTCGAGCGGCGAGTGACCCTGCACGATCTGCAGGAACTGGATCAGGATGAAGACCGCTCCGAACATCCCGAAGCTGAACCCGAACCCGACCACGTTCGCCACCGAGAAGCTGCGGTCGCGGAACAGTCGCAGCGGCAGCAGGGGAGCGTCGTGCCGCAGCTCCCAGCTGAAGAAGATCGCGAGCAGCACGGCCCCCGCGATCAGCGAGCCGAGCACCTCGGCGCTGTCCCAGCCCGCCGGGTTGCCTCGCACGATGCCGAAGACGATGCCGAGAACGCCCAGCCCCGCGAGCAGGACGCCGACGATGTCGGCACGGACCTTCTCGCCGAAGGCGTTGGGCAGCACCGCCAGGATGATCGGGATGGCGATGATGCCGACCGGCACGTTGATCCAGAAGATGCCCTGCCAGTTCCACCCCTCGACGACCGCGCCACCGATCAGCGGGCCGACCGCGACGCCCAGACCGGCGATCCCGCCCCAGATTCCGATGGCCAACGGCCGCCTGCGCGGCTCGACCGAGCCGGCCAGCAGCGAGAGCGACAGCGGCATGATGCCCGCGCCGCCGAGCCCCTGCACTGCGCGGGCGACGATGAGCTGCGTCGGGTCGGTCGCGAAGGCGGCAGCCGCCGACGCCAGCGTGAAGATCGCGATCCCGGCCGCGAAGACCGTGCGCCGGCCGAACCGGTCGCCGAGCGCCACAGCGAAGAGGATGAGGCTGGCGAACACCAGCGTGTATGCGTTGATGAACCACTGCAGCTCTTCGACGGACGCGTGCAGCTGGGTGTGCAGCACCGGCAGCGCGTTGGTCATCACGAGGTTGTCGAGCGTGGCCATGAACATGGGGATGCCGGTGGCCAGGAGGGCGAGCGCGAACGGGATCCGTCGTGCGGTCGTCCGACCGGTGCCGGGGGCGGTGGCGGTCATGTGAGGGGCTCCCTAAGAAGTTATCGAATGATTACATGGGCACATTAGTAATCAGTTGATACCATGTCAAGCGTGAGCATCCCCGCGTCCGACCAGGCGGTCCCCGAGACCGCGACACGCATGCGCTCCGAGGATCGCCGCGAGCTGATCCTGCAGGCGGCGACCGAGGTGTTCGGCGAACTCGGATACTTCGGCGCCACCACGGACGCCATCGCGCGGAGGGCGGGCGTCAGCCAGCCGTACGTCGTGCGCATGTTCGGCACCAAGGAGGTTCTCTTCCTCGAGGTGCTCCACCGGGCTCTCGACCGGCTGCTCACCACGTTCCGCAGCGCGCTCGCGGCCGGCGGCGCAGCCGGCGAGGGCGCCCAGGACGTCGGCCACCGGATCGGCATGGCATACGCCGACCTGCTGACCGACCGCGGACTGCTGCTGAGTCTGATGCACGCGTTCATCCTGGGGACGGATCCGGTGATCGGGAAGGCGGCCCGTGAGGGATTCCTCGAGGTCTACAAGTTCCTGAGGTTCGAGGCGGGATTCACTCCGGAAGAGGCGGATGTCTTCCTCGCGCACGGCATGATGATGAACACGATGGTCGGACTGCGCATGGCTGACGAGTACGCGAACGGCGACCCGTGCGCCATCGATCTGCTCGAGACCGCGATGCCCACCAAGTTGAGCCTGCTGCTCGACGCGTCGGCACAGAGCCGGCCGGCGCGGGGCACGCGGACGTGAGCGGCGGCATCCTGCTGGTCGACAAGCCCGGCGGCGTCACCAGTCACGACGTCGTGTCGCGGGCGCGTCGCGCGCTCGGCACCCGCAAGGTCGGGCACGCGGGCACCCTCGACCCGATGGCGACGGGGCTGCTCATCCTCGGAGTCGACAGCTCGACGCGGCTGCTGACCTACCTGGTGGGCCTGAGCAAGCAGTACACCGCGACGATCCGACTCGGGCAGGGCTCGACGACAGACGATGCCGACGGCGAGCTCTCGCAGCGGGTGGATGCCACGGGCATCACCCGCGCCCAGCTCGACGCCGGCATCGCCGCCCTCACGGGCGAGATCGCACAGGTGCCCTCTACCTTCAGCGCCATCAAGGTCGATGGCAGGCGCTCGTACGAACGCGCCCGATCGGGTGAGGAGGTGGCGCTCGCGGCGCGCAACGTGACGGTCTCGCGATTCGAGATCGTCGCAGAACGGCGCGACGCGCCCTTCGTCGATCTCGATGTCGTCGTCGAGTGCTCGTCCGGCACCTACATCCGCGCCCTGGCCCGCGATCTGGGCGCCGGGCTCGCCGGACAGGATGGGGTGGTGGGCGGTCATCTGACGGCGCTGCGCCGCACGGCGGTCGGCCCCTTCGTCGTGGCGGATGCCGTGCCGGCCGATGCGATCACGCCCGAGTCGCTGCTCGAGCCGGCCGGGGTGGCCGAGCGGTTGTTCCCCGCGGTCCGACTCTCGCACGAGCAGGTCGCGGATCTCACGCAGGGCAAGAAGGTGGCGGTCGAGATGGCGGATGCCGGCGTGGCGGCCGCGCTCGCGGCATCCGGTCGCCTGGTCGGCCTGGTCTCGGTGCGCGCGGGCGTTGCGCGGGTGCTCGTCAACTTTCCGACGGCGGAGGTGCTGCTGTGATCTTCGCGTTCACGATCGCTCAGGTGATCGTCGCGTGCGCAGCGGGGCTGCTGTGCGTGTCGATCGGCCTCGCGGGGCGCCGCCCCAATGACCTGACCCTCGGCGGTCTCGTGCTGGTCGAGGTGCTGCTGCTCGTCCAGCTCGTGATCGCGCTGATCGCACCGGCGCTCGGCAACCATCCGCGCGGCAGCATTCCGCTGTTCTACGTCTACCTGATCAGCGCGTTGCTGATCCCGCCGCTCGCGGTGGTCTGGGCGCTGATCGAGCGCACCAGGTGGAGCACCGTCGTGCTCGGGGTCGCGGCATTCGCGATCGCCGTCATGGTGGTCAGGATGGCGCAGATCTGGGCTCCCTAGGCTCCAGCGACCCCTCGCGGCAGCCGATAGTCTTGAGGGCGATGTCCGGCGCCCAGAACACCGAAGAACCCGAGGCCGCAGTCCCCGGTGGCACGAGCGCCACGCGGCGCGCCGGGAGCGGGGTCGGGCGCGTCCTGGTCGCCGTCTACGCGGTCCTGGCGATCGCGGCAACCGGTCGATCGGTGTTCCAGATCATCGACCGATTCTCTGAGGCTCCCGTCGCGTTCCTGCTGTCCGCCCTGGCAGGGGTGATCTACATCGTCGCCACGATCGCGCTCGCCGCGCGGCTCCGCACCCTGGCGCTGATCACGATCAGCATCGAGCTGGTGGGGGTGCTGGTGGTCGGCACGCTGAGCCTGGTCGCTCCCGCGCTGCTCGGACTGGATTCGCTGGATCCCTTCGGCCGTGAGTCGACGGTGTGGAGCGTGTACGGCGCCGGCTATCTGCTCGTTCCGCTCGCGCTTCCCGTGCTCGGTCTGCTGTACCTGCGCAGCCGCGCCGGGCGCACTGGCCGCCCGACGAAGGTCTGACCGTGCAGTTCTTCGACGGGCTCGGCGAAGTGCCGGCCGGCTTCGGACCGTCGGCCGTGACGATCGGCAAGTTCGACGGGCTGCACCTCGGGCACCGCAGTGTTCTGCGCCAACTGCGCGAGCTCGCCGACGAGCGAGGGCTCGCCGCCACGGTGGTGACCTTCGATCGCAACCCGCTGCAGCTGCTCGCGCCCGAGAAGTGCCCGGATCCGCTGGTCAGCAACGCGCAGAAGGTGCAGTTGCTCGCGGGCGCCGGTGTCGACGCGACCCTCATGCTTCATTTCGACAAACAGCTGGCAGGCGAGTCACCCGAGTCGTTCGTCGAGAAGGAGCTGGTGGGTGCTCTGCACGCGCAACTCGTGCTGTGCGGCGCGGACTTCCGCTTCGGAGCGCACGGCGCCGGCGACGTCGAGCTGCTGCGCCGGCTCGGCGCCTTGCACGGATTCGACGTGGTCATCCTGCAGGACGTCACGGTCGACGGCGGCTCCGGCCCGCGCCGTGCCTCGGCGACCTGGGTGCGGGAGCTGCTCAGCACCGGCCGGGTGCGAGAGGCCGCAGCCCTGCTCGGGCGCCTTCCCAGCATCCGTTCGACCGTGGTGCACGGCGAGCAGCGCGGCCGCGAGCTGGGCTATCCGACCGCGAACCTCGATCCGGCGATCGAGGGCTTCCTTCCGGCTGACGGTGTCTACGCCACCTGGGCGGTCGTCGACGGTGCGAGCTACGGCGCCGCCACCTCCATCGGCAACAACCCGACGTTCGACGGCATCCCGCAGCACCGCGTCGAGACCCATCTGTTCGATCAGCGGATCGACCTCTACGGCCGGCCCATCGAGTTGCAGTTCGTCGACTACCTGCGGCCGATGAACAAGTTCGAGTCGGTCGAGGCCCTGGTCGACCAGCTGCATCGCGATGACGAAGGGATCCGCAAGATCCTGGCGGCCGAGCCGGCGTGAGCGCACTCACCGTCGCGGTCCGCTCACCCTGGCGCGGCCGCATCCTGGCCTTCGTCGGCATCGTTCTGGTCGCCCTGAGCCTGCGCACGGCCGTCTCGGCGATCTCGCCGATTTTGGGGCAGATCTCCCACGAGATCCCGCTCTCGGCCCTGATCGTCAGCCTACTCGGGGCGGTGCCCCCTGTGGCCTTCGCGGTCAGCGGGCTGCTCGCCCCGGCCATTTCGCGCCGGGTCGGGCTCGACCGCACCCTCCTGCTGGCGATCGGCGTCATGGTGCTCGGCCACCTGGGGCGTGCGCTCGCCCCCTCCGCGGGCGCGCTGCTCGTCGCGACCGTCGTGACGCTGCTCGGCGTCGGCGTTGCCAACGTGCTGCTGCCTCCGATCGTGAAGCGCTACTTTCCCGACAGGCTCGCCACGGTCAGCGCGCTCTACATCACGGTGATGTCGTTCGGCTCGGCGGTGCCCGCGCTGGTCGCCGTGCCGGTCTCGGACGCGGCGGGCTGGCGCGTCTCGCTGGGAGTCTGGTTCGTCATCGCGGCGACGGCGGCCATTCCCTGGATCGGGATGCTGCGCAGAGAGCGCCGCGCCCGCCTGCTCGACACCCCCACCGACACCGAGCTGGAACCGCCGCAGCCCGCACTGCTCGGCCGGATGCCGCGCTCGCTCATCGCCTGGGCGCTGGTCGGCTCGTTCGGCGCGGCGGCATTCGTCAGCTACGCCACCTTCGCGTGGCTTCCGCCGATCCTGGTCGAGACGGCGGGTCTGTCGCGCCCTGCGGCCGGTTCGCTGCTGGCGCTCTGGGCGATCATGGGGATTCCGAACGGCATCCTCGCTCCGATGCTGGCTGCCCGGCTGAAGAACCTCGTCCCGGTGCTGCTCGCCGCCGTGATCCTGATGCTCGGCGGGTACGGCGGGCTCCTGCTGGCGCCGGCGGCCGCTCCTGCGCTCTGGGTGGTGCTCGGAGGGCTCAGCACGCTGCTGTTCCCGCTCGTGCTCGCTCTGATCAACCTGCGCACCCGCACCCACGAGGGCGCCGTGGCGCTCAGCGGCTTCGTGCAGGGCATCGCCTACGCGATCGGCGCCGCGGGCCCGATCGTGATCGGGCTCGTGCACGATGCGACGCGCGGATGGGGCGTGCCCCTCGTGGTCATGATCGCGGTCGGACTGCTGTTGGAGGCACCGGCCGTGTTCGTGCTTGCCCGCCACCGCTTCGTCGAAGACGAATTGGGCGTCGCCCCGACTGCTCCTTAGGCGGCGGGGATCCTCAGGCGGCAGGCACCAGTTCGGCGCGGTGGATGAGCGCGGCGGCCCCGACCAGCGGCCCGTCGCTCGAGAGCGCTGAGGGCACGACGCGAACGTCCCGGATGTAGTCGAACTCCCTGCGCTGCGCGATCGGCTCGGCGATGAAGCCGAAGAGGTCGGGCGTGACGTGCGAGAACCCGCCGCCGATCGCCACCAGCTCGAGGTCGAGCAGAGCCGTGGCCGAGGCGATGGCACGGCCGATCGCCGTCCCGGAGCGGGTGACCGCCCGGATCGCGACCTCGTCGCCTGCCGCATAGGCGGCGCCCAGGTCTTCGCCCGTGCTGCCGGTGAATCCCTGCGTTCGCGCCCAGGCGACCGTGTGCGGGCCGGAGGCGATGGCCTCGAGGCAGCCGTGGCCTCCGCACGGGCACGGGTCGTCGAATCCGGCGACCTCGATGTGGCCGATGTGCCCGGCGTTGCCGCTCGGACCGGCGACCGTCTGCCCGCCGAGGATCAGGCCGCCGCCGACGCCGGTCGAGACGACCATCCCCATCACGTTGTCGACCCCCTGCGCGGCGCCGATCCAGTGCTCGGCCAGCGTGATGCAGAGCCCGTCCATGCGCAGCGTGATCGGCACCCCCGGCGCGTCCTTCTGCACGAGCGCCTGCACCTGATCGCGCAGCGGATAGCGCCGCCAGACCGCGAGATTCAGGGGCGAGACGGCGCCCTCGCGGACGACGATCGGCCCCGCCGCTCCGATCCCCACCCCGATCAGCTCGGCGCCGGGCGGCCGCGACACGAGTGCCTGGGCGACGACGGCATCGACGGATGCCGCCAGCTCGTCCGACGTGCGCGTCGCGCCGGTCGGCTGCCGGAAGCGCGTGCCGGGCAGGATGGCGCCCCGCTGATCGACGAGGGCGGCCTCGACCTTGGTGCCGCCGAGGTCGAGGGCGAGCGCGAGGGGCGCGCTCATACGCCGTACCCGCGGCCGAGGATCGCCAGCAGGATGTAGAACCCGATCACGACCACGGCGATCGAGATCAGCGGCAGGAACCAGGCGCGGCGGCGCTGGATGAAGCGCACCACCATGAACCCGACCGGCAGCGCCCAGCCGAACAGGCAGAGCGCGTAGCCGAGGTAGCAGATGAGATCCAAGAAGCCCTGATCGCACGAGGCGCCCGACGCGATGCAGTTCTTCACGACCGAACCTGCGGGATCGCGCAGGCCGAAGAACTCCACGTAGATGCCGAACGCGATTCCCAGAGCGAGCAGCGCCAGCAGCGTGCCGACGACGAGGCCGGTGACGCGCCGCGCGTCACGGGGCGCTGGGGGAGCGGAGCGCGCCGGGGGAGCGGAGGTCATAGCCGCAAGCGTACCGAGCGGCGACTCCCGGTCGGCGCGCCGATCGCACGCGCCGGTAGCGCGCCGGAGGTGAACCGTAGGCTGGCGGCGTGGAGGCTGCTGTGCGGATCGAACGGGTGATCGACCTGCCCCGCGTCATCGTGTCCGACGCGCTCGTCGACCCGGTGCTGATCGAGGGCTGGCTCGACCCCGTGCTGCGCATGACCGACTTTCCCGAGGTGCGGATCTCGACCGACGACGTGCCGGGCGGCACCCGAGGCTCCTCGACTCGGGTGACGGTCGAGGTGGCGGTTCCCGATCGGCGTTTCGTGGGCGCTATCCGCCAGACCTGGCAGACCCGGCTCGACCAGCTCGAGAACCTGCTCCGCGGGCATCCGACCATCTGGCAGGTCGAGCAGACGACCCCAGCTCGCACCCGCCGCGCGAACTAGACTCGTCTGATGCACTCGCCCACCTCGTCGCACGGCGCGCCGGCGACACCGGCCGCGGTGGTTCTCGCCCCGGCGGAGCGCGCGGTCCGGATGCTCGGCGGCGATCTCACCGAGCGCAGCCTGCGCCTGCACCTCGAGGGGCTCAGCGGCGTCGACGCCGTCGGCCTCGAGCAGCGCGCGGCGGGTCTCGGCACCCGGTCGATCAAGACCACATCGAAGGCCTGGGCGCTCGACAAGATCATCGAGCTCATCGACCTGACCACGCTCGAAGGGGCGGACACGCCCGGCAAGGTCCGATCGCTGGTCGCGAAGGCGCTGACGCCCGATCCATCCGATCTCACCGCACCGCGCGTCGCCGCCGTGTGCGTCTACGGAGACATGGTTCCGGATGCCGTGGCCGCCCTCGGCGCCGCGCACGGCGACCCTGACGCCGGTCTCGTGTCGGTGGCCGCGGTCGCCACCGCGTTCCCGAGCGGACGCGCGAGCCTGCGCGTCAAACTCGCCGACACCGCTGACGCGGTGGCGAACGGCGCAGACGAGATCGACATGGTGATCGATCGCGGCGCGTTCCTCTCCGGCCGCTACGGCGAGGTGTTCGAGCAGATCGTCGCGGTGAAAGAGGCGTGCCGTCGTGACGATGGCAGTTACGCCCACCTCAAGGTGATCCTCGAGACCGGCGAACTGAACACCTACGACAACGTGCGCAGGGCATCCTGGCTGGCGATCCTGGCGGGCGGCGACTTCATCAAGACCTCAACGGGCAAGGTCGCTCCGGCCGCCACGCTGCCCGTGACGCTGCTCATGCTCGAGGTCGTGCGCGATTGGCACCGCCTGACCGGCGAGAGGGTCGGCGTGAAGCCCGCCGGGGGCATCCGCACCTCGAAGGATGCCATCAAGTACCTGGTCACCGTTGCCGAGACCGTGGGCGAGCAGTGGTTGCAGCCGCACCTGTTCCGCTTCGGCGCCTCGAGCCTGCTCAACGATGTGCTGCTGCAGCGCCAGAAGCTGACCACCGGCCGGTACAGCGGCCCCGACTACGTCACCATCGACTGAGGGCGCCCATGACCGATCTCATTCCCACCGCGGAATCCTCCTTTCTCGACTACGCGCCCGCGCCCGAGTCGACCAGCATCCTGCACCTGCAGAAGAGCTACGGG